>Ga0163199_1001236_pt1 | contig 15975 bp, 17 predicted proteins | sample PL_2010_150m_FD_113537 | JGI IMG/M metagenome (GOLD analysis project Ga0163199, IMG submission 113537) | Freshwater microbial communities from Powell Lake, British Columbia, Canada to study Microbial Dark Matter (Phase II) - PL_2010_150m | ecosystem: Environmental > Aquatic > Freshwater > Lake ... | reverse complement strand
CCGGCCCGTATCGCGGCCGATCTCAAAGCAACCCAATAGCGCGGAAGTCGGTTATAGGGCCTATATGGTACTGATATATCGCTCGTGCTAAAGTCATTCAAATGGCCTTGAAAAAAAGAGAGAATAAGCCGCTTATCGGCTTCGTAGGGCAGGGGTACATCGGCAAGAATTATGCCGATGATTTTGAGCATCGCGGCTACAACGTGGTGCGGTATTCGCTTGACGAAATACACAAAAACAACAAGGAGAAAATAAAAGACTGCGACATCGTCTTTATCGCCGTGCCGACCCCGACAACGCCAAAAGGTTTTGATGATTCTATTGTGCGCGCGTCTATCGCGCTTGTCGGGGAAGGGAAAATCGTTATCGTGAAATCGACCATTCTACCGGGTACGACAAAAGCATTCCATAAAAAATATCCGGACCGCATCATTTTCTACTCCCCGGAATTTCTCTCCGAAGCGACCGCAGCAAAGGACGCGGCGCACCCTTTTTCCAATGTTCTTGGGATGTCGAAGAACGATGCGACTCATCGCCGCGCGGCAAAACATATTCATACTCTTCTTCCAAAAGCGTCCTTTACGCTCACCTGCGATAGTACGGAAGCGGAACTTATCAAGTACGCGCACAACGGGAGTGGATACGTTGAAGCGGTATTTTTCAATCTTATGTACGATCTCGCGGAGAAGCTCGGCGCGAATTGGGTGCCGATAGAAAAGGCAATGGAAGCAGATCCGTTCATAGCAAATCGGTATGCGCATCCGGTACATAAAAAAGGCCGCGGTGCGGGCGGGCACTGCTTCATTAAGGATTTTGCTGCGCTCCGCAGCCTCTATAAGAAAAAAGTTGGCGATACCGCCGGTATGGCGGCCTTTTCGGCATTTGAAAAAAAGAACGTCGCGCTTCTGAAAGAAAGCGGCAAGGATATGGATCTCCTGCGGGGCGTCTACGGAAATACAATATGAAAAAGAAATCTAGAAAAGCGGTCGTGACCGGCGCGGCGGGGTTCATCGGCTTCCATATGGCGCGCGCTCTTCTTGAACGGGGATGGAGCGTCAGCGGGATTGATAATATAAACAATTACTATGATCCGCGCATTAAACGAAAGCGCCTCTCCTTGTTAAGAAAATATCCAAGATTCCGTTTGTATAAGGCGAATCTTGCGAACTATGTAGCGGTTGAGAAAATCTTGAAGGAGCAGAGGCCGAATGAGATTATCCATCTGGCCGCACAGGCAGGAGTGCGCCACTCTCTGACGGATCCATGGTCGTACATAGAATCAAATGAGCTCGGTACGCTCAACATATTTGAAGTAGCGAAACGCCTGAAAATCAAACGCGTTATCTACGCCTCGTCAAGTTCCGTCTATGGGACGAACACGAAATCGCCTATGAGCGAAACAGACCGCACCGACACGCCGATCTCGGTGTATGCCGCGACAAAAAAGGCGAATGAAGCCCTGGCGCACTCGTACCATCATCTGTATGGCATTGAAATGGTGGGTCTTCGTTTCTTTACCGTGTATGGGACCTGGGGGCGTCCGGATATGGCGCTCTTCAAGTTCGTCAAAAATATTCTGGCCGGTGCGCCTATCGACGTGTATAACCGCGGGAAAATGAAGCGGAACTTCACTCACGTCTCGGATATCGTGGCCGGTATTGTCGCGCTCGTCTCGCAGAGGCCCCGCGGCCGCTACCAGATCTATAATCTCGGCGGGACCGAGACGACGCCGCTACTTCGCTTCATCGCACACATAGAACAGGCGACCGGGAAGAAAGCGAAGATGCGGCTGTTGCCGATGCAGTCCGGAGATGTCCGCGAATCGATCGCCGATTGGTCGAAGGCGCATCGTGATTTAGGATTCATGCCGAAGACCTCAATGAAAGAAGGCATTGCCGAATTCGTACGCTGGTTCTGCGAGAATGAAAAGTTCCTGCATACGCTTCGCGAACCGAAGCAGTAGTATGGAAGAGAACGTCCCGAATACAGTGCCCACCCGTATTCCGAGAGTCATGCGCTATGTCATCTCGGGCGGCAGCGCCGCGGTGGTAAACATCGGAACGCTTTTTGTTTTGACGCATTTTTTCGGCGTTTGGTATCTCATCTCATCGGCCATCGCTTTCCTTGTCGCTTTTGTGGCCAGCTTCACCCTCCAGCGCGCATGGACGTTTGATCTTCGGACGGCTGACGGGCTTGCGCGCCATATCTCGCTGTATTTTGTTGTTGCGCTCGGCAATACCTTTTTAAACACGATGCTTGTCTTCGGCCTCGTTGAATATGCGCGCCTCTGGTATATCGCGGCGCAAATTATCGCCGGATTCCTCGTCGCGCTTGCGAGCTTCTTCATATACCGAAAGATTTTCTCATGAAGTTACTCATTGTCACACAGGCGGTTGATGACGGAGACCCGGTGCTCGGATTTTTCGTGCGGTGGGTTGAAGAACTTGCGAAACACGCCCAGCAGATAGAGGTCATTTGCCTGAAAGAGGGCACTCACCGTCTGCCGGCGAATGTACGAATGTATTCTCTCGGCAAGCCGGCTTCTCGGTTCTGGTACATCTGGAATTTCTACAAGTATATTTTCTCGCTCAAGTACGACGCCGTATTTGTGCACATGAATCAGGAATATGTGCTTCTCGGTGGCTTATTCTGGCGCTTGTGGGACAAAAAGGTTTTTCTCTGGCGTAACCACGCTCACGGCGATGCGGGCACTCGCCTCGCGATTTTTTTCTCCCACAAAGTCTTTTATACGTCATCGCAGTCATTTACTGCCCGGTTTAAAAAAGCGCTCAAAATGCCGGTCGGCATAGATACCGATTTTTTCACACCGGACCCGCTCGTCTCTAAAAAAATGAATTCGATTCTTTTTTTAGGGAGAATCGCTCCGGTCAAAAAAGTGGAGGAATTCGTTGAAGCGCTGTCCGAGCTTCAGAAACTCGGCGTAACATTCTCCGCCACCATTGCTGGCGCGGCTCTGCCCAAAGACGCGGAGTATGAGAAGACGATTCGTGACAGCGTGTCCGCCCATGGGCTGGATGAGAAAGTCCGGTTTGCGGGTCCTGTGACGCGGGAACAGGCGCGGGCGCTCTACCGAGAGCATGCGCTCTACGTGAATTTGACCCCGTCGGGTAGTATGGACAAAACTATTCTTGAAGCGATGGCATGCGGGACGCCTCCCTTGGTCTTCAATCCAGATCTTACAGAGGAGCTCGAGACGGATCTGGTTACGGATACGCTTGACGCGCATGCACTTGCCCTACTCATGCGCCGCACCGTGGGAGTCTCGGTACGAGCTGACTTGAGGGATATCGTGGTACAGCGGCACAGTCTGACGCTGCTTATGAATCGGCTGGACTCGGTCCTACGCTCCGTATGAAGGTCTGTTATTTTGGCATTTATAATCCTGAACTCAGCAGGAACAGGATATATATGAAAGGGCTCCTGGAGAACGGAGTAGAGATCATCGAATGCCGCGATACCTCATGGGGGCCGCTCAAGTTCTTACGGCTATTTCTCAAACACTGGCGAATACGCAATACGTACGATGTGCTTATCGTAGGGTATCCGGGGCACGTCGTGGTGCCGCTTGCGAAGCTGATTTCCCGTAAGAAGGTAGTGCTCGATGCGGTCGCTACTCTGTATGAGGGCGTGATCCTCTCGCGGAAGCAGCATGCTTTCTTTTCGCCACAAGCGTTGTATATACGCTTTGTTGACTGGATGGCCGTGACCTGTGCCGATGCGATACTGGTAGAAAGCGAGGCGCAAAAAAAGTATCTTGAACACACCTTTGGCGTCGCCTGCGCGCACGTGCTCTATCATGGTGCGGATGATGCCGTCTATGATCTGGACCTCATTGCCCCCCTAGAGCGGGCGAAGAAGCGACCGGACTTCACGGTCGTCTTCAGGGGGAAGTTTTTGCCTGAAGCGGGTGTGCGGCATATCATTGCCGCGGCCAAGCTCCTTGAGGGAGACCATGTCACCGTACTTATTATTGGGAACGGCCTGCTTGAGCATTCTCTACGAGCAGAGCTCCTCAAGCTCCAACCCGCTAACGTTACGCTCATCGACACGTATCTCTCAAATGAGGAATTGCGGAATCTCATGCTCTCGGCACACGTTTCTCTGGGCCAAATGGAGGACCACGAGCGCCTGGGGCGGACCATCCCCTTCAAGCTGTTCGAGTCGCTCGCGCTTGGCCTGCCTTATGTGACTGCAGACACCATACCCGTGCGGGAAATACTGGAGGACGGGGAGAGTATGTTGTGTGTCCGCCCGGCCGACCCGCACGATCTGGCCGAGAAAATACGGTACCTCAAAAGAAATCCTGCCGTAGCCGAAAGGATTGCACAACGGGGACATGCGATATACAAACGCAACTTTACGCCAAGAGCTCTTGCACATCGTCTCCTTGCTATTCTCGGTTCATGAAAGTCCTCTACTTATTCAATCGTGTCCGCAGAGGGCTTCACGAGGAAATCGTACGCAAGCGAGACCATGATGGACACTTCTTCGGCATGTACCGGCTCGCTCGTTACGGCATACAGGCCGAGTACATTGAACTCGAGCAGTTCGTCCCGGCGTGGCTCGCCCGATATCTTCGCACTCGGCTCCTGAACATTCATTACGTTCATCTGCCGTTTTTTTTCACTATGAGAAGGTACGACTTCGTGTTTACCTCAACCGCCTTCGGCAGTCTCTTGGTTAAGGCTCTGCTCCGGCTGAAGCGTCCCCGCTGGATCGTACTTGATTATGGACTGCGAGGCATGATCGCTCGCGGCGTCACGCTCAAACAGCGGGCGCTCAGGTATATGCTCGGCCGCACTGACGGCATCATCACGCTCTCACCGGGAGAAGCGAAGGCAATGAAGGAAGTGTTCCCCGAACTTGCTGACAGGATACGCTTTCTCTATTTAGGAGTAGATACCGCCTTCTTTACTCCAGACCCCGCGCGATTAGAGGAGGATTTCATACTAAGCCCGGGCCGCGATCCCGGAAGGGATCTGCGCACGCTCGCCCTCGCGACTGCCGGTCTGGTGAACGACGTGCGGGTAACGAGTCGCTGGTGGAACCCCGATGCGCTTGGCGCGAAGGGAACGCACGTAAAGCGGTACACACTTTCGCCTCTTGAGCTCCGGGAGCAGTATCAGCGAGCCAAACTCATCGTGCTACCGTTGAATATGACAGGAGGCCTCAATGATGCCATGGGTTGTTCAACCTTGGTGGAGTCGCTCTCCATGGGGAAAGCGATTATAGCCACGAGAACGGAAACCGTAGAAGCGTACCTGACGCACGGCGAAAACGGGTGGCTCGTACCTCCGGGAGACGAGGAGGCCCTGCGAGAGGCGATTGAACTCTTGTGGAACGATACCGCGCTCCGCAGACGGCTCGGTCGATCGGCACGGGAGTTTGCCGTAACGCATTGTGCAGCCGACACGTTCGCGCGCAATCTCGCCGAGTACTTAAGAAGTTTTTGACAGGAGTTGGTGCCGGACTTTGTCGCGGAGTTCAACAGGAATCTCAAGGGGCACGTCGTGTCCGAATTCAATGAGTACCCACCCTCGCAGAGGGTCATACAAACCGGGAGCCGAGAGGTACGTCGGATAGAAAGAGGTTATACGTTTTTGAGCGGTCCAATGAATTCCGGATGTAGTCCAGTGAGCAAATTTGAGTATCATAGGTGGAATAGCCAAACTGCGGGCCCTCGGGCACCAAGAAATCATCAATAAAAAGATATCCCGTGGGGAAGGTTTCCGTCACGTGTTTTACTTCGTCTCGGAGTGGCCACTTGAAACCCATACCGTGCGAATCGAGCCAGAAGGCGGTTTCTTTCGTGATTACTTCCGGTTCCAGCTTCTCAATGTAGTAGAGGAATTCGGGGGACGTCTTTTTAAGGAGAAGCACGTTCTTGAAGTGGGCGGTAGCTGTTGCAGTGAACGTGAAGGCCGCTTTGTCCGGTTCGCAACTGTAGATGCGGAGTGTAGGGAACGACTTTGCGACATGCATGAGCGACGCACCGACGCTCGAACCGGTCTCGATGAACTGCTCTGCCTTGCCTAAGCAATGGAACATGAGACTGGTCAGATAGGGATCTCCATGAAATCCGGTCTGCCAGAACGGATTAAGCGGTCGTGTCCGGAAGCCATTCAGGTAATTGTAAATGCGATTACTTCTCGGTACGACGCCCTTCATCAGTTCTCTCATGCGCGCGTACATATGGGTAAAGCGATTCTATCACAGTCGTTTCGTAGTTTGCCAGATACTGCATCCGCCAGTATGATGAAACGGTTATACATACTATGGTCGTTACTCCATCCCCTATAAAAATCATTGACGGCATTCCGTTTTTCTCGGAAGACCGTTATTGGGGTAAAGCCCCCAAGGAAGACCTGGAACAAGCGATTGCGGTGATAGAAGAACAAGGTTGGGACGCTTTCAAGAAGCGCTTCAAGGATAGGTTTGATGCCACGTTCGAAGAAAACCGGGCCGATTGGCGCTTCCCGATCCCACTCACCAAGCATTCGGTGGTTCTCGACGCGGGTGCCGGCATGGGCCGCATCAGCATTCCACTCGCCCGCGTCGCAGGAAAGGTTGTTTCCGTCGACCAGTCATTCTTACGCATGAAGTTCCTCAAAAAGCGTGCGGAGCTCGAAGAGCTCGGGAATATCGAGACGTACGTCGGAGATCTCCTTGACCTGCCATTCCCGAAAGAAAGTTTTGACCTCATCGTCATGAACGGTCTTCTTGAGTGGATCGGTGCAACGGATCGCTGTAGCGATCCTCGGGAGGCCCAAATAGCAAGCCTCAAAATCTGCAAAGACCTGCTCAAGCCGGGCGGCTACCTCTATATCGGTATCGAGAATCGTGTCGCTCTGACATATCTGTACGCGCTGGATCACAGCGGCCTGCGCTTTACGAGCTACCTACCGCGCGTGCTCACTGACGCGTATATGCGCCTGCGGAAGGGGAAACGATACGACACCTACACCTATACGAAAAAGGGGTATGAAAAACTTCTCGACGACGCTGGCCTTACCAAGGTGGATTTCTACTTGGTGTATCCCGGCTATAATTGCCCGAGGATCACGATCCCATACCAGAGGCTCGACCTTCTGAACTACGTGATACGGGCGCTTTTGCCTGAGAATACCTGGCGCCGCCGCGTGGCTCGCCAACTCGCTGGGATACGACCGCTTCTCGCGCTCTACCGGCACGTATTTTTCAGTTTCAATATCATTATTCAAAAATGATGCTCCTCATAGAAAAGATCATACGAGCGCAGGTACCGGACCGAACCGGTCGCGCGCCTCTGTCGTTCATTAAATACAGTACGCCCGCTTCGGGGAAAAACCTAAACGATAAAGTCATTTTCTTCGTATTCAACGCCGGAGAGCACGAACCATTCCTGTGCATCAAAACCGTGAGAAGCTATGGGGCAAAAGAGCGGATTGTCCGGAACTTTAACAACCTAAAACGATTGAATGCGCTCACCACGGGGAGTCCGCATACACGGCTTTTTGCAGAAGCACTCTATCTCTATGATGATGGGGAGCATATCTTTAGCATTGAGACCGCGTGCTTGGGCAGGCGCGTGAGACTCGACACCCGCAAGCTCGAGAGTGTGCTCGAAGCCTATACCGCCTTTCAGACCCACATCCTTATGGGCTCGGATGGGGTTATCGAGGATATGCAGGCATATGCGGCAGACCTCATCGGCCGGTCCGGATTACCGGAGCGGGACCAAAAAGAGCTTGTGCAGTTTGTGCGAACGTTGCCGCTTCCCGAGCGATTGCCGCGGCTCGTGCAACACGGGGATGTAACCGAAGATAACTTGCTTTGGTCGGAGAAAGGTATCTCGATCATTGACTACGATTTCGTAGGGATTACCGATATGCCCGGCTTTGACATATTCGGACTCTTATACCGCCGCGATCCATTGAGAGCGAGAGCGCTGTGCGAAGAGCACCTGCCGAACTATTTTAAAAGCATTGGAGGCGAAGCGACGTCTCCCTACGAGGGGCTACTGTTCCTCTATCTGTTTATAGAACGGGTGCTGCGGAAAGAAGACGCATCAGTATCGGCGGAACGGATAATTTCTGATTTTAAAAATACTTTTGCCCAATAAGATGAGCTGTTTTTATTTTACCAATATAGACGTGCGCAGTACCCGGGCGCACGTCTCACAGGTGCTTCACACGGTAGATGCATGCAGTCTGCTCACTCTGGTGGCGCCGCGTTATCCGGGAACCGATCTCGAAACCATCAAGAGACGACACGATCTGACGCATGAGCTCAAAGCCGTTTTCTTGTGGAACTTTGGCATTCGCAGTCCCGGAATCTTTTCGTTCGTTGTTTTCAACCTTTCAGCTATGCTGTTTCTTCTCGTGAAAAAAATGCAGGGAGAAGCAGATGGTATCTATATACGATCAAGCTACTTTGTACCGCTCGTTTTCATGGCCTTTATGCTCCGCGTCCCCTGCTTCTATGAGACGCATCGAAGACCCATGAGCTTCTCTGAACGTCTGCGTGACTGGTTCGTCGCCCACATCGCCATAGGCTACGTCGCGGTGAGTGAACAGGTTCGCCGCTACTATGCACGCTACCCCGCGCGAGCGATTGTCGTTCACGACGCGGTGGCGCTTCGTCGCTTTTCGGTACACACCTTAAAAGAAGATGCGCGGGCTCGCCTCGGCATGAAGCGCGACCAGCGCGTGTGTGTCTACACAGGGGCTGTGAGCGCCCTGAAAGGGGTTGATTGTCTCGTGAGCGCCGCACGCCTCCTGCCCCGTGTCTCATTCTTGCTTGCGGGCCGCATCAACCCAGAATTCGAGATAGTGCCGATGCCTCCCAATGTGATCCTTATGGGCGAACGGGAACAGTCAGAACTTCCGGTGCTTCTCAGCGCGGCGGACGTGCTCGTGCTCCCGCATCCCGACAATGACTATTCGCAGTCCCCGATGAAGCTCTTTGAGTACATGGCCTCTGGTGTTCCCATCGTCGCCTCACGGCTCCCATCACTCGAAGAAGTATTGAATGACCGCAATGCGGTACTGGTGCGGGCGGGGAGCGCCGAAGCGCTCGCGACAGGCATTACGCAGGTGCTTAACGACTGCACGCGCGCCGAAGCGCTCGGCGCACAGGCGCGCTGCGATGTAGAAGCGTATACGTGGGAGGCGCGCGGCGAGAAAATTGCGCGATTAGTACGCGAGACACTGAAGGCATGAAAAACCGCGTACACCGCATGGTGCTCCTGATTCGCACCGCTTGCGCGGCGCTCATGCGTGGCAAGGCGACGCGGGTTCCGGAGCACCCGAAAACGCTATTGGTGGTCCTTACCGGCAAGCTCGGGGACATCGTGTGTGGCACGCCGGTGCTTCGCGCAATCCGCGCGCACTTGCCGGCTACGCGGCTCATCGTGGCAGGGGGAGGCCCACTCCGTGCGCTTCTTGCTGACAGCGGACTCGCGGACGAGTATCTTGATGCCGAGGCGCCCGATTTTGAGTCACGTGCTCGCTCGTGTCATGCAGACGCCGCGCTTATCGCTGGCCCCTCTTTTGCTACTGCGGCGTGTGCGTATCTCGCCGGCATTCCCCTCGTGGTCGTTCCGGACGTACAGGGCGGCTACTCTCCGGCAGAAACAAAGCCGTACCGCTTTTTAAAGCGACTGGTACGAACGTTTCCCTACCGCATGCGCGAGTATGCTCCCCGCGAACGGCTCCGAGTGCTCGAGCCGTTCGGTATCGTCTCTGACGACACGCAGAAGCGACTCGGCTTTTCAGAAGCTGACGACAGAAAGGCAATACAATTTCTTATCGAGAACGGCATTGACGGGAAGAAAGACTTTATCGTCGGAATCTCTCCTTCGGCAGGGCATAAGATCAAGGAGTGGCCTACGGAGCGATTCTCCACCGTTGCTGATTATCTGATCGAGATGTATGGCGCGAAGATAGTTCTCTTTAGTAGCAAGAGCGAAGAAGCGCGCGCCCGCGCGTTTCTCACGCACGCGAAGCATGCAGCGGCGATTGTAAACAGCCAGGGAAAGTTTGATATCGGTGGGCTGAAAGCACTTATAGCGAAACTCAATCTATTCATAAGCGTGGATACTGGCCCCATTTATATCGCGGAGGCCTTTGGGATACCGACGATAGATATCACAGGCCCTATCGACGAGAACGAGCAGCCGCCGATCGGCCCGCGGCATATGGTTGTCGTGCCGCCCGAGCGAAAGCGGCCCGAACTTTTCGTACTGAACGCACGGCAGTACAATGCACAAGAAGCACGGCGACAAGTCGAATCGATAACCGTCGAAGCGGTGACGATTGTTATCAACCAGATGATACTTCTACTTCGAGAACAGCATGGAACGCGCACCTGAACGCTGTATTCTCTGCAATATCGCACCGGAAAACGCTGTCTGGAACAGTCTCGAGATTCGACAGTGCCCGTCATGCGGCCTAGCGTGGCGCGCAGAGTTCGATCTTCCTGACGACTACTACGCGCATGCGGGAGAAGCGGTGCATGGATATGAGAAGGAGGTAGCACGCGAACGCAATGCGCGCGACCGGCTCCGCATGCTTCGGCGATACTTACCGCGCCAGGGTGTGTGTGATATAGGCTGCGGCGATGGAGCATTCGTGCGGGAGCTTCGGGATGCCGGCTACAGAGCTGTCTGGGGCATCGAGCCCGGCACACAAAACTGCGAAAAGGCGAAGGCGGAAGGGCTCGATGTCGTGCAGGGAGATATTGAACGCATCCATTCGTTGCGCGATACGCGGCGCATGAATGCCGCCACGTTATTCCATGTGATCGAGCATTTGCCAGATCCGATCGGAGCTCTTACGCACGTGCTTTCGGCATTGCCGGAGAACGGCACCGTCGTGCTTGAAACCCCGGACTCTGAAGCGGCTATCCAGAAAACGACTAAGCATGTGCATCCACTTGTATGCTCCGAGCACCTCTTCTATTGGAATGAGCGTTCCCTATGTATTCTTTTCAAGCGTCTCGGATGCGAGGTCCGACTGATCGCGCACCGCTCGTTCAATTGGCAGCGCGTTCCGATCAGCCTGTCTCTTGCGCGTCTTGGCATATCCGGCACGCGTCCTGAGAGGTCGCCGCATGCGGTCTCCGAAGGAGTACCATCCTCCTCTTCGTCAGAAGCCTCGCAGAACGCCTCGCGAACGGTAAAGGCGTTGGTACGGAGGGTTCTCGCGCGCCTCGTTCACCTGCTCGGGCGAGACGATTATCTGCTAGTGGTTGCCAAACGCACGTGATACGCTTCTGAGACACTCTATGGAAGTACTTAAGAGAATTCTCATTCGCCTGCGTGATACGAGAGCAGGAAGGTTTTTTTGGAATAAAAGTTTCTTTCACTACCTATGGACGGGAGGGCTGTTTACGGTCCTCAACATCTTCTTGGTGTGGTTGTGTATAGACATCTTAAAAATCCCCACGCTCATCTCGAGTACGGTCGTGATCGGCGGCCTTTTCCTCGCGCGGTATGTCATCTATCGGTGGTTGGAAGTTATGTAGAACACTGTCATGTCACTCGTCTCTTTTCTAAAACGGCTCCCTATTGACGTGGGTCAAGCAGAACGAAAGCACGACTCCGCCGGTAAACTAATAGCCTTCTCATTTGTTGAGGACGGGGAAGGAAAGCGCGCACTTGATATCGGGTGCAGAGATGGCTACTGGTCTGAACGGTTAAAAGACAAAGGACACAGTGTATCTGCACTTGATATAGAACCTAAGTATGCATCAGCGCTCACGCATAACGTTGAAGAGGGACTACCGTTTGCAGATGCCAGTTTCGATCTCGTGTGGTGTACGGAAGTAATTGAACATCTCCATAAACCAGAGTTTCTCCTTAGTGAGATCGAGCGCGTTCTTGCACCGGGCGGGCGGGCAATTCTCACGACGCCGAACTCGGGGTGGTGGTTCTATTGGATTGTGGCACTGTGGGGTTGGACACCTAAGAAATTACAGAATCCCGACCACAAACAGTTCTTCACTGAACACAGCTTGAGAGACATCGCGAAGGGCTACGAACTGTTCGGCTATTTCCCCTACGCCATCCGTTTCTTCCGCATTCGCTCGTGTATCGGAGCGCTCTCGCCCACTTTTATTCTCGTTTGCAACCCTCCACAGAGCAAGGATGCACTCCTTGAGAAATAGAATAAAATACGGCATAATCAACACGTGATTTCCGTCGTCATTCCCGCCTATAACGAAGAAGAATCCGTTGAGCCGCTCCAGAAGGAACTGGTCAGTGTGTTGTCGGCGCTCAAAAAACCGTTTGAGATTATCTGGGTGGATGACGGTTCAGCCGATCGCACTTACGAGCGGCTCTCGATGTTCTCGCCAATCACTCTCATCCGATTCCGCCGCTGTTTCGGGCAGACCGCGGCACTTGATGCCGGTATTAAACAGTCAACGGGCGACTACATCGTAACGATGGATGCTGACGGACAAAATGATCCGACGGATATTCCGCGTCTGGTGGAAGCGCTCGAGCGCGGGTCATATGATCTCATCGCAGGGTGGCGCAAAAACCGCAAAGATCCGCTGATGAAAAAACTCTCCTCGCGCGTCGCCGCCGCGGTGCGCCGCGTCATTCTGCGCGACGGTATTCACGACAGCGGATGCACGCTGAAGATATACAAACGTGAATGTTTTGAGAATGTGGACCTGGCTGGCGAGATGCACCGCTTTATCCCGGCACTTCTCGCAACTCGCGGATTCAAAGTAGGGGAGCTCGTGGTCAATCATCGTCCTCGCGCCCACGGCAAGACGAAGTACACCTGGTCGCGCGGCATCAAGGGACTCCTGGATATGGTGGCGCTTTTCTTCTGGAGAGTGTATGCCAATCGTCCACTGCATCTTTTTGGGACTGCTGGTGTTACGCTCATCGCGCTTTCCGTTCTTGCAGGCCTCGTTGCCGCCTACGAAAAGGTCGTATTTGGTATTGACCTCTCCAATAACTTCCTCGCAACGCTCGCAATCTTCGGCGCACTCACGGGTCTCCAGCTCTTTGTCGCGGGGCTTCTTGCCGACATGGTGGCCAAGGTATACGCCGTGCAGGGGAGGGCGCAGTCGTACGTGATTAAAGACGTAATCACGCGGTAATTCCCACCGCATTAGTATGAAGCTCTTTCCAACGATACAGGTTCATAAGTGGGCGATTATTCTTGCGCTACTCACCTCGCTCATCGTTGCTTTCCCACAACTATATTTCCGCATTAATCACGCACATGATGGCGTGTATCAAGGGATAGAGCTCCTGCCCGATTCGCCGTGGTCGGCGCGCGTGCGCGAAGTTATGGACGGACACCCGAACTTCGGCGCCATTTATTATAAAGACGGGAAGGATAATCCGTATCTCTTCCAACCGCTTGGCTCCATGACCGTCGCGTATCTGGGCGAGACGTTTGGGCTTGATATCAACAACACGATTCTCCTCTCGCGCCTCGTGCTCACCTTTGCAGTGTTCTTACTGATATATAGTTTCGTATTTCTGATATCCAGAGAGCGGCTCACTGCACTTTCGAGCGCCACGGTCTTATTACTCGCCGGCTCCGCGTTAACCGGCTCGGGCTTGAAGAATTTGCTCCACGGAGTGAGTCCGGAAGATTTCCTGCAAATCGCCCGACCGGTTAATCCGGCGATGATTTTTGTGCTCCTGTTCGGCTTCTTAATTGCATTTTGGTTATTTTATAAAGAGAAGAAATGGCAGTGGGGTGTTGCGAGCGCTGTTCTCTTGGGGTTGAATTTCTATAACTACTTTTATTCATGGAGCTATCTCTATGCGTTCGGCGGTCTGCTCGTTCTGTTCCTACTTGTCCAGAAGAAGTGGCGTGAAGCAGTACGAATAGCAGGCGTCTTCTTGGGCGCGCTCGTAGTAGCGATTCCGTACGCTTTTAATCTCTATCGCGCCTCGCTCCATCCGGCATATGCGGAGGCGAGTGTCAGATTCGGCATCGTCGCGACTCATGCTCCGCTGTTCGTCGGATTTACGGTCGTCGGTGTCCTCACTCTGTTCTTATGGAAGTTCCCTCAAGCAGACAGAGAGAAGTATTTCTTTGGTCTAGCGTTATTGCTCACGCCGTTCGTCACTATGAATCAACAGGTGCTCACGGGCAAAGTGCTCCAAGCGAGCCACTACCATTGGTTCTTCCATAAGCCGATAGCCGTTATCTTTACTTTGATAATAGTCTTTTACCTACTTTCTCGTCCAGCACTGCTTCGGTACAAGACAGCGCTCGCGGTCTTCATTGTCGTGGCAAGCATGAGCACGGGAGTGTTCATTCAGACCTATTCTTACTTGCATGGCACAAACGACGGAGGCGCAGTCGCCATCGAACGGCAGAAATACGGACTGGTGATGCAATGGTTGAATACGAACGCGCCAAAAGAGTCAGTCGTTTTCGCGAACGACGAGACGTCGCACATGACGGTCATCTACACTCCCCTCAACGTCTTTTATCACCGCGCGGCGATGTATTCGCTCGCCGCCACTACGGACCGGCTCCTCGACGTATTACTCACCTTCTACCGACTGCGAGGCGTCAACGCGAGTGATGCACACGACGTGTTCTTTTCCGAGCGGGGCGATATTTCTGCGAATGTCTACGGAATACATTACCGCGAATTGTCGGGCGCGTACGAGGCGATTCCTGATGCAGAACTTGAAAAGATTATTGCGCTCTATAAAGCAACTCTCGCCACGCCGACTGCAGTGTGGCTGAAACAGACTTTTGCGAAGTACGATGTCAGTTATCTCGTGTGGGACAAAAAAGCAGATCCGCTCTGGCATCTCGAACGGTATCCGCTCTTGAAAGAGGCTGTAGTTTTTGGTGATCTCATCGTATATCAATTTAAGCCATGACACCCAAAGAAAAATTTTGGCGGTTGGTTTTTCTTGCGCTTCAAAAGTACCGCATCATACCCAAGAGCCCGCTTAATCATTCAAAACTTTCTCAGAAGATAAACATCTGTTTGCTCTATACTCATATAAAAGAATTAGATGGCGTTATTGTAGAATGTGGGGTTGCTCAAGGACACAGTTTAACGGTACTCAAGATACTTTCATTGGCAGAAGGTAAAAATCGCGAAGTATATGGTTTCGATACTTTTTGCGGTCTGCCAGAACCCGCGGCATTTGAGGGCGGTGTCAAAGGTGAGTTTGGTCATACTAAATCAAGTGTCGTACAGTTCTTTAAGGACACAAACGTGCCACTCAGTAATGTTTCTCTTATCGAGGGCGATATACGGGATACGCTCAAAACGTTTAATAAACCGATAGCGTTTCTTCACATTGATGTTGATTTGTACGAAGGTTACAGGGCAGCTCTTGAAACACTTTGGGATAAAATAGTTCAAGGGGGCGTAGTACTTTTTGATGACTACGACGACAAATCGTGGGTGGGGGCCAACAAGGTTGGCAGATAGCCCGCTGGATTCTACATGAGAACCGCATCGAACATCTCGTTGCCTTTTCAGGAGTTTTTGGCATTGGGCTCTATGTGTTTTTTATAAATATAGCGGGTCATTTTATACCCATACAAATAGTGTTCTATCTCGTACTACTCGCCCTCCTTTTGTTCGCGGCGATTCACTTTTTTTGCCGGCGATTTGGGATCTTTGGCGATCAAAGATCTTTGGAATGGGGAGTGAGTGCTCGGTGGAGAAAGATACTCCTTGGCGCTACTTTATTTTTAACTTTTTCCGTCGGTCTTATCTCCTTTAACCATGGTATGGATTTGGCCGCCGTTCGCGAGCCCACAGCCGTGACCATAGCAGAAGGAAATTTCCCTCCTAAGGAGATATGGAACCCCGATAATACTCTTCAGTATCATTACGCCCCGGACCTTTTTTCTGCCGCTACTTACAAAGTAACCGGCATGCCTCTCTACGTGGCGTATGATCTTCAAAAAGCGATTTTGAGCGGGAGCTTGTTTTTGTTGAGTTTTCTTCTGGTGGAAT
>Ga0163199_1001235_pt1 | contig 15975 bp, 14 predicted proteins | sample PL_2010_150m_FD_113537 | JGI IMG/M metagenome (GOLD analysis project Ga0163199, IMG submission 113537) | Freshwater microbial communities from Powell Lake, British Columbia, Canada to study Microbial Dark Matter (Phase II) - PL_2010_150m | ecosystem: Environmental > Aquatic > Freshwater > Lake ... | reverse complement strand
GGACACGATCCGGCTGACCAACAAGCAGAACCTCATTATCCCGTTCGTTCCGGACTCCAGCCTGCCCGCGATGAAGGCCGAGATGGATGCCGCCGGGCTCGTTTATGCCCCCTCGAATTTCCGCAAGGGATGCGTCTCGTGCACGGGCATCGAATTCTGCAACCTCGCGGTCGCCGAAACGAAAAACCGGATGGTGTCGCTCATCGGGCAACTCGAGCAGCGCAGCGGCTGGTATCAGGACAAAATCCGCATCCACTTCAGCGGATGCCCGTCGTCATGCGGCCAGCACCAGATCGCCGACATCGGGTTCCGCGGAGCGCGAACCAAGGTGGATGGAAGCATGGTGGATGCCTACGATCTCTTCGTTGGCGGACGCCTGGGCCGGAACCGTAGGTTCAACGAGCTTCTGAAGGGCAAGATCCTCGCGACGGATGTGGATGAGGTCATTGATGCGCTCTTGAAAAGCTTTCAGGCCAACCGCCAGGGGGATGAAACGCTGGGCGAGTTCTGCGAACGCACCCCGAAGGAGGTCCTGATCGCGGCTTTGCCGGAGCGCTACCGCTCGTAAAAACCTCAGTGGGCGAGCTTTTCCAGCCTCATGGAGCGGCCGAAATCTTTGACATACGGAATCGCCCGGGAAAACCTTCCCGTCAACAGGCCCGGCCGCTGGAGTTCCAGAACGGCGCTGTAGTAATACCAATCACCCTGCGCGATGAGGAGATACGCCCGGGTGCCGCTCGCCACACCGTGGACGGTGTAGCCTCCGATCGTTCCGCTGATCCTGCGTCCGTCCTGCACCAGCGACGTGCGCCCCCAGTCGTTGCTGATCCAGTTCCCGGCGACGTTGATTCCGGCGGGCTCGGTCTGGTCTGAGAGCCAGTTGTCACCGACCTTGTTGTTCCGGTTGAACCGCGCGTCGTTGAATTCGGTCACGACCGAACATCCGGCCAGGAGGGTCAGAAGAAGGAAGACGGCGGCGGATTTTCTCATGTCGCCCTCCATACCACCGGGCTCCCGCCGCGTAAAGTCACTTTCAGGTGGCGGAAGAATCCATCGCGCGGTTGAGCGCGACGACAACCGCCTTGATCGAGGCCAGCTCGATGTTCGTGTCGCTGCCCACGCCGAAAAATGTCCGTCCTCCTCCCAGCTTGATCTGCATGTAGCTGACCGCCTTTGCTCCCGCCCCGGCACCCAGCGAATGCTCGGAGTAACTCAGCACATCGAAGCGCGGCAAGCCGGTGGTCCGGAGCGCCTGCACAAATGCGTCGATCGGCCCGTTGCCGGTCCCTTGAAGCGCCATCTCCTCACCCTTCCAGACCAGGCGCGCCTCGCAGGTCACGGTGCTTGAGCGCTCGATGGTCGAGAACTCGACCAGGTCAACCGGCTTGTCCGGGGACATGTAGGTATTCACGAAGACATCGTGGATTTCCTGCGGGCTGAGCTCGGTCCCCTTCTCATCCGAAATTTTGTTGATGATCCGACCGATCTCCTTCTGCATCACCCTCGGAAGTTGATAGCCGAACTCCTTCTCCAAAAGGTAGGCGACGCCGCCCTTGCCGGACTGCGAGTTGATCCGGATGATCGCCTTATAGCTCCGTCCGATGTCCGCGGGATCGATCGGAATGTAGAGAACATCCCACGGCTTGCCAGGTCGCTGTTGCTCCCAGGATTTTTTAATGGCGTCCTGGTGCGATCCGCTGAATGCCGTGAACGCGAGATCTCCGACATACGGGTGGCGCGGATGGATCTCCATCCGGGTGCAGCGCTCGTAGACGTCGCGGATGCTGTTGATGTCGCTGAAGTCGAGCCCAGGATGGATTCCCTGCAGGTAGAGGTTCAGGGCAACGGCCGCGATATCGAGGTTTCCGGTCCGCTCGCCGAGCCCGAACAAAGTGCCTTCCACACGGTCGGCTCCCGCAAGCAGCGCGAGCTCCGTGGCGGCAATGCCGGTGCCCCGGTCGTTGTGGGTGTGCAGAGAGAGCGTCGTGACCTCCCGGCGGGACAGATGGGTGGACATCCACTCGATCTGGTCGGCGTGAACGTTTGGCGTCGCGTATTCCACGGTGGCCGGAAGATTGAGGATGATCTTGTTTTCCGGTGACGGCTCCCAGATGCCGGTCACCGCCTCGCAGATCTCCAGCGAAAACTCCAGCTCCGTGCTCGTGAAGCTTTCCGGCGAATACTCAAGCCGGATCCGCGTCCCCTCCTCAACCAGCGGACGCATGTTCTCCTTGAGGAACGCGACTCCGCCGGTGGCGATCCTGACGATCTCGTCGCGCGAGGCGCCGAAGACGTATTCCCGCTGCTTCGGCGACGTCGAATTATAGAGATGGAAAATGACGCTCCTTGCCCCGCGGAGCGCCTCGAGCGAGCGCGAGATCAACTCCTCCCGGCATTGGCAGAGAATCTGGATCGTCACGTCATCCGGGATCAAATGGTCCTCGATCAACCTCCGGCAAAAATCGAATTCGATCTGGGATGCCGAAGGAAAGCCAACCTCAATCTCCTTGAAACCGATCCCCACAAGCATCTCGAAATATTCGAGCTTCTCCCCCACACTCATCGGCTGGGCCAGCGCCTGATTTCCGTCCCGAAGATCCACGCTGCACCAGACAGGGGCATGCTGGAGCGTCCGGTTCGGCCACTGCCGGTCAGGCAGAAGCACCGGCGGAAACGGACGGTATTTGGTCACGGGCTGCGGTTGCATCATCGAAATCAAAACCTACCACCACATCCTCATATCGCCAATGCCCGATTGACCGGACCGGACGATGAAGCTTTTCCATATCGCGATCGCGATACGCCAAATCCTCCCGCTCACTGCCAGTGGGCGGGAATCCAGATCCGGCGGCCGTTCGACATTCCCCAGGTCCCGTCCACCCAGATCGAAGCGGGAGAGGGAGGGTGGCCGCGCGCCGCCAGGCTTCCGTCGTCCACGTAATGCGAGTCTGGAATCATATCGCCCTGAGCCCGCGGCTGGCGAGGACCACGGTCCAGCGCCTCGAAAATCGCATAACCCAGCGGATCCGGCGGGCGCCAGCGCCCCTCGGCATTTTTGCAGGCGGATACGAGCAGTGCGGATGATGCGCACATGACTCCCAAAAGAAACCGTTTGTTCATTGATTCAACCCTAGCACAAACCGGGCGGGAGAAAACCAAATGTGTTACCACTCGGCCCCATGCCCGCTCCTCCCATCCCCATCCCTGGGGTATTTGAAAGTTTGAGGCGGCGGAAAATTCAAACCGGCACAATCTGGAGTGCCCAACTTTTCCTTTGGGAAAACCCATCGGGTCGTGCTAGGTTCAGACATGAAGCATTGCCTCCACCAATGCACCTCCCGGGTGACCCGGTGGTTTTTTTTGTGTAAAAAATCCGGCTTTACGCTGATCGAACTCCTCTTGGTGATCGCGATTATCGGGGTGATGAGCGCCCTGATCATCACAACGGTTTCCAACGCCACGGCGGACGCCAGAAGAACCCTTGCCTACCAGCAGCAGGTCACACTTCAGGACGCGCTGAATGCTTGGATTGCCGCACAATCCAGCGGCACCAACACGCTGGCTGCAGCGCGGTCGAACTACAATGCGGCGTCCACTGCAGCGGCATGGCTTAATCTTCTCAGCAACAACTATCTTCACAGTTCGACCTACGAACATTTCATCAGCAACTCCTCGGGAACCCAGATCAAGAGCGAGGCCATGGTAAAATCCGGAATGTCGTTGCGCTTCACCACCTGGACCGCCTCAACCTATCCGACGGTCGAATGGAACTGACATTATGAAATTTGAAATTCGAAATTTGAAATTCGAAATGCGGAATGCTTCCCCGCACCCCTCACAAACTTCATCCTTCATCCTTCATCCTGGCTTCGCTGACGCTTCGGTTGCCTTCCCGGCTACACTTTCTACTTTCCCTGACAATCACGAAGCGCTATCGCGCGGGTGTTCATCCTTTTCTTCCGCCTTTTCCTTGGTCGAGGTGCTCGCCGCAATCGCCATCATCGGAATTGTCACGTTTCTCGCGATCCCGAATATTGTGCGCGTCAAGCAGGATGGTGAGGATAACCTCGCACGCGCACGCGCGGAAACACTCAACATGGCAATCGCTTCCTACGTGCAGGCAGTCGGAACAAACATCGCCTCGACCGCTTGGAGCGGAGCGAGCGCGGACAGTCGCTACAACCTACTCCGACCGTATATTTCCTTCTCGGAAGCTTCCCTCACCGCGTTCACTCCCTCCGGATACTCGTTTTCCCTTCCCGCAACCATCGTCCCGATGACAAACAAGACGACCATCAGCAATAGCCTCAAGGCCACCGCCATCTATTATTGAGAGAATGCAGACGGACGACAAAAGGAGCGACCCACCTGTGGGGAAGAAACCCGGAAATGGTCACAAGGGTGAAATTTCAGGTATGTCTCTGACAGAGGTTTTGGTTGTAATCTGCTTTCTGGCGATCGTTGCGTCTCTGGCAGTCCCTTCGATATCGAATGTTCTATTTTCGTCCTCCTACGAAACGGCAAAACGAAACAACAACCTTCTCAACGGAGCCGTCCTTGCTTTCAACCAGGGCAACTGGGATCTCATTCTGACCGCATCGGCTGGCAGTGACGACGAGTTGGCGATTTTTGACTCCCTGCGGTATCGGAATCCTGATGTCCGGCTTGCCGCTCCGGGCTCTCCGTATCTCCCTCCCAATGCCACTTTTGTCGCCAGCAGCGCAACCAACACATACCGTGCCCGGTGGAACGGCCGCATGTTTGAAATCCTCCCGGTGGGAACGAGCGGAACGGGGCTCGACCTCATGAAAATCATGGGGGCCATACAGGCGCCGCCCACCGGCACCCCCATCCCTCGCAACACCAACTCATGAGCCCGACCGCTTGGGAAGACCTGTGCACCATTCTGAAGGAAGGCGGAATCGATTCCGGATCTCCACCGGACGAGGCTGTCGATCTCCATCAACACCTCGCTCACGTCAACGGAATCACAGCCGAGGAAGCGCTTGAGTGGCTCTCCCGGAAATTCGGCATCCTTCCCTTCAATCCCGTCCGGACGAACTGCTCTACTCGCGCGGAAAACGCGTTCCGAAGGCTTTGCCCGCAGATGGCAACCCCGACCGAGGAATATTGGATCCCGTTCGGCACCCTTGGTCCTCTCATCCTCTGTGCGCATTACAACCCGACGAGCACCAAACTCTGGGATATCCCCGTGGAACTCATCATTCCCGTCCTTATCCCGCAGTCAAAATACGCCATCCTGCAACGGGACTTCATGGGGAGGATCGAACTCCAGCCGCTGGAGGGGTCGGGGCCGCTCCACATTCACAACCCGCTTCCCAAACCCTCCACTCCCGAGGCCTCCCTCGAATGGCTGCTTGATTTTTACCCGTTCGAGGAGGACATCCGGAACAAACTGGAGCGCGCCAGGCCGGATCTTTCAGGCCTTCCGGTTGACGCGCTGACGTCCGTCAAGTCGCTTCCGACACATTTCGGGCTCGCGCTGCGATACCTTGCTGCTGGTGATCATTGCTTCAATGCCGAACATGCACCGCCGCAGAATATCTTCCCGGAATCCCTCCTCGAAAAATATGCCGTTTATCCTCTCTATTGCGGGGTAAAAACGGTCTTCCTCCTCTCTGCGGAAAAAGAAAATTTTGCTTTCGAGGACGAGTGGCTTTCCGGAGGAAACGACCCTCTCGTCTTCCGGACCATCCTCTCCGAGCGCGAGACGATCATCGCGACCATCAACCGAGACCGGAGCCGGTCGGTGACGACAAGCGCGTCGGCCACCGACCAGGAAATGACCTACTCGGATGTGGCCAACATCGTCGATATCGATGTGCAGGACATCCAGCGCATCAACCCGTCGAGCATCAATGCCACCCCCGAGCAGGTGGTTCACTGGGTCCTCTGGCGCGCGATCACCGGACGGGCGAGCGACCTCCATATTGAAAAATTCTACAACACGGCGCGCTTCCGCGGCCGCATCGACGGCGAACTCAAGGTTCTCCATTCCTGCCCGGAGGAGCAGCTCGCAAGATTCGTCAGCCTCATCAAAAACTACTCAAACATGGGGCAGCGCCGGCAGGACGCTCAGGATGGAAGATTCTCGCTGACACTGGGTAAGCGGCGCGTGGACTGCCGCGTGTCCGCCATTCCCTGCCGCAAAGATCTGCAGAAGGTCACGATCCGATTCCTCGACCGCCAGGATGGCATCCGGAAGCTCAGTGAACTCAACCTCTCGCCCCGTCAGATTTCCGTGCTCGCAGACGCCATGGGCCGCGATCAGGGCCTCATCCTCGTCACGGGCCCGACGGGCAGCGGAAAGACATCCACCCTCTACGCCCTACTCAACAGCATCAACGCCGACAACATCAACATCCAGACCATCGAGGATCCCATCGAATACGAGGTCGAAGGTCTCAACCAGACCCAGACCGATCCGACCAACGGGATTGATTTCGGCGAGGGTTTGCGACGCCTCATGCGCGCGGACCCGGATGTCATCCTCATCGGCGAGTGCCGTGATTTTGAAACCGCGAACTCCGCGGTTAACGCCGCGCTCACTGGACACCTCGTCCTCACCACGCTCCACGCTAACGACTCGCTGCGGGCGGTCAGCCGGTTGATTTCCATGGGCATCCCGCCCTACCTGCTGGCGGATTCCCTGGCCCTGTCCCAGGCGCAGCGCCTTGTCCGACGCCTCTGCACGTATTGCAAACGGCCTGTTCAGCTGACCCCCGATATCCGCGCGATTTTCGCCGCAAATCTCGTCGCAATTCCACCGGAGACCCAGATGATCTTCGAGAAAAACGGTTGCACCGAATGCCGGGAATCCGGCTACACCGGCCGGATGGCCCTCATGGAGATGTGCCCCTCGGACAATGTCCTAGCCGATCTGATCGGTGCGAATGCCCCGCAAAGCGAAATGCGCAAACACGCGTTCAAGAAAGGTGTTCTGACTCTCTATCAGGAGGGCCTCGCGCAAGTGCTCAACGGCAACACCTCGCTCGAAGAGATCAGTTGCCTGAGTTACACGGCCATTGACGCCGATTGGGACAAGGAAGTTCCCGATCCCGACGGAACCCCCTGAAACGGATTCCAACGGATTTTGTGCAACGCGATCGCGACAGACGACCGCTTTATTCCGCTCCTCCATTGACAACCCGCCGGCACGGCCCCACGGTGCGCCGATATGCCATTTTCACAACTTGGACTAACCAAGCCTCTGCTTCATGGAGTCCAGGCGATGGGCTATGGAGATCCGACTCCGATCCAGTTGAGGGCGATTCCCCCGGCTCTGGAAGGCCGCGATGTCATCGCCTCCGCCCAGACCGGAACCGGAAAAACCGCAGCCTTCGCGCTGCCTGTTCTCCAAAAGCTCGCCAACCACGGCAGGTGCCGGTGTCTGGTTCTCGAACCGACACGCGAACTCGCGATGCAGGTCGAAACTGCGATGCGGGATTTTGCCAGATTCACCGACCTGCGGGCCGGATCGGTTTTTGGAGGAGTCGGTTATGGCGCCCAGAAGACGGCGCTGCGCGAGGGCCTGGATATCGTGGTGGCCACCCCGGGACGCCTGGAGGACCACCTCCAACAGGGCACGCTGCGACTGAACGACATTGAAATCCTCGTTCTCGACGAGGTGGATCGCATGCTCGACGTCGGATTTCTCCCGCCGATGCGCCGGATCATCGCCAAATGCCCGAAGGACCGCCAGACCCTGTTCTTTTCGGCGACGCTTCCGCCGGAGATCGCCGAACTCGCCAACTTTGCCCTCCGGGATCCGGTCCGCATTGAAATCGGCGCTTCGCGCAGCGTGGTCTCGACCGTCAAGCACGGAGTTTACACGGTGGATCCGAGCCGGAAATTCGACCTTCTGCTCGCGCTCCTCACGGCAACCGATTACCAGAGCGTCATCATCTTCTCGCGCACCAAGCACGGCGCCGACAAGATCGCGAAAAAACTGCGCGCCAACAACCACTCGGTCGCCGTCCTCCACGCAAACCGCTCCCAAAACCAGCGCATCGAGGCGCTCAACGGCTTCAAATCCGGAAAATACGAGGTCATGGTCGCCACCGACATCGCTGCCCGCGGGATCGATGTCGCGGGAGTCAGCCATGTCATCAACTATGACGTGCCGCAGCACCCGGAAGACTACGTCCACCGGATCGGACGCACTGGACGTGCCCAGCAAACCGGCGACGCATTCACTCTCGTCACCCACGAGGAAGCAAAAAAGCTCGCCGCCATCGAACGTTTCATAGGACAAAAGATCGACCGCCTGAAGCTCGAGGGCTTCCAGGTCCCGGCAAACGGCGAACCGGAGGCTCCGCGCCCCCCGAAAGTCGAACCCCGGATGGACGGACGCTCCGCATTCGGCCGCAGGGGGAGCTTCCGCCGGAGGCGCTGAAATCCTTCCTTCTACGGCCCGGATGGATGCGGATCCTCACCGGAATTTCCACGGAAAAATGCGAAGCCTGAAGAACTGCGGCAATTTTCCCGTTTTACTTTTTGCGGAATCCGCCTTTGATGATCGGTTCGCCTGCTCACCATGCTCAACTGGATCATAAAAAAAATCATCGGCTCGAAAAACCAGCGGGAGATCCGCAAGTTGCAGCCGCTCGTCCGCCGCATCAACGAGGTTGAAGCCGGGCTTCAATCGCTTTCCGACGACGAACTGAGGGCGAAGACCCTCGAGTGGAAAGACCGGCTTTCTAAAGTCGAGGACGGGGAACCGCTGGCCGCCGAGCTTGAAGCGCTTTTGCCCGAAGCCTTCGCCGTGGTGAAGAACGCCGCGCGCCGGATGGTCGGGCGCGAAATCACGGTCTGCGATCAGCCGCTGAGCTGGAACATGGTGCATTTCGATGTCCAACTGATCGGCGGGATGATCCTGCACCACGGACGCATCGCGGAAATGGCGACCGGCGAGGGAAAGACCCTCGTCGCGACGCTTGCTGTCTATTTGAACGCACTCTCAGGACGCGGAGTGCATGTGGTCACGGTCAACGACTACCTCGCCAAGCGCGATGCGGAGTGGATGGGCCAGCTCTACACGTTCCTCGGCCTCACGGTGGGCGTGATCCAGAACGATCAGCACCCGGAACTCCGCCGCGCGCAATACCAGTGCGACATTACCTACGGCACGAACAGCGAGTTCGGGTTCGACTACCTGCGTGACAACGGCATGGCCACCAGCCGCGAGCAGCAGGTCCAGCGCGGGCACTTTTTCGCGATCGTGGACGAGGTGGATTCGATCCTCATCGATGAGGCGCGCACGCCGCTCATCATCAGCGGCCCGGCAACGGTTTCCACCCACCAATACGACCGGTTCAAGCCGCTGATCGAACAGCTGGTCCGCAAGCAGACGATGCTCTGCAACCGGCTTGCCACCGATGCCAAAGAGCTCCTCGAGGCGGGCAAAAAGGAGGAAGCCGGCCGCACACTCTTCAAGCTCAAGCTCGGCCAGCCGCGCAACAAGGCGCTCCTCCGCATGATGGAGGATCCGGAAATGCGCAAGGTCATGGACAAGGCGGAGCTGGAATTTTACAAGGACACCGACGGCAAGGCCGCGCTCGTGGACCTCAAGGAGGAGCTTTTCTTCACGATCGAGGAGCGCCAGCACGACGCCGACCTCACCGAGCAGGGCCGGAATTACCTCAACCCCGACGATCCGAACGCGTTCGTCCTCCCCGACCTCCTCACCGAGTTCGCCGACATCGAAAACGACCTGTCACTGGACGCCGCCGGCAAGGCGCAGAAGATTGCTGGACGCCAGCAGCATTGCGACGCGCAGGCGGAGCGGATCCACAACATTGCCCAGCTCCTCAAGGCCTACTGCCTCTATGACAAAGACGTCGAATACGTCGTCGAGGAAAACAAGGTCATCATCGTGGACACGTTCACCGGACGCAAGATGCCGGGCCGGCGCTGGAGCGACGGGCTCCATCAGGCGGTCGAGGCCAAGGAGGGCGTCCAGATCGACCGTGAGACCCAGACGCTCGCCACGATCACGATCCAGAACTACTTCCGCCTCTACGAAAAACTCGCCGGCATGACCGGCACCGCCGAGACCGAGGTCAACGAATTCCACGACATCTACCAGCTCGACGTGAACGTGATCCCGACGAACCGGAAGGTCGCGCGCATGGACGAGAACGACCGGATCTACAAGACCCGGCGCGAAAAATATCACGCCTCCATCGAGGCGATCCGCGAGGCCCACGGCCGCGGGCAGCCGGTCCTCGTCGGCACGGCAAGCGTCGAGTCGAGCGAGTTGCTCAGCCGGATGCTCAAGCTCCAGAAAATCCCGCACACCGTGCTGAACGCGAAATACCACATGCAGGAGGCCGAGATCGTCGCGCGCGCCGGGCTCCGCGGCGCGGTCACAATCTCCACGAACATGGCCGGACGCGGAACCGACATCAAACTCGGCGAGGGCGTCCCCGATCTCGGCGGACTCTACGTCATCGGCACCGAACGCCACGAATCCCGACGGATCGACCGTCAGCTCCGCGGACGCTGCGCCCGACAGGGCGATCCCGGACGCTCGCGGTTCTACGTGAGCTTCGAAGACGATCTCATGCGGAACTTCGGTGCCAGCGACCGGATGACGAAAATCATGGAGACGTTCGGCCTCAAGGAGGGCGAGGAACTCGAACATCCGTGGCTGAACAAGAGCGTCGAAACCGCACAGAAGCGTGTCGAGCAGCGGAACTACCAGATGCGGCGCCGCACGCTGGAATTCGACGACGTGATGAACCAGCAGCGCGAGGTCATCTACGGCTACCGGAACGAGGTGATGGATTCCGAAACTCCACGCACCCTGATCCACGATGTCATCACGGAGGCTGTTCCGAAGAAAGTCGCGGAATTCCTGGTGGCCCCCGAGGGCGAGGAGCCGGACCCGGACGGCCTGCTCCAGTGGATCAACTCGACGTTCCCGCTCGGCCTCACCCGCGAGAAGGCGGCCCTCGGCACAAGAAGTGTCGAAGAGAACACCAAGTTCCTCATGGAAACGATCCGATCGGCCTACGACCGCAAGGCCGAACTCGAAAATCCCGACGCCCTGCGCGGGCTCGAGCGCTATATCATCCTCAATGCCGTGGACCGGCTCTGGCAGGAACACCTCTACGCCATGGACGGCCTCCGCGAGGCGGTCTACCTGCGGGCATTCGGACAGAAGGATCCGCTCGTCGAATACAAGAACGACGCCTATGTCATGTTCGTCGAGCTGATGGACAACATCAAAGCCGAAGTCCTCAACAACCTCTTCCGCAGCACGACCAACCTCCAGGCGTTCGAGCAGCTCCTCGCGAGCCTTCCTCAAAACCTGCTGCGCGCCGACCCCGCCGCACGCGCCCGCCCGGCTGCAGCGGCTCCGGTCGATGCCAACATCCTCTCCGACGAGCCGCTGCCCGCACCGAAGCTCGAGCTGCCGATCAAACGCGAACTCCCGAAGGTCGGCCGCAACGACCCGTGCCCGTGTGGAAGCGGCAAGAAGTTCAAGTCCTGCTGCGGCCGCACGGCTTGATCGATGCTGCACGTGGTTCTGATCGAACCGGAGATCCCGCCGAACACCGGAAATATCGCGCGCCTCTGCCTCGCAGCGGGAGCACGCCTCCACCTCGTCGGGCCGCTCGGGTTTTCGCTCGATGAAAAGTCGCTGCGCCGCGCCGGGATGGATTACTGGGAGCGATGCGATGTCAGGCAGTGGACGACGTTCGCCGAACTCCGCGCCGCCGATCTCTCGGCCCAATATTTTTTTCTGACAACGAAAGCCGAGTCTCCCTACTGGGACACAACCTTTCAGGACGGCGATTATCTCGTCTTCGGTCGAGAAACACGCGGGCTTCCGGAATCCCTCCTCGCGAAAAATCCCCATGCCTGCCGGAAGATCCCGATGGCAGCGGATGCGAGGAGCCTCAACCTTGCGACGTCGGTCGGAATCGTCCTCTACGAAGCGCTTCGACAGATCCGCCCGGGCGGGATCTGATCACCCACCCAACCCACGGAGGCATACATACGAATAAATCCCGGAATTGTGTCCATCCCCCCAGCGCGGCTGCAGGGCATAGCCGCCAACGGTCTGCCAACTCATCAGCTCAAAGCTCCCCGGCCCGTGGGTCACCTTCGGCTTCACCACCAAGCCGGTCACATCCGGTTCGCCGGAACAGGCGGCGCACGGACAGCTCCGCCTCATCTGCTCCAGCCCGATAAACGACTCGCCGCCGTCGCTCCATGCGATCGCCAGCTCGCTGCCGATTTTTTCAACTGCCAAAGGATGGAAGGTTTGCTGCATAAAATTTTTCTCTCGCAATATCGAATATCTACCGGTTTAGTTGTTATTTCACATGGACCACTTGGACGAACTGGAATCCCAGAGCATTTACCTCTTGCGCGAAGCTTACCACAGTTTTTCGAATCTGTGTATGCCGTGGAGCATGGGCAAGGACTCGAACGTATTGATTTGGTTGTCGAAGAAGGCGTTCTGCGGAAAAATTCCCTACCCGTTGATGCACATCGACACGACGTATGAATTCCCGGAGATGCTGGAATTCCGGGACTGGGCGCTGAAATATTACGATCTCGACCTGATCGTGAAGATCAACGAGGACGCGCGGGCGGGACGCGGGGCCTACACGACATCTGTTGGATACGAGACGCACGATCCGGTGACGGTGACGCACGAGTTGAAGACGGTCGCGCTACAGCAGGTCATGGCGGAACGAAAATTCGATGCGCTGATCACCGGGATCCGGCGCGACGAGGATCCGACGCGCGCCAAGGAACGGTATTTTTCTCCCCGCACGGCGGATTTCGAGTGGGATTACAAGGACCAGCCGCCGGAGTTCTGGAACCAGTTCACGACCGCGCTCGAGCCGGGAGAACACATCCGGGTACAACCGCTCCTCGACTGGGCGGAAGTCGATATCTGGCGGTATATCGAGCGAGAGAACATCCCAATCCCGCAGATGTATTTCGCGAGGCGCGGCGAGGACGGACAATTCTACCGCTTCCGCTCGCTCGGCTGCTGGCCGATCACGAAGCCGGTGGTGAGCACCGCCTCAAATATTCAGGAGATCATCGCCGAGCTCATGATCACCAAGACCAGCGAGCGGTCCGGCCGCGCCCAGGACCACCACGAGCGCAACGCCATGCAGAAACTCCGAGCCAAGGGATTCATGTGATTGCGGAACGGGGAATGCGGAACGCGGAATGAAAAGCGGCGATTTGAAGGAGCGGACCTTTGACTTTGGGGTTCGGTGCGTGAAGCTTGCCGAGGCTCTTCCAAAGGGCAGAGCAGGCGATGCGCTGGGATCGCAACTGCTCCGGTGCGGCACATCAGTGGGCTCTAATTACCGCGCTGCCTGCCGCGGAAGGACACGGGCGGAATTCATCGCCAAGCTGGGAATCGTTGAAGAGGAATGCGACGAATGCCTTTTCTGGCTCGATTTGATTGCCCGCCTGGGATTGATCAAACCGGCATCGCTGTCCCCCCTTCGGCAGGAAGCCGACGAAATTCTCTGCATCATCATTTCATCAATCAAAACGGCGCGCGCAAACGCCAAAGCGAACAAGCAACCATGAGCACCAATCCGCAATCCTCAATCCGCAGTCCGCAATCGCAAAAGCTTCGCATCGTCATCGTCGGTCATGTGGACCATGGAAAGTCCACTCTGATCGGGCGGCTTTTCCATGACACAAACTCGCTGCCGGAAGGCAAGATGGAGCAGATCCGGAAGGCGAGCGAGGCGGAGGGGATGGAGTTCGAGTTCGCGTTCCTGCTGGATGCCCTGCTCGAGGAGCAGGAACAGAACATCACGATCGACACGACCCAGCTCCCATTCCGGACGGCCAACCGGGAATGCGTGATCATCGACGCCCCGGGCCACAAGGAATTTTTAAAGAACATGATCACCGGCGCGGCGAGCGCGGATGCCGCGATCCTTCTCATCGATGCCCACGAGGGAATCCAGGAGCAGTCGAAGCGCCATGCCTACCTTCTCTCTCTGCTCGGCATCAAGCAGGTGGTTGTCGCGGTCAACAAGATGGACCTCGTCGGCTACTCGCAGGAAACCTTCGGGAAGATCCAGGCCGACTACACCGTCTTCCTGCAGAAGCTGGGCGTCACGCCGCAGCACTTCCTGCCGATCTCTGCCAAGCTAGGACAGAACATCACCGCTCCGTCTGCGGAAATGCCATGGTTTCAGGGTCCCGCCATCCTGCAGGCGCTCGACCAGTTTGAGATTCCCGTTCCGCCGGAGGGCCTTCCCCTGCGACTCGTGCTGCAGGATGTCTACCGCTTCGATGAGCGCCGGATCCTTGCCGGACGCATCGAGGCTGGACGCCTCGCCGTGGGTGAGGAACTTGTTTTCTGGCCGGATCGGAAGCGCAGCCGGATCAAGAGCATCGAAGATTGGGGTGCGGAACATTCCCAAAAATCCGCGGAGGTCGGGGAGTCGGTCGCCATCACACTCGAGGAACAGATTTTTGTCGAGCGGGGACAGATCGCCAGCCATCCGGGAGTCGGCCCGGTCGAGGGTCGCGAGATCCACGCCAGCCTCTTCTGGCTGAGCAACGACCCGCTGCCGCTCAACCAGCCGTTCACGCTCAAACTCGGCACGCAGGCGGTCGAGGCGCGGCTTGTCGAGATCCAGCGGGTCCTCGATTCCTCAACCCTCGAACCGGTCAATGGTTCGCGTGCGGTCCTCCAAAAAAACGAGGTCGCCGATGTCCGGATCCGGGCGCGCAGGCCGATCGCTTTCGACAGCCACGACCGCGTCAGCGACACAGGGCGGTTCGTCATCGTCTGGGGCAAGCGCATCGGCGGGGGCGGAATCGTGCGGGAGGCCGATTACGATCAGACCCAGGCCGGGGTTGCCAGCGACAACATCACATGGACGGTCAGCCCGGTGACCCGCGAAAAGCGCTCCGAACTTCTTGGACATGCGGGCGCGGTCATCTGGTTCACGGGGCTCTCCGGCTCGGGAAAATCCACCCTGGCCACCGGCTTGGAATACCAGCTCCACCGGCGCGGAATGGCGACATTCATTCTGGATGGCGACAACCTCCGGCACGGGCTCTGCTCGAATTTGAAATTCTCCCCCGAGGACCGCACCGAAAACATCCGACGCGCCGGGGAGACGGCAAAGCTCATGGCCGAAGCCGGGATCATCGTCATCTGCTCGCTCATCTCGCCCTACCGCGCCGACCGCAACCGCGTCCGCGAGATCTGCCAGCAGGACGGCATCCCGTTCGCCGAGGTTTTCATCAACGCGCCGATCGAGGTCTGCGAAGCCCGCGACCCGCGCGGCCTCTACAAACGCGCCCGCGCCGGCGAAATCGCCGACTTCACCGGCATCAGTTCGCCCTATGAATCGCCCGATGCCCCGGAGCTTGAGATCCGGACCGGGGAGTCCCCGCTGGAGGAATCCCTTGTCGCCCTTCTCGATTACACAACGGGCCTCGCGGCAGGGCTTCCCGATACGCGCGAAGCCGGGGCCGGATCGGGGATTTGAGAGTTTCCTTCCCGAGGTTCCATTTGCGGAGCGGGAGATGATCCGATAGGATCACGAAACACATGTCTGGAATCACTCTGGAAATCCTTTTTGTTCTTCTTCTGCTGCTTGCGAACGGAGTGTTCGTTATGGCGGAGATCGCCTTGGTGGCTGCGCGCAAGGCAAAGCTGAAGACTCTCGCGGACGAGGGGCACAACGGAGCCCGTCTCGCCCACGAACTGGCCCTGTCGCCCGGCCGGTTTCTTTCGACCGTCCAAATCGGAATTTCACTGGTCGCGACCCTTGCGGGCGCATTCGGCGGCGCCCGGATCGCCGGGCACTTCACCCAGTATATTGAAAAAATTCCTGGCCTGAGCCCGGCCGCCGCCGAGAACATATCCCTGTTTGTCGTCGTCGCGATCATTACGTATTTGTCCGTGATCATCGGGGAGCTCGTCCCGAAGCGGCTTGC
>Ga0163199_1001234_pt1 | contig 15987 bp, 9 predicted proteins | sample PL_2010_150m_FD_113537 | JGI IMG/M metagenome (GOLD analysis project Ga0163199, IMG submission 113537) | Freshwater microbial communities from Powell Lake, British Columbia, Canada to study Microbial Dark Matter (Phase II) - PL_2010_150m | ecosystem: Environmental > Aquatic > Freshwater > Lake ... | reverse complement strand
CTCCCCCTTCCACCACTTTACAGTTTGAATCCTCTGAGATACAGGCCAACCAGTATGAAGTCTCCACCATCAGGGTCAACCTTTAGAGTGAAGTATTTGGCCGGAAGTTTCACGGTTGCATCGAAAGCTGCTAACGCAGATACTCGGAGAATCTTGTTATCCGCTTCTGTTTCAACTGTCGCTTGTGCCGTTACAGTAGTTCCAGCTCCATTGTTGGCAGCACCCTTATAGGCGTGAACCAGAGTAAAGTCTATATCCAGAGCCGTTGCTGCCTGCATATCGCATATCAGGTCGGCAGCGTCAAGAGATACGAGACCGGAAGGTAATTGGCCAGCGATATATCCGGCAATCGCAGCACTATCGGCATCTGCACCTTCCCATCCGGCATCTATGGCGTGGGCTTCGACAGCTCCAGCACCGCCCAGAGCATTGAAAGTACCGGAGCGGATAAACAGTTCAAATTCTTTAGGGTCTTGAATGTCTATCATGCACCGTTTGGTATCCAGAGAACGGCCTACAACCTGAATCACATCCCCATCCGTTGTAGGACGAGTCTCCGTGGTTGCTCCAGCCGTACCGGATAGATATTGAGCGGTATTAGCTGTCCATGGAGCATCCTCATCGAATAAGAGACATTTCTTGCAGGCTTTTATCAGTTGGCCACCTACTCCGGACTGTAAGGCGACATACTGAGCATAGATATTAGTAGCAGCATCAGCATCAGACCTTACCCATCCGGAAGAGTAGCCGAGTAATTCACCTTGCCCAACCATCGCTCCGGCCTTTAGAACGAGGTCAGTTACCTTTTCGGGATAGAGTACCTTCGTTGGCTCGCTCATGGTTTACCCCCTTAACTCAAGTCTGCAACTGGAATAACTCTCAGGAGCAGCGTGAATTTGAGAACGCCATGGGTGGATGCTCCTGTCTGGTAGAAGCACATATAGGTATCGGTGGCCGAGGGAGCTGCCTTCCAGATTGGCGCAGTAACAGTACCATCCGTGGAGTCTCCGGCATTAGTCAGCCGAGTAACCGCTACTGCTGTGTTTATCGCACTATCGCAGACCTCGTTGGAAGCTCCAGCACCAGCCGAGTCGTTACCCAGACCGATATCCATATCAATATCATCATCATCTTCCGTGGTGATATTGAGCAGGGCTTCTACGATGGCGACATCATAGTTGAAGGGATTTAGGCAGGTATAGAGCATAGTCGTAGCAGCAGTACCGTTAGCGAGTAATCCACCATCGGCCTTAGTGAATTTTACCCACATATCCCGAACTGCTCCTTGACTGCTACTCTTATTGAGATTTGCTATGGCGGTAGCTGCCATGGCCGGAAATATCGGCATCAGCAAAAGGGAAAGGATTATAAAGTATAATTTCTTCAACATCTTAAACATTGAATTTTACTCCTTTTTGTTAATTTATTTGATTACTTATTCGATTGTTACCATGGCACTTTAGCCAGCTACGTTAGTACCCCACAGGACTCCGGCAGCTCTTTTATTGAACAGAGCCAGACCGCAGTAGAATTTGATGCGAGTCCTTTCCGCATCCTTGGTCTCCAGTTTGCCGATATCCTCAACCTGAATCATGCCATTGGATAGACCGCAAAGGCCATCCTCGGCAATCCTTACAGCGAAGATAGGTGAGGTATCGTTTCCGGCAGCCCAAGTGGTCGTAGGTGTATAGGAAGCCGGAGCTGCAACCAGAGTGGACTGGTCGTTTGCGTTAATGGGTACGGCATCGTCAACCAGAATAATCTGGTCGCCATACCGGACAACAGGCATACCGAGTTCATCGTTGTCGTGTTTCAGGTTATTTCCGGCAGCTCTCGCCAGAGATGAGATTTTATCCCTCATTATGCGAGCCATAACGAGGTGACTCGGAGCTGGTTTCACTATGCCGATGAGAGCATCCAGCATATCCAGCGTCAGGGCAGCCGAAGCGTTTGAAGCTCCGAGAAGAACCTGAGTATTATTGCCAGAAGCCGGATTGGTATAGACTGAGCCATCGAGGTCAGTCGCCAGACCGGAATCGGTAGTACCCTCGCATTCGCAAATCTTCCGGATTAAGCCCTTGAAGATGTTGGAAGCGGAGTAGGTCGCCACGGCAGTAGTCCGGCCAAGGATGGCGCAGGCTTCAAACCGTTGTGCGATTGCTTTCGCTTTTAAGGAGATAATATCGGCCTCGATATTTTCCTGAGTTCCCATGGTGGCTATTGTGAAGGCATCCACATCAGCATCACCACCGAGGATATAGAGGTCAGTATTCCGGTAATCCCAAGTCGGAGTACCCTCTATCCATGTTCCACCGACATCCTGAAAGTCGGCAGCAGCAGCAGACAGTTCCATCTTATATTTCAATGAAACTCCTGCGATAGATTTGAATGGCAGATATTTCAACCACGGAGACTCCAGATAGATAGTCTCCGCTATGCCTGCTTTCAAAGCATCGGCAACCAGATTTTTGTATTCTACTAAAGTATTAGCCACGTTTTTTACCTCACTTGTTTATTTATTTCTTAGGGTGGTCAACTCCCCATTGGATTTTTTGCTTTGCACTCATTTTGGAGAAATCAACACCAGAACCATCCGTATCACCGGAATCCGGCTTTGTGAGAGTAGTTCCAGCAACTCCGGCTGCTTTCTTTGTGCCAAGAGTTTCTGCTGCTGCCACGATATCCTCTTTTTTAACGATTTTGAGGATATCGCAGAGAGTGGTAAGTTTAGTCGTATCGAATCCTTCGTATTCTTTAGCAACCTCTTCGATAATGACATTTCGCCTGTACTTTGCAGCTAAGTCTAAGTCCTCGAAATAGATTGCCTTGTCAGATTCGAGTGTAGCTCTATCGGCCTTGACTCTATCGGCATCTTCACGATTCTTTTTCCGTTGCTGGTAGATATCGAGTTTAGTCGCATCCCCTTTAACGGCATCAATCTCTTCGGCCTCTTTAGCATCCTCAATAGCCTTGATTCGTGCATCATACAGGCTAAGAGATTCCTTGTGCTTCCGGCCTTGGTCTGCTAGAGCGTTACTTACCATTTGTTTTGCCTCGGATTCCGTGAAAGTTTTGGCCTGTGCCGTAGTAGAAGTTTGAGACTTGCCATCAGTAGAGGTCTGCCCAGATTTGTCCTGAGGATTGCCCTGCTGATTAGTCTTTCCGTCCTTTTCTGGCATTTGTATTTTCCCCCTTAATTCTTTTTATCAATACCGTTAATATTCCGGTATTCGATTACTTTCTATTCACTAATGCTTCGATTAAATCTTTGATAGTTTTAACTGCTCGGGCAGCTCCTTCGTACTCTTCTATCTTTTCCGTCATTGTAGTCCTTTCGTGGGAATGATTCAATGGTTGCATTTTCTTTATGTCTACCAACCACTTATCCAAATCCGGATGTTCTGTCCGGTACATCTCTCTCTGTTTTCCGGTTACTGGCAAGTGCTGATAGATATTATATAGAGCCTCAACCTCGGCAGTAGGAATCTCGTTGAATTTGATTGCTTCCTTCCATTCCCTGCGAGTGAATATTTCCTTGTAAAACTCCGGATTTTCTTTTAGATATCGCTCTTGAATATATCCGGTAGCTGGAAGATTGTAATACTCGACAAAATTCTGTACCATACTCTCCGGAAACATCTCTCCATAAGCCTGTCTCGCAAGAGAAGCACTCTTAAACTCCGGATTGAGTTTGTATATCTCTTTACGCTGCTTATCACGCTCATCGGCTGTGCCTTGCACATTATCATAAGCCTTGAAACGCTCTTTGAATTGCTCATAGATATCATCGTAAGCCTGCAAGGGTATTTTCTTTGGGTCTGGAGTTTCCCAAATCTGCTGATTATTTGCTTTCTGGAGTTTAGTTACTTCTCCAAACAGCTCCGGATGGTCTTTCAGATAGCGTTTACGATACATCCCATAATCCGGTAGTTTATTGTACTCTGTCCATTGATTGAGTAAGGCCGGAGTCGTGATTCCCAGATTATAACCGTCTCTCTGAATCCGAGCAACTTGATAGACCGGATTCCCCTTGAGATATTCCTCACGCTGTTTGGCCTGTATTGACGCATTATCATTCTTAATTTTGTCATATTCCGTGTCATTCTTTTTATACTCGACATCAATTTTCAGTACCGGAATATTCCAATCCTTGCCATTATCGGTAAGTAGGAAATTATCCACAGCCCACTTAAACGTGGCCGGATGATTGATGAGATACAGTTTGGCCTCTGGAGACATAGGAGAGGTAGAGTCAACAAGTTTACCGTGCTCTATCCATTCCTTTTCATTAACCGGAGTGCCTTTATTGTTAAAGACCTCAATCCGTCTCTGGTCGTCAACCCAGACCGGATTATCCTTTCTGAATTTCTCTCGAGCATATTCACGGCCTTTCTGATAATTCGGGTCTTTCTTATCCGGAATAGATGGCAGATACCATTGAGTTTCCTTATCGGAATAGCCGTCAAACTGATTATTAAGAGCATGATTTTTAACATTCGTCTCAAGAGTAGGAATCGGAGTAAGAATATCCTCAAGTTCCTTCCACTCATTCAGTTTCGGATTCTTAGCCCTAATGAGTAGAGTCTCATTAGAGGCAGAGCCAAACTCCAAGACAGAATTATTATATTCAAATAAAGGCGCAGCTAACTCGGCTGGTGGTAGATATTTCCTCAAGGCAGAGTCCGGTATATCCAGCTCCACGGCCAGTTTAACGGCCTGATTATAAGCTGCCTGAGTATATACATCGGCCTGTCCGAATACGGCCAGTTTCGCATTCTCGGTTGGATTATCCGTAAGGTATTTCTGCCGAGGATTCTCCTTTATTTCCGGATACTCTTTAAGGAATTTTGCTCTCTCATTTAGAGGTTTCGCATAATACTCATCGAGGAGCATGAGTTGTCTCTTACTGAAATTGCCCATATATGCTTGAGAAGTAATCTCATCCTTATCGAAGGCTGCCAGTTTCTCTTTATCTCCGGTTGCCTCTATCTTGAGGCGGTCTTGCCACATCTCATAATACACTCGGTAAGTCTTGCCACCGTTTTTCTTAGGGTCATGGTTAAGAGATGTTAATTTTTCACTCGGCAATAAGTTCAAATTATCCTGTATCTTAGTTGTCTCTGAAACAGCTCTAACCTTATCAGAATAGCCCTTAGTTGCAGTATAGAAGCCAATATCAACGCCTCTTACTTCTTTAGCTGTATCAGCAAAATAATCCTGTACGTCATAGATAGGTGAAGGAATCCCATAGGGTAAAAGCTCCGGATATTTTTCAGTACCGAGGAGACTCTCATAGCTATCAAAGTCGCCCTTATAGGTCTGGACGTTAGCTCCGAGGAAAGAAGGAATCGCTTTTGGTACACCTTCCCATCCTTGCTCATTATAGGCATCCAAAGCATCCTGCACGGCTAGAGGAATAGTTCTATTTAGCCATTGACCAGCATTGGTAAGGTCAATCTTTTCTCCGGTATAAGTTGTACCAGTTTTAACATCAATAATAAAGCCAGCCAGAGGCGATACCTTACTCCGGAAGAAATCAAGAAGAGTATCAAGAAATTTAGCATCGTATTCCTTTCCGGTAACGCTGGACTTTCCTTTACCTGTAACAATCCGGCTATATAGAACGGCAAACTGTTTCATACCACCCCAAGGGTCAACTCTAATATTCCCCATCCGCATTGTCATAAAATCGGCACTTCTCGGGTCTTTTTCTACTTCCCAATATCCGAGTTGTTCTCCGAGTATTTCTAGGCCAGTAATCGAGCCTACGAATAGTGATAAGTCCTTCCACGCCTCTTTTCTTACAGCTCCATTCAGAGATACCAAATGTCGAGGCATAAAGAACCGTCCAAAGTTAAGTCGCATGGAGAAGAATAAACTACTCGCAACCGGAGCAAACTTCCCTAGATACCCTATCTGAGCACGACCTGAAAAGTCCTCGAGTAATCTCCCGAAAGGCTTGAGTTCTTTTGTGATGCTAAAACCGTTCTTTGGAGCTTTGGCTTCTCCAGCAGCTATCTTCTCACTCGTTCTGAGGATTGATTCGTAACGGTCTAAAAATACATTCCAAGTCATATCGTTAATGCCAGTAACAAAACCTCTTTCAGAGAATTTTATCCAAGGTATTTTAGCGGTTAGCCGAGGTATCAATCTCTGCAAATTTAAGAAGCCGTACTCTTCTACACCCTTCCATGCAGCCGTGCCTTTGGCTAACTTAAATGGCCGGAGAAAATCCAATCCAAGTTCAACATATAGTCCATATGCCGGATGGCTTGTTATGGCCAGCCATGCAGCCTCGGCACTTCTTTGACTAAATGTAGCCTTCCATGCGTTCACAAAGGCTGTTATATATTTTATCGGATGAGCTGGAATCAGAGGAGCAACCTGTCTACCGAATGATTGGTCAAACGAAGCCAGATTAGCTCGGAGAAAGTTACCAATATCAACTGGTAACATACCTATCTCTTTTAATGTCTGCATTAAGTTGAAGTGGACTGTAAAAGCCCTATTCCCAAAAAACTTAAATGTAACCGGATAATCCCTGAGTAAGTCCGGTATAAGAGGTCGGACTATTGGATTTTCTTTTAGCGGAATTGCAATCCAAGTAACACCTTTACCACTCGGCATTTTGCCAATTACTTCGCCAGCTTCCCAATGTTTGAAGAGATTGAGGTTAATCAAATCATCGGCTGTCTTGTTTGGTTTCAGCTCCAAATAGGCGATAACTTTCTGTAATTCAGTACGAATATCAGCCGGAGCAGGTATTTCAGGATTCCAATTATCCATGATTTTCTTACCAGCCGTGAGTATCTCTTCCGGAATATCAGTCTTGGTAACTCCTTTGGCTATGGTCTCCTCACCCACCTTAAATATACGGACTGTGCCAAATGTAGGTTTGGGAATCTCAGTAAATACAGGAGCAGGTTCACCACCCCAAGGAATACCACCTGTCTCGAGTCCGGCTTGTCTGCCTCCGGCATTGAGCTTCCGGAGATATTCTGCTGCCTCAGCATCAACTGGAATCGGGTCAAGACCTATCTCATGGAATTTGCCCTCGAGTATTTCTCGAAGAGGCTTTTTATTTCTAGCTCCATCCTCGAGCATCCGGAGAATTACTGGTTGTTCTCCAAATACTTCACGCATGACTATTAACTCGGAATATGGAGCACCCTCTGTCAACTTTAGAGATTTTCCTTGTAGCCATTTTGTCAAAGTAGTCACGGCTGTTAAGCGTTTACCCACCATTGTTGCCGGATAGGTATGATAAATCTTCGCAAACAGAACATCTCGCATTTGGCGAGTCAAATCAGAGAAGAAGTCCGTTAAAACATCCGGCATCGCTCCTCTCATAGCTTCCATGGCCTGTTTCATAGCCTCTTCAAAGGGCTTTCCCTCTGCTAAGAGTTTATCAGTTAATGCAGCATAGTCTTTGAATTTAATAGATAATACTGATTTTCTTAATATTTCCGCAGCAGCTCTTTGAGTAAGAACATCTTGGCTATTAGCAAACTTGGCCATGGCATCCAGTAAATACTCTGTCTGGGCTTTGGTCAAGTTAGGATTACCAGCATCATTCATGGTCTTGGCTATTTCTGGTATATCCGGTTTCGGTTCAGGTGGTGGTTCAGGAGTAGTTGCAAGTGCCGTAGGTGGCTCTTTCGGTGGTTTAGGTGGCTCTCCCATGCCGGATAGAGTCTCCTGCCCTGCTAGTGGCTTATTAGCTGCCCCTTCCGGAGTAATTAACTTCTCTTTGACACCACCTTGTCCGGCTGCAACATTCGATTCCTCGAACATCTTGACTTGAGCTGATTCCTTGCCCATTCCCTCGAGTCCGGTCTGGACTGAGGTTGAGGCAGCCATTTGAGACTCAACTGGTTTCATTCCCTCGAGTATTTCGAGCTGTCTGGTATAGCCGTTAATCTCATCGGTAAAATCTCCGGCAACATTCATGCCAGAGAGCTTATTTCGTTGTTTAATATAGTCGTTAAGATGTTCTACGACATCGTTATAATCTGTAAATCCGGTTTCTTCACCCACTCCATCCATAATATATTCAGCTTTAACCTTGCCATTCTTATTAAGCATATGGTCAGGCCAGACATGATTTTTGTCATATCCGGTCATTATACTCGCATCGCCTTTTGAGAAAGCCTCGGGTAATTCTCCTGCTTTACCAAAACGCCAGTAAACAAAATCACCCAAACTTGTGAATTTCGTAGTACCTTGAGCTGATGTATATTTCAGGTTATCAGCAATATCGAAAAGTTCTGTCTCGGGTACAGGATTCTTTTCACCAACGACCTTATAGTATTTGATTCCACCTTTGGCTGGTAATTCCTTGGTGATAGTTACGTTCTTTTCACCCGAGGCCGTTCTCCAGATAGCTTCTTTAACTCTCCGGCCTTTCTCTTGAATCATACCTAGATTAAGCTGTTTACTATATAGAGGGTCAGAAGCCAGAATTGTCTTGAGGTCGGCTGCTTCGGTTGCTCCGTACATCTCACGATTAGCCAGAGAAGAACGGTCTCTTTTGAGGGTCTCTGCCAGTTGAGTTCCCTCTTCCGGAGTCATTTTCTTAATATCATCTATGAATTGCAACTCTTCCGGAGACGGAGTACCAGATACCGGAGCATTCTCATATTTCTTAAAGGCTGCTTCGGTTGGAGTTTTCTCGGGTCTCTTACCGATAAAGCCAGCCTCATCGGTCAAGGCTAACTTTCCGGTAACTTTCAAATCCTTACCCATGGCAATAGCCTGTGTTTTGAGTTTAGCCCTTACCTCCGGAGTGAGGAGCTTTCGCATACCGAGTCCGGCAAAGACTGTGGTTAATCCGGTCATACCAATAAGCATAGCTCGGGTCTCATTGGTCATGTGCTCCCAATCTTTAGCCAGCATCATACCTTGAGCGACTGTAAAGGTGGCATTGGAAGTAACCTCGGCTAGAGTGATTAGTTTAGCAGCCAGAGAAGCGTTCTTAATCAAGTGGCCAGCTTTCGAGATATACCCTATGGCCGGAATCACCATGGCCACATCGAACATAATATCAATCGGGTCAATATCCGGTTTCTCTGGGTCGAGGAATTTACCCGAGGCCGGAAGTACCATGCCAATCATCCGTGAGGCTTGAGCTGATGCATATGTCGGATTGCCAACTAAATCGGCATACTCTCTCTGGATTTCTTGTTCTTGAGTTTGTAGATATCTCTGTAAGGCCAAGGGGTCATTCCGGTCAAGGCTCATTATTAATTGCTTTTCTTGCTCCGGAGAGAGATTCCAGCCTTTCATAGTTCTATATGCTTCACGGAAAGTATTATAGTTTGGAGTTCCGGTCTTGAGGTATGAGAAGTCCAGATATGATTTCGGTACTGGATTTCCCTCTTCCCAATACTCATCTTCTTTGAGAGGAGTGAGTAGGTGAGTTATCTCGATATCCTTGGCCTCGGGAAACATCTTTTTAACCAGAGCCACGGTATCATCGGTCTTGCCCTTCATGCGGATTATCTCGAGGAATTTCTCCGGTTGTTCGCCGGCAAATTGGAGCATCGTATCAACATCACCCCCCGAGAATATCCTGCCAAAGATTCCGGCCACTTCTTGATACTGATTCCTTTGTTGCTGCATGACCAACTGCTCTCCGGAGATTTTCTCCAGCTCTGGAGATATCTTCAAAAAGTCCTCTTGAGAAATGGGGATATATTCCTTGGTCTCTGGGTCGTACACCTTATAGGGAGAGTCCATGGCTGCCTGTTGTTTCTGAGCAAATAAATTCTTTTGCTCCTCTTGAAAAGTCTGAAACTCGTCATTGGTAAATATCTTTCCGGTAGGGTCTGTGATGGTATCATTATCGTTAATTTCGTAATTCGTGGGTGTAATATAACTCACTCTGCCATCCGGAGTTATTTTTAACAGGTAGTCTGGTGCAGGTAAATCCACGTTGAAAAGCTCTTTAGTTTCTTGAGCGGTATAGTATTTCGGAGCAGGTAGAGGTATCTCACTCTTCGGTTGTTCCGGCTCTCTAACAGTCGGATTAATACCGGATAGGTATTTCCGCATATCCGCTAGTTTTGGACGGTACTCGTTAAGAATATCAGACGGATTGGCCATTGACCTTTCCTTTTACCGGATTGACAGATTTTTGTCCGGCATTGAGTAACATCTTGAGCTTCTCTTCCGGAGACATCATCGGAGTCGTTTGGTCAGGCGGTATCCAGTTCACCGCATTTTCTATCATCTTATCTAAATCTTTTTGCTTAAATTTTGGCACGGTTTCGCTCCTTCTGGTTAGTTTGGTCTCCACCAGTTCGACTAGCTGGCTCTTGGAACATAGCCATTAGTGGCTGTGCATTACCCTTTTGAGCAGGTGGATTATTGATATCCTGAGTAGGATTGAGCTGGCTGGCAATCTTACGCTGCTTGATAATCTGGACAGCTCTTTCACCCATCATTTTCGCTTCCGTTCTCTGTCTATCGCCCTCTTTTTCATCGAGATTGACTTCTGCCGAGGCCAATAATGAAGAGGCTATCCGGTAGAGCTTTATAGCAGGGTCGAGAGTCTCGGCCTCTTCGGAGTCCAGAGCTTGCTCCCACTCTTCCGGATTCTGGACTTGCATGATTTCTCGGATTCTCACTTTACGAGGTATTTCGCCTTTAGCAGCGATTGACATTGACAGGTTTGCGATATCCTGTCTCTTACTGGTCGGCATGAATTTAAGGTTGATAGTATATTTATCGGGGTCTCCCAAATCCTTCGGAGTATAGACAGCCGAATTACCCATCCGGCCAACAGGGAATCCGGAGATTCCGCCGGCAATATATTCGGCAATTATCAGACGATATAATTGGCGATAAAACAAGGCCAGACAATTAAAAGTAGGAATCATAATCTTATTACGGATATCCGTCATATCGGTAATGGCCACGGCTGATAATGGGAAAGCCAGATTGCCATAGTCTAGGTCTGATAGAGAGCCATTCTGGATAGCCCTCATAATGTCTCCATGAATCATCTTGGACGCTTGGTTGATATCGGCCACTTGCAAGAGCTGGTATTTCTCATTTATGGGTACTTCCGTAACTGTGCCAACAGTATCCGGATATGGAGCTGCCTTACCACTCATATCCGAGGTCTCTTTCTGGTAGGCCGGATTAACGAGTTTCAGGTTGATAGTAGCCTCTTCGGAAGCAATCCGGTTTAACTCATCATATAAATATCTATCAACCATGAAGATTGACTCAAATTCATGTGCCAGATGTTGCTCATCTAGCAGGCCATATCCTCGGTCAACACCCTGTATGGCAACAGGTGGAAAGCCAAGGGGATTGAGAACAGTACCTTTAGGAGAGAGCTTTTTATCGAGCCATACCTCATTTTTCCCCCCATCCCAATATTCGGCACACTCGCATTTTTCCGTTCTGATATCCACTCCGTACTCAGTTTTTATAGCCAGTTTAGAGCGGTTAGTCCGGTATCCGTACCACCATATACCATCCGCTCCCTCTTCATACGAGAGATATCGAGAATCCATCATCAAACAATCCGGAATATACTTCTTTTTGGCTTTGTCAACGTAAGATATCCAGCGAGCAGCTACAATGCCACGGATATTAGCTTGATTAGACACGAAATTATGCAGGGATTTGCGTCTCCGCTCATCGGATTGCTCAATATTCCTTTCAAGGAATTTCTCGATAACGGAGTTTTTATCTTGGGCTAGACCTTCGACTCGAATCTGCATGAGAGCAGCTTTAGTCGCAGAGCAGACTGTTTGAGCATAAACTTGAGCATCATTCATGGTAATAGAGATAGAGCGTGGCACTTTCTCGCCGTTGACATCTGTGAGAACATATTTATCAGAGCTATTCAGCGTACCATAATAGGCAAGCCGTCTGTCTTGGTCTTGCCTATCGTAGAGGTCTTTTAACTCTTTTTCTCTGGTCTCTATCCGATTCAATGAAGTGCTTTCTTTAATAATTGTTGTAGGCATATCATCCCCCTAAACGTCTCTTACTAACTCGTCTCGATGGCCTTTGATACTCGATGCCTCTGATAACTTCCAGCCAAAGGAAAAGTTAGGAGCGGAAATTCTTTTTTGAGCTACTCCACGGCACTTGGTACAGGTAGTAGTTTGTCTATCTTTTATCTTATTCCACGCATCAAACTGGAGATGGCATTTAGAACATTCGTACTGATATAACGGCATCTTTTACTCCTTAAAATGCAAATGTCTGTCTTATTTGATTATACCCTTTAGTAATGGTCTCCGGTCTGAAATTGCTTAAAATATATCGCTCACAGGCGAGAAGATGGAATAATGACTCGCTATCGTATTTGTCAGTCGGGTCGTATTTGTCATTGAGGATATAAGAAAAGGAGAGTTTCTGGTCAACATAGTGTGATAAATCCCTGAATATCTTGACGGAGTGTAGAGAATCTAAGGCATAGACTCTTTCGATTTGGGTAGTGACTTCCTTCCATTTAGGTTTGATAATATACCAGCCATGGGCTGTATAACCTTGACGGATTTCGTCCTCGGAAGTCCAGTTACCACCGGAGCGCATGACGACATTCTTTCCGGCTGTAATTCTCTTAAATTCGGCAACGTGCTCATAAATACTCCGGCTCTGTCTGGGAAGGTACTCGTAAAAGGCGATTAAATCACCTTTCATGTATTGTCCTCTTGCCGAGTCATTTTCGGCTGCCATGGCGTAAAAAAGAGCTGCCGGATTCGCCTGTCCGAAGTCATGTCCTACATAAATAGGCCACTCTTTCGGAATATTAAATCTATCAATAATACAGGTCGCATCATCAAACGAATCGTACACCAAACCAGCAGGCTTTGTAAAGCGTCCTCTGAAAAACATATCGAACTTCCATGCTGGCATTGTCCGTCTTAATCTCTCAAACTCTTCTCGGGGAAATGCCGGATTCTCGATTGACTCGAAATTTATTACCTCAAAGGTCTTGTCACCATTTCGCCATCTGTCATAGACCTCTGTTTTAAGCCATCCGAAATCATACGGAGTAGTACCAAGTAAACATCTACCCTGAAAAATAGCCAACCGTCTCTGTACGGCCTCCCAAGTGCCAAGGCGAAACTGTTTCTGGCCACATTCATCGAGGACTCCACCTTTGGCTGTGGCCGATTCTATGGCATCAGGATTAACGCCTGTAAACAGGAATATCTTACTCTTCTCATTATGGGAAAGAATCATTTTATCGCTATCTCGATACTTCCCCCAAGTCGAGCCATCGAACTTAATATCGCAGAAATACCGTGTCATAACAGGCAATAGCTTTTTATCGAGTAACGGAAAAGTGGCACTCCCGACTATATAATCCCCCTCTCCCTTCGCTTTTATCTCCCTATCCAACCAATCCGGAGCAAATTCCGTCTTGCCCGAATTATGATGAATCAAACCATTCGCTAAATAATTATGATATTTAGGAACACGTAAATCGTAATAATCATCAGTTAGCAGGTACTTAATATTGACAACCTTATCCCACTTGTCGTATAATAGTAGGGATTTAGGGGGGAAGAGAGATGAAAATAAGGCGTGCATTTTCTGTTGGTGAGATTGAGAAGATGAAGGAATTGTCGAAACAGAGGTATTCAACTGCCCGGATTGGTGAAATTCTTGGCCGGGACGATGAGACAATTCGCAGGAAGATGAAGAAATTAGGGATTCCTCGATGTCCGCTAAATTGGAAAGGTTCTCTAAGCACCGCATGGGAAGGTGGTATTCACACGGATAAGGATGGTTATATCTTGCGTTATATGCCAGAACACCCCCATTCTTGCGGCAATTATGTTCGAGAACACCGATTGGTAATGGAGAAGATTCTAGGTCGTTATCTGACAAGGAGTGAGGTCGTCCATCATAAGGACGGTAATCATGCCAATAATTCACCGGATAATCTGATTCTATTCCGCCAAAATTCAGACCATCTGAAAGTTGAACTAACTGGTCATATCCCAAATTGGACTCCGAAAGGGAAGGTGGCAATTCTGGAAGGTCAGCATAAGCCACATAAACACCTTTCTCGCCACGAAAAGTTCTTAAAATTTGTCCAACAGAGACCCAGATTACATGGCCGTTTTGTAAAGATAACATCCGATGCCTAAGTGTCGTAACTACTTCTCTACCACTTTCCGTGGTTACTTTGTATAATCTTGCAGACCCTTTTCTGAATGGCATTGAACCTATGGCTGGAACTACTTCCCCTCTGTATAAAGCCCAGACAAAAACAGACTCTCCTTTCTCGCTTAATTCCCCTATACTCTTAGACTTACCAAACGGATTGTTTATTATTGTCTCTCCGGCTATACATTGAGCACCAGCCAATATCACCGGAAATCTCGCCTCACTTAACCACGCCCTCGCCTGTCCTGCATGAAGATTCAATATCATCGAACCATCTGAAAGAAATTCCCTGTACGGCTTAATGACCTTGATAGGAGTTACTGTCTCTACCACTTCGCCCTCTCTATCCTCTTCGCCTTCTTTACCATGTTCGGCAAAAATACCGTGGCACTCTTCGACATGAATTTCCTGTCTATCCCCCTCGGCTGCCCACCTATGACGGTATGGCTGCATTTGGAACTGCAATGCTCTGACTGATACGCCTTGCTGGTATTCAGCCTCACCCAACAAAACCTGCACTCAATCTTTACATCTGTTTTGGCTGCCACTTAGTACCCTCGCTTATAGGCAGGTCTCCAGTATCCTTTCCCTTCCTGCCCTTTCCGGTGTCGCCCTGTACCCTTCTCTACCCATCTCCATACTCCACATAACCACATCCACATCATTTTCCTTGCCTCTATGTTTAGATTTTGTTTTGGGTCAAAAACTGGAGTGAGGACAGTTTCTCTTATTCCCCCTCCCCCTCGTTTAAGGTGGGGGGTGGTATATCTACGGGTTTCTCAATAACCGTTAGATTCTTACTCTGTGGTATTTCGGATTCCTTTGGCTGTTCGATGGCTTGTTGCTGGCTGGCAATGATACGCTCTTGCTCCGGAGCTACTCCGGCAAGCCTTACTTCAATCCGCTTAACGTCAACGCTATGCTGTGTTATGTTAATCTGTGAAGCATCTCTATAAGCAGGGTCTAGGCGTTTCAACCGGAACATCAGAAGTTCATCTGAGGGCTTCCAGACATGGCCTACAACCGCTCCCTTGTAGTATACCGGAGACCTAACGCCCTTGATAGCTCTGAGGTCAGCAACGGCCTCAAGTTTGTTCAAATAGGCCAGTTTAGCAGCATTAAACGCCCCGGAGAATGTCCGGTTGTCTTTATCATCTAGCCAGCCTTGCAGTACAGCCGGAGAGATGCCGGAGAATTGGACGCATTTTGTGATATTTCCGGTCTTTTCATAAGCCTTGATAAACAAGTCTTGAAGAGCCTGAGTAGAGTTAATTTTCGGGTCAAAGAGGGCTTCCGGAAGATAGACCATTTAAAGCGTTACCCCCTGATAGTAGTTAATATAACCGTTATTAATTCTCATACCCCCCATAGTCCCCCCTTTCCCTTTAACCGCTCCGGATGATTTCCGGTTGGTCATTATCACCGGAGAGGATGCAAACGCATTACAACCGCAATGCCACCGCATTACAACCGCATTAACACAGGTATTCATTACACCAGGATAACAGAGACCTTAAGAAAGTAACCAAAGAATATACCATATAAGATAAGAACAGATAAGAACAGATTATAGATAATGACAGTTTCGCATTGCCACCGCATGAAGGACGCAATGCATCCGCATTTTTTGAAGCTAAATAATGGGAAAATAACTTGACGGGGACACCGGAGCGGAAAGAATTACATGGAGAGGTTATATTTTCCTCCATGGTTTTTTTCGTTTGGGGAATAATAGCTCCGGCCAGCCGGAGAGAGCCAGCTGGAGCACCGGAGAGAATAAGACCAAGACCGTCAGCAACCATCGCCCTATCAATAACAGATATTGCCGGAATTGTCAATATT
>Ga0163199_1001232_pt1 | contig 15992 bp, 17 predicted proteins | sample PL_2010_150m_FD_113537 | JGI IMG/M metagenome (GOLD analysis project Ga0163199, IMG submission 113537) | Freshwater microbial communities from Powell Lake, British Columbia, Canada to study Microbial Dark Matter (Phase II) - PL_2010_150m | ecosystem: Environmental > Aquatic > Freshwater > Lake ... | reverse complement strand
ATTTCTAAGGATGGGGCGGAATGTATATTATAAAATTTTAATATACATATTTAAAAAGTCCCAAGTCTAACTTGACGCTATGGCTAATGAATCGCATTTGTTACTGAGCGCCTTTATACCAGATATCGCTTTTTTCCGCCTCACTATCTCTGAACCGAATGGAATAGTTACGCATCCGATCGTCAGGGCTCCGGTCTCACGAACAGCCTCTGCAACGATCGGGGCAGATCCGCTGCCTGAACCGCCGCCAAGCCCAGCTATAATGAAGACCAGGTTAGAACCTGCAAGTTCCTTTTTTATTTCATTGATGCTCTCCCTGGCTGCCTCTGAGCCGCGTTCTGGATAACCTCCGCATCCACGTCCCATGTAAGCTTTCTCACCCATCAGTATCCTCACATCGCTCTTTGCTGTGAGCAGATGAACAGCGTCAGCATCCGCAGCTACGGTCTTTATCCCATCAGTTCCGTTTTGCGCTATCCATGATACCATGTTGCAACCTGCGCCGCCAAGACCTATCACTTTTACCGTAGGTCTTGCTAACTTTGCAAGTTCAGAAATTCTTGAATCCTCTGTCATAATTATCTCTTTTCCCTCGTTTAAATATAGACTTCTGGATAATATACGTCATCGCAAGATATATATCCTTTGTAGTCTTACCTGTAAGTATGGAAGTAACAATGAGTTCAAAGGGGCAGATCGTAATCCCCCTCAGTATTAGAAAGATGTTTGGGCTTAAAACGGGCGAGAAATTCACGGTAGATATACAGAACGGGGATATAATATTAATTCCTAAAACTGTGGATATTACATCCCTTGTCGGGTCAGTACAATCTATATTCAGCCCGGAAGAAGTGCAAAAGAAAATCAGAGAGGATAGAGATAATTGGAGATAGGACTTTGTTCAAACTTCTTATCGATACGATGCCTATCCATAAACTTCTTATCGAAACAGAAAAAGGAGATTATTTTAGATTCGCAGAAAAAATAAAAAACCAAAAGATTACCGGAGTAATTTCTGCGGTCACGCTTGCTGAATTAATTTCACATCTTGGTAAAGACATTTACAGACAAAAAATAAAAGAACTGTTTTCTTCAAAGCTGATAATAATAGATGTCAGTCAGGTAATAGCGATCCGTGCAGGTGAACTCCACATGAACCAGAAGCTGCCTCTTGGTGATGCTCTGATAGCTGCAACAGGTATAACGGAAAACATCAAGCATGTTTTAACAGAAGATGGACATTTCGATTCTCAGAATTTTATCAAGCCAATTAACCTGAAAACCGCATTGAAATTGGGACGCTGAATGACCCTTTCCCGCGTAGAGAAACTCGCCTGGAAGGCTTATGATCCTGATGAAGTCTCCATGTTAAAGCAGGTCGACAGAGTGTGTAAGGCAATCGATAGCCACGTAGCATAAAGATTTAAAGCATTGAATCAATAAGAATGCAAAAATGAGCAAAATAGAGCTAGACCCTGATATTAGGTATCTTGAAGGCACACAACGGGTTCTTTCCCCGGAAGAAACACTTGAGAGGACAACGAAGCTTCTATCTAAGATAGGGGTGACCCGTATCGCCAACATAACAGACCTTGACCGGGTAGGCATCCCTGTGTTCTCAGCCATAAGACCAAGCGCAGCAGCTGGTGCTATTTCAATATATTCAGGAAAAGGGGTAAATGAAACAAACGCCAGGATATCGGCAATAATGGAAAGCTTTGAACGATGTCTTGCAGAGCAGCCAGAGGTCAGCATCAACCTCCCCGGAGTCCAGCCCGAAACGCAGAGGGTCGTTAATTCCTACGAGTCTTTAAGTGAGGATTTTCCGGCTCTCTTTCCTGAAGCTCTTCTTTTGCCCCAGCCATTTGCAGAGTTCTCAAAGATCGAATGGATCATGGGGCATGACATAATGAATGATATTGAAGTATTTGTCCCTGCTAACGCTGTTTTTCATCCATATGATCCTGGGAATGGAGTTAAGCTATTCCGAAGCAACACCAATGGTCTTGCTTCAGGGAACACGATCGAAGAGGCAGTGCTTCACGGACTGCTCGAAGTAATAGAAAGAGATGCCCTCAGCATTGCGGAATATACACATGATCCTGGCAGGGAGATCGTGCTTTCAGAGAGTGATGGGCTCAACTATTCATTGAAAAAGAAGATGGAAGAAGCAGGGATCAAAGTTAAGGTCTGGCTGCTCGGATCTGATGTTGATATCCCCACTGTCGTGGTTGCGCTTGATGATACTGTTCTTAAAGATCCTGCGCTTCTTGTAATGGGAGCAGGGTCGCACCTGTCGCCTGAGATCGCGGTTACACGGGCTCTTACAGAGGCTGCACAGAGCAGGGTTGTCCAGATACACGGGGCTCGAGAGGATACTGACAGGGAACTGGTGGTTCGAACTTTTGGGTACGACCACATGAAAAAACTGAACAGGTACTGGTATGAGGACATTGATACAGTTACAATGGATGAAATTGTGGACAGCTCAAGTGATACGCCTGCCGCCAATATCAGCACAGTCCTTGAGAGACTTGACGGTATCGCAGATGGTGCCATTATCGTTGATCTATCAAGGGGCGTGGACGTCCCTGTGATCAGGGCGATAATCCCGATGTTTGAGCAATATACGCTTGACCGTGAGAGAAAGGGAGAGCGGATCAGGAAAAGGAAGAAGAGAGTTAATTAATGAAAACGTTTGAAAAACCACTGAGAACACAGAGTCTGCTATGAACCTTCGGTACGTAGATGAACATGAAAAAAACAACGAACTGGTACGAACTAAAACGAACTCCGGTGGCGTGAGTTCGTATCGAGTTCGTTGTGTTCGTTGCTATTTTTTTCATACCAGGACACAGAGAAATGCGGTAAGTCTCTGTGCTCTCTGTGTCCTCTGTGGTAAATTTTCTTTGCTTGACATTTTATCAAAACAAAGGTATTCCATGCAAACCTTATATATCTTAAAACGAGGCGCAGCTTTATGAAAGTCATAGTTTACACCGGCACGAGCATAAATCATCATGATGCGAAAAAGATACTTGACGCAGATTACCGCCCTCCGGTGAAGCGGAATGATATCACGAGGATAATGAGGAACCCGCCTGATATCATTGGAATAATCGACGGAGTATTTTTTGATAGCGCGGCTGTAGCTCACCGTGAGATAATAGAAGCGATAAAGAGCGGCATAACTGTGGTCGGTGGAGCCAGCATGGGGGCGCTTCGGGCTTCTGAACTTGACTCATACGGAATGATAGGTGTGGGAAAGATATACGAGATGTACAGGGGAGGTGTTCTTGAGTCCGATGACGAGGTCGCGGTCACTTATGATCCAGATACGATGGAAGCGATGTCGGTTCCGCTTGTCAACATCAGGGCAACTTTTGAGTCAGCCATTGAGATGGAAGTAGTAACGAGAGAGACTGTTGGAGCTATCCTTGAAGTAGCAAAGAAATTGTTCTATCCAGACAGAAATTATCGGAATATTGTGGAAGAATGTGTGAAAAAAGAAATTTTGAAACCCGCTGAAAAAGAAGCTTTTCTTGTTTTTTTCAAAAACCACGAGGTAGACCTGAAACGAAACGATGCTCTCCTTGTGCTGGAAACTATAAAAAAATTAAAAAATTGATGTTGAGCTAATTACCCAACATCTGAACCTGTCTAAAAACTATTATCTCGCTGCTTTCGCAACACGCTCGATATTATCTTTCTTGCCCATGGCAAACCCTTTTACATCGTAGTTCGCCGCGGCGATTACCTCTTCTGCAAGTGCATCCACAAGTGACTTCTTTTTACCGAATGCAGCTTGCTGCGCACCCTGAGCAATAAGTCTCAGTGCAAAATCCACGCGGCGCTGCGGTGCTGTATCTACTGACTTAGGGACAGCTATGCCGCCATACTGCAGTCTTACAGTTTCTTCTCTGGGACCTGCATTCGCGATCGCGTTTACCAGCACCTGGACCGGGTTCTGTCCTGTCTTCTTGTTGATTATGTCAAAGGCATTCTTAACTGTCTTGTTAACCGTGATCTTCTGCCCTGTGTTATGCTCTTCCCGCATCATTTTGTTGACAAGTCTCTCAACGATGTTCAGAGTAGATTTTGCAAACTGCTTTTTGGAGTTCTTTCCACCACTGTGCGGGAGAAATATTGGAGCAAGATTGACGTAGTTCCTTATACTGGGATCTTTGATCTCAACTTCAGAAAAGTCCCATTTTCCATATAATTTGTGCATATCATCTCACCGGTTTTTCCTTCTTTCCGAGCACCATCTGCCTTAAGTCCACGTTATTAACTGCAACGACCTTCCAGCGCACGCCTGGAATATCACCCATGGCACCGCCCATCCGTCCGCCTATACCTTCCACGAGAACTTCATCATGTTCATCTATGAAGTTGATGGCGCCGTCCAATGGACAGAATGCCGTTACCTGTTTACCATTCTTGATAAGCTGTAATCTAATACATTTCCTGATGCCTGAGTTGGGCTGTTTAGCTTCGATACCAACTTTTTCTAGCGCAATACCCCGGGCACGGGGTGCACCCGCAAGCGGATCGGCCTTTACATCAAGGTTAAGAGCCCTTCGGCTATAATTGATATCGCTCCATCTGAATTTCTTATGCTCACTCTTGAGTTTTCGAGCGGCGTACATTCCTTTTCCCAAGTTTTTTTCCTCCAAATTTACTGAATAATTACATCATCTATATTATGGTGCCTTGCAGAGAGCTTTTTCACTTTTTCGATGTTTTTGCCGTCTCTCCCTATGGCAAGACCTTTCTCTTTACTATGTACTTCTACATAAGCTATGCGCTTGTCGTCCTTAACCATCAGGTTAACATTCTTTATAGAAACCGGATGAAATGCATTCTTTACGAACTCTGCAGCATCGTCAGAGTGTTCAATGATCTCAATATGCTTACCGATCGTTTTCTTTACGCGATTTATATGTTCTCCGCCTTTTCCGATAGCAAGTCCCATATCCCCGCTCTTTACTACGAATATCAGTCTGTTGTTCTCTGAATCTTCAAAGCAATCCCGTGCACTTGCTCCAGTCATGCTCTCAAATAATGCTATAAATCTTATTCCATCCATACTGAGTTTCACTTCACTCATTCATGCTCCCGAAAGAAAGTATCTCGGAATCTCCGGGTTCCAGCACGGCAAGCGCTGAAATCGAGAATGGTTTGCCGCACGCGACACCAAGGTCAACTCCTGACCCTGAATATTTTATCATAGCGGTTCCCTTGAATTCTAAAAGATCCTTTTCTGAGCAGGCTGATGAAACAACAACGACCTGTGCTTTCCCTTTCTTTATAGCATCCCGTGTCTGTTTTATTCCTATGACAACTTTACCTGTGGACAGGGCGCTTCTTAATACTTTGCTGATATCAGTTTCCATAATTATACTCCTTTAACTGGTTTTTTTGCGATCAATTTAACATTTCCTGTACCCAGCCTTATGGGCTGACCAACTATTACATTTTCTGTTACTCCACGAAGTTCATCTACATCACCTGCAATACCTGAATCAAGCAGGTGACTGACAGTAACTTCAAATGCTGCGCGGGCAAGAACACTTGCTTTTTCGCCAGATATGCCGTGTCTGCCTATTGGCTTTACCTCTCCATCAACAGTCATGATATCTGATACAAGCATAATGTGGCGCACGTCAACGTTCAGACCCTGCTCCTTTAATGTCTCTGTAGCTTCATGGATAAGGGCTGCCCTTGCTGCTTCTATCCCCATCACTTCGAATATCTCATTAACATTGTTGGTCCTTGTCCTGGTAGGATCTACACCGTCTATCGCAAGCACTTCCTTGAGAGTAGAACCTTCGGTATACAGGACATATTCTCCGCTATCTTCTTTCCTGATGACGACCCTTTTTATTCCCTTGATACCCTTTAATATCACGGAATGCACGCTTTTAACAAGCTGCAGGAGCTGTCTGTAAGAGGGTTCATCTGGTTTCATTATCAACGAATCCCCTGTGATATAAGATGATACATCCAGTTCCTCGTTGATCTTATCAGAAACCTCTTTTGCGGTCATATTTCTCTGAACAAGTGCCTTTTTATTAAGTTCGACAACTACTTTCATTTCCGTGATGTCCGTGGACATGCCGCCAAGAACGCCAATGTAGGTAGCTTCGATCTTCCATGCAAGTTCACGGGCTTTATCCCTATCGAACGCATAATCCTTTTCAAGGAAAATGGTCATCATCGGAGTACTCGGGTTTTTCCTGGCATCCACGATCTCTATCAGCCGAGGCAGACCCAGCGTAACGTTAATCTCTGCTACACCCGCGTAGTGGAACGTTCGCATCGTCATCTGTGTGCCCGGTTCCCCGATCGACTGGGCTGAAACCACACCTGCAGCTTCACCTGCTTCTATTTTTGAAGATTCATACATTGCCATTGTACGCTTGATTATCTCATCGAACTGCTTCTGTGTGAGCTTCACAGTCTTGAGCTCTCGCAGCAGATTATCTTTAACCCTCTGTGGAAGCAAAAGATCTTCAACAGTTTTGTCGATAGTTTTCTGATCAACGCTCATTCTTTCACCCCTTTCACTGAATCAATAATGCGCCTGATTGCTTCGGGTTTACTGAAATCGCTGTTCATTGGATTGATGCCGTCCTCTCCGTACTTGAACTGGATGATCATCTTTCTGGTATCCCTGACAGTCCCGTCGAACTGCACTTCAAGGTCCTGAAGGGCATTTACAAGCCGCCTCTGGAGATAACCTGACTGGGATGTTCTTACCGCTGTGTCCACAAGACCTTCGCGCCCTCCGATAGCGTGGAAGAAATACTCAGTGGGAGATAGACCGCTCTTGTAGCTGGCTCTTACGAATCCATGAGCATCGGCGCCAAGATCGTTTCGTTCGAAATGTGAAAGCGTCCTGCCTGCATAGCCTCTTTTAATACGCTCGCCTCGCACTGCCTGCTGGCCAACGCATGCAGCCATCTGAGTAAGGTTCAGCATCGAACCCCTTGCTCCGGACTTTGCCATTATAACCGCGGAATTATCCATTCCAAGATGATGCCCTGCTATATCACCTGTTTGGTCTCGCGCTTTACTCAACTCTTTCATGATCTCCATCTCAAGAGTTTCAGCAAGCGTTCGTCCAGGGAGTTGTTCGAGTTCTCCAGCCTCGTATACTGAGATCAGTTTTTCTACTTTATCCCTTGCCTGATCCAGGACATCGTTGATCTGTGTCTGTGCATCTATAGGAATGAATTCATCGTCTATACCGAAACTGAATCCCCCGTGCATGATAGCTCTGATCGCAAGCTTTGTCGCATCATCGATGAATTTGCATGCAATTACAGGATTGAATTCCTTCATGAGTTTATCAAGAATAACACTCTTGAAAGCCCCTATGGCTCTTTCATCGATGGTTCCCATTTCAAGTATTCCATCTTTGATTACAACATATGAATCTTTTTCGCAATCCTCACCCAGACAAGTATCACACTGCTCGCATATCTCTGATTTGAATTTAAGATCAAGACCTTTCGGAAGAATGTGGCTGAATATCTGTTTTCCAGTCCAGTAAGGCTTTTTTTTCTCTTCGCCTGCTGGAGGGTACAGTTCACGGATCTCGGATTTCCCGAGGAGTTCAAGGGCATCATTCTTAAAGATCTTTTCTTTGCTGTTCGTGAGCAAAAAGAGCCCCGTGATGTGGTCATGAATACCCCCAATGATAGGTCCTCCAAACCTTGGGGACAGGATATTTTCCTGCACATGCATAAGGATCTTTGCTTCAGCAAGTGCTTCCTCGTTCTGGGGTATGTGCATGTTCATCTCGTCACCGTCAAAGTCAGCATTGTATGGAGGACATACAGCAGGATTTAATCTGAAAGTCTTATTTGGTAAAACTTTTATCTCGTGAGCCATTATGCTCATTCTGTGAAGCGAAGGTTGTCTGTTGAACAGAACAATATCTGCGTCTTTTATCTGTCTCTCGATTTTCCATCCCAGTTCTACCAGGTCAGCAAGTTCACCACAGTTCTTATCCGTGATCTTCACTCGGCGTCTATCGGCTCTTACGATATAATTGGCTCCCGGATGATTTTCTGGACCTCTTCTTACATATTCTTTTGCTTCATCAAAATTCCTTGGGGTCACGAACATTGTGCTTGTAAGTTCTTTGGCTATTTCAAGGGGTACACCCACCTCGAATATTCGCAGGTTCGGGTCAGGCGAGATGACAGTTCTTGCTGAGAAGTTCACTCGTTTGCCTGATAAACTTCCTCTGAACCGCCCTTCCTTTCCTTTTAACCTCTGTGATAATGTCTTCAGGGGTCTTCCAGATCTGTGTCTTGCTGGAGGGACACCTGAAACCGCGTTATCAATAAATGTCGTCACATGGTACTGCAGCAGCTCCCACAGGTCTTCGATAATAAGCTGTGGTGCTCCTGCTTCCCTATTTTCCTGGAACCTCTGGTTAATGCGGATAATGTCAACGAGTTTGTGTGTAAGGTCGTCCTCACTTCGCTGACCGGATTCAAGTGTAATTGACGGGCGCATCGTGACAGGAGGCACCGGAAGTACTGTAAGGATGATCCATTCCGGGCGTGCGTTTTTAGGATCCATTCCGATGACTGCAACATCCTCATCAGTCATTTTTTCAAGACGGGATCTGATATCTGTCGGCATCAGCTTATGATCCTCTGTATGACCCTCTTTGTAAATGTTTATTTTTTCGGTTTCCAACTTTGCGAGGAATGAGTCTGCTTTTTCGCCGCTGATCTTAAGAGTTACATCGGTTTTTTCATCATTCATTATCAGCGAAAGAGACTTTTTACCGGTTGTCGCCTTTATTGTCAAACCGTCACTTGATTTTTCAATTTCCGGATTTTTTAACCAGTCAACTTCATAATTTTTGATCAGAAATTCGATGAATTTTTTACTTTCTTTTCCTGGAATTTCATTCCAGTTGAACAATAATTTATTTTCTTCAATTATTTCAATATAAGTAGTGGGTTTCTCGAACTTGACTTCTGGCTGTTCTTCACCACAGTACTGGCATGTCCCTGATTTTCGCGCTTCCTTGAATACCTCATTAACGATATCCTCTGCTGATTGCCCCATATTCCGCAGTGTTTTTATCTGTTCCAGATATTTCGTTTTCTGGTCAGGAGACAAAAGCAGAGCCCCGCATTTCCTGCAGGTAGCCCTCAATATCTTGCGTATGAGTTTTGCAAATCCAACATGAATTACTGGAGCGACGAGCTCTATATGCCCGAAATGACCTGGACATTCACCAGCCCTGCCTCCGCAGGTCTTGCACCTCAGACCCGGGTCGATGACGCCCAGCTTTGTGTCCATCAAACCCATCTCGATCGGAAAACCGTCATCGTCATAGGTATCTGCCGTTATGACGCGAGTGACGCTCATCTTCCTGAATTCCTTGGGGGAAATCAGTCCAAATTTTATTTCTTTTATTCTTTTTGGGGTTCCTATTGCCATGATTTCCTCCTAAACCGCATCCTCAAGCACAAGCCGCGGCGCAACTCCGAGTGATATGATCTCATCAAGCAGTAACTTGAATGCGTAGCTCATCTCTGCAGGATAGATATCTATCTCCGCATTGCAGTTATGGCATACAGTTAAGTTCTTTCTCTTATCGAGGGTGGCTATCATTCCACAATGTGTACATACGTATTCAATGACCCTGTCAGATTCATCCAGTAGACGTTCCTTCAGTGCCATGGCTGCACCATGTCCTATTAACACATCACGTTCCATTTCTCCGAACCTGAGACCGCCTTCTCTTGCTCTTCCTTCTGTTGGCTGTCTTGTCAAAACCTGTACTGGACCTCGCGACCTTGCATGCATCTTTGAGGAAACCATGTGGTATAATTTCTGATATAAGATAACACCCATGAAAATATCTGCCTTGATCATGTTACCGGTTATTCCATCATAAAGCACTTCTTTTGCAGTATGAGAATATCCGAAAATCTTCAGTGCATCCCTGAGTTCTTTTTCAGATGCTCCTGAAAATGGAGTCCCATCGATCTGACGTCCTTCGAGAGATCCAACCTTACCACCGATCATTTCAAGAACGTGTCCTACGGTCATTCTTGAAGGGATGGCGTGAGGATTAACTATCAGGTCAGGAACAATTCCGTTCTCTGCAAATGGCATGTCTTCTTGAGGTACTATCAGACCGATAACACCTTTTTGTCCGTGCCTTGATGCGAATTTATCACCTATTTCCGGCACTCTCTGGTCTCGCGTCCTGACTTTTGCAAGTCTTGAGCCGTTCTCAGATTCTGTAAGTATAACGGTATCTACAGTCCCTTTCTCGTTCGAGCGCATCGTGACAGAGCTCTCTCGCCTCTGAAGAGGACTGATGCCCAGTTCAGTGGGTTCTTCGAGGAACCTGGGGGGACTTGTTTTCCCGATCAGCACATCATTTGGTCCGACAGTTATTTCTGGATTTACAAGTCCATCGCTATCCAGTTGTTTATAAACCTCAGCACCTCGAGCACCCCTTACTTCCGCATCAGGTATCTCGAACTTGTCTTCCTGCCCTCCAGGATACTTGCGTTCTTCGCCTTCGTTCGTCCTGAAGAAATGGCTCCTTCCAAGACCGCGCTCAATCGAACCTCTGTTGATAACAAGCGCATCTTCAATATTATAGCCTTCATACGACAATACCGCGACCACGAAGTTCTGTCCTGCAGGTCTCTTATCAAAACCTATGGCTTCGGCTGTCTGCGTGCTTACCATGGCTTTCTGTGGGTAATGGAGAACATGCGCCCTTGTGTCAGAGCGAAGTTTCATATTTGGAGTTGACATACCCAGACACTGCTTTATCATGCCTGCGCCCATGGTGTTTCTGGGAGATGCATTGTGTTCTGGAAAAGGCACCATGCCTGTGCATATACCCAGTATCAGCGCCGGGTTGATCTCAAGATGCGTGTGTTTCTGGGTAATATCTTTTTCATCTATTGCAATAAGAGCGTTCTCTTCCTCTTCAGCATCAAGGATCTCTATAAGACCCTCACTGACGAGATTATCAAAATCAATCTCTCCTGTTTTCAGTTTCTCGATATGTTCTTTAGTTACAAGAGGTGCGCCATTCTTAACGATTATGGCAGGACGTCTTGCTCTTCCAGGGTCTGAGTTAATATATATCTCGTTGGTATCTTCAACGAACGTAATGTTGACCTGTCTCTTAATCTCTCCATGCTGGCGTTTTTTTCTGAATTCACTAACAAAATCTCTGGGATTATCATGGGTTCCCAGAAGTTCACCGTTTAAGAAAATCCTTGTCCTATTCACTGAAATCAGCCTCCGGTTCTTCCTCAGGTTGCTCAACCTTAGATACATCTTCTTCCTCTTGCGCTTCTAATTCAGTAGCATAAGTTGTCGGAACTTCATCCATTTCCGAAAGATGAGGTATTATCGGAACTATGCCCATTTCAAAGAGCATGGTCTTGAACTGTTTATCTTCACCTGCACTTGTGGATATCTCGACTAGCTGGGCAAAATTCTTCACAAGACCGCAATTTGGTCCTTCCGGCGTTTCTGATGGACACACCCTTCCCCACTGTGTGGGATGCAGGTCACGCGCCTCGAAATGAGGTTGAGAGCGTGAGAGAGGTGAGATCACTCTTCTAAGATGTGAGAGCGATGCAATATAATCAGTACGGTCAAGAAGCTGTGAAACACCTGTTCTTCCCCCTACCCAGTTTCCTGTTGCAAGAGGATGCACAAGACGTTCTGTGAGTACATCAGAACGCACAACTGTGGCAACATTGAGGTCCCTATTCCTCATGCTGGCTCTTTCAAGCTGGTATTTTATATCACGTGTGAGCCTGTTGAATGAGACCCTGAATAGGTCTTCCATCAGGTCGCCCGCAAGTTTTAGCCTTTTATTAGCATAATGGTCTTTATCATCGCTGTCCCTCTTGCCAAGCGCAAGTTCAAAGCATGCCTGCGCCATTCGTCCAAGGAACTGCGCTTTAAGTAACCTGTGCGCTTCATCGTTGCCAAGGTGCGGAAGCAGGTATCTGTCAATAACGTAATTTGCCCTCTTTATCTGGTAATCCCTTGCCTGACCTGAAGCGACGCGAGTGCCTATTTTCTCCATGGCTTTTTCTTTGTCATCCACTTCTGCCTCTTCAAGGTTCTCGAGCATGAATTTGACTATTTCAGGATCGTTCGATACGGCGTTGACAATGTCCTGATCTGTCTCAATTCCGAGTGCTCTTATCATAGTCACAAAATTTATCCTGCCTGATATCGAGGGGAATGAGACTTCAAGAATGGACTTTCTGTTCCTTTCAACAACAACAAGGGCACGGTAGCCCCGCCTCTGTGAGAAAACTTTTGCAACTTCTATATTTTCACCGTATCTTTCTTCGAATTCGACAAGTATCTTATTGGGCGCAAGGTCTTCAAGCGTGGTAATTACTCGTTCAGTGCCATTGATTATGAAATATCCGCCCGGATCCTGGGGATCTTCTCCAAGTTCCACCATATCCTTTTCAGTAAGCCCGACAAGATTACATCTTTTTGACCAGATCATCATCGGCATAGACCCGATATTGGCTTCTTTTTCCTCTTTTTCGCCTTCAGGGCTTACGATCGTCATTCCAAGAGAAAGCGGAGCAGAATATGTGATGTTTCGAAGGCGCGCTTCGGTGGGATAGAGTTTATCCACCGCGCCATCTGCTTCTCTAACTACCGGATGACCTACATGTATCTTTCCGAGACGGACGTGTGTCCCTTCTATATCTGTTTCAATGATCCTCTGTTCATCAATAACTTTTTGAAGACCGTATTCCAAGAAATCATTGAAGGAATCTACATGATGTCTCACTATTTTATCACTTGTAAAATAAGCTTTTGATAACACTCTTCTATCTAACATATTTCCTCATGGTTCCAGGTAATTCATGCGATAACTAACCGGTAGTAAATGGCTTTACCTGCTGTCTGGCTGTCCCGTGTGATGCTGATAACATCTCCCACTTTTGCCTGTATTTGCACTGCAGCAGGGTCTGTAACACGGATCTTAGGCATCTGTTCTTTTTCTATATTATATTCTGATAATGTTTTTTTTAATTCAGTTTCATCTATGATCTCATGTTTAGGGACCATTTTGTGTCCTAATGGATTGAAATCTCTTCCTTTATGTTCTTTCTCCTTCATGCAGTTTCCTCCAGAATAAAACGGGCTCGGAGGGATTTGAACCCTCGACCATCGGGTATCTTTTCTTTCGAATAAAAGCCCGGTGCTCTGCCTGACTGAGCTACGAGCCCAAACATTCTATTTTTTAAACTAATGGATAATCTGTCAATATGCGATACTAAATGATAATTAATAAATTGCAAGTTGTGTTAAAACCTCATGTGGACGTGCGCCCCTTGAACAACCTATTATAATTTAAACCTTTCTCTCATATCTTTCCCACAAGGTCAAGAAGTGCTGCCATGGGATCTTTTGCCTTGATGACACCTGATGCCAGCAGGACGCCAGCGGTTCCAAGTTCAAGCGCTGCAACAACGTCCTCTCCTTTAGATATCCCTGCCCCGCAGAGTATTTTTACCTCATGATCTATTTTTTTTACTGCAGCCACTGATCCTCTGACTATTTCGGGGTCTGCCTTAGATACTGGAATTCCCGAACCGATCAGCTCAGGAGGTTCTATCGCCACAAAATCAGGGGATAGCGCTGCCGCAGCTGAGGTGACTGCGATATTATTCGTACAAACTATAGTTGTCAGTCCAGCTTTTTTTGCAGCTCTTACGGCTGAATCTATATCCGATAATAAAAGACGGCGTTCCGAATGGTTTATCAATGTCCCACGCGCTCCAGCTTCCCTGATACACTCTGCCGTGATATGACCTGTGAAGCTACCTGCTCCAGCGCCATCTATATGCTGCGCGAACACCGGTATCTTTACTGATGATGCCACCCTGAAAATATCAGGTATCTGAGGAACTACAACTATGCCTACGCCGTGGTCCAAGCTCACTTCCTCGCAATACTTAGCTATCTTTACCGCTTTTTCTCCTGTACTTTCGGCATATGTCTTAAAATTGACTACTATCAGCGGCTTATTCATCGAGTGCATACTGAAAAAAAAACTAATCTAGATATACTTCTTCTTTTGGATGCACAACTATGCCGTTAGTGGTTATTTCATATGGATGGACACTCTGACTGTGAGTTGAGCCCCTCATCTTGAAGATCTCAACGCTTCTCACTCTTACGGTTTCCTTGCGTTTGTAATACAGCACGATAGTACCTTCAGTAACAAATGTCTCGACGCCGAACCGGCTTGCGTTGTTCTCGTCTATTATCTCACATGTCAGCAGGGAAGTCAATCCCAATATCTCAAGTGTTGTGCTTAATTTCAGAAGTTCTACCCTTATCTTTGCAGGGTCTCCGAGATAAAAACCGATAGATGTGGTGCCGTCTACAAGAGCGCGCTTTGCATCTATGTCCTCCTGGATAGCAATTATCTGATCAAGCATGGAGCGCATATCAAACGGTCTCACGTCCACGTATTTCTCATGTGAAGGGATGCCGATCTTTGTTGAACATGCATCCAGTATGGCGAGTTTGCCTTCTTCTTCCAGCGCTTCAAAGTCCCACCCGAACTGTTTTACGTTCTCCCTGACCTGTTCAGGACGCTCTTCAGTGGCGATATAGATACCGTTTTCCCCGTATTTTGTAATACCATTATAAAGATATTGTAGTCCGAATATGGTTTTACCCGCGCCCGCTGTCCCTGATAAAAGGTATGACCGATTTCTCAGTATCCCACCGCTGCACAGTTCGTCAAAGCCTGGAATTCCTGTTGGGACGCGCTGTATAGAATTTGATTCAGATTTTGTTTGCTTTTTATCCGACATTAATAAACACCTGTCCAGTTATTATTGTATTACTGATAGATATATTTTGTTTATCACCTTAATAATCATAATGAAAAACAGACTCAAAACCTATATATTAAAGTAATTCCTTTTCGGGTTGGGTGTTTTTATGGTACTACCGGATAAATTCAGATGCGTCATAACGAACTGGGATTACATTTATGACCTGTGCAGGCATGTCGCGAACGATGTCAAGAAGTCGGGGTACAAACCCGATACTATAATAGCCCTGGCGCGCGGGGGCTGGTTCGCGGGAAGGGTGCTGTGCGATTTCCTGGGGCTCAATGACCTCACCAGCCTGAAGATCGAGCATTATGTGGGCACTGCGAACGCAGGTGGAGGTCCTGCCATCAGGTACCCCCTTGCAGACAACGCAGTAGCAGGCAAGAAAGTGCTTATCGTGGACGATATCTGTGATACGGGCAAGAGTATCGTCCATTCAAAAGAGTATGTCTTAGAACAGAATCCTGCCGGGGTCAGGACAGCTGTGCTACAGTACCTTTATACTTCAGAGGTAAAGCCGGATTACATAGGCGAGGTAGTAGAGGAATGGGGATGGATAGTATATCCCTGGAATTTTATCGAAGATATGATAGATATCATCTCGCGTCTTATGGCAAAAGAGAAACTTGATGAATGGACTATACCGAAAATCAGGTCAGGACTATTGAAATACCATAATATTGATCCTATCAACTTCGAGATAGCCCAGCCTGACAGGCTGGATGAGATACTCGGAGAGATGGTAAGGAGAGGTATAGTTAATACAAAAAATGTATCAGGCGATGGAACCTGGAAATACAGCGGAGTATAAAAAATGAAGGCAGATATAGCAATAATAGGTGGCAGTGGCGTGTATGATGCGTCAATGCTGGATAACGTGAAGGAAATAGAAATTGATACACCATTCGGTAAACCGTCAGATGCCATTACAATAGGGTCTTTCGGGGATATGAATGTGGCTTTTCTTCCCAGGCACGGCAAGGGACACAGGATCTCCCCGAGCAAACTTAACTCCCGCGCCAATATCATGGCTCTTAAGAAACTTGGTGTGACAAGGATAATATCCGCGTCCGCCGTTGGCAGCCT
>Ga0163199_1001231_pt1 | contig 15997 bp, 13 predicted proteins | sample PL_2010_150m_FD_113537 | JGI IMG/M metagenome (GOLD analysis project Ga0163199, IMG submission 113537) | Freshwater microbial communities from Powell Lake, British Columbia, Canada to study Microbial Dark Matter (Phase II) - PL_2010_150m | ecosystem: Environmental > Aquatic > Freshwater > Lake ... | reverse complement strand
GCCGGTGCCTCGGGATATTCAATGGCAAGTTTATCTTTATCTCCGCTTACTCCCAAGTTATGAATCCTGCGGGCCGGGCTCAGCACTGTCTTTTCAGCGGTCGGTACTAAATCCTCATATGCCTTTGCAGTTGTGGTAATCGCTTTACCAACGGCGACGATCTTGGTGTGCAACAGAGTAATGTTTTTTAAGAATGTACTAGCTACCTTTTGAATCTCATCGGCATTTTCTGCGAGCTTATTTCGGGTAAAGATATAGCCGATAGTGCGCAGCAATGCCATCATCGAGGTCGGCGTTGCAACGGTGACCCCGACTTTAAATGCTTTTTCAAGGAGGTTCGGATCGATACGTAGAGCTTCGGATAAAAGCGTTTCAAATGGGACGAAGAGAACAACGAAATCTGGGGAGCCAGCTGATTTGTGATAGCCGCGCTTTGCTAGCGCTTCGACGTGCTTGAGCAGGTCTTTAGTGTGCGAAGTTAGTAGCTCATCGCGCTGGGCTTGATCATCGGTTCCGAAGGCCTCAACGAAGCGATCAAAGGGAAACTTTGAATCGATAAAAATCGAACTGCCACCCGGCATCTTCACAGTGATATCTGGAATACCCGATGAGTCGGCATCGGTCGTTGATCGCTGTCTGCTGTATTCATGGCTTTCGCGCAAACCCGCACTCTGCAATAAGAGCTCTAACTGTGCTTCACCGAATTTTCCACGTGCCTGATTATTAGAGAGAGCCCCGGCGATCTTCTTGGTCTCATCAAAGATGGATTCCGATGCTCGGCGCATCTCATTGATAGTCGTCTCAAGCTTTGCCTCGGCCTCGGTACGGATTCGATTAGCCTCATTTGATTGAGTTGAAAGTTTTTGTACCGACTCTTTCATCGCATTGAGTTCGGCATTTAACTTAACGGCCGATTCAGTCTTGCCACGTTCGGCCGCTAATTGGGCTTTGTAATCATCGAGCAGTGCACGATCACCGGCGGCGTTTCCGGATTTCAAAGCGCTTACAAGGTAGCCAATAGCCACACCTGCGAGAAGGCCAATGAGAAGAGTCACGATGTATGTGGGCATGGGGCTATCGTGGCAGTCGGCACCGACAATTCCGCGTAGGCTCTACCCATTATGAGTCTCTCAATCGGAATCGTCGGCATGCCAAATGTGGGTAAATCCACGCTCTTTAACGCCTTGACCAAGAACAACGTCCTGGCTGCAAACTATCCCTTCGCAACCATCGAGCCCAACGTCGGCGTCGTTGGCGTGCCCGATACGCGGCTAGCTGCCCTTGCCGGGATCGTCGGATCTCAAACGCTTCTGCCTGCCGTTGTCTCATTCGTCGATATTGCTGGAATTGTTAAGGGCGCGTCAGAGGGTGCGGGCCTTGGTAATAAGTTCTTGGCCAATATCCGTGAAACCGATGCGATCTGCCAAGTTATCCGCGTCTTTAGCGATGGCGATGTTATTCACGTCGAAGGCCGTGTGGATCCAGCCAGTGACATGGAGATTATCAACACTGAATTAGCGCTCGCAGATTTACAGACAATTGAAAAAGCGTTGCCACGTCTTGAGAAAGAGGCGCGAGTAAATAAAGAGCGCCAACATGTTGTCGATGCAGTTAAAGAGGCCGAAGCCGTCCTTAACTCAGGTAAGCCACTATCTAGTAGCAAAGTTGAATTGCCTCTTATCGCCGAACTTCAACTGTTAACTGCTAAACCATTTCTCTATGTCTTTAACGTAGATGCCGCCGAACTTAACGATCAAGAGTTGCGCACAAAGCTCGCCGCCCTCGTTGCACCTGCTGAGGCGATTTTCCTTGATGCAAAGACTGAGGCCGAGCTCGCCGAACTAAGCGATGAGGATGCACTCGAACTTTTGCAGTCGATCGGACTCGAAGAGCCAGGTCTTGCAACGCTTGCCCATGTCGGTTTCCGAACCCTTGGTCTGCAGACATATTTAACTGCCGGTCCCAAAGAAGTTCGCGCATGGACGATTCATAAGGGCGATACCGCACCTATGGCCGCCGGTGTTATCCATACCGATTTCCAAAAGGGTTTTATCAAAGCCGAAATCGTATCCTTCGATGATTTAATCGCCGCGGGTTCAATGGCCGAGGCAAAAGCAAAGGGCAAAGTGCGTATGGAAGGCAAGGAGTACGTTATGCATGATGGTGACGTCGTTGAATTTAGGTTCAACGTTTAGCGTTACACGCCTGTGTAGTACTTTCCGATTTCGCCTAAAGCCTTGTCAATAATCTCAAGACCGAGTTTTGCATCTTCGACTGAGATATTGCATGGTGGGCACAAGTGAAGGCGATTGAAGTTATTAAATGGCATTAAGCCAAGCTTCTTACAGGCGGCAACTAATTCATTCATAGCCGGGCTCGATGCGCCGTACGGTGCAAGTGGTTCACGCGTTGCGCGATCGCTGACTAAGTCAACGCCCCAGAACACACCTGCGCCACGGATATCTCCGATGACCTTGTGCTTCTTAGCTAACTCGATCAGCCCTGGTCCCAAGATTGTTTCACCAATCATGGTGGCGTTCTCAAGCATCTTCTCTTCCTTCATTACATCGATAGTTGCAACGGCAGTTGCACATGCCATCGGGTGACCCATATAAGTAAGGCCGCCAGCAAATACTTTTTCATCAAATGTCTTAGAGACAGTCTCGCTGATGACAATTCCACCGAGTTGGATATATCCCGATGTAACACCCTTTGCAAAAGTAATCAGATCTGGAACGGCTGCCCCATGTTGGTATGCAAACCACTTTCCAGTGCGGCCAAAGCCCGACATAACTTCGTCTGCGATCCATAGGATCTTGTACTTATCGCAGAGTGCACGCAAACCTTCTAAGTAGCCCTTAGGTGGTACTAAAACTCCTGCAGTGCCTGGAACTGTTTCAATTAGAACTGCGGCGATTGTATGTGGACCTTCAAAGATGATGGTCTGCTCGAGATGTTCCAAAGCGCGCTTGCACTCTTCCTCTTCACTCTGTGCCCAAAACGAGGTGCGATACAAATATGGTCCCCAGAAGTGCACGTGACCAAAGGCAAACTCATTGGGGAATCTGCGTGGATCTCCCGTTGCATTAATCGCAGCACCTGTGTTGCCGTGATACGAACGATACGTCGAAAGAATTTTGTGCTTGTGAGTGTGCATGCGCGCCATACGAATAGCGTTTTCAATTGCATCGGCGCCGCCATTGGTAAAGAAGACTTTTGCAAAGCTTTCACCTGCAAGTTCGACGATGCGTTGCGCTGCTTCATTACGTGCCTCGTTGGCATGTTGCGGTGCAACAGTTGTTATAACTTCGGCCTGAGCTTGAATAGCTTTAATGACCTTTGGGTGCTGGTGGCCGATATTTGTAAAGACCAACTGCGATGAGAAATCTAAATATGTCTTTCCCTCATGATCCCAAAAATATGATCCCGAGCCACTGGCAATAGGCATGGGCGAAATCGCGCCTTGAGCCGACCATGAGTGAAAAACATACTTGTGGTCTGCGGCACTAACCGCTGCCTGCTTGGCTGGATCGTTAATTGGTGTGCTCATGAAAATAGCCTCTAACTCTGGATATCCATTAGTGATTAATTGACGCCATTCTAATGCCCTTGAGGGGGCGTAGTGAAGTATCTCCAATGATGCCCATCTCATTTTAAAATCATTTTCTGAGATATCGTTCGTAAATGAGAACTCAGCAAGAATCTAGCGTTTTAACAAAAGCAGTGATCCCCGCTGCAGGCATGGGTACGCGTTTTTTGCCCGCAACTAAGGCGATGCCTAAAGAGATGTTGCCGCTGGTGGACAAGCCTGCAATTCAATATGTTGTTGAAGAGGCGGTAGACGCAGGGTTAAGTCAAATAATTATGGTAACTGGAAGAAATAAACGAGCACTCGAGGATCACTTTGATCGAGCAAATGAGTTAGAGGCCCTGCTTGAAAGCAAGGGAAATTTTGAACTGTTGGAGTCAGTTCGCAAATCCACAGAGCTGGCTCATATGCACTATGTGCGTCAAGCCAATCCACGAGGGCTAGGGGATGCAGTCCTAACTGCTTCCTCATTTGTAGGCAACGAAGCTTTCGCCGTATTACTCGGTGATGACCTCATTGACGAGCGTGATCCAATTTTGCCTACGATGATTAAGGTTCACGAAAAGTTTGGTGGAAGCGTCCTAGCGCTCATGGAAGTAGCTCCAGAAAAGATTTCACTCTATGGCGCTGCAGAAATAGCTGCCATCTCACCCACTGTTGGATTTGAAGGGGTAGTTCAGATCACTGGATTAGTCGAAAAACCAGCGCCAGATAAGGCCCCCAGCAACTTTGCCGTCCTCGGAAGATATTTACTCACGCCAGAAATCTTCGACGTGCTGCGTGAGACAAAGCCAGGACGAGGCAATGAAATTCAATTAACCGATGCAATAGCGGAGTTAACTAAACGCTCTGACAATGGAGGACCGGTACATGGAGTTATTTTTAAAGGTCGCCGTTATGACACGGGCGATAAATTAGGGTACTTACAAGCAACAATCCGACTTGCCTCAGAGCGAGATGATTTAGGACCTGAGTTTCGTGCTTGGCTGCATTCATTTGTTAAAACCTTGGAAAACTAGGACTCAATTAATTACTGTTGATTGATCCAAAGGTCAGCGGCAATTAGTTCGGCGAAGAAACTTTCTACGATGAGTGCTACTTCGGGAGATTCATCTCCTGGATAGCGAAATGTGAACTCTGCGCCTTCAATCTCGCCACCGACTGCAACGACTCGAGAATTTCGTTCAGCACACCATGTCATCAAAGGTTTTTCCCAAGCTGAGCCAGCAAAGATGAGCAATCTATAGTCTTGAACTTTTGTCAGGTAAACATCAACATGTGACCAATCTCCGGTCTCGCAACCAACAGAGGTACGGCGCGGGCCTTCTCGAAACATTAATGCCGACTGTTGCGCAGAAGAAAATCGTTCGGCAGGTGCGACAAAGTAACTTGCAGGGGCGCCGGTTAAAATCTCTTGTAGCTTTGGCTGCCATTCATTTCGATTACTCCATATATATGCATGTGCAGATGCAGCAGATCGAATGATGTCTGCAAGTGAGTAATTTCCCTGAAAGAGATGGGATTCAAGAGCAAGCGCAAGAGCCACGGTATGTGCGAAACTTCTGCAGGCGACACCGCCGATTTCAGGCTCAGCTTTCATTAGAACTATTGCATCGCTAGCTTTGGCAATCTCTGAGTCGGGGTAGTTTGTTAATGCGATTATTCGGGCCCTTCCTTTTAGTCGGTTGACTGCTGTGAGAGTTTCAATTGAAGCACCGGAGGCAGAAACTGCAATTATCACCGTTGTGTCGGTAATTTTCGGCAAAAGGTTATTACTAGCTAATTCAGCCACTGCATTCATGCCAAGTGCGCGCAAGCGCATTGCGACAATCGAGGAGGCGTAGTGCGATGAGCCCATTCCAATAAATATTAACTGCGATTGAGGATTGATACCCAAACCAGACCACGGGTTAATGTGTGCGACAGAGTCAGCAAGTTGATTGAGTAACTCCGACTTACGCTCTAAATCTTTGAGAAATAGATGTGGATCCATTTTTTATATCCTTTCAATCAACGCTGGTAAGGCGGCATCAGGTACGTACATCCACTGTGGCAAATGGCTCTGCGCGTAGAGAAACTCTCGAAACTCTTGCTGCAATTGGAATAGCAGCAGTAAATCGCGATGTGCAAAAGGATCTTCATCGCCTTTGGCTAAAGCAAATGTATAGGAGTTCTGGAGTTTTTCCTGTGCCTGATGAATCCACAGTGAGATTTCTTCACTGAACTGGCCACCCTTTCGCTTTGCCACAACACGGCCAACGTGATCAAGAGATTGAAGCATCCCTGCTAGATCTTTTGCTAAAGGCTCTAAGGAAAGCGTGCTCGAGTTATGGTCAACTGGATTTCCATCAAAATCAATAATCGAATAGGCGCCGGTATCACTTCTGAGAATTTGGCCAACGTGAAGATCGCCATGGATTAGAGTCAATTCAGGAGGATTAGTAATTTCAATCCCCGCAATCCAGCTTCGAATGCGAGATTCGGATACACCTAATCGCTGACCTACTTCACCAGGTGTACTGCGCAAAGCGAGATCTAACGTGGCAGAAAACTCATGTAGCCAAACTTCTACATCACTTTGATCGGCAGGACGGTGGGAAGAGGAGTGGAAAGCCGCGTGCATTGTTGAAATGAGCCCTGCGATCTCTGCTGCAAACTCGGTTGAAGAATCCAAAGTATTTTTGCCGTCAAGGTAGTTTTCCAACTCCTCAACCGCCCATTCCCAACCATCTCTTGTGTTTTGCTCATACTGGCTGACATAGGCAACGAGCATGGAATTATCTGTTTCAGGCTCTCTCCACTCTAGAGCTAACCAAGGAGATGGCATCGAAGAGAACTTTGCCTTTTCAAGCGCCTCAATACGGGGAAGTGATGAGTTTGCACTGGGATTAATGCGAGAAAACCATTTAGCGATTGCAAGCTCTCCAATAATTATCGACTCTTCGGTCTGGTCAACTCCCAGTGCTCGCTCGCCTGCAAGCGGCTCACTTCGCCATAGCTTTAAAGAAAATCGGCTGGCTGGTTCGAAATCGCCAATAGTCAGGAGAGCTTGTGTTGCACCATCTCCTGCAACTGCGCGACGAATTTTTCCGCCATCTTGAATCAATGGCAGAGAGAAGATCTCGCCGTGAGAATCCTCGACGATGCAGAGTGCGATAGTGGAGGTAAGAAAGAACGTGTCAATTAACGTTAAACCTCGGTTGGGGTTGGCTACTCTGGCTCGATCTGGGTGCGGCAATAAAGCTTCGATGTCGGCAGAGAGCAAGAACTCTCGTAACAAATCAGCTTTCACCGGATCTACTTTACGAGGTAGAACGGTGTTTGCGGGCAACTGCCTCAATTACATCTGCGCCAACTTTGATTCCATCAGACTTTTGAACGCGCGCGCTGGCCGCGGCTAGTCGCTCTTTGAGGGCAACATCTGAAAGCAGACGCTCAATCGCCTCAGTTAATTCTGAGTCGGCAAATGAGTACGTGTTCAGACGGACTCCAAAACCAGTCTCATCGACGCGTTGGGCATTGTCATACTGATCCCAAAAAAGAGGCAGCACGATCATAGGCTTTCCAAAGTGAATTGCTTCAGTGACCGTGTTATTGCCACCATGTGTAATAACTAAATCAACTTGCGGGATAATTTTTGTTTGAGGTAGAAACTCAGCGCCATACATATTCTCTGCAACTTCGAACGATGAGTGTTGTGGACCTTTGCTGACGATAAATCTGTGGTTCGTTTTTCCGAGAATGGAGATTAGGCGCTTCATTAATTCAACATCGGCGCTACCAAGTGAACCCAAAGAGAGATAGATAAGTGCGCTTTCAGATGGGCGATTTCTCACGACATCTGGCAATGTAAATTCGCCATCAGTATCGCGAATGCTCGAATCCATTCTGTGCCATGTTGAATCTAGTTTTCGAGCTTCGGTGTAATCCAACTCTGCTGGAAAGACATAGAGGTTGGCTTCAGATGATGAGTGAATGAACTCTAACTCGGGCAGTGCAGGGGCGTCTTGAGCGAGTACCCAGTCATTAAAGAGCTCCCACATTGATCGGCAGGATGCTTCGTATTGACTATTAAATGCTGCCCACTCCGGAGTCTGCATCTGGCCGTAACCTGAAAAAGTTGGAGCAACGTGAGGACCCTTCATCTCTAATGGATTGCAAGAGACAATGCGAATAAATGGCACACCCGATGTGAGAAGAGCTGGAAAAGTAACGACATTATCTTCAACAATCACATCAGGCTTAACACGGGCGATTATTTCTCGAAGCTGGGGTTCGCAATAAACCGCCCCATCAATGAGAGCTTGCCACGTCGGTTTAACAAAGCTCTCTATCTGCTCAATCGTTGGCTTGCGAAATTCGGGAGAGGTTTGAAGTATAAAATCCTTCCAGAATGCGCCAGGGTCCTGGTTCTCATCTTCGGCCGGAGGAGCCAAATCAACAAGATCCTCCTCAAAACCAAAGGGAAGTAACTTGCCTTTCCATGAGGCTTCAGCGGCGAAGACAACCCGGTGGCCACGTTTAACGAGGGCGCTTCCAATTCCTATACATTGATTTGTAGGACCATACGCCGACTCCGGCATGAACAGAATCGTAAGTGGTTGAGTTGTCATTTAGTTATTTCCCTTTCTAAATGTTTCTATCGTGAGGTATCGTCGAGTAAAGGGTTATTAGTTACTGCCCGTGCATAATCAAGAATTAGTTCTACAGCAACGTCGTAATTAATTCTTGAATGACCTGCCATCATTCGGTAACCATATGCATCTTCGAGTGCAACGAGATTCCTGCTGATGTTTAATGCGCTACTAGTAAGAGTAAATTTACCTAACGCAGCACCTGTATCCAAAATAGATTGATAGAGCGATACCTGTCGATCGTAAAGAGAAGTCAGTAGTACGGCATAGATTGGATGACGCGGTGCGGCGCCACCAAGTGCACAGAGAAGTTTGACGCCCTCATCGTGAACATCCAAAGGCAGTCCAGATTTAACCATCATAATTAATCGAGCAGCAGGATCTACAACGCTTTCGCTGGCTATCAGGCGCTCTTCATAAAAACGTTCCGAGACTGCGCGAGTGGCATCGGTGAGTAAATCTTGCAGCTCTGGATAGTGGTAGAGAATGGCGCCAGATGTCAGGCCCGCCTCCTCGGCGACTTGATTCAAACGTACGGCTGTCCCATGCTCGGCCATTGCGCGCTGGGCGGCTTTGAGCAGCTTGATGCGACGCTCTCCGCCTAAATTCGCAACCGCCACTGCCGTACTCCTTGCCTGTGAGGCTAAACCCCCATGTTTACGGGAGCGTCTGACTTGATGGTCAGTAAAATACCGCAAAACAACGCTCAAGGGAAGACTGAATCGGAATTCAAAATATTAGGAAAAAGCCTAAAATAGTTGCCGAATTCCCTTGATAAAAACTGAATCTAACGTCAGAATCTACCAATCCTCGAGTCGTCCGATCCGAGAATCAAAGTTCGCCCTCCCCTAAAGGCGAAGCAGATAGGGAGTATTAGATGCCAAAAAAGCAGCACACTAAGCGCCGCTTACTCGCAGTTGGATCAATAATGGTCGGATTATTGTTGATCTCTGCCTGTTCTAGCGGTACAAAATCCGATAGCGCATCGGACGCACTTGATCCAAATGCCGATTTGAAGACACAATCATTGGTAGTTTCAAACTGGGCCGCATACATGCCTGAAGATTTGCCAGCGAATTTTGAGGCGTTGACCGGCTCGAAGGTAACTGTAACTAACCACGCAACTAACGAAGAGATTATGGCCAAGCTCACTGCTGGCGGTGATTCTGGAATCGATGTTGCATTTGTATCTGGTCAATTTGCTCAAGCTCTGGCCGCGCAAGGCCTACTTGAGTCAATTCACCCCGAATTGATACCGAATCTAAAGAATCTATATCCAGAAGCGACAAAACTTCCTTATGATATTGGCAATAAATATTCAGTTCCATATTCTTGGGGAACAACTGGAATTTGTTACCGTAAAGATTTAACTGGATTTGATCCAACTAGCTGGAATGATATTTTAAATCCAGTAGCAAAGCTCAAGGGCAAAGTGACAACTTTAGCAACTGAGCGCTGGTTAATGCTTCCAGCACAGAAACTTCTTGGGTACTCAGCAAATACAACTAGTGAAACTGAAATGGCAAAGGTTAAAGACACTCTTATTGCCGCTAAGAAGAACTTGCTTGCTTACGATGACACCACTTTCTATACCCGCCTGGTCTCAGGTGAGGCAGCCATGACCGTAGCTTGGGATGGCTGGTGCAACTACGGAATCACCGATAATAAGAACATTAAGTTCGTAGTTCCTAAAGAGGGAAGCGACTTATGGACTGACACTATGGTGATTTTGAAGACATCAAAAAATAAGGAAGCCGCTCATGCTTTCATTAACTATGTTTTGGATGCAAAGGTCCAGTCATGGGTTATTGAAAACATCCTCTACAAGGTTCCGAATAAAGCTGCGATGGATCTAGTAGCAGCCAAACTAGGAGAGACTTATCCGAATATGTTGATGACTCCTGCCGAACTACTCAAGGGTGAAGGCCTTATTGATTTAGGTGCAGCAGGACCGATGTATACAAAGATTGCCACGGAGATAACAGCATCTAAGTGACTCCAGTAACTAGCGTGAAGGCAGGTCGCTCCGTTAACAAACGGCGCGACCTGCTTGAACGTCTCACTTTGCAAGGTCCGGGGTTAGCTTATTTGCTCCTTTTTATGGCCGTTCCAATTTGTCTAATTCTCATTTACTCAATCTTTCAAAGAGGTCAATTCGGAGGCGTTGTATTTCACGCCACGACTGAAAACTTTACTCGCGCTTTAGATCCGGTCTATCGATCGGTACTTTTTGATTCACTGAAGATTGCATCTATTACTACAGTATTGGCATTAGCCCTTGGCTACCCAACGGCATATGGGATAGCTAAATTGCCAAAGAGATTTCGCACCACAGCGCTACTTCTTATCGTTATGCCTTTTTGGACCAATTTTCTCATTCGCACCTACTCGTGGATTATGCTCCTAAATAGCGAGGGCTTGCTCAATAAAGCTCTTCTTAAACTAAATCTAATTCATAGCCCATTAGATCTTTTGTACACGCAGAGCGCAGTGATTCTTGGTTTACTGTATGGCTACCTACCACTGATGATTTTGCCACTGTATGCATCAATCGAAAAGTTAGATCCGGAGATTCGCGAAGCGGCATCTAATCTCGGTGCAAATAGGTTTAGAACATTTCTCGATGTGACTTTGCCGTTGACGATCTCAGGTGTTTTAGCGGGGTCGATTTTTGTTTTCATTCCAAGTTTAGGTAATTTCATCGTTCCCGAATTATTAGGCGGCGGAAAAACAGTAATGGTTGGAAATCTCATACGAGATCAATTCTTAAAAGCGCGCGATTGGCCATTTGGTTCGGTGCTTGCCCTTGTCGTGATTTTCCTTGTATTTGTTTTATTTGCGCTTCAAAGCAAAGTAGAAAAAAGAATTTCTGGAGATGCTCATGCAAATTAGCCGCAACCGGAAGTTCAACTCCACCAAGCTCGGCTGGTTACGGGTGACAATGGGTATTACTTACTTTTTTCTCTACGTTCCCATAATCGCCCTCGTTGGCATGTCTTTTAATGCATCAGATTCGCCATTTACATGGAATGGCTTTAGTACGAAGTGGTATGGAGTCTTAGTTAATGACTCAACCGTTTTAAAGGGTCTTACAAATACTTTAATTGTGGCCTTCACATCTACTCTTTTGGCAACAATCCTGGGCACAGCTTTGGCCGTTGGCCTTCATCAATATACGAAATCCTCCTTTTTAAATGCCTTTGCGTTGGCACCTGCAATCATGCCCGACATCGTTTTGGGTATTGGATTGCTAGCCTTATTTGCATTGTTATCGATGACTCTTGGCCTCTATTCAGTAGTAATTGCCCACGTTGTATTTAGCATGGCCTTTGTTTCTGCGGTCGTAAAAGCTCGATTAAGTAATAGCGATCCAGCTCTTCGAGAAGCTTCTATGGACTTGGGTGCAACGCGATCCACAACTTTCTTCAAAATAACCCTGCCTTCTCTCACCCCAGCCATTGTGGCCGGCGCACTTCTAGCGTTCACGCTTTCATTAGATGAATTTGTTATCGCATTTTTCACCAATGGTCCTGCAACCCCTACTCTGCCAATCATTATCTATTCAATGGTTCGCTTTGGAGTTACTCCAGAGATTAATGCTCTGGCAAGTTTGCTGATGCTTGTTAGCTTTACCGCCGTAATTGGCGCGCAACGTATGACGAAACTAGCGGAGGCTCAATCATGACCGAGAAGAAGAACTTAATTGAAATTCGAAATTTGACGCATCGATACGGAGATATCACAGCCATTGATGACATCAACTTGGATATTCATGAGAATGAGTTCTTCGCCCTTCTTGGCCCGTCGGGATGTGGAAAGACCACGTTGCTGCGCGTTCTCGCAGGATTTGAAACACCTGATGCAGGCACAGTCATGCTTGGAAATACGGATCTCATTTCAATTCCTCCAAATAAGCGACCTATCAATTTGATGTTTCAAAGTTACGCACTTTTTCCACACATGAACGTTGGGCAAAATATCGCCTATGGCTTAGAGCGCGAAAAGTTAGGCAAAAACGAGATTAAAACTCGAGTGGCCGAGGTACTTGAAACTGTAGGGCTTTCAGATAAATCCAAGAGCCGCCCCCTTCAGTTATCTGGTGGTCAGCGTCAACGTGTTGCACTTGCCCGCGCAATTATCAAGCGGCCCAAGCTGCTGCTATTAGATGAGCCTCTATCGGCATTAGATCGCAAAGTGCGGGCTGAGATGCAAATTGAGCTAAAGCGCTTACAACATGAAGTTGGTATCACATTCGTAGTGGTAACCCACGATCAAGAAGAGGCCATGTCAATGGCTGATCGGATTGCAGTTATTGCCAAAGGTAAAGTTGAGCAAGTTGATTTTCCGGTAGATCTTTATGAACGTCCAAAGAATCGCTATGTTGGTGGCTTCATCGGTGACGGTAACTTTTTTGATGGAATCGCCACCTCTACCGGAATCATTAATGAAAAACTCGGCCCTATGCCTGGCAATCACTATGGGCGCAATGTCACCGGGCCAGCACATTTATTAATTCGCCCCGAGGATTTAAGAGTTGCGCAAACAGGCGAACATTCAGTTAGCGCCAAAGTTCAAGACGTTGCTTTCTTTGGTGGTGCATCTACGATCATCTTAACAATTGATAATCACCCAACAACAATTCTCTTCTCGCAACCGGGCTCGACTGCCATTCAACGTGGAAGCGAACTTCAACTAACATGGGATGCACATAAGGCGATTGTCTTGCCTAGCGATAGTCCAAGTGGGTCGAATAATTAATGACCGATAAATCGCACTCTGAACGCTCTCTTAGCGATGCTAATCCAATTCCGTTTTGGACCGACTCTCCATTAGCGCCGACGGAATTACCGAAGCTTCAAGCAGATACTTCAACCGACCTGCTCATTATCGGCGGCGGGCTTACTGGCCTATGGGCTGCAATAGAGGGAAAACGAATAAATCCATCTCAGGACGTGCTTCTGCTTGAATCAGAGCGAATCGCTTTTGGTGCATCTGGGCGCAATGGTGGTTTCTTTTCCGAATCATTAACCCACGGCTTAAGTCACGGACTAGCTACCTGGCCAAATGAGATTGCAAATCTGTTACGACTTGGCCGCGAGAATGTTTCAGAGATTATTAGTTTTTTAAACACTGAGGGAGTTGATGCAGATCTTCGCCTATGTGGAAAAAGCACGATGGCTACTCGAAATCATCATGTGGGAGAGCTCGCTCAATCATTTTCCGAGCTTCTTGCTTATGGAGAGTCCGTAGAGAGCCGTGATCAAAGCCAAACGCAGGCCGATATCTACTCACCTACATTTCTTGGCTCTCTGCGCTCATATAGCGGAGGGGGATTACTGGATCCAGCAAAATTGGTCTGGGGTCTTCGGGATGTAGCGCCCAGATACGGAGTGAGAATTCATGAAAATACAAAAGTCATTGGATTATCAAATGAATCAAAACGGGTAAGTGTCCGAACAGAATTGGCGAAGGTTCAAGCAGGTAAAGTCATTTTAGCCACTAATGCATTTGATCCGCTACTAAAAAGAATGCGTAACAAAATAATTCCACTCTTTGATCATGTATTGGTTACTGAGCAATTAACCCAAGCACAGATAGATTCATTGGGTTGGAAAGAAAATCAGGGAGTAACTGATTCTGGAAACCAATTCCATTACTACCGCCGAACTCCCGACAACCGAATTCTCTGGGGCGGTTATGACGCGCTGTACTATTTTGGAAGTGCAAGAAGCGCTGGCGTAAAAGAGCATGCTGGATCGCATGCGCTCTTGGCGCGCCAATTCTTTGAAACATTTCCGCAGTTAACCGATGTTAGATTCACTCATAAATGGGCTGGAATGATTGATGCAACCTCGCGTTTCACACCTGCATTTGGAACTGCAATGTCAGGCAAAGTTGCCTATGCATACGGTTACACAGGTTTAGGTGTCGCTTCATCTCGCTTTGGAGCCCGTGTCGCCTTAGATTTGCTGGATAAGCGAAAGAGTGAGTTGACGCAGTTAACGCTGGTAAAACGCCAACCGATTACCTTTCCGCCAGAACCTCTGAGATATGCGCTCGTACAGGCAACGCGAGCCGAGTTAGCTAAGGAAGATATTTCGGGGAAGCATGGCCTATGGCTGCGCTTCTTAGATCGGCTAGGCGTTGGGTTTAACAGTTGATAAATCACAATCGAGTAGAGGAGATTTCACTATGAGTATCGGTGTCCATATTGCTGGAAAGAGCCGGGTGGGACGTGGCGCGGTTGTAGATCTATTCGATCCCGCAACTGGATTAAAGATCTCGGAGATAAGCCAAGGATCTTTAGATGATGTCGAGTTAGCAACCTCGGCTGCGCGTACAGCTTTTCCAGAATGGGCATCTAAGACACCGAGTGAGCGCTCACGAATTCTTTTGCGATTGGCCGACTTAATTGAAGAAAACGCAGTAGAGCTTACTGAGATGGAAGTCTCTGACTCCGGAAAACCTTATGCGACATTTTTAGAGGGTGAAATTCCATTTGCAGTCGATAATATGCGCTACTTTGCCGGAGCTGGTCGTTCACTCGATGGCACAGGAGCGGGAATTTTAAGTGCCGGGTATACGTCAATGTTGATTCGTCGACCAATTGGCGTTATCGCAAGCATTGCACCGTGGAACTTTCCATTGATTATGGCGATCTGGAAAATCGGTCCCGCTCTCGTGACAGGAAATACCGTTGTGTTAAAACCTGCTCCAACTACTCCGCATACTTCGCTACGACTTGCAGAGCTTGCGACAGAGGCGGGATTGCCCGAAGGCGTATTTAATGTAGTAACGGGAGGGGCCGATGTCGGTGAAGCTCTCGTTAAATCTCCAGAAGTAAACATGATTTCAGTAACTGGATCTGCGGCAACTGGGCAGAGAATCATGCGCGAAGCAGCGGGTGGAACTAAACGAGTTCACTTGGAGCTAGGCGGCAAGGCGCCAGCTGTAGTATTTGCAGATGCTGATATTTCTGCCATGGCAACTGCAATTGTTATGGGCGCGACTTACAACACTGGACAAGACTGCACTGCAGCAACTCGCGTATATGTTGAGCGAGACAAATACTCAGAAGTTGTAGATAAGTTGGTTGAAGTTGGTTCACAAGTAAAGTGGGGTGATCCGCGCGCCGTTGGAACCGATATCGGACCGCTTATCTCTACTGCACACCGCGACAGAGTGCATGGCTTTGTAGAAAGAGCAGTACAAGCTGGCGCAAAAAACGCTCTGGGCGGATTTATTCCTGAAGGTCCAGGCGCCTATTACCCACCAACCGTACTTTTCGATATGGATCAAAAGAGTGAAATTGTTCAAGGCGAAGTTTTCGGACCCGTTCTGGCAGTTCTTCCCTTTGACGGTGAAGATCAAGGTATCGCTTTAGCTAATGACAGCGCGTATGGCCTGGCATCTTCTGTATGGACACAGGATGTTGCGCGCGCACTACGCGTGAGCCATCAGTTAGATGTCGGAGTTACATGGATCAATGATCACTTACCGATTGCATCCGAAGCCCCACACGGGGGCGTAAAAGGCAGCGGTTTTGGCAAAGATATGAGCCAAGAATCACTATCTGAGTACACCGTCACGCGGCACATCATGATTAAACATGCAGCACCCACAACCAACTCTGGATTTCGTCCTGCGTAAAGCAGGCGACTAATAGGAAGTAGATTGCACCCATGACTCAGATAACGCATTGGATTAACGGCGCCCTTGATACAACACAACCAGCGCGCACTGGCGATATTTATAACCCTGCAACTGGCAAGGT
>Ga0163199_1001229_pt1 | contig 16003 bp, 12 predicted proteins | sample PL_2010_150m_FD_113537 | JGI IMG/M metagenome (GOLD analysis project Ga0163199, IMG submission 113537) | Freshwater microbial communities from Powell Lake, British Columbia, Canada to study Microbial Dark Matter (Phase II) - PL_2010_150m | ecosystem: Environmental > Aquatic > Freshwater > Lake ... | reverse complement strand
GGACAATACTTGGGACAATTCTCATTTTTGGATTTGCAGAAGATGCTAAAATACAATATTATCTTACTCAATCCACTTTTCAGCCCTGCAGGCTCTTTTTTTCTGAAGCCGGTTTTTATTTTTGAATTTAAGAGACTGTTGAAATTTCATTCATTTTGATTTTTAGGGTTACCCCGAACCCTGAAGGGAGCCCTAAAAATCAAAAAAACACCCTTAAGGGTCGGGGTAATTTTTTAGATTTTGGGTGTAATTTCAAATTTTAAAGAGTTTCTATGTTCTAAAGAAAAATTGCAACTTTAGTTTTTTATTCATGAAGATGATATTACCAATAATATGTTGAAAATGAAGAAATACATTACTGGAATACTTTCATTGTTGTTCATTTGTTCTTGTTGGATATCCGGTGTTTCGGCACAAAAGCAAGATAAATCCGCTGAGGCCAAGGGACAAATTAAAGTTGCCATGCTGCAACTCAGTTCCATTGGCTATGACATTCAAAAAAACATGGAGAAGGGTGACGAGTTTTGCAGAAAGGCGAAAGCCCGGGGGGCGGATGTCGTATTGTTTCCTGAAATCTGGAGCAATGGTTATTCGCGGTATCATTGGCCTGGTTCATCCTATACTGCGGACAAATATCCCTTGAGTTACAAAGAATGGGAAAATGGCGCTGTTGATCAAAGCAGCGAATATATCAGGCACTTTCAGTCTGTTGCCAGGGAACTGGGAATGGCCATCGTTATTACCTATCTGGAAAAATGGAAAGGATTGCCAAGAAATTCCGCATCTTTAATCGGAATCGATGGAAAGATCCTGATGACCTATGCCAAGGTTCATACAAGCGTCATGAAAGTTACCGAGTCAAACTGTACGCCGGGTGAAGATTTTTTTGTTTGCGCGTTACCATTAAAAGATAGAGTTGTTAAGGTTGGGATCATGATCTGTTTTGACCGGGAATTTCCCGAAAGTGCGAGAATTCTAATGCTAAAAGGGGCAGAATTAATTCTTACCCCGAATGCATGCAATCTGGATGAAAAACGAATAAGCCAGTTTCAGACAAGGGCTTATGAAAATTCAGTGGCAGTAGCGATGACCAATTACGCTTCACCGTTTTTGAACGGTCACTCTTGTGCATTCGATGCTGATGGAGATAAAATAATTGTGGCGGATGATACCGAAGGCATCTACCTGGCGACTTTTGATATCGATAAGATCAGGGCTGTCAGGTCCAGGTCAATATGGGGTAACGCTTACCGAAGGCCATTGAAATACAATTTATTGACTTCCAGCCAGGTTGATACCGTATTTATCAGAAAAAACGGCAAAGGCGAACTGTTCAACAGGATGGAAAGATAATTCAATTAGGGAAATGAAGATGATCAGAACGATTTTTGTGATGTTTTTAACATTTGTTTTGGTATCAGGATTAAAGCCGGAATTAAGAGGCCGGCAACTTGCTTTTCCGGGTGCTGAAGGTTTTGGCCGTTTCGCCACAGGGGGGCGCGGTGGTGATGTTTACCATGTTACCAATCTGGACGATTCGGGAAATGGTTCCCTGAGAATGGGTATTGAAACAGCCAATGGTCCGCGAACCATCGTTTTTGATGTTTCCGGAACAATATTTCTGCTAAAGACGCTATCTGTCAACAAGCCCAATATCACCATTGCCGGACAAACAGCGCCGGGTGATGGTATCACACTGGGAGATCATCCTTTTTATATCTCCGCTGACAATATTATAGTCAGGTACATCCGTTGCCGGCTTGGTGACAGAAGCGGTGTTGAGAAAGATGCTGTCTCCATCACCAGCGGAACCAATATCATTTTGGATCACCTGACAGCCAGTTGGTCCATAGACGAGACCTTGTCGTGCCAGAGTGAAGATGTTGATTCTCTGACAGTCCAATGGTGCATGGTAACTGAAAGCCTGAATAATTCGATGCATCAGAAAGGCGCCCATGGGTACGGCGGGATTATTGGCGGTACAAGGCAGACTTTCCATCATAACCTCTATGCGCATCATGCATCCAGAAATCCGAAGGTTACCGGTCGCAGACATTGTGAGGTGGATTTTAGAAATAATGTTATTTATAACTGGGGACACAACAGCTGTTATGACGGTACTGCCTCTTTCATCAACTGGGCCAACAATTATTACAAATCAGGTCCGGCGACTTCAGACAAAGTGAAAGACAGGATATTTGAACTGAGCGATCAGGATATTGCGCCCGGAAAGGTTAACAGGCCTGAGGATTCCCGTAAATATGAAACATCGCTTTATGCCGAAGGTAACTATGTTGATCGTTATCCGGACATAACCAGAGACAATTGGAGTGGTGGAATCGTTTTTACCAATGGTGCAACGGAATCAAAAAACCGGGCACGTGTCCCATTTAAGTTTGCGGTTATCAGCGAACAAACAGCTCAGGATGCTTACCCGCTTGTGCTTAAAAATGCAGGTGCATCGCTGGTTAGGGATGAGATAGACAAGCGAATTGTTAAAGAAGTATCCCAGGGTGTTGTGACCTTCGGGAAAAATGGCATTATCGATTCTCAGAAGGATGTTGGCGGGTGGCCAACCTTAAAATCATTGCCTGCTCCTGCTGATGCAGATCAGGACGGAATGGCCGATCAATGGGAAGAACAAAACGGATTAAACCCAAAGGATCCGGCCGATCGTAATGGAGACCGGGATGGGAATGGCTATACAAACCTTGAAGAATATCTGCAAAGCCTCATCATCCGGGGAAAATAGTTTGATCAATCAAAAGTGTTTTCAAATTTAACAACTGATAAGTATGAAAAAGAGTGTTTTTTATGGGTCTGTTTTTTTTGTGTTTTTATTTCTGCACTCACTGTCAACGGCTCAATCAAAGCTTGACAGCCTCAAATGGAAAACTGTGGTTTACAGTCAGCCTGATGATTGGTATGGATCAGCGGAAGCCGCAAAAGTCGCGGAAAATGTGCTGCTGTACCAGCGGAATGTCGGAGGTTGGCCAAAAAATACCCCATTCCATCAGACGCTGACCGAAATGCAAAAAAGTGACCTGCGCAAACTGCAAACTGTCGGGGAAGGTGCAACCACTGACAACAGTGCAACAACCATGGAAATGACTTTCCTGTCGAAGGTGTACAAAAAAAACAAGGACGAACGGTATAAAAATGCCTTTTTAAAAGGACTTGACTACCTGTTGGAAGCGCAATATGAAAATGGCGGATGGCCTCAGTTTTATCCTTTGAGAAAGGGGTATTATACACACATAACTTACAACGATGACTCCATGGTGCATATCATGGAACTGATAAAGGCTGTTGCCGAAAATAAAGGAGTATATTTAATTCCTGTCGATGATGCAAGGGTAAAAAGATGCGGAAAAGCATTCGAAAAAGGAATCAGCGTAATACTTAAAACACAGTACAAACAAAACGGGATACCAACCGTCTGGTGTGCCCAGCATGATGAGGTAACCCTTGAACCAGCCAAAGCCAGATCTTATGAATTGCCTTCCCTGAGCGGGGCTGAATCTGCCGGTATCGTTTTAATGCTGATGAAAATAGAGAACCCGTCCAAAGAAATTATCAAGGCTGTCCGGTCGGCTGTAGCATGGTTTGAGAAGGCAAAAATAACCGGCTTCAAGATCGAATATTTTATCAACAAAGATGGATTAAAAGACAGGGGAATTGTTGCGGATAAGAATGCCCCCGCCATGTGGGCCCGTTTTAATGAACTGGCCGACAACCGTCCTTTTTTCTGTGACCGCGATGGTATTAAAAAATACACCCTGGCCGAGATAGGTCATGAAAGACGGAATGGTTATTCCTGGTATGGCAATGGTCCGCAGGAAGTGCTCAACAGGTATCCTAAATGGCAGTCTAAATGGGATTCAGGAAAATGAAACGAGCCATGAGAATTGCTTCTTAAACAAGCAAATGATTATTGGCGAGTTCCATCTGGCAAATAAAAAACAAGATAACAAACAGATGAAAACGATCTTAATTGGCTTGATATTTTTTGTATTATCTCCTGTTTTGAAGGCGCAAAAATCTTCTGACAGCATAAGGATCAATGAAAATTTTGACTTCGACTGGAAATTTAAGTTGGGGGATTTCAAAGACGCATCCTCACCAGGTTTTAATGATTCAGACTGGAGAAGTGTTCAGCTTCCGCATGATTGGAGTGTTGAAATGGATTTCGACCAAAGCATGCCCCGAGGGGCCAGTATGGGTTTCATGCCGGGTGGGATCGGATGGTACAGAAAGAGTTTTGTCGTTCCTGTGGAGTTGAAGGACAAGAATATATTCGTATTGTTTGACGGGGTCTATCACCAGAGCGATGTTTACCTCAATGGCAAGCATTTGGGCTTCCATCCCTATGGCTACATTGGTTTCGGATACGACCTTACGCCTTATATCAAACCCGGACAAAAGAATGTTATTGCCGTTCGCGTGGATCATTCCAATGCTCCGAGCTCACGCTGGTATTCGGGTTCGGGCATTTACCGGCATGTTTGGCTGAAGGTGACAAATCCTGTGTATGTTGCCAACTGGGGTACCTATGTTACAACGCCTAAAATATCCAAAGAAGCAGCAGAGGTAAAAATCACCACAACAATTGCGAATAGTGGAATTTCTGATAAAAATGTTACACTTGAAAGTGAGATATTGAGCGATAAAGGTGAAGTTGTGGCAAAAACAGCTTCGACCACCATGATGCCAAAGGGGATGATGAGCGATTGGGTTCAATCGGTTTCAGTTGCTCATCCGCTGCTTTGGTCGGTTCGCAGACCCACTTTGTACCGGCTGGTTTCATCCATCAAGATTGAGGGACAACTGACTGACAGGGTCGAGACTCCTTTTGGTATCCGGGATGTTCGGTATGACCCCCAAAAGGGATTCTTCCTGAACGGGGAAAATATCAAGATGAAGGGAGTGAATTTGCACCAGGATGCCGGTTCGTTGGGCACGGCTGTACCCGACAGATCGTATGAAAGACGGCTGGAGATACTGAAGGAGTATGGATGCAATGCCATCCGATGCAGCCACAATCCGCCGTCGCCTGAATTTCTTGCGCTGTGCGACAAAATGGGATTCCTGGTCATTGATGAGGCCTTCGACAAGTGGAAAAGCGGCTATTACGGCGCCTATTTCGACCAGTGGTGGCAGAAAGACCTGGGTGCGATGCTGCGCCGCGACCGCAACCACCCGTCCATTGTGATGTGGAGTGTGGGCAACGAAGTTGGCGAACAGGGTGACACAACCGGCGTTGGAACCAGTCGGGCCCGAATGCTGGTAGACTATGTCCACAAAACGGAACCATCCCGAAAGGTCATGGTGGCCATCGCGCCCGGCAACGTCAGCAAACGATTGTACAACACCAACGGCTTTAATGATGTTCTTGATATCGTTGGCTACAATTACCAGGAACCATGGTATACAGGCGATAAAAAAACTTTTCCTGACCGTTTGATCTTTGGGTCTGAGGTTTTTCCTTATTACCATGGAAGAATAGGAAGCTTGAGGGACTATTTTCCGAAAAATCCCTGGTATGACGTCGCCGGCAATGACTTTATCTTCGGACAATTCCTGTGGGCCGGTGTGGATTATCTAGGTGAAAGCAGCGGCTGGCCAAGCAAGGGATGGCCAACCTCCCCTTTTGATGCATGCATGTTCGAAAAGTCGAGGGCGGCTTTTCACCGCGCCGTTTGGAAGGAAAATGAACCGATGGTCAATATCGCGGTAGCGGATCAGTCGCTGAATATTGACCCGGGCAAAGATCACTGGAGCTGGCCCCACCTGATTTCGCACTGGACATTTCCGCAATACACAGGACATGTCATCGAGGTGCAGACGATTACAAACTGCCAGCAGGTAGAGCTTTGGGTAAACGGCGCTTCATTGGGCAGAAGAAATACCGCTGATTTCACCAACAACACCATCGTATGGCATGTGCCTTACAAGACGGGCAAGATCGAGGCAAAGGGATACAACAAGGAAGCAGAAGTGGCTGGTTTCGAACTGAGCACGGCAGGACAACCTTCCAAAATTGTACTTTCCCCCGACAGGGTCATTGTTCATTCGGATGGTCAGGATCTCTCCCACGTAACAGTGAAACTGGTTGATGAAAAAGGGGTGATCGTTCCGAACGACGACAGGCAGCTTACCTTCGAAGTGACAGGCAGCGGCAGACTGATTGGTCTTGACAACGGTGACCTTAGGAGCAACGAAGCTTTCAAGGGAAACAAAAGAACTACCAGTTTCGGAAAGGCATTGGCTGTCATCCAGTCGCTTCGTCAACAGGGAGATATCACCTTAAAGGTCTCAACCAAAGGACTTCCTGCGGTTGTACTGACAATAAAAAGCAAATAGCTCCACTAAGGAACCCAAAGAAATTATGCATCAATTGATGAAGGTAAGCTTAGTAAGTCCCTGTTTCCAGGTTTCAGTATCCGATGTTCTTTAATGCCTGTTCCCCCAACCTTTCTTCCAGTTGTTTCAGGTAGAGGCTTTCAGGAACCACCCTAAACCCGGGTGAATCCGAAATACCCAATGGTAAAGTCGGAGACTTATCGAACGGCCGTGCAGTCGGAATATTGGTTCCGGTTGAGCCGATCAGCCAGTTACAGGCGCCCGGTGGCTGTTGTACCACATTTTGCCTGGCATTACAATTCCAAACTACTGACCAGGCAGAACCCCAGCCATGCCCCGAACCCATGGAGCCGCGGTTCTTCAGGGCGATTTCTCCTTCAGGAATTTGACAGTTATCGAGCAAGATTCCTGTTGTCCAACGCTGGTGACCTTCGATATGACCGGATCCGCTGAAAGTACAATTCAACATAACAATCGGCCCGGCGACTCCGGCCCCGGTACCTACATGCCAGATGTTGTCGCCGTGACTGGAGCAGCGGTTCATCAGGATTTGTCCTGCGTTGGGGGCAAATTCGGCCGGTTTGGAGCCGCCTACATTCGGAACGGTCCGGGTTATTCTGATATCTTCAAGCGTAATCCGGCTGCCGGTCGCTCCAACACTGTTCATCGTCTCTTCAATCAGCATGTTTTTGGCCCAGCAGTCGCGGCCATTTATCCGTAGTGCATTGTACAGCGACTGTTCGTGGCTCACCTCTGCCGGGGGCGCCTGGATATGCAGGTTTTCCACTCCCGATTGAGAAACCTGATCGAAGTGTTGAACTTTGACAACCACCGTACCGCCAGGTTCAGCGAATTTTGAATCGAATGAGTCAGACAGCGGAACATCCATCGTAATTTTATTGCCTTCAATGGATGAAATGGTTCGCCTGGTGTTAACTGTGGAGCCTTCCTTGATCCAGGTCTGCGGTTTTCCGTCACGTACCAGGTTGTCCATTTCCATGAAATGCACCCATGCCTTTGTGACAGGTTTCCTGATTTCGATCAGATTGCCGGCCGCAAATCCTTTGGAATCAGCTACCGTAAAAGATTTAGCTCCTGAAGGAACGTATTTGTCGGCGATGACAGTCCTGGTATTTGATTCTGTTGCGGATGACCTGTTCCTAATCTTTCCCAATCACGATGGCTGAGTGTTTGTTTCCATTCATGTTGATGGTTGATCCCTCCTTGCCGCTTCCGCTTCCGCGAAGAACGATGCCGTCAATGGCGATGGTTATTGTAGCTGAACAGTTGTAGACACCGGGTTCCAGTAGTATCGCCCCGCGAAATCCTGCCACCAATGGGTGGCTGGCAACCTCATTAATGGCTGACTGGATGGTTTCGGTTTCATCCTTGGCACCTGAAGGTTTTACCGTTTTTTTAACAGGAACAACCGGCAAAGCAACACCGCCACCCATGTACCCGGCATGTGAAAAGTCCATGATCTTATCACCGGCAGGAGTTGTTTGATAGACCAGTTTGCCGTCCTTGCCCGGATAGACCCATGCACTTTTGCCGGAAGCGTCTGCCGGTCTGTCTGAAGCGCTGACGCGTTGCGGGTTTGAAGATAACCCGGTAAAGAAAAGCACCAAAATCAGGATCAATTTTCTCATGATTAATTCGGTTAAAAGAGCTGTAATAGTGAGTAATTTATTAATATTCATTTTATTACAATTCATCCCCTATTTAGACCCTGAAGGTTTTCAAAACCTTCAGGGTCTTGGCTACAGTTTAATCCAGCGACCCGGTTTTCATCTTCTTTTTCCCGCCTTCCGCGATGCTGCTGACCTTGCCCTTTACTGTAACCTTGATGACCGATGCGACTGTATCAGGTGATTTCCCAGGTACCTTGATAACCATCCCTGCAGGGGAGTTGGACCATTTTAAGGAGGCACCACCTTCGAGTATTTTGACAGAAACTGCAGGTTGATTCAATCCGGGAACCAACAGGATTCCGTCTTTTGGCCAGTCGAACACGGAGAAATAGAGCACGGTATTTCCGTTCTGCTCTTTCTGGGTACAGCGACCCCAAGGTAAAGTGCCTAATGGAGAGGCTTTTGTAGCATAAATGGCTTCGCTGTAAATATTCATCCAGGTACCGATTGATTTCAACCTTTGAATGCTGGGTTGCGGAATTTGTCCGAGGGCATCCGGTCCAACATTGAGCAGATAATTGCCACCTTTTGAAGCGATATCGCACAGGTTCCGGATGAGTGTCTCGGTAGATTTCCACTTGTCGTCGCTAGTGCGGTAACCCCAGGTGCCGTTCATGGTCATACAGGTTTCCCAATCCTTGTCGCCCACTTCGTCGGCGCCGGGAATTTTTTGCTCCGGCGTACCTGTGTCGCCCGGGAAATTTGGACGTTTAAGCCGGTCATTGGTGATGATATTGGGCTGCAGTTTCAGTAATGCCTGTAACTTCAGGGCATTCTCATCGGTCATCCCGGTAGGGGTATCCCACCACAAGACGGCTACTTCCCCGTAATTGGTCAAGAGTTCTTTTACTTGTGGAATGGCAACCCGATCGATATACTCATCCATGGTGGAGGTCAGTTGTGCCGGATCCCAATGCCCTTTGTTGGCTGCCGTAAAAGCATCGATCCTGGCAGAATCGGGATTGTCCCAGCCCTCGGCAGCAAGTTTGCGGGAAACAGCTCCACCGGGGTTGTTCCAGTCCTGGGCCTGAGAATAGTAGAATCCCAGCTTCATGTTGTGTTTCTTGCAGGCTTTGGCCAGGGCCTCCAGCACATCCTTTTTGTATGGGGTAAAATCGGCTATGTTGAATTTGCTGGCATTGGATTTAAACATGGCAAAACCATCGTGGTGTTTGGAGGTAATGACAATGTATTTCATACCTGCCTCTTTGGCCAGCAAGACCCAGGATTCGGGATCGTACTTGACCGGATTGAAAGTTGCAGCGGCTTGCTGGTACTCTGCTACAGGAATTTTGCAGCGGTTCATGATCCATTCGGCACCGCCCCTTTTTTGTTCATTGCCATGGTAAACGCCACCCCAAACGGCATAAGGTCCCCAGTGGATAAATAGGCCAAAACGGGCTTCGCGCCACCATTTCATCCGTTGGTCGCGGGCTTCCTTGCTCTCTTGTGCGAAAGAAGTTTGAAAAAGCAGGGCAGTTAAGATTAACAATACAATTCTCTTCTTCATTTTGGTTTGTTTTATTTGGTTTTTTCAGTTTTTTGCCTGGGGTCCTACCTCTTCCAGGGTAAGGATGTGGTTGATTGCTTTGTTCTTAGTCAATTGGTCTGCCCCAATGTTGAGGGATCCTTCAGTGACCTGCCCATTGATATCCGTGGTAACAAAAGGGTAAGTTCCGGTAGCTTTGCCAATCGCAGGGCTCCCTTTTTGCAGGTGATAGGTGCCTGGCTTTTCTTGCTTCAACCCGGGATCTGCCTGGATATATCCTTGTTCGGGAATATTGCCGCCTCCCTTTGTTTCCCAGATCATGTTGCCGGTCCAAACCGGATCGACAATGGCGCCGTCAATTTTAAAAGCTTCATTTCCACCCTGGATGATGTTGTTGGCAACCACTATGCAGGTAGCTCCCAGTCCGTTTTGCCTTCCCTGCATGATAATATTTCGTGTATTGTTGTACAAGGTATTGAATACTAAAGCGATACTGTCCGGTCGGTCGTGGGAGGTGAGCTTGTCCCTGGGCACGATCCCGTCGCCATTCCCGATGTTGATGGCCGGATTGCATCTTTCGAAATAATTGCTGTAGATTTTGTGCTGATGGCCGTAGAAGCGAATTCCTTCCGATCCGATGAAGAAATTGGCATAAACCTGGCAACGGTTGCCGTGTCTCAGAGACAGTTCACTTGAGCCTTCCCCGAAGGTATTGAAGCGGTAAATATTGTCGCACGATTTGTTGCAGATGTTCTCATTTTCGCCGCGGGTATTGACAAAAAGATTGTATTCAACCAGCGTATGGGAATGGGAGAGACTTCTACCGCTCAATCCAACCTGGATTGAACTGCAGTTGTTAGAGGTGGGGGTGAAGTTGGTGAAATAGTTGTGGCGGATCCAGTTCCGCTGTGCCATCTCACTGCTGCCCGGTCCCTGCACGGAGATCATCTGCCCTTCGGTGGCCTTGTTTTGAAAAGTGTTGTGATCGATCTGGTTGTCATCGCCCGAAACTGTGAGGTAGGCACCTTTGCCGGTACATTCGAAGACATTCCGCGTAATCCGGCAAAAACTGGCTCCTGCATCAATCTTTGTGGTACCTGCCTGATGGGTAAATTTAAACCCGCTGAGGATGATGTGTGCTGCTGATTTACTGATCAGGAAGCCGGACATACCCTTGATTTCTGTTCCTCCAATCTTAGCTGCAGCGATCGTGATGGGATTCTCTTCAGTACCCTGATTTCGGACAACCAGCTGGGCCTCAGCAGAATAAACTCCATTTTCAAGGATGATATTATCTCCTGCAACCGCTTGGTTGATAGTTTCCTGCAAGGCTACCAGTGAATTAACCCTGGTAGTTTTGGCTTCAGCAGTATACATACCTGAACTGAAAACGGCAAATAGAATAATTGATAAAACGTTATTTCTCATAATTTTCTAAGTTAGAGTTCGGTCACAGCCGTTTTTAACCCTTCCGACCTGACTGAGGCTACATTTTTTCCTTTCCGGGTATCTACCCGGATCATGGCCCGTCCATTGTACACTTCCACTTTTCTCGATCCGGAAGAGGTGCCCAGGTCGTCGAGCAATTTGCCATCGCCAGATAAGCCGAAAATAACCAAATTTCGGGCATCCAGGCACAAATTATTGTTGACATCGAGCAGTTTAACTTCGAGGGTAGCGATATCTCCTTGTTGGTCAATCTTTCGAAGAACCAGTTGAGCCGGTTTTCCCCATTCTTCGGTCTGGTAGCTTTGCCTGATCTCATCGGTAACCGTAATTTTCCCCTTTTTGGCGACAACTTTGAGTTGATTCTCCCCTCTTTCATACACTACATTCCACCGGAGTCCGGCGGCTGGGAAATCCTGTCCATTGCGCTTTTTGACACCGCAACTTTTGCCGTTGACAAACAGTTCGGCTTCCTCGCAATTGGAGTATACTTTCACCATTTTCTCTTCACCTGCATCGCCCCAACGAACTGGCCAGCTATGGCCGTATATATGAGCCATGGGTTTTTGTGTCCACCACGACTGGAAGACGAAATAGGCCTCTTTTTTGGTCAGATCGCGCTCAACGACACCTTTCTGGTTCATGTAGGGAACAGGATTGTCGGGGCGGATCGGCGTGGAGAAATCCTTGAAAGGCCAGTAAGCTGATCCTGTCAGGTAAGGCATGGTCTCCTGCTCTTTCAGATGCCAGTCGATCAGGTTGCAGATGTAAGATTCGCTCCAGTCACCGTCTTTCGAAACCCTTGCAGGACCGCCGAAAAGGGAAGCATCTCCTTTGCGCTCGTCGGTGCCAACCCCTTTTTCAACGTTTTGCAATACTTTGTCGGGATTTTCAGCGTGACGGCCGGCATGGCTGTCGCCACCCCATTCGGCATGGAAGAAATGGTTGACTTTTTGCATTTCAGTTTCCGTCGATTGGCGGTATTCGGTGTAAATTCCCTTGTACCAGCCTGCCCAGATCGATGGAGAATAAACATCTACAATATCTTTGCAGAAGTCGCATCTCCGGATGGCGGTCATTCTTGAAGGATCGAGTTGGTGGGATAAACTGTTCAGTTCAATCATAAATGCCCGGATTTTCTCCTTGTCGAATTCGGGGAAGTCACCCGGCCAGTCGTTTTCGTTGCCCAATCCCCAGATGATAACTGCCGGATGGTTGCGGTGCTGGCTGATCATGTCGGTGAGCATGTTTTTGGCCTGTTGCCGGTATTTTTCGCCTCCCAGTCCGCCGCGGCACCAGGGGATCTCCTCCCAAACGAATAGGCCGAGGCTATCGCAAAGGTTGAGGACAATGCGGGATTGCTGGTAGTGCCCCAAGCGGATGAAATTGACCCCCATCTCCTTCATCATTTTCATTTCTGTCCGAATCATCTCTTCTGTCATCGCAGCCGCCACGCCGGCATGGTCCTCATGGCGGTGGGTGCCCCGGAGGAGCAGTCGGGTACCGTTCAGTTTGAATGGGCCTTTTTCGACAAACTCAAAATTACGGAAGCCAAATTTTTCCGTCACTGTCTGTTTCCCGGAGGCAGTTTCAATGGTGACACTGCAGGTATAAAGGTTGGGTTGGTCGGGTGACCAGAGGATCGGTTTTTTGACTGTTTGGGTTAAAATTGATTTTTCGCCTTCAAAAAAATCCGATTCCTGAACCGTCTCTGTCAGCAACTTCCCGGTAGGGTCCTTGATTTCGATCCTTAATCCTGCTTTGGAAAGCCCGGATTTGTTGAGGAACTTCAGGCTGAGGTCATATTTTCCTTCCAATCCTTTGGCATCCACCGAGGCATTGATGTGCAGGCGCTCTATCGAAAAAGCAGGCACATATTCCAGATTCAGGTACCGGTATATACCTCCGTAAACGTTGAAATCGGATAGGTTGGAAGGGATCATCTCCAGATCCCTGGAGTTGTCGCAACGGATCGAGAGCGGGATTTTTCCCTTGTAAGCTTCTGCAATTTTTAAGTTTTGCCGAAACTCCTTGACAGCATCAGTAATATCAACACTCCATTCGTTGTAGCCACCTATATGATTTCCAACCTTGGTTGTATAAACATAAACATCCGTTTTTTGTCCGGCACCTTCGAAATGGAGGATGGTCCGACCGTTGGGATAGGGATTGTTGACCGGGATACGGTTGGTGTACCACCCCGGACCCTGGTAATAATTCACATCGGGATCGACCGCATCCGTGGCATTGAAACAGTGGGGCAGGGTAACATCTTCCCACAGTGGAACACTCTCCGGATCGCCCGCTTTGAAGGTCCGTACTGCCTCCCAGATGCCACCCAGATCGCCTTTAAGATATTTCCAGTTGTCGTTGAGCCGTATGCTGGTAGAGGATTGCGCATATAGTAATCCGGCCGGACTTAATCCCAGGATTATCAGAAACAGTAAGATCTTCTTGCTCATTTTTGTTTTGTTTTATTATTTAAGCGAGGTGCGTATGGCTTCAATCAACGGCGCTGCCAGCATTTCGTATCCATTGTCGGTGTAATGTACATTGCCTGGCTTTGAATTTTGCGGATGGATGATCTGGGAGGTGGTGTAGAGGTCGACCACCTGAATGCCATTTTTCTTCATCACCGAAATGGCCACCTCGTTGTATTTTGCAGGATCCTCCACTTTTCTTCCGGGAGAGTTTTCGGGAACCACGGTGGTAGTGACAAACAGCAGTTTTGCTGTCGTCTCTTTCAATTTGGCAACAATTGTTTCCAGATTCTTTCGGTAGTCGTCGAGTGAAACAGAGATTTTCCCGTTCACCACGTCATATTTTTTCTGTTCATCCTTGTAAACCAGGTCGTGCAAGCCAAAGTTGAACACGATCATGTCCCACTCCCGGTGGTTCAGCCAGACTTCCAGGCTGTCCACACCCCTGATGGTAGATCCCCCATTCCCGCGGTTGTGCGACACGACGATTCCGGGTGCCAGTGCTTTTTCAGCAAACGGGGTGTAGCCGATGGAGATGGAGTCGCCAATGATCAGCACATTGCGAACTTGATCGCCGGTCGCGGCGATGCAAAAAAGAGCCAGTATGAAAACTGCAATTTTAAAGAGCTTGTTCTGCTTCATTGTTCAATTTATTGTGATAAGATTCAACTTTCGATCTTGTCATTTCTGCTGGTCAATTTTTATTTTTCCCAGGGCCAGGGTTTTGCCCTGGTTCGCAAGGCTTCTTTCTCCCAGCGTTCGGCCATCTCTTTTAACTTACCAGGAAGTTTGAGGGCCAGGTCGGTGGTTTCCGATGGATCTTTCTCCAGATCATACAGTTCCCATTTATTTTGATCGGCTTGGGTAAATTTCTTTTGGTTTTGCACCCTTGAAACCAGCTTCCAGTTTCCCATCCTGATGGCGCAGTTGGCGGAATGTTCCCAGAAGATAAATTCCCTCTGGGTCGATTTATTATTTAATGCAGGTACCAGGCTGATCCCTTCCAATGGCTGAATGGTGTTGTTTTCGAAGGTGGTCGGGTATTTTGCACCGGAAATCTCGAGACAGGTGGGTACAATGTCGATCAGGTGCGACAGTTGTTTGGACAGTTTACCTTTGGAAGCGATTCCAGCCGGCCAGTGAACAATCAGCGGGGAGGCAATCCCTCCTTCATGGACATATTGCTTGTACAAGCGGAATGGCGTATTGCTGACATTGGCCCATTCCGGACCATAGGCCATCCATGCATCCGCAGGGCCTGCCATCACCCCTTTCCCACTGTGCACAAAACGGCCATCCCGGGTGTACAGGGGTCTTTTGTTCAGGTTGATGGAATCATAGGAGGTTGGTTTCAAAACCAACTGTTCTGCCGAAGGTGGAATCTCAGGCTTTTCGGAACCCTGTGGTTCGGCACAACCACCGTTGTCCTGCATGAAGAAAATAGCGGTGTTGTCGAGTTCACCTTTTTCATCCAGGGCAGCTATGATCCGCCCGATTCCCTGGTCCATCACATCGATCATGGCAGCATAGACCTCCATCCTGCGCACTTGCCAGGCCTTCATCGGTTCATTCCTCCACTCGGGAATTTCCACACTTCTTTTGGAAAGCACACAGTTGCTGCTGATAATCCCCAGGCTTTTCAACCGGTTGAAGCGGAGAACCCTGAGGGAATCCCATCCAATGTCATATTTCCCCTTGTATTTGGCCACCTCTTTTTCGGGTGCATGCAACGGCCAGTGTGCAGCGGTATAGGCCACGTAAAAGAAGAATGGCCGGCCTTTCGGATGCTGACGGATAAACTTCACAGTAGTGTCGCTGATGGCGTCGGTATAATAGAAATTTTTTCCGGGTGGTACAAAGGAGTTGTTGCTGATCAGGGTGCCCGGATCATAGTAACTTCCTGATCCGTTCAGCGTTCCGAAATAGCGGTCGAAGCCACGCTGCAATGGCCAGTTTAGCTTGTTCCCACCGGGAGCGATATCTTTGGCGATATGCCATTTGCCTGTCATGTATGTGGAATAGCCTTCCTTCTTCAGAATCTGGGCAAGCGTTACGGCATTTTTGCTTAAATCATCGCCATAACCGGGTTCCGGATAATTTTCGGAGGCGAGATTACCCATATTTGCCTGATGGGGGTATAATCCTGTCAGCAGGGAAGCACGACTCGGACTGCAGCGCGCCGTGTTGTAAAACTGTGTGAATCTTACACCATTGTTGGCCAGCCGGTCGAGATTGGGTGTCTTAATTTCCGATCCAAAGCAGCCAATGTCGGAGTAGCCCATGTCATCACTAAGGATGACCAGGATGTTTGGTTTTTTAAAATTTGCCGTACTCTTCTGGGCATGCACCAAAAGTGGGGCTGTACTTAGCAACAGCGCCTGTAATCCAATGGTTTGAATGTTATTTCCCATCTGTTGAATTTTGTTTTGATAACCCTGTTATTCCTCTTTTTTGGCATTCTTCTTGGCCGCTTGCTTGGCGGCTTTGTTGGCGGTTTTATTGGCATGACGCCCGGTTCCATCGCCCTTGTCAAT
>Ga0163199_1001228_pt1 | contig 16006 bp, 7 predicted proteins | sample PL_2010_150m_FD_113537 | JGI IMG/M metagenome (GOLD analysis project Ga0163199, IMG submission 113537) | Freshwater microbial communities from Powell Lake, British Columbia, Canada to study Microbial Dark Matter (Phase II) - PL_2010_150m | ecosystem: Environmental > Aquatic > Freshwater > Lake ... | reverse complement strand
TCGCGCTCGCCGAGCAGTGCCGCCACGGTCTTGCGCGTATCGTCGTCCTTGTCGAGCACCAGCACCTTGCGCGGGGTCTGCGCGGCAAACAGGTTGATTTTCTCGAAGGCGCTTTCGATCTGCGCCTTGGTGACCGGTTTGACGTAAAAACCCACCGCGCCCATTCCCAGGCCGCGCAGGCTTTCGTCGAAAGCCGACATGAAATGCACCGGAATGCGGCTGGTGGCGGGGTCGCGCTTGAGGCGCTCCATCACCGACCAGCCGTCCTGTCCCGGCAGGCCGACATCGAGAATGATGCCGGTGGGCTGATGGCGGGCGGCCAGTGCCAGACCTTCCTCGCCGTTGCCGGCCGCCATGCAGCGGAAGCCTTTTTTCTGGGCGAGCTCGCAGACGATGCGGGCGAAGGCGGGATCGTCCTCGATCACCAGCAGGAAGGCTTCCCCTGGCTCGGGAACCCGCGCGCCCTGTCCCGCGGGGATGGCCGGAGCGGCAAGCGGGGCGGCGCTGGCCGGGGATAGGCCGGCGGGCGTGGCGGCCGCCGCCAGCGGCAGGGTCACGTTAAAAATACTGCCCTGCCCTTCCCGGCTGGTAACCGTGATGTCGCCGCCCATCAGGCGCGCCAGCTTGCGCGAGATCGCCAGGCCCAGGCCGGTGCCGCCGAAACGGCGGCTGGTGCTGCCGTCGGCCTGCTCGAAGGCGTCGAAGATTTTTTCCAGCTTGGCGGAGGCGATGCCCACGCCGCTATCCTTGACGACGACCGACAGCAGTCCATCAGCGGGACGGGCGAAGACCGCCGAGACTTCGCCGCGCTCGGTGAATTTGAGGGCGTTGCCGATCAGGTTGTTGAGGATCTGATCCACTTTGCGCCGGTCGGCGCGGAACATTTCCGGCACGCCCGCCTCCATCCGGGTGCTGAAGCGGATGCCCTTGGCTTGCGCCATATGCTGGAAACGCCGTTCCAGCATGGTCCGCACCTCTTCGGCGACGATGTCTTCCGGGGCGAGTTCCAGCTTGCCGGCTTCGATCTTGGACAGGTCGAGAATGTCGTTGATCAGGCTGAGCAAGTGCGTGCCGCCTTCGTGGATGATGTGGGCCGATTCGATCTGGTCCTGGCTGAGATTGCCGACCTCGTTGGCGGCCAGATCCTGAGCCAGGATCAACATGCTGTTGAGCGGGGTGCGCAGTTCGTGCGACATGTTGGCGAGGAATTCCGACTTGTAGCGGCTCGCCATGTCCAGCTCCAGCGCGCGTTGTTCGGCCACCTTGCGGGCTTCCTCTACCGCGGCTTCGCGCTCCTGGAGCTCGGCGGCTTTCTTGACCAGCTCGTCGTAGGCGTTTTGCAGTTCCTCGCTTTGCGCCTTGAGTTCCTCCTCGGAGGAGCGCAGGTTTTCGGTCTGCTGCTGCAACAGTTCGTTGGCCTGGCGCAATTCCTCGCTCTGGGCTTGCAGTTCTTCCTCGGAGGCGCGCAATTCTTCGGCCTGGCGCTGGGTTTGCTCAAGCAATTCGCGGGTGCGCAGGTTGCGCCCGAGAATTTCCAGGTTGACGCCGACCGCCGGCATCAGCGCTTCGAGCAGGGCCATCTGGGTTTCGCTGAAGGGATGAAAAGCCGCGATTTCGACCACCGCCAGCACCTGATCCGCCCAGATCACCGGCATCGCGATAATGCTCGAGGGGTGGGCATGTCCCACGCCGGCAGCCAGGCTGAGCCGTTCCGCCGGCAAATCGTCGAGCAGCAGAGGACGGTTTTCCAGCGCGCATTGCCCGGCAAGGCCTTCGCCCAGTTTCAATCGGTCGGAATGCCCGGCAGTGGGTCGGGCGAACCAGGCGATCGCCTCCAGTCGCTCGGATTCCCGGCGCAACAGGTAAAACGTGCCGCACGCCCCATTCAGCAGCGGCATGAGTTTGCCCAGCAGCTGGTTGCCCAGTTCATCCAGCGAACCGGCGACACGCATCGCGGCCGACAGCTCGCCGACGTTGCCGCGCACCCAGCGCAGCCCTTCGGCCTTGCTGCCTTCGCGCTTGAAGCTCTCCACGGCGCGCGCCATTTCGCCCACCTCGTTGTTCAATCCGATGTGCGGCACTGGCGTGGCGAGATCGCCCTTGGCCAGGCGGTTCATCGCCTCGCGCAGGGTGTCGAGCGGCCGGACGATACCGCGGGTAATCAGCCAGGCGCCGAAACCGCCGACCAGCAGCAGGCCGATCATCAGGCTGATGGTGACGACATTCATCGACTGCCAGGTACGATTCGCTTCATGGTTGAACCAGGCGGCGCGGTTGACCGCGAAAGTCTGGATGCGCCCGATACGTTCGTCGAGCAGCGGGGAACGCTTGGCATCGGTTTCGTGCAGGCGGACGAAAGCTTCCTTGGGTTTGCCGTTTTGCGCCAGTTGGAAGATTTCGGAGCGGTCGTACCACCACGAGGTCAACATGCCCTCGATGGCGTCGACGTCGTCCAGCGGACCGAGATATTGCTGGCGGATCACCCCCATGTTATTGGCGATCCTGACTTCGTAATCCTCGACATGCTGCTTGATTTCCTCGATCTCGGAGGGCGAGGCATGGAGCAGGTGATTCATCTCCTGACGGATGGCGAGGATGCCTTCCTTGGCGCCATGGACGTTGTTGATCACGGCCAGCGGATGGCGGTACATGTTGTTGCTGAGTTCGGCCAGGGTCTGAATGCTGTACAGCGCCAGGCCGCCCATCAGACAGGCCATCGCCAGCATCGCGGCGAACCCCAGCGCCAATCTGCCGATGATCGGCATGTTTTTCGTGGTCATTTGCACTCCTTGCACCAAGCTGCGGTGATTTTCATATTGTTCAGATACGCGAATTCGCCCGGATAAAGCCGATCAGGCGCTGAATTTCGGCATCCGGCTTGCCGATTGTCACCAGGCCGAGGGGATGGTCGTAATCGGGGGTCTTGACGATGCGCGTATTGCCATATTGGGCGCTCCATCCCGGCAGGCTGACCACGGCGATGGCACCGGGCAGCTGCGACACGATAGGGATGGCTGCACCGGGAATCCCGGTTTCGCGGATGCCGGCCTGGTAATCCTCGCCGTCCATCACGTTGCGCTGGATCACCGTGCGGATGGCATTGCCCAGCACGCTGGTGACCGGTGCGATGGGCAGGTCGGCGCCGCCCAGCTCCTTCCAGTTGGCGATCTTGCCGGTGAAAACATCCTTGATCTGGGTGCGGGTGAGCGCGACCACCGGGTTGTCGCGATGCACGATCACGATCAGGCGGTTCCTGCCCAACTCGGTCATGGTCAGGCCGGGCGGGATGGCGAGCGCGATGCCTTCCTTCTTTGCTACCATCCGGGTGGTGTAGAGCGCGTCCTCGAGCGACTCGGAAACCAGCGCGGCCCGGGTCTTGCCCTGAAACAACGCGATCATCCCTTTGCCGGTGCCGACCGCCTGGGTCTTGATCTCGTTGCCGGTGGCGTTCTTGAACGGCTCGGCAAGCGGGGCGATGATCTCCTTGGCGACCGTGCTGGCGCCGACCAACACCAGTTGCCCGGCATGGATAGTGCCTGCCGGGAATAAGGATAAAGCCGCCAGTGCGGCTAGGAAAATACGGTACATTAAAAGCGTCTCCCATCTAAACCTAGAAACGGCAATTGCTTAACCGCAGAGGCGCAAAGACGCAGAGAAATAAATGGGTTACAACAATTCTCTGCCCCTCCCAATGGAGGTGGCCGTGCAATGCGATAACTCATTGTTTTTTTCCTCTGCGTCTCTGCGTCTCTGCGGTTCAATTAAGTTTTTTAGTTTGAATGGTCTGTCTGGTTTATTGTGCAAGCGCCGGAAGCGTCGCTCAGCGGCAACGTCAGCAACACTTCCGCTCCCCCCTCGATATTGCGCAGGCTAATTCCCCCATCCATGTGATCCATGATCATTTTCGACATGTACAGGCCGATTCCCGTGCCTTTTTCCTTGGTGGTGAAATACGGATCGAACACCTTGCCGAGAATTTCATCGGGAACGCCGCCGCCGTTATCACGAATCGAGACGGTGGCGCTATCGGCGCCCGCCTCGACTCCAATCCGCACTTTCCCGCTGCTATTTTTCTCGACGATGGCATCCTTGGCATTGGACAGCGCGTTCAGAACGACCTGCGAGAATTCGTTGGGATAACCCATGACCTCGCAGGATGCGCGGCTCTTTTCCAGCTCGATTTCGATATTGTGGTTATTGAAGCCATGGCTGACCAGCTTGATGGCTTCCTCCACGGCATCGCAAACGCGGAAACGCTGTTTCACCTTGTTGGGCTTGAAAAAGTTGCGGAAATCGTCGATGGTGGAAGACATCCGCTGGATCATTTGCTGGCCTTTCGCCACTGCGGCATCGAGGTAGGGTTTGTCCAGTTCCTGGTATTCGTAGGCATCCTTCAAGTTGGCGAGAACCAGCGTCAACGCGTTGAGCGGCTGGCGCCACTGGTGGGCGATGTTGCCGATCATCTCGCCCATCGCGGCGAGGCGCGATTGCTGGATCAGCAGGCGTTCCTGGTCGAGGTTCTTGGCCACTTCCACCTTGACCTGCTGCGCCAGCGTCTGGTTGAATTGCTGGAGTTCCCTCTCCAGGCGCTTGCGCTTGGTAATGTCGCGGACGATGCCTAGCGCATGCCAGTTGCCTTTAACCTGCAAGGCTGAGATAGACAACTCGACCGGAAATTCCTGGCCATTCTTGTGCAACGCCTCGATCTCGAAAGTTTTTCCCAGCACCGGCCCTACCCCGGAAGCGATGAAATGCTCGAAGCCGCGGCGGAAACTCTCTTGAAAGCGGGCTGGCGCAATTAATCCATGCATTTCCCGATTGAGCACTTCGCTGGCCGGATAGCCGAATATCGTTTCCGCCGCCGGGTTCCAGTAAACCACCCGTTCTTCCGAACCGAGGATGATAATGCCATCCTTGGCGGCAGCACCGATCAGGCGGAAGCGTTCTTCGCTTTCGCGCAGCGCTTTCTCCGTCTGCACCCGTTCGGTCACGTCGCGGAAGCTCCAGACCCGCCCCACCACTTGATTGCCGAGTCGCTGCGGAATCGAATAGCGTTCGAAAATGCGGCCGTCCTTGAGCTGGATGATGTCCAGCGCCGAATCTTCGGGGTGGACATACAACTCCTTTACCCGCGCTGCAAACGACTGTGGGTCCGCCATCTGATCGAGAACGAAGCTCAACAAGCTGTTATCGTCCCGGGTGACAAGGATATCGACGGGGATGCGCCACATCTCGGCGAAGCGCTGGTTATGGGTGGCGACCCGTCCGTTGCGGTCGACGACCAGTACGCCATCGGCGGTGGATTCAAGCGTGGCACGCTGTAGCGACAAGGCGTCGCGCAGGGTGTGGATTAATTGCGGTATCGGCAGCAGCACCAGCCAGACCGAAACCGCGCCGATAAACCATGCCATCAGCGGGCTGCTGACAAGATAGGGGGCGGGCGCCAAGCCCATTGCGGTCAGCACGAGGTAGGCCAGCCAAACCAACATGTAAGAGACCCCGAACAGCACGCCCAGCCGTACCCTGACGACAATCGCGAGCATCACGGCGATGGCCATCACGAAGGCGGACGAGACCGGCGTCAGGCCGCCGAAGATCAGCGCCGCCATCATCACCCACAGCACGGCGGCGAACAGCTTGAGCGATTTCTCCGGCTGGCCGCGCCGGCTCATGCGCCAGGCGGCGGCGACCGCGGCCATCAGGACGACGGTCACCAGCGCCGCAGCGGTTTTGCGGTAAAAGATGAAGGGAACGCCCACCGTCATGAAAACGATGCTGATGAAAGCAAATATGCCGTAGAACCGATCCAGAAGTTGGATGTTGAAAGATTGATCGGGGTTTTCCGGGGTCAACATATCGGGAAAGCTATTGTAGGTTGGTAGAGACGCAAAATCTTGCGTCTCTACGTTCGTGGCAAGTGTAGCGACGCAAAATCTTGCGTCTCTACGCTTTTCGGCAAAGTCAGCAGGACTTCCGTACCCCCTTCGACGTTGCGGATGGCGATGTCGCCGCCCATGTTATCCATGATCATTTTCGACATGTACAGGCCGATGCCGCTGCCCTGGGCGCCCTTGGTGGTGAAATAGGGATCGAAGACCCTGCCCAGGATGGCTTCGGGAATGCCGCCGCCATTGTCCGAGACGCTTAACCATGCCTGACCGTTTCCCTGTCCGCTGGCAATTTCGATTTTTCCGTCACGCAGGTGGTTTCCGATAATCGCCTCCTTGGCGTTGCCGATGAGGTTCACCAAGACTTGGGCGAACTCGTTGGCACTGCCGTTCACCGTCACGTTTTCGGCGGGAAGGATGGTCAACGCGATGTCATTGTTCTTGAGGGCGGCCTCGACCATGGCGATGGCGGAGTCCAGACATTCCCCGAGGGAGAATGGCGAATTTTTACGTCCGGGACGGAAAAAGTTGCGGAAATCGTCGATGGTCGAGGACATCCGCTGGATCACCTGCTGGCCGTTCGCCACCGCGTTATCGAGGTATTCCTTATCCAGCTCGTGGTATTCGTAGGCATCCTTGATGTTGGCCAGCAACAAGGCCAGCGCGTTGATCGGTTGGCGCCACTGGTGGGCGATGTTGTGAATCATCTCGCCCATCGCCGCCAGGCGGGACTGCTGGATCAGCAGGTGATCCTTTTCGCGGTTCTTGGCGACTTCGTCCCGGACGCGCTGTTCCAGGGTTTCGTTCAACTGTTTGAGGGTTTCCTCCGCCCGCTTGCGCAAGGTGATGTCGGTCAGCGTACCGACGTAGTGGGTCGTCTCTCCGGCATTGCCCTTTACCGCAGTGATGGTGAGCCAGTTGGGATGCACCTCGCCGTTCTTGCGGCGATTCCAGATTTCCCCCTGCCATGCACCGCTATCGCGGATGCTCTCCCACACGGCGGCATAAAAGCTTGCGTCGTGGCGCCCTGACTTGAGCAAGTTCATCTTTTGACCCACGGCATCCTCGGCAGTGTAGCCGGTGATGTCGGTGAAGGCCCGATTAATCCGCAAAATTTCTTTCTCTGCATCGGTAATGACCATGCCTTCCTGCGACTCGAAGGCGGTAGCGGCGACGCGCAGGTCGGCTGCCGTCTTCTGCGATTCGCGCAAATAAAGCACCACCGTTGCAGCCGCGACGATCACCATGCTGCCGGCGGCGGCGAGCAACAGGAACAGCCAAACCTTTTCGGTGTCGAGGCGCACCAATTCACCCAGCGAACGGGACACGTGGATGGTAATGGCGTCCTCGGGCAAGCTCTTGGCGGCCAGCACCACCGGCAGATTGCCGCCCCCGATACGCACCGCGGCAGGAAACCGTTCGCCCCCCCAGGGAATCATCTCCAAGGGCTCAATGGCGCTCTGCTTGTACTGCAACAGCTTTTTCTCTGCGGACAGCTTCGCCACGGTCGCATTAGGCAAAGAGTGGAATTCGAATCGCTTATCCGGCGCCAGGACGATCACACCATTGGCATCGGAAATGAACGCATTGGCCTGATTGGTCCAGTAGGAAAATTTTGTGATGTCGCGCTTGACGACCACGGCGCCGAGGAAGCGCCCGGCTTCAAAAGCTGGGTAAGAGTAATACAGGCCGGGGACCTTGCTTTTCCGCCCCACGGCGTATTGATGGCCGCGCTGCCCGGCACGCGCCTGACGAAAATACTCGCGGTCCGCGTAGTTGGTACCCACAAAGCTATCGGGCTGGTCGGCGTTATAGGCGGCAATGCAATCGCCCGCCGCATTGATGATGAAGATATTATCGGCCCCGAGATGGGTCGCCGCGATGTCCAGAGAGTTATTCAGTTCGCCGAGCGCCTTGTCTTGGCTCCAGCGCCGCTTGCGTTCCTCGTAAGCCAGGTTGGAGGGCGCCGCGTTGGCGCCGAAACGCTGCAACGCGCGGCGGGTATCCACGTCACGGGAGTACACCAGCGAAATGCCCTTGATCAGTTGCAAACTTTCGTCGATGTTGCCGGCAACCTGCTCCGCTTGCTGCTTGGCGATTTGCGCTTCCCGCTGGTACAAATTGCCGGCGAGACGGCCATAGTAATAATCAGCGCTCAACCAGGCGATGGCTCCCCAGCCGAGGATCAATAAGCCGATCAACTTGTAGGAGCGCCCCAGAGAAAATACGTTGGGCTTGCCGACATAGGTGGCGACGATGGTCACGACGATAATCAGGCAGGTCGCGGCCAGCACGATCGCCGCCAGAAAGGTCGGCGAGATGCCGGAAGTAACGGTGGCGGTGTCGCCATCGCGAATGAAATAGGCGGCCGCCATCGCCGTGTAGTGCATCCCGGAGACCGCCAGGCCCATCACCACCGCACTGGCAACCGTCACCCCGCTATTCCAGCGGGCTTGCCACGACTGCAGACGGAACTTGATCCATAAAGCCAGCGTGGCGAGCACGATGGCGACCAGGATGGATAGCGAAAACAGCTTGATGTCGTAGCGGATCAAGCCATTCAGACGCATTGCCGCCATGCCGGAGTAGTGCATCGCGCCGATGCCGGCGCCGAGCAGCAGCCCTCCTGTGGCGAGCTGGGCATGGGAGAGCGTGCGGCGACTGATGATTTTCAGCGCCAGGGTGCTGGCGAGTATGCCGGGTATCGTCGACAGCAAGGTGATGGTGGCGTCATAGCTGCTCGAACAGGGCAGGCTGAAGGCCAACATGCCGACGAAGTGCATCGCCCAGATCCCGATGCCCAGGCACAGGCCGCCGACAGCTATCCACAAGCGCCTCGAGGTTGCTGTCGTGGTGCTCGAGACGTGCTGCGAAACCAGCAGGGAGGCGTAGGACGCGAAGATCGCCACGACGATGGAAAGCCCGACCAGCACTGGGTCGTAGCTCCCCCGGTAAAGCACGCTGCTTTCGGGGGGAGTGATCACCAGAGGAAGAAAATTCAGCATCGAAGTAGTGGCGTTCGCGACCTGTTAATTTGGCAGGGGGTTTAACGGTGGCGGTAGAGACGCAAAATCTTGCGTCTCTACCTCAACACCCTCAATCCCCGACTGACTACTAGAATTCCGCATTCTTATGGAAAAACGCAAAGCATTTTTTAAGCATATTACGCTTGCCTTCGTCCACATTCACGAACTCCACACCGCACAGGGTGTTGCCGCCTTCCTTGCGTTGCCAGGAAATGCGTCCCTTGAGAAGCAAAGGCTGCTGGCGTTCATATTGATCCAGATCGTCGTTAGGCAAGTAGAGGGAAAGCTCGACCTGCTCGCGTTCGTTCACCGGCTGGGGCAGCCTGAGGCGCAGGCCGGTCAGCGAGAAATCGCTGCTCACCGCCTCCACCGTGGCGCCGCCCTGGGACATCTTCACCAGCAAGCTGTTTTGCGCACGCGGGGCGCGGCGTTTCTCATGCTGGGCGGCTTCGATAATAATCCCGCTGGTGAAGACAAATCCGGCCATGAGGTTGTTCAGCCTGCCCGTCACCGTGCGCAAATCGTCGCCGATAGCCGCCGTGGTCTCAACTTTGGCCCCGCTTTCCTTCAGAATCGCGAACAGGGTTTCCATCGTCGCTTGCAGCAAGCCGAACTGGTCCAGCTGTTGGCGGCTGGCACTGGAGATTCCCTGGTTGGCTTGGGCGGTTTCAACGGCGTTGCTGGCCATCCCCTCGATGGTGCGGGCGGTTTTTCCCGCTTCTTCCTGGGTGATGTTCACTTTCTGCACCACCACATCCATGGTTGCGGCCACCTGTTGCACCTTGCCGGAGAGTTGCTCGATGATGCCGCTGACTTCGCTGGCCGAATTGGTGGTGCGTTCGGCCAGCTTTCTGACCTCGTCGGCCACCACCGCGAAACCGCGCCCCTGTTCGCCGGCGCGCGCCGCCTCGATCGCGGCGTTGAGGGCCAGCAGGTTGGTCTGCCCGGCAATCTCCTTGATGGTATTGACGATGTTGTGGATCTGCTGGGCGGACTGTTCCAGTTCCTGGATTTCAACCGAAGCGCGGCTAACCTGCCGGGTGGTTTCCTCCATCGAGCCGATGTTCTGATGCACATGCTCGATCCCTTCGCGCGCCAACGCCTCGACCTGGCGCGAGCGGCCCGCCGCTTCGATGGCTTGCGCCTGGACGTTGGAGGAAATTTGATGCATTTGCTGCATGGCGCTGGAGACTTCTCCAGAGCGGCTTTCCTGCTGCTTGCTCACCTCGGAAATCTCGTTGGAAATCGTCGCGACCTGGTATGCCGATTGTCCCATGTAGCGCCCGCAATCCTCGACTTCCCGCAGGATGCTGTTGAGTTTGCCCTGCATCGCCGCCAGGGACTTGAGCACCCGCCCGATCTCGTCCTTGCGGTGATCGTCGATGGTGGAGGAAAGGTTGCCCTTGGTGATTTCCTCGAAAAGGCTGATGACCGCATTGAGCGGATGGGCGATCGAACGAACCAGCAAAATGCCGGCAATGACGGCGAGCAGAATGCCCAGCAATGTTCCCCCGATGGCGACATTGCGGATCAAGACATAGCGCGTGATGGCGGTATCGTAATCGGTCTTGGCGGTATTCATGGTTTGCTGGAGCAACGCCTCTGCCTCGGCAATGGCGGTCTTGTACAGCGGATTGATTTTTTTCAGCAGGATTTCGTTAGCCTTGTTGAAATCCCCGGCCAGCACGGCTTCCCGCGCCACCGCCAAGCCTTCTTTGACGTACTGGGCGCGGATCTCGGCATACTTGTCCGCCAGCGCCTGCTCTTCGGCGGTCAAATTGTGTTGTTTATATTCCGCGACGATGGCGGTGATTTCATCGCGGTTCTTGACGATGTTGTCGGTGTGCAGCGTGACGGGATGGTCGTGCATCCTGGCGAAAGGACTGTCCGGGCTATGCTGCAATGCCAGCGCGACCTGGGCGCGATTCTCGTTCATCAGCAGCATGATGCGCCCGACCAGCTTGGTGGGTTCCAGGCGATCCTTGTAATTGGATTCCAGCGCCTTGTTGGTCATCACGATGCCGACCAGGCCGATCGCGCCGCCGCCCAACATCAACATGGACATGAATCCCATGATCAAGGCCAGACGAACCTTGATGCTGAGGTTGTTGAATCTCTCCATTATGTATACTCCCCGTATTCTATTCGTTACGATTGCTTGTTTTTCCGGCGCCCTGCGGTATGAAACGCTATTGAATGATTAAAACCGTTTCTGTCGGCGCAGGAAAAGGAGGGGGCCTGATGATGGAAAGGTGGGATTTCAGGATGAAATGAAAATTGCGGCTCATGGATGATTACCAGGTCATAGTCGGTTGCGGCAGTCATGCAACTGCGCCTTTTACCTGGCAACCCCGCATTCATGGGACGTTGGTCCGGTAGACTGGTGATTTTGCGTCCCCGTCTTTCGGTCGGGTAAGCCCTTTTCAGGATTGCTGCGATTTTCCAATCAGAATGGGGTGGTGTCAACAGAGAGAATCAAGACAATCGCAGCGCGTGGCATTTGTCGGTCAGGCCGTTGGCCTGAGCGTCGGGTCAGCGCCCCGACCTACAACACCATCCTGATTTCGCGTTGCGGATAGGGAATCTGGATGTTTTCGCGGCGGAACATCTGCCAGATCGCCCGATTGAGGTCGGACTTGAGGTTGAGCTGTCCTTCCTCGGGATCGTCGATCCATACGCCCAGTTCGAGGTCGATGCCGTTGTCGGCGAAATTTTTCAGGTACGCCATCGGCGGCGGCTCCTTCAGTACCCGTTCATGCTGGCGCGCCACGTCGAGCATCAGCGCCATCACCTGTTCGACATCGCTGGCGTAATCCACCTGCACCGTGATTGCGATGCGCATCTCGCGATTGCTGTAGGAGTGATTGACCACGGTGGAACTGATCAGGGTGTCGTTGGGGATGATCGCTTCGGTACCGTCGCCGCTTTTAAGCACCACATAGCGTCCGGTCAGCTTCGACACGCTGCCGTTGCGATTGTCCACGGTCAGCACGTCGCCCAGGTGGATCGAGCGGTCGAGCAGGATGATGAAGCCGCTGACGTAGTTGCTGGCGATCTTTTGCAGGCCGAAGCCGATCCCCACCCCCAGCGCGCCGCCGAACACCGACAGCACGGTAAGGTCGATGCCCACCGCGGGCAAGGCGATCAGCACGCCGACCAGCACCAGCAAGGCGCGAATCAGCTTGGCCAGCATCACCCGCAGATTCATATCGAGCTGCTCGGCGCGCATCACCTGGTGTTCCAGCGCGCGCCCCAGCCACAGTGCCACCAGCATGGTAACGGCGACCGACAGCACGCCCGCCAGGATCATCAACAAGCTGATGCGCTGCTTGCCGAAGTGGAAATCTATTTCGTCGAGCGCCGCGATCATCTCCGGCAGGAAACCGGTCAGGTGCAGCGCCAGCCCGATCCACACCATACTGGCGATGAAGCGCTCGGAATTGGAAATCCAGCCACTCGGCGCAAAAGCGTGGCGCAAAATGTAGACCACCAGACGGATCAAGGCCAGCGAACCGAACAGCGGCACGGCGACATTCAGCAGGTTGACGTGGTCGGCATCCCAGCGCTTGAGCACGAATTTGCCGAGCACCACCACCACCAGGGCCGCCAGCGGGAACACCACTCGCGTCACCCCGCCGAGCCCCAGCTTCCAGGCGCCTTCGGTCTCCGGCATCCGCTGCTTGAGCAAGCGGTTGAGCACCCACGCGGCCAGCAGCGCGACCGCCAGCACGCCCAGCTGCCACAGGATGGCCGGGTGATCCAGATCGGAAAGCAGATCGAGCAGCAGATTGTGAATTTCGGAAGGTTGGTCCATGTTTAGCCTTAAAACAACAATTGCTTAACCGCAGAGGCGCAGAGACGCGGAGGTTTCGCAGAGAAAGGTATGGCTTTCCTTTGCGTTGTTCTGCTCAGCGCCTCTGCGTCTCTGCGATTCAACTGTTTTTTCAATGATTAACCGGCACCGCGTGTTCGCGGTGCTTGCGCCAGTTGCGCAGATAGGCCGCCGCCAGTTGCGGGTTGCCGCGAAACAGCAGCAGGTTTTCGGCGTTCTTGTGCTGGGCGGCCTGGGAAAAGTTGAACGAACCGGTGATCACCACCGGGTTCGCGGTTTCCGCGTCGATCACCATCACCTTGTTGTGCGCACTGTCGTGTTCTTCGTCGAAAAAGGTCGGCACCCCGGCCCCGGCGATATACTCGACCATGCCGTGCTCGCTGGTATGCGCCTGTTTCGGATCGGCGATCAGCTGCACGTCCAGCCCGCGCCGGCGCGCCTCGATCAACGCCTGGGCGATGTCGCGGCTGGTAAAACTATACGCCTGCACCAGCACCTGCTTGCGCGCACTCTCGACCGCCTGCACGATCAGCGCCGTACCATTGTCGCCGGGCGTGAAGGCGACCTGTACCGTGCCGGCGGCGGCAATCGCCGCAGGCTGGCGGATCAGCGAAAAATCGAAAGCCGAGGCCGTCTGCGCCCACAGCAAGAAAACGACTAAGCAGTATCTACACATCCAGCAACCCACCGCCTTGCTCCCCTCTCCCGCAGGCGGGAGAGGGGCTTTTCTGTTGTATTTTGCATAGCCCTGGGTAGTTACATTATTTTTTGCACTTCTCCATTACCGCCGCGAAAAAGCCGTCGGTGCCGTGGAGATGCGGGTAGAGGCGCAGATATTTGCCGGTATCCAGCACCACGTGCTGTTGCGCCAGCGCCTCGGCGCAATTCACCAGCGCGAAATCGGGATGGGCGGCGAGGAAGGCTTCGACGATCTGTTCGTTTTCTTCCGGCAAGATGCTGCAAGTGGCGTACACCAAGCGCCCGCCCGGTTTCACCAGCCTCGCGGCAGCAGTGAGGATATTGGCCTGCTTTACCGTCAGCTCTTCGATGTCGGACGGCTGCTGGCGCCATTTCAAATCGGGATTGCGGCGCAAGGTGCCCAGCCCGCTACACGGCGCATCGACCAGCACGCGGTCGAGCTTGCCGGCCAGGCGCTTGATCTTGATGTCGTTTTCGTTGCTGATCAGCTGCGGCTGGAGATTGCTCAGGCCGGAGCGCTTCAGCCGCGGTTTGAGCTGGGCCAGGCGTTTTTCCGAGACGTCGAAGGCGTACACCCGCCCCAGCGACTGCATCAGCGCACCCAGCAGCAAGGTCTTGCCGCCCGCGCCGGCGCAGAAATCCGCCACCATTTCGCCGCGTTTCGGCGCCACCAGCAGGCCGAGCAGCTGGCTGCCGTCGTCCTGTACTTCGATCTTGCCCTTGAGGAACAGCGGATGGCGATTGAGCGCCGGCTTGCCCTTGACGCGCACGCCGAACGGCGAATACGGCGTCGGGCCGGCCTCGATGCCGGCTGCCGCGAGGGTTTTCAGCACCTCGTCGCGGGTGTCGGAAAAGGTGTTTACGCGCAGATCGAGCGGCGCCGGCTGCTGCATCCCGCGCGCCAGCGCGAGAATTTCCTCGTCGCTCATGAACGCCTGCAAGCGCGCCACCAGCCAATCCGGCATATCGGCCTGCATCGCCAGCGGCAAGCCGTCGAGCGAGATGCCCTTGGCTTTCTCCAGCCACTCGTTTTCGTCCTCCTCCAGCAACGGCCGCAGCTCGCGCAGGCTCAAGCCCAGCAAGCGCGCCAGCGTTGCCAGCGCATAGCGGCGCGGCGTGGGAAACGGCTCGACCACCAGATCGAGCAGGCGCTTGCGGCGCAAGGCCATATATACCGTGTCGGCGATGAAAGCGCGGTCGGCCATGCCCAGCTCGCGATGGTGGCGGAAATAGCGGCTCAACACGCCGTCAGCCGGGTAGTTGAAAGTCAAAACCTCGCCCAGGGCGTGAACCAGGTGGCCGAGTCGGTATTGGGTGAGTTCCATGGTGTCTATATTTAAGGTTGTTAAGCCGGAATGTTACCGGGCGTTAATGATAATCCATCCCCGAGCGGATTTCCGCGCCAGGCAGTAATTTTCCCTCTCCCCCAGCCCCTCTCCCGCCTGCGGGAGAGGGGTGCGCGACAGCGCGGGAGAGGGGCTTTTCCGCCCGTTTCAAGGATAGCCCGAAGCACCGGATAAGAGTAAGATTCGATGGAAAAAACTGCTGGATTTTGCACCTTATCCGCCCTCGTTCCCCGATATTAAAGGAAGTTTGCATGGCAACTCGGAAAGACCAGGGAAAGGAAACTCCCAGTGCGCACGCAACCGGCTTCCCGATCGTCGGCGTGGGCGCTTCCGCCGGCGGCCTGGAAGCCTTCGAACAATTGTTCCGCCATCTCCCGCCCGACAGCGGCATGGCCTTCGTGCTGGTGCCGCATCTCGATCCGGGTCACGCCAGCATACTCAGCGAAATCCTGCAGCGCACCACCACCATGCCGGTGGTCGAGGCGCACGACCAGATGGCGGTGGCGCCCGACCACGTCTATATCATTCCGCCCAACCGCGACATGGCGATCTTCCACGGAGTACTGCAGCTGAGCGTGCCGGAGCAACCGCGCGGGCAACGGATGCCGATCGACGCCTTTCTGCGTTCGCTGGCCGAGGATCAGGGCGAGCAAGCGGTCGGCATCATCCTTTCCGGCACCGCTAGCGACGGCACGCTGGGACTGCGCGCCATCCTCGGCGCCGGCGGCATCTCGCTGGTGCAGGAGCCGGCCACCGCGAAATTCGACGGGATGCCGGTCAGCGCGATCCAGGCCGGCTATGCCACCCATGTGCTGGCGGTGGAGAAAATGCCGGAGGTGCTGCTGGCCAGCACGCGCGCACTGGTTATCCATCAGGAAAAACCGCTGCCGGCGTCGGCGATCAGCGGCATGAATCGCATCCTGATGCTGCTGCGCAGCGTCACCGGCCACGACTTCTCGCTCTACAAGAAAAGCACCGTCGGCCGCCGCATCGAACGGCGCATGTCGCAGCACAACCTCGACGATCTGGAGGTCTACGCCCGCTATCTCAAGGAGCATCCTGCCGAGGTGCATACCTTGTTCAAGGAACTGTTGATCAACGTCACCAATTTTTTCCGCGACCCGGAGGCCTTCGTCGCGCTGAAGCAGGACATCCTGCCGCAACTGCTGGCGGACAAGCCGGAAGACTACGTATTCCGCGCCTGGGTCAGCGGCT
>Ga0163199_1001227_pt1 | contig 16009 bp, 8 predicted proteins | sample PL_2010_150m_FD_113537 | JGI IMG/M metagenome (GOLD analysis project Ga0163199, IMG submission 113537) | Freshwater microbial communities from Powell Lake, British Columbia, Canada to study Microbial Dark Matter (Phase II) - PL_2010_150m | ecosystem: Environmental > Aquatic > Freshwater > Lake ... | reverse complement strand
CGAGACCACGACCGACGACTTCGGCGCCTACCGGCTCGTCGGCGTGTCGGCGGGCGAAGCGCGTATCAGCGTTTCCTATGTTGGGCTCCAAACCCAAAACGCGCTCGTGCCGGTCGCCGCCGGCGCCGTCGCGCAGCGCGATTTTGATCTCAAATTGACCGGACCCGGGCGGAAAGGGGCGGAGGAGGTCGTGCAACTGGGCGCGTTCACCGTGGTGGCCGACCGCGAGATGAGCGCGCAGGCCGTCGCGCAAAACGAGCGGAAGAACGCCGCCAACATCCGGCAGATCGTCGCGTTCGACGAATTCGGCGACCGCGGTGCGGAAGACATCGGCGAACTGATGCGCTTCCTCCCGGGCGTTGGTGTCGTCGACGGCGGCCAGACCGCGAGCACGATCGCGTTGCGCGGTTTTCCCGACAACAACACCGCGATGCAGCTCGACGGCGCCGAACTTGCCAGCGCCCGCGGCAACAGCCGCACCCAATCGCTGCTCGACGTGCCGATGGCCAACATTTCGCGGGTCGAGGTCAACAAGGTTCCCGTGCCCGACCAGCCCGCAAGTGGCATCGGCGGCTCGATCAACATCATCAGCAAAAGCGGATTCGAGGCCAAGCGGCCGGTGTTCAATTATAAGGTCTACCTGCTCACGGACAGCTACAGCGGCCTCACCTTCGATGGCGGGCCGCGCGGGCCGACGGATTTGCTGAGTCCAAAATACCAGCAGCCGTCGTTCGATTTCACCTACCTGCTGCCGGTGAATAAGAAGTTCGCGCTCAGCTTCGGCGGTTCGCGTTCGTGGCGCCTCAAGCCGATGGAGCGCGACAACGCCCTCGACACACAGGCCGACTGGAACTTCCTCGGCGGCTTCCAGCGGCTGAGCACGTGGCTTAGTCTCGCCAACATCATCCAGTCGTGGTCCGCGCAGGTCGGCGCCGATTGGAAACTCGCCGCGCGCGACGTCCTCAGCGCGAGCCTCCAGCACCGCTACGTCTCGAACAACATCATGCGCCTGAGCTACGTCGCGACCTATGGCGCGGGTGCCACCGGCGATGCCAGATTCACCCAGGGCGCGCCCACCGCCGTTGGCACTGTCGCGCAGGGCGCCGGCACGAACCAGGAAACCGGCGCCGACACCACGCACCTCACGCTCAAATACTCGCACCGCGGCGACACGTGGAAGCTCGAGGCGCTCGGTGCGTTGTCGCGCTCGCAGTCGTTCCTCGACGACATCGACAACGGACACTTCAACGCCGCGACCTCCTCGCTCACCGGCCTCATTCTCCGCGGCGAGGGTATCGGCGAGGACGACGCACACATCCCGGTCCGCTACACCGCGACCAACGCCGCGCGCGCGCCCGTCGACATCTTCGGCGGCGGCAACTTCGTCCTCGGCAACCCGACCTCCAACCAGAACAAGGTCCTCACCCAAAAGCGCTCCGGCAAACTTGATCTCACGCGCAGCTTCGCCGGACCGGTGCCGTTCACCCTCAAGACGGGCCTCGCCGTCGACCAGCAGGTGCGCGATCAGAAGACGTTCGCGCAGACGTGGACTTTCACGCCGAGCGGCCTGACGACGAGCGCGGCGAAGCTCGCGTCGAATTTCGATGTTTTCGACCCCGCGTTCAACGCAACCGCGCCCACGATTTTCGGCAACAAGGTCAACTGGATCAGCCTCCCGAAATTCTACCAACTCTTTCGCGCGCACCCGGATTGGTTCGTGCGCAACGAGACCACCTATCTCCAGAGCTACACCGCTGGTTCGCGCCTCCTGTCCGAAACCGTCTCCGCCGCCTATGTGCGCGGCGATGTGCGCTTGTTGAACAACCGGCTCCTCGTGGTCGGCGGCGTGCGCTTCGAGCGCACCAAGGACGACGGCCAGGGCCAGCTCGACGACCCGACCGCGCAATATCAGAAGGACCCCAACGGCAATCTCGTCGACGGCAATGCGACTACCGCGGGCATCCAGCCGATCCTGCTCACCACCGACGCCTTGGGGCGCGCGCGGCTCCGTTACCATGAGCACGGCACGCGCGCGATTCGCACCTACAGCGATTTCTATCCGAGCCTCAACCTCACTTACAGCCTTGCCGAGAATCTCCTGCTGCGCGGCGCCTATTCCCAGACGATTGCGCGGCCCAATCTCAACAACATCATTCCCGGCAGCTCCATCGCCGACCCCACCGCGGCGAACCTCGCCATCACCGTCAACAACACCGGGCTCAAGCCCTGGCTCGCGCGCGGCTACGATCTCTCGCTCGAGTCCTATCAGATCAAGGGAGGCTACGGCTCGGTCGGCGTGTTTCAGCGCAACATCAAGGATTTCTTCAACGCCGTCACCACGCGCGCCACGCCCGAGCTGCTTGATCGCTACGGCCTGCCCGATGATGCGCTCTACCTTAACTACGACATCACGACGCAGACCAACGGCACCAGCGCCCGCATCACCGGCTTCGAGTTCGCCTATAACCAGCAGCTCCTCTTCCTGCCGCACTGGGCGCGCGGCTTCCAGGTCTTCGTCAACGCGACGCGCCTCCACCTCAGCGGCGGCGACCAGGCGGACTTTTCCGCCTTTGCGCCGAGCAATTACGCCGGCGGGATCAACTTCGTGCGGCCGCGATTCTACGTGAAGCTCAGTTTCACCTATCAGGGGGAGACGCGCCAGACCGCCGTCGCCCCGAGCGCCGCCAACGGCATCCCCGCCGGCGTGTTCAACTACCAGGGCGAGCGCCTCCGCGTCGGCCTCAATGCGCAATACAGCCTGACGAAACGCCTCGCCGTCTTCGGTTCGATGACTGACATCAACGGGCCCGGCTTCAACATCGTGAACACCCAATACGGACCCGACAGCCCGGACTATGAAAAGAAACGCCGCCGTCAGGAGCTCGGCTCGATCATCACGGTTGGCCTCAAGGGTGAATTTTGATTTGTGGCGAGCGTATCTTTTTCTTGGACCCAAAAATTCACACACCGCCCGGCACGCCTGACTATGCAAAGCCCATACGCTGGCAGGAACTCGGTTTCTACACCAACGTCGGTGTGCGCGGTTCCTTCTGAACTCACTCCATGCGCTATTCCGCAACTCTATTTTCCGCTGCCACCTTCGGGCTCGCTGCGGCACTTTTTTCGGTCGATCCCGCGCTCGCGGCCTCACCGCTCCTCGAGAAGACGCACCTCTTTAAGGAGAAGACCGACGGCTTCGTATCGTATCGCATCCCGTGCCTCGTCGTCACGGCGCGGGGCACCGTGCTCGTCTTCTGCGAGGCGCGGAAATACTCCGGCTTGGACTGGGGAGAAATCGAGATCCACCAACGCCGTAGCACCGATGGCGGTCGCACGTTCACTCCAGCCCGTCAGGTGGCGCACGTGGGCCCACGCCTGCCGCGCAACCTCGCCAACGCCGAGCAGTCGCCCGGCAAAGTGATCGGCGAGCCGGGGCAGCAGACGGTAAACAACCCCGTGGCCATCGCCGGCCGCGACGGCACGGTTCACCTGATCTACTGCGTGGAATATATGCGCTGCTTCTATGCCCGCAGCACCGACGACGGCCTCACGTGGAGCAAGCCGGTGGATATCACCGCCGCGCCCGATCAATTTCGTCCGGAGTGGCCGTGGCGCGTGGTCGCGACCGGACCCTGCCACGGCATCCAGCTTCGGAACGGTCGCTTGGTCGTTCCGGTGTGGCTGGCGAAGACGGAAGGCGGCGCGCACGGCAACGCCGTCGTGGCGACGATTTTCAGCGATGATCGCGGAGCCACCTGGCAGCGCGGCGAAATCGCGGTCCACAATACGGCCACCACGCCCGGCACGAGCGAAGCCACCCTGGCGCAACTCAGCGACGGACGCGTGATGCTCATCGCGCGCAACCACGCCCTGGCCCATCGGAAGGTTGTCGTGTTCAGTCGCGACGGCGCGACGGGGTGGAGCCGCCCCGAGTTTGCCGAGGCGTTGCCCGAGCCCATCTGTCAGGCGAGCCTGTTTAGCTACGAGGATCCCGCCGCCCCCGGGAAATCGCGCCTGCTGTTTTCCGGCCCGGAATCGCTTGAGCGCGCCGACGGCAAAGCCGCACCTGGCGCCCGCCGCGACCGTCAGAAGCTCTCCGTCAAGCTCAGCTACGACGACGGACGGACGTGGGTAGCGACGCGCACGCTCGAGCCGGGCCCGAGCGCCTACAGCGACCTCGCGGTGCTCCCCGACGGCACGCTCCTCTGTTTCTACGAGAGCGGCCGACCCGGTGCGACCCGCCCGAACTCCAAGAGCACCGATTGGCCCTACGCCCGCCTGACACTCGCGCGTTTCAATCTCGAATGGCTCACCGCTAGCGAACCAGCGGGAGGCGGCACGCCCCCGTGAAATCCGAAGCCGACCTGCTCCCGGCTGTCGCCGGCAGGAAAATCCCACCCGCGGCCCCGCGCCCCTTCGCTCGCTTGTTTTCCGCGCTCGTTCTCACGAGCGCGCTCTCCGCGGCCGCCCCCGTCGGCGAGCAAACTGACGTCTATATTTCCGGCCAGGACGGTTATCACACCTATCGCATCCCGGCCGTCATTCGCGCGCAGAACGGCGCGCTACTCGCATTCGCCGAGGGTCGCAAGTCCGGCGGCGGCGATAGCGGCGACATCGACCTCCTCCTCAAGCGCTCCACCGACGGCGGCCGCACCTGGAGTCCGCAGCAAGTTGTGTGGAACGACGAAACCAACACCTGCGGCAACCCCTGCCCCGTGCTCGACGAGTCCACCGGCACGCTCTGGCTCTTGCTCACGCACAACCTCGGCACCGATCGCGAGCGCGACATTACCGCCCGCACCGCCAAGGGCACGCGCACCGTTTGGGTCGCGAGTTCGGCCGATCACGGCGTCACGTGGACCAAGCCCGTCGAAATCACGTCGACCACCAAGCTCCCCGAGTGGACCTGGTATGCCACCGGCCCCGGCGTCGGCATCCAGATTAAGGCCGGTCCGCACGCCGGCCGCCTCGTGATTCCCTGTGATCACAACTACGACGACGCCACGCTGAAGAAACACGTCTCCGGCTCACACACGATTTACTCCGATGACCACGGCAAGACGTGGAAGCTCGGGGGCACGATCCGTCCACAAATGAACGAGTGCCAAATTGCAGAGCTTTTTGACGGGCGAGGAACGCTCTTGATGAACATGCGTTCGAACCGTGGCCGCGCCCTTCGCGAGCAGGCGACTAGCGACGATGGCGGGCTCACGTGGTCCGCGCCACTGGAGGTGCCACCGCTGATCGAGCCCGTATCAACGCCAAGAAAAGATGGCACGGTTCCGGCCCATGGTTGCGAGGGTAGCTTATTGCGTCATGACGCGGCGAAGGTCCTGCTCTTCTCCAATCCCGCCGCGAAGACGCGCGTCAATCTCACCGTGCGTGTCAGCGCCGATGACGCGAAGACCTGGCGCGACGTCGCCGTGCTCCATGCCGGTCCCGCCGCCTATTCGTGTCTCATTGCGCTCTCCGCCACTGAAGCCGGCTGCCTCTATGAACGCGGCGAAAAGAAGCCCTACGAAAAGATCACCTTCGCGCGCTTCCATGTCGCGCCGTGAGCCAAGCGATCCCTCATTCTTACGGGCGCGGCTGCGCCGCAACCAAAGGGTAATTTCGATGAGACACAGAGTTCACAGAGGGAAAATGGAGGCCACATAGCAGAACAGACTCTCAGGGTAACGTTCTGCTCTGTGTCCTCTGGTCCGGCCTCTGTGCGCTCTGTGGCCAAAAAAACGGCCCGCCGAGAATGATCGCAAGCAGGCGCGTCCCTATTAGCCGCACGCGTCCCGCAACGAATCGCGCCAAATTTCCGTTTCGCCCGCGGCAAATCGCTCGCGCACCGCGCCGCGTTTTCGCAGACTGCGCGGTCCAAAAACCTGTCATGCATTCATCCCCTCGTTCGTTGACTGCCCGCACCGTCGGGCGGCTGCTTCTGATTTCGTTCACGGTCCTCGCCTTGAATTCCGTCGCGCCCGCCGCCCGCGCTGAAAATGCGTCACCTGCGTCCGCTGCCGCGCTCCGCCCCGAGTGGCAGGACGAAACCCGCGTGCACGAGGGCACCGTCGCGCCTTTCGCGACGATGATCGTGTTTCCCAACGAGTCGTCCGCGCGCACGCTCCGCCGCGATCGCACGCCGTTCGTCCACTCGCTGAATGGCGATTGGAAATTCCGCTGGGCGCCTACGCCCGCCGGCCGCACCGCCGGCTTTTGGGAGCCCGCATTCAATGACTCTGCGTGGAAAACCATCCCTGTTCCCGCCAACGTCGAGGTCCAAGGCTACGGCACGCCCATCTACTCCAACATCCCCTACCCGTGGAAAACCAACACCCCGCCGCTCGTCGGCGACACCTATAACTCCGTCTCTTCCTACCGCCGCACGTTTCGCGTTCCCGCCGACTGGGCCGGCCGCGAAACCTACCTCACGTTCGATGGCGTCAACTCGTTCTTCACCCTCTGGGTCAACGGCCAGAAACTCGGCTTCAGCAAGGACAGCCGCACGCCCGCCACCTTCCGGCTCACGCCGCATCTGAAGACCGGCGACAATCTCCTCGCCGTCGAAGTCCTCCGTTGGTGCGACGGTTCCTACCTCGAGGATCAGGATTTCTGGCGTCTCAGCGGCATTTTCCGCGACGTCGCGCTGTGGTCCACACCCCCGGTCCATCTGCGCGACTTTCGCGTGCGGACCGTTCTCGATGCCGCCTACCGCGACGCGGACCTCGTCGTCGATGCCGAGTTCTCCAACGCCGCCACCACCGCGCGCGAAGTCGCGCTTGAGGTCGCGCTCCTCTCGCCCGACGGCACCGAAGTTTTCCGCGCCCCCGCCGGCCGCACCTCCGTCGCGCCCGGCCAGCCGGCCACGCTCGCCTTCACCAAAAAGATTTCGGCGCCGAAAAAATGGTCCGCCGAAACGCCGACGCTCTACACGCTGCTGCTCACCGCCCGCGACGCCGCGACCAACGTCGTCCTCGAAAGCATCCCGTGGCGTGTCGGCTTCCGCTCCGTTGAAATCAAGTCCGGCCAGCTCCTCGTCAACGGCATGCCCACGCTCTTCCGCGGCGTGAACCGCCACGAGTGGGATCCCGAGCTCGGCCAGGTCGTCACCCGCCAGCGCATGCTCGAGGACATCCGGTTGATGAAGCGAAACAACATCAACGCCGTCCGCACCTGCCACTATCCGAATGTGCCCGAGTGGTATGACCTCTGCGACGAGCTCGGCCTCTACCTCATCGACGAGGCCAACATCGAGTCGCACGGCATGGGTTACGGCAAGGAGTCGCTCGCGCACCCCCCGTCGTGGAAAGCCGCGCACCTCGATCGCACCATCCGGATGTTCGAGCGCGACAAGAACCACGCCTCCGTGATCGAGTGGTCGCTTGGCAACGAGGCCGGCTGGGGCGACAACTTCCGCGCCACCGCCGCGTGGCTCAAGGCGCACGACACCACCCGTCCCGTCCACTACGAGCGCGACGAGAAGGGCGAGTCCGTCGACATCATCAGCCCGATGTATGCGCGCCCCGCCGCCGCGCTCGCCTACGCCGCCGGCACGCACGACAAGCCCTACATCCAGTGCGAATACTCCCACGCCATGGGCAACAGCAACGGCGACATCTGGGCCTATTGGCGCCCGATCTACGACGGCGCGAAATATCTCCAAGGCGGCTACATCTGGGACTGGGTCGACCAAGGCCTCCGCACGCCCGTCCCTGCCTCGCGCAAAATCGAGACGCTGGAAAACCCGCGCTCGATTCCCGTCGATTCGAAGCTCGGCACCTTCCTCGCCTACGGCGGCACGTTTGGCCCGCCCGACATCGCCTCCGACGGCAACTTCTGCGCCAACGGCCTCGTCAGCGCCGATCGCACGCCGCACCCCGGCCTCGCCGAGGTGAAAAAAGTCTACCAGCCGATCCAGATGCGCGCCGGCGATCTCGCCCGCGCCGAGGTCGAGTTCCAGAACTGGTTCGATTTCCTCCCCGCCGAGGCGTGGCTCAGCGCGACGTGGCGCGTGACCGCCGACGGCAAGGCCATCCAGCAGGGCCGCGTCGAAAACCTCACGCTCGCCCCGCGTGAGAAGAAAAAACTCGCGCTGCCGGTCGCCGCCATCAAGCCCGCGCCGGCCACCGAATATTTTCTGGAGGTTTCCTTCGTCCTGAAAAACGCCACGCCATGGGCCCCCGCCGGCCACGAGATCGCCTGGGAGCAATTCAAGCTGCCGTGGACCGCGCCTGCGGTGAGCCCGTTGAATCCGCCCGCCACCGCTACGCTGCAAATGACCGATACCGCAGGCCGCATCTCCATCCGCGGCGCCGGCTTCGCCACCGCCTTTGATCGCGCCACCGGCCTGCTCGTCTCACTCACGACCGGCGACACCGAACTGCTTGAGCGCCCGCTCGGGCCGCATTTCTGGCGCGCGCCCGTCGACAACGATCGCGGCAACCGGATGGCCGGCCCCGCCGACGCGAGGAGTAGGTTTGTTCTCACCGCGTGGCAGAAGGCCCACGAATCATGGCGCCCCACCTCCGTCACCGTGGCGCAGCCTGCGCCTGGTCGCGTCGTCGTAACGGCCACCGGCGCCATCGCCGATTTCGCCGCACCGTATCGCCTGCAATGGACCGTCCTTGGCAGCGGCGACATCCTCGTCGACGCGTCGCTCTCTGCCGGCGACAAACCGATCGTCGAGTTGCCTCGCTTCGGCATGCAGACCACGTTGCGCGCCGGCTTCGACTCGCTCGCGTGGCTCGGTAAGGGCCCGCACGAAACCTACTGGGATCGCCAGGATGCCCGCGTCGGTCTCTACCGCGCAAAAGTCCGCGACCAGTATTTTGACTACATCAAGCCGCAGGAAACCGGCAACAAGGAGAGCGTCCGCTGGCTCGCGCTCACCGATGCGCGCGGCCGCGGCCTGCTCGCCGTCGGCGCGCCGCTCCTCAGCGCCAACGCCCTCCACTACACGACCGACGACCTCTTCTGCGCCACGCACAAGGAGCACCATTATCGCTATCTCATGCCCGAGCGGCAGACGGTCACGCTGAACCTCGATCTCCACCAGCGCGGCCTCGGCGGCGACGACTCTTGGGGCGCGTTACCGCATAACGAATTCCGTCTCATGCAAGCGCCGTTCAACTACCGCTATCGCCTGCACGTGCTTGCCGGCGGCGAGGACCCCGTTGCTCTCGCCAAGCAAGTGCTCGAATAACGACGCGCTTTCGGGAAGAAGATGCCGATCAGCAACCCAAGCGGCTCTGATACGTCTTTTTAGTGGATTCCGAATCAACGCCTTCCGTTTCGCTTCATGTCCCTTCGCTGGTTCTTCATCATTGTCTCAGCCATCGCGCTGATCCTGCCCTTGCCGGCTTTCTACAGCCGCAAGCGCCGGTATCGCGACCTCCATGAACTCGACATCGAGCGCCGCAACGGCGGCTGGTGGCCCGCATGGAAGCAGATGTTGCGGTTTCCCGGTCATTGGATCGAGTTGGTGCGCGGCTTTGGGGCGTCCTTGGGTATGCTGGCGGCGGACGACGAACTGCAGCAGGTCTCACAGTTCTACCGCACCCACGCTGCCTGGTTTCGCTTTGTTCTGCCCCTGGCCCTGGCGATTCTCTGCGTAACCCTGATCGCGCTGCTCTTCCGCTATCCCGGCAAATCCATTGCCCCGGTTTCCTTCGTTGGCGCAACGCTTCTGGTGCTTGTGCCCTTGCCGGTCTCGCTCCCGGCCGTGCTGCTCGGAAGCTTCTGCGCGTTCGCTCCCCGCCTTCTTCCTCGCCCTCGTGCCTACGCTTGCACTGCTCGGTTTCCTGCTCGACCGCCAGCTTTGGCCGTCCATTGCCGGCGCGGTCTTCGCCTCGGTGCCCGTCGTGATCGCCTTCAGCCGGCATCGCCTGCTCGTGATTCCCGTCCGCCGTTCGCACTGACGCACTCGTTTGCTACGCAGTCGCGGGAGCGGCGTCGGCTCGCGGGAAACCCCGGCGCCGCGGACGGCGGCCGGTTCCAGTGCGTTTGGGTGCTACTTTTTTGGCTCAACTGCCGCCGCGGGGGCGGTCGTCGTCGCCGCGGTGGCGGGTGCGGGCTGCCAGAAATAGTGGCCGGTCTGCACGCGTTTCCAGCGGATGAAGATTGCTGCTGCGGCAAGGACAAGCACCACGACAAGCGCGATGACGCGACGGCGTTGCTTCGCCGCTTCCTTGTCCTCGTAGGGATCCTCGAGCGAGCGCTGCGCGCCCGGCGGCAGCACGGCGAGATCGGTGAGCGCGGAGCCGAATGGGATGTTGATCGCGACGCGGCCGTTGACCGCCCAGCCGTTGCCCTCGAGGATCGGGCCGAGCGTGCGTTGCCGGAGCTTGAGCCAGGCAATGATCATCGACGGGGTGGAAATCACGAGCAGGAGGCCGACGAGCGCGAGCGGATACTGCCAGGCCTTGAGTTGGAAAACGTAGCCCAGGATCAAGGTTAGCGCGCTGATGGCGCCGGTGATCGCGACGCCAATGGCAGCGACGGCACCGACGTCCACCTTCTTGGGCGGCTCGACCTTGGCCTTGTCGACGTTGGCGGCCGATTCGGCGGCAGAGGCGAGTTTGCCGCTCGAGGCGGCATCGGCGGCGGCGGCGCGCTTCGCGACCTGCTCCTCGATCATGCGGATGAATTTCTTGTAGGGCGACCAGAACGCCTGCCGGATGCTGATCGGGTTGTCGACGATGCTGGTGATGACGGCGTCCCAGTCGCGGCCCGCGCGGTCATAGAATACGCCGTGGCGGCCGACAAAAAGGAAGTCACTGTCGCCCTGCGTGAAGCAGGCGGCGATGTTGATCGGCGGGCTGCCGGCGCGGGTGCAGGCACAATACGCGATGTAGACCTTGCTCATCGCGGCGAGCGGGCTCGGGCTGTCGACGCGCACGCAGAGTTCGGTGCTGCGGCTGTCGAGGTAAAGCGTGCCGGCCTGAAACACCGCCCAGCGATCGCGCGAATAGAAATCGGCGAAGTTGACGAAGTTGTGCAGCAGGGCGCGGAGGTCGCGGTGGAAGCGCACGAGGCGTTCGACGTCGGAGATGGCCTTGAACTCGGGCTCGAGCGCCTTGTCGAGGGCGATGAGCTGGGCGAGCGCGGCGCGGCCGGAGCCGGCGAGGATTTCCTTCATGCGCGCGAGGCCGAGTTTCTCGACCGCGCTGCCGGCCTTGCCGCCGAGCCACGTCTCGTAGGGGGCAAACTGGGCGTTGAGCGCGGCCCACTCAGCTGTGGTGAGACTGGTCTTGCTCGCTCCGTAGACCGGCGCGACGACTTTTGCGTGCAAGGTGGCGAGGGCGGCGGCCCAGGCGGGGTTGACGTTTTCGAGCAGTGGCAGCGGCTTGCCGGCTTCGATGCGGCCCAGCGGGAAACCGGCGACCTCCTCGGCGGAAATCTTCAGGTCCTTCGCCGCGATGGCGAGATACTCGGTTTCGCTGCGGTTGAGCGCAGCGAGCGCGCGGGCGTCGAAGGAGGCGAGTTGGGTGCGGGCGAAGTAATCGTCGACCTTGGCGCGCACGGCGCGAATCGCCGCGACCGCGGCGTCGGTGGCTTCGCTGAGAATGGCGATTTCCTTGGTGGAGCTTTTCTCGACCCAGGCGATGTAGGCGGTGAGGTCGCCGAAAAAGCCGTCGATCTTCTCGGCGGTGACACCGATGGAGCCCGTGCGGTCGGCGGTGCCGCCGGCGCAGGCGATGATGTCCTTGATGAGCGCCTGCACGGCGGGATCGTCGGTGGCCTCGGGCGGGATGACACCGTCGCCGTTGAGTGCGCTGGCGGAAAAGATCTTCGCGGTATTCGCGGCGTCGGCGACCGTGATGGCCGCGGCCTCTTTCTTGCCGAGATTGGCGAGAATCTGCTTCGCCGAGGCGAGGAGGATTTTTCCGTCTTCGGTGGACGCGTTGATCGCCGCGAGCGGAAGGGCGTCGGCGCCGCGCAGGAGATCGCCAGCGTCGTTGAGGCGGGCGGCGGCCCACTTGATGGCGGCGAGCAACTCGGGCACACGGATGCGGCCGTCGCCGTCGGTGTCGATCAGCGCGAGCGTCTTCTCGTCGAGTTCGAGTCCCTTGACCGGGCAGCTAAGCGCGACCCAGAGTTTTTGGTCGAGCTGGTCGAGCGCGAGCAGATCGGCGCCGGTGGAGAGGGCGACTTGATCAAGGCCGCCGGTGCGAAAGAACTTCCAAGCGTGCGAGGTGGTTGACGTGGACATGGGAGGTTTTGGGAAAGAATGCAGCTAGGGTTTTATACCTAGATAGATCAAGCCGAGATTTTTTTGGTTTGGGTCCGGGACAACGTGAGCACGCATTCCAGATGCCGGGTTTGCGGAAAGAGATCGAAGGGTTGCGCGGCGGTGAGCGTGTAGCCGGCGGTGAGGAAGTGACGGAGGTCGCGCATCTGGGTGGCGGGGTCGCAGGAGACGTAAACGACCGCGCGCGGCGCGAAGGCGAAGAGCTGGCGGAGGAAGTTTTCGTCGCAGCCTTTGCGCGGCGGGTCGATGACGACGGCTGTATCGGCCGCGACGAAGGCAGGATCGAGCCCCGCAAAGATTGCGGCGGCGTCGGCGGCGAGGAAGGTGGCGTTGGCGATGCGGTTGGTGGCGGCGTTTTCGCGGGCGAAACGAACACTGCTTTCGCTAATCTCGACGCCGGCGACGCGTTCGAAGGCCGCCGCCGCGCTCAGCGCGAAGAGTCCGCTGCCGCAGTAGGCGTCGACGAGGAAACGCGCACCGCTCGCGGCAGCCTGGGCGCGGACGTAGCCGGTGAACGCCGGCAGGATGAAGGGATTGTTTTGGAAAAAATCGCGGGCGAGAAAATGGAGTTTCAGCTCGCCGACGGTCTCCGTGATGACGGCGTCGTAATCGGTCGTCACGGTGCCGCCGGCGTCGCGGAGGAGCAGCGTGGCGGCGCGCTTGAACTCTCCGTGGGCGGCGCGGGCCTGCACGTCGGCGCGAACGGCGGCAAGTTTTTCGTTAATCGCCTCCGTGGCGATCGGGCAGCGCGGGACATCGACGATGTCGAAGCGCGTGCCTTGGCGCAGAAATCCGATCGGCGGTGGGGTGGCGGGATCGCGGGGCGGATGGAAGTGCGGCGTGATTTTCGAGCGATAACCGAACTGCTGCGGCGAAGGGACCACGGGCGCGACGGGAAAATCCGCGATGCCGGCCATGTGCTGGAGCAGCTCGGCAACCTGGCGCTGTTTCCACGCGAGCTGCTCGGCATAGGCGAGGTGCTGGTATTGGCAGCCGCCGCAGCGGGCGAAGAGCGGGCACCTCGGCGCGACGCGGTGGGGCGAAGGCGTGATGACCTCAAGGAGATCGGCTTCGGAAAAATTCTTGTGATTGCGAAAGACGCGGGCGCGCACGCGTTCGCCAGGCAAGGTAAACGGGACCATGACGACCCATTTGGCTTCCGCTTCGCCCGACAGCGCCACGCGGCCGAGCCCGACGCCAAGATTGGTGAGCGTGGCGATTTCCAGCTCGAGCTCGGCGTGGTAGGCGAAGGGTTGGTCGTTGAATTTCTTTTTGGCCACGGAGGCACAGAGGACACAGAGAATGGTGTCCGGGCGAAAGCACGAAACTCGCGTGAGATTCTCCGTGCCCTCTGTGACTCTGTGGCTAGAACCAATCCGTGGCCCCCGAAAGAATCTCCAGCCTCCAGAATCCGCGTATCAAGCAGCTCGTGAAATTGCGCGATCGGCGGCCGCGCGACGAGGCGGGCGTGTTTCTGGTCGAGGGTTATCGCGAGGTGCGCCGGGCGCTCGAAAAGAAAGTGGCAGTGAGTGAGGTGTATTTCTCCCCAGACTGGTTTCTCGGGGAAAACGAACCGGCGCTGCTCGCGCAGGCGGCGGCGGCTGGCGCGCAGCTGTTCGAATTGTCGAAAGAGGCGTTTGCGAAGGTCGCCTACCGCGAGCGGCCGGATGGTTTGCTGGCCGTGGCGCCGCAGTGGAAACGCGCGCTCGAAGACCTCGCCCTGAAGGCCGCACCGCTGTTGCTCGTGGTCGAGGCGATCGAAAAGCCGGGCAACCTTGGGACGATCTTGCGGAGCGCGGATGCGGCCGGATGCGACGCGGTGATTGTGTGCGATCCGGTAACGGACATTTTCAACCCCAATGTCGTCCGCGCCTCGACCGGGGTGCTGTTTTCGGTGCCGCTCGTGGTGGAGGAAAGCGCGCGCGTGCTCGCCTGGCTGCGCGAAAAAAAGATCCGCACCATCGCGACCACGCCCACGGCGGAAAAGATTTACTCGGCCGCCGACTTGCGCGGACCACTCGCGATTGTGATGGGCAGCGAACAATACGGGCTGAGCGAATTCTGGCTGCAGAAGGCCGATCTGCCGGTGCGCATCCCGATGGCGGGCCAGGCGGATTCGCTGAACGTCGCGATGGCGACGATCATCACACTGTTCGAGGCGGTCAGGCAGCGGAGCGCTTGAGGTGGGCGACCAACTCGGCGGTGCCGGCGGCCATGGTAATGCGCGGTGTGTAGCCGAGATCGCGGCGGGCGGCGGTGAGGTCGAACCAGTGATCCTTGGCGAGTTCCGCGGCGATGAAGCGCGTCATCGGCGGCTCGGTGGTCACAGGCAGCAAGCGCCACAGCGATTCGCACATGGCCCCGAACGCGGAGGCGGCGGAGAGGGAGATTCTCTTCGTGACCGTCGGCTCGCCGAGCGCGCGAAGGAGATCGTTGATCCAGTCCCAGAGGACGACCGGCTCGCCGTTGGTGATGAAGTAGGCTTTGCCGGCGGCTGCAGGAAAGTAACCTAATGGGTTACTTTGCGAGAGGGCGCGTTCGGCGAAGAGGTGGGCGTCGGTGGCGTTTTCGATGTGGACCAGGTCGACGCGGTTGCGGCCGGAGCCGATGATGCGGAGGCGGCCGGCGCGGGCGCGGGCGAGCACGCGCGGGATGAGGTGCGGATCGCCGACGCCCCAGATCAAATGCGGCCGAAGCGCAATGGTGCGAAGGGAGGCGGAGTTGGCGGTGAGGACTTCGCGCTCGGCGATGGCTTTCGTGAGCGGATAGGGGCTTGGGCAACTCGTCGTGAGGGGGAGAGATTCATCGGCACCGGCGAGGTCGCGGCCGTTGTAGACCACGCTCGGCGTGCTGGTGTAGACGAGGCGCTGCACGCCGTGCGCGCGACAGCCGTCGAGGAGAGCACGCGTGCCGAGGACGTTGGTGCGGAAAAAATCGTCGTAGCGGCCCCAGACGCCGACTTTGGCGGCGGTGTGAAACACGGTTTCGATGCCGACGCACGCGGCGCGGACCGCGGGGGCATCGTCGAGCGAGGCACGGATAAAGCGGACGCCGCGTTTTTCCAGATCGGGGGCGGGTGAGCGTGCGAGCACGGCGACGCTCCGCCCCTCGGCGAGCAGGCGCTCGACGAGGTGGCGGCCGAGAAATCCGGTGCCACCGGTGACCAAGACTGAGGAATCTTTAACCACGGATGGACACAGATAGACACGGATGAAGACTGACGCAGGGAAAATAATCCGTGTGCATCGGCGTTAATCCGTGGTTTCTACTTCTTCGGATCGCTTTCGTAGCCTCTCGCCGTGAGGGCCCATTGCGCGAGCTTGAGGCGGTGAATCTTGGCGTTGTGGCGGACATCCACCGGAAAGCGCGGGTGGAAATAGAAGGTCTTGATTGCGGCGGTGTGCTCTTGCTGGAGTGCAATCTTGCGGAACTCGCGGGCGAGCGCACGGCGGGCGCGGGAATCCGGCAGGTTGAGTTCGATTACGAGGGCTGGGCGCTGCTGGCCGCGTTCGCCGAGGCCGATCAGCGCGCAGCGCAGGCCGAGCGGGTGCGCACGGAACACTTGTTCGCACGGCTCGGTGTGGAGCGTGCCCGACGTGGATTCGACGCGCTCGGCCTTCCGGCCGCAGAACCAGAGGAGGCCGTCGGCGTCGAGATAGCCGCAATCGCCCATGCGGTGCCAGACGCCGCCGGAGGCGGCGGGTTGAGAGTTGAGCGTTGAAGGTTGAGCGGCGGAAATCTTCGCGAGCGCGGTGGCCTCAGGGAGGG
>Ga0163199_1001225_pt1 | contig 16021 bp, 12 predicted proteins | sample PL_2010_150m_FD_113537 | JGI IMG/M metagenome (GOLD analysis project Ga0163199, IMG submission 113537) | Freshwater microbial communities from Powell Lake, British Columbia, Canada to study Microbial Dark Matter (Phase II) - PL_2010_150m | ecosystem: Environmental > Aquatic > Freshwater > Lake ... | reverse complement strand
TCCAAACTCGCGGCCCAATGAGCTTGCCTGACCACTGGCATCAATCATCCATTTTGCATGGACAACTCCGGCATCCGTATTGGCAATGATTCCATTGTCACCGTGCGATTGAATTGATCTCAATGCACATGTGGTTCGAACATCGGCGCCAACATCGCGGGCCGCCTCCATCATCATCATGTCCAGGTGAATACGCGCCATGTTGAACGCATCTTTTTCACCATCGCCAATGGTGTCGCGGAAAAAATATGTGCGCGATCCATAGCGATGGTCACCCATGGAAATTTCCACGCCCACCTTGCGCGCATGTGGCAATGCCATGCAGCGGTCAAGGACACCAAGACGCCGCAGCGCACGCTTTGTGCGTGGCAAGAAGCTTTCGCCGATACGAAATCGCGGAAACTCTCCGCGATCAATCACCAGAACTTTGAGACCTGCGCGCGCCATATCAATAGCCGCCGCGCTACCAGCCGGACCTGCCCCAATGACAAGGCAATCAACATGCAGCGTTTCAGACATCGGCGACTGCCTCTACTTCCACCAGCAGTTCATCGCGACACAAAGGCGCGTGCAGTACGCGTTCTAATCCACCAGAAAATTCATGTTGCGCCAATTTGGTCACTTTGCTGATATCAGATTGATTACGCACATAGACTTGCACGGAGCGCCAAGAACCGCGTGCGCCTGCCGCAGTACGCAAGGTCGCAAGGTGCCCGAGCGTCTCGCGCCACTGTGCATCAACATTGTCACGATGTACAACATCTTCACCAACGACAGCCGCCGTTCCCGAAGCCATAAGCAAATGCTCGGCAACCACTGCGCGCGTAAATGGAGGCGCCGATGGACCAAACTTTTTGGAATACTGCCACGCGGGGACCTGTCGTGGATTTTCTATTGCATGGACTACTCCTGGCATGGACATGGCATGCACAACGAGCAAGTCACCAGCATGTCCCACACACGTTCCTGCAGGCATAAACGGCAAGGTGAAGCGAGTCTGGCGGTATGCCCGAGTACGACCAAGATTCATACGCATGTAGCGATTCAGTTCATCGACATCCCGAGCAGTAATCATGGGCAAGAAAGCCCAGACTCGAGTAGCGGGACTGTCCAGTGAATCAAGCACCGTCAAGAACGCTTCGAACGCGGCAAGAGCGAGCTCTTCGCCAGTACATCCGTTGACTGGAACACTGGTCACTTTCGTCTACACAAAGGAAATCACTAATGAAATTAATCTGCAATCGTTTGAGCTTCGTCGCTATTGGTTTGGTTGCTTCTATGGCGGTTGGTGGTGCTGCAAGTGCTGCTGATGCACCTGCTATCGAATGGAAAGTGAGCGATGGTGGCAATGGGCATTGGTATGGCATTCGAATGCGGAGCATCCCTGACATGACTTGGATGCAGATGCGTGATGCAGCCGTTGAAGACGGTGGGCATCTTGTGACCATTTCCAATGCGGCGGGCGCGCGCCGATATGCCGCAATGGCCTCGGGATAGCGTTGCAGATCGGAATACACCTTTCCCAAGTTGTAATGCAACTGAGACGCTCCCGGAAGTTTTGCCACTCCCCGAAGCATCCAAGGCAATCCAACTTCCGATTGTTTTTCCATGTGAAACACAAGGCCAATGAAGAACATGGCCTCGCCATTCTCCGGGTCAGCGCTTAAAATAATTTGAAAGATGTCACGCGCCCTTTGATGCATGGAGCGCTGGATAAACATCCCGGCCAATTGCATCGCGTCCGCCACGGAAACTTGCCGCGCGGGCGCGCCATCCATGGGCGGCAGGGTCAGCAAATTATTTTTGCCAAGCGCGACAGCGGGGCGCATGCAACAATTTTTGGCTTTGCGACCACTTCCACACGCGCAAGGTTCGTTGCGATTGTCCGACATCACAAATCCACACGCTCCAAATGCGTGGCCCACATTTTTTCATACGCCGCCTCCAAGTTGCGCGTGAAGCGCGGCGCGTCCATGAACGGGGAGTTGCGAACACGTTCGCGCAAACCACTTCGCAGTTGCGCAAGTTGGGGCAAATCATTGGCTAGCGCAACAGCAATATCCACATAGTCGTCCTTGCTTTTGGCGATCAGTTGCGGCAATCCAACATTGGTCAACCTGCTCACGCCCATCAATCCCGCGTGACTGCGCCCAGCCAATGTGATCACTGGCACGCCCATCCAAAGCGCATCGCACGAAGTGGTGTCGCCGTTGTGGGGGAACGTGTCCAGCGCAATATCGATCTTGTTGTAGTGCGCCAAGTGTGTTTGGTATTCGTCATACGTAAGAAACACAACCCGATCCCGCGCCACGCCATGCTTTTCAAGCGCCTTGAACACCACCGCTTGAATTGATGGCGAGTCCATGCTTCTATATTTCAGCGTAAGTCGGGAATTTGTAACGCGGCTCAGAATGCGCGCCCACGTATCCAACACCTCGTGGTTCATCTTCACAAAATAATTGAAGGAACCAAACATAATCTCGCCGCTTTGCTGAGCGGGCAAAGGCCCCACGTCCGGCGATTTTGTATGCGGAAGAAAGCACGTGAAACAATCTGGCAATCGAACCAATTTCTCGGAGTAGATTTCATCGGCGATTTCGGGCGGCTCGCTCAGCACGTCGCTGATGCGGTAATCAATACTGCTTAAGCCAGTGGTGTTTACATATCCAAGCCACGTGGCCTGCACTGGTGCGGGCTTACGCGCGAACACCATCAAACTATTTTGATTGGTGTGGCCGGCCAAGTCAACAAGAATGTCAATTTGATCCTCTTGAATTTTCCGCGCCGCGTCGTGCTCAGACATGTTCGCAATCACGCGCCAATTGGGCACCAATGTTTGCATGCGCGCCGTGACTTCATCACCCATCGGCTGATTTGAGTAGCAATACAATTCAAATTTGGATTTGTCATGGTGCGCAAGCACGGGCTCAATAAAATTAGCCACCGCGTGCTGTCTGAAATCCGGCGACACATATCCAATGCGAATGGGCCGATGCGAACCAGTCTGTGAATCAACCTGCCAATTTCGCATTGGTGCAGGTGCAAAGCGCGCGATAGTGCGCTCAAATTGTTGCGCATATTTTTTATGCATTTCAAATACAGCGTGCGGATCCAAGTCTGGCGAATAGTTGAGCGTGGAGATAAGGTTTTTCACAAGCCAATAAGGCGATTGCAAATTCACCGCGTCTTGCAAGTGCTGGATTGCCTGCTTTGTATTTCCCAACTCAAAGTAGACAAGACCAAGACTGTTGTGAGCCGACATGTACTTTGGATCCAGCGCGATCGCATGTTGATATAACGCGATCGCTTCTTCATATCGCTCAAGCGTTTCATAAACGCGCCCAGCCATGTAACGGAACAACGCCAAGTCCGGGCGTTTGGCAATTCCGCGATGCATCAAACTTAAAGCCTCGTCAAATTTTTTCTCCTCGTGTCGTATCAGGCCCGTGTACACCAATGCCACGCCGTTTTCTGGGTCGGCAATCAGAATAAGTTTGTAGATGGTCTCCGCGCTGGCAACTAAGTGTCGCTTGTGCAATTCTTGCGCAATTGAAATTGCGTCGGCCACGGAAACTTGCCGAGCGGGCGCGCCGTCCATGGCCGGAATGGTCAGTAGATTATTTTTTCCAGGCGCGACGGCGGGGCGCATGCAACAATTTTTGGCTTTGCGACCACTTCCACATACGCAAGGGTCATTTCGATTGGGTGTCATGGATCAATGAAACTCATTGGCGGGCTTGATTTGTAGAATAGCCCCATCCATTCATTCGCCCACGAGTTGTGAAATAGCCCACAAAAAGGCTCTGTTTGGAATTGTCCGTAGGCAAGTAGCGCAATGAAACGCGTCGCGCGGTCAATGGCTTGGTTGGGATTCGCATTCACCACGTGAATGACCGCACGTGCGCTTGAAATTCAAAGGCAAGCATAGAAAACGAACCGCGTCCAATAATAACGGATATTTTTATCTTTTTTTAAGTTTCCCAAGGCGCAGAAAAATCTCAACTTATAACATAACTAAAGATATTAATATATTGATATAGTGTATGATGTTGATTCATTCGTGCGCCACATGTTGTCGTAAACACTTGAAAAAGCAATGAAAACAAGCACTTTCAATCCGATCGACTCAGCCTTGAATTATCGAGACGTAGCAAAAGCTTCAGTTGTTCTTCGCCAACCGCGCGGTCGTGAGGTGAAGGCGATGCTTGTCTTGGCGGTTGTATTTGTGGTGGTGGGGTTGCTTGGGGTTTCCGCATGGGGTTCCATTCTCAAAGTCAGCACGCGCGTTTCTCACACTGGTGGCTGGAGCGCCGACATGGATCTGCCAGCTTTGTTTCCCGCCGATCAATCGCCCGAACCTGAACTTGATGGTGCGACCTTTGTGGTGGGCAAGCAACTTTTTGGCGCCACATGCGCGTCGTGTCACGGCATGAGCGGCCTAGGCGTCGCCAATCTTGGAAAGAATTTGGTGATCAGCCGTTGGATGAAGGCGCAATCCGATCTACAACTTGTTGAATTTATCAAGCGTGGTCGCGGCGTTGAAGATCCGTTGAACACAACCAAGGTGCCCATGCCGCCTCGTGGTGGCAACGCGGCTTTCACGGATGTGCACATCACGCAAATCACCGCCTATCTACGCGGGCTTCAAGATCCTCGGCGAGTGCCCGCAATTCTTCCAACTCCGGCGCCGTTGGTTTTGCCTGCCGCGCTTCCAACTGGACCAATGGCGTCTTTGCTGGGCATTGATGATTCCGAATACGACGCGTCATCAATTCGCGAAGGACAAAAACTTTTCATGGCCTCATGTGTTTCATGCCACGGTCCCGATGCGCGCGGAATTGCGAAGCTTGGAAAGGATCTTGTAAAAAGTCCATTCTTCAACGCCACGGATGATGAAAAAATGTTGGCGTTCATGAAATCTGGTCGCCCTGCGAGCGATCCCGCCAACACCACCAAGGTTGATATGCCTCCTAAGGGCGGCAATCCCGCGCTCAGCGAAGAGGGACTTGGATCGATCATCGCGTATCTGCGCTACATGCATGAGCAGGACAAAAAACATGGCTGACAAATTTCTTGACACCCCGCATGGGGCTTTGAATGCACTCATTTACAGAGGAAACACAATGAAAAATAGACAATTAAAATTCGCGCTCGCAAGTCCGCTCGCATTTTTGTTCGCGGTCGGTGCTCCGATACCAGTGATCGGATTCAGTCTGGCGCGATCAGTGATCGCGGCTCCATTGCAAGCGCCAGTCGAACAGGCACCGCCCGAGTCCAAGAAGAAAAAGAAAATTGGCGCAGCTAAAGAAGAGAAGGCCGTGGAATTCACGCCCGCCAACTTCGCGGAGATTCAGAAACTCGCCAACGATCGCAAACTCACTCCGGACGATTTGCTGGCAGCGGCGAAAACCTATCAACCCAGTGGTCGCCACGACGAGTACATCATGTTCGCATCTGGTGGCCATAGCGGTCAGATGTTTGTGATCGGTGTTCCATCCATGCGCTTGCTTCGCAGCATCGCTGTCTTTACTCCGGAGCCATGGCAAGGATATGGCTACGGCGTTGGCGAAGATGTTCTGAAGGAGGGCGATATTCCTGGACAGGAATTGCGTTGGGGCGACACCCATCATCCCGCTCTCAGTGAAACCAAGGGCGACTACGACGGTGAATTTCTTTTCATCGGCGACAAGGCCAACGCGCGTCTTGCGGTCATTGATCTGCGCGACTTTGAGACAAAGCAAATTGTGAAAAACCCAATCACCATGAGTGATCACGGCGCGGCATTTGTAACGCCCAACACGGATTATGTGATCGAGGGAGGCCAATACGCGGTGCCATTTGGCAACGCCTACGCAACGGCCGAGGAATATCAGAAGGCGTACCGCGGAATGGTCACCTTCTGGAAGTTCGACCGCGCCAAGGGTCGCATTGATATTTCGCAGTCTTTTGCCTTGGAATTGCCTCCTTATTGGCAGGATTTGTTTGACGCCGGCAAGTTGGCGAGCGATGGTTTGATCTTTGGAAATTGTTTCAACTCCGAGCTGGCTACTGGTGGCATTGAATTGAACAAGCCTCCATTTGAAGCCGGCACCGCGCAACGTGACATGGACTATCTCCACATCATCGACACAAAGAAAGCCGAGGCCGCGTTCAAGGCGGGCAAGTTTGAGAAGGTCAACGGATTCCCCGTGATTAAAATTGAGACGCTCATTGCTGACCAAATTCTTTTCTTCGCGCCGGAACCAAAGAGTCCCCATGGCGTCGACGTCACGCCCAACGGTCAGTATGTTGTGGTCGCGGGCAAGCTTGATCCGCATGTCACCGTGTACTCAACATCCAAAATCAAGGCGGCGATCGCCGATAAAAAGTTTTCGTCGAAAGATTCATACGGCATTCCAATTCTTGATTTTGACGCAGTGATGGAAGCGCAAGTTGAACTGGGCCTTGGGCCATTACACACGCAGTTCGACGACAAGGGCTACGCCTACACGTCGCTCTTTCTTGATTCAGCTGTGGCTCGCTGGACACTTGGCGGCGAGTATTCGTCGCTGCATCCAGAGCAACCATGGAAGTTGGTCACTAAAACTCCAGTGCAATACAACATTGGACATTTGTGCGCCGCTGAAGGCGACACCGTGTCGCCCGATGGCAAGTACTTGATCGCAATGAACAAGTGGGCCATCGACCGATTCTTTCCAACTGGTCCATTGCTCGCGCAAAACTTCCAACTGCTTGACATCATGCAAGGCGGCGCCGCAATGCCCGTGTTGTATGACAGTCCAATTGGTGTTGGCGAGCCGCACTATTGCCAGATGATCAAGGCCGACAAGTTGCATCCGTGGACCATCTATCCAGAAATTGGTTGGGATCCACAAAAGCAAGCGATTGATCCATTGGCTCCAAAGGCTGGGCAAGAAAAAGTTGTCCGCAACGGCAAGGAAGTGGAAGTGTTCATGACCGCGGTTCGCAGCCACTACTTCCCGGAAAATGTTGAAGTGAATGAGGGCGACAATGTGACATGGCACATCACAAGTTTGGAGCGAACCATGGACGCCACTCACGGATTTTGCATTGGTGGTTACAACATCAATCTCAGTCTGGAGCCAGGCGAGGCGGCAACGTTCCGTTTTGTCGCCAATAAAGCCGGCGTATATCCCTATTACTGCACGGAGTTCTGCTCCGCGTTGCATTTGGAAATGGCTGGATACTTCCGCGTAAAGCCCGCGGCGAAGTAAGTTTTTAATCGCGCCCGCGTGAAGTGAAAACTTCACGCGGGCTTTTTGGCGCGTCCCGCGCATCACATCAATAGGCGGAAACACATCATGACATCAGTCAGTTTCATTTCAAACATTCTTGGTCCGCGTGTTTCATCCAACGATTTGTTGGGTCGGCGAATGCATTTTGTCATACCAACAATCATGTTGTCGTTGGCGCGGCTCGCGCTGATCATTTCCGTTTTTCTGCCTTATTGGCACATGACACTCGAGGCGCCGCAATATCCAAATGGTCTCGAGCTCACCGCGTATGTCAATCATCTCGAAGGCGATGTGCGCGAAATTGACGGACTGAATCATTACATTGGCATGCGCAAACTGAACGATGCCGCGTCGCTTGAGCGCGCGTTGGGAGTGTGGATGGTCATCGCCATGGTTGTGCTGATAGAGATGGCCGGGCTTGTGCACACCAAATGGGCGCTTCTGTTGGTCATTCCCGCGTTGCTGTTTCCAGTGGGATTTCTCGTTGATTTGCAGTTCTGGCTCTACTCGCACGGGCACAATCTAGACCCAGCCGCGCCACTTTCCTCCAGCGTGAAGCCGTTTGTTCCGCCGGCGCTTGGCGTCGGCACGATTGGTCAATTCAGAACAATCGCCAGCGCGGAAGCGGGTTGGTATTTCGCGTGCGTCAGTTCGCTGTTCGTGGCCGCCGCGCTTTTCTTTCATCGGCGCGCCTTTAAACCGCTCTTTGACAAAATGCAAATTGCGAAAGCGGGCGGTTGAATCACATGACGTCGTGCGTATTTATTTTTGCGACGATTAGTTTTGCGTTGCTTCAGCCACCAACGTCAGTTGGCGCCAAGATTACGCCTCAAATGAAAAACACAATTCCAATTCCAAATCCATTGCAGGAAAAAATTCGAGCCGCCGCGCCTGGCGACACAATCAACGTTGCCGCTGGCGTGTACCGCGGCGAGCTTGTGATTGACAAGCCAATCAAACTTGTTGGGCAGGGCCGCCCAACATTGGATGGCGGCGGCAACGGGGACATTGTCACCATCACCGCGCCGGGCGTTGAGTTACGCGGATTTCGCGTGAGCGGCACTGGGATTGATTTGGACAAGGAGAATTGCGCCATTCGCGTGAAGGCCCCGCATACCACCATCGAGGACAATTTTCTCGAGGACGTTCTCTTTGGAATCGACTTGAAGGAGTCGCCAGATTCGGTGATTCGCGGCAATCACATTGGAGGCAAGGCGCTTGATATCGCGCGCCGCGGTGACGGCCTTCGCTTGTGGCGCGCGGATCGCACGCTTGTGGAGGGCAATGAAATTCACGACGGCCGCGACGCGATCCTGTGGTATTCATCCGGCGTGATCGTGCGCAACAACAAGTCGCACCACTGCCGTTATGGATTTCATCTCATGTTCTCCAACGGCGTCACGATTGAGCAAAATGATCTCTTTGATAATTCAGTCGGCGTGTATTTCATGTACAGCTCAAAATTAAAATTGATCGGCAATCGCATGTTGCGCAATCGTGGGCCCAGTGGCTACGGACTTGGTTTGAAGGAGACTGACGACTACTTGATCAAGGGAAATATTTTTGTGGGTAATTGCGTGGGTATTTACATTGACGGTTCGCCGTTCGCCACGCCCAATTCCGGGTTGCTTACCGAAAATACTTTCGCCGCCAACGATATTGGCGTGACCTTTTTGCCATCTGTGAAGGGCAATCATCTGTGGGCAAATAGTTTCATTGATAATTTCGAGCAAGTCTCCATTCTTGGGCGCGGCGAACTTACAGGCAATGAATTTGACCGCGAGGAGCGCGGAAATTTTTGGAGCGATTATCCCGGCTACGACCGCGATGGTGACGGCGTGGGCGAGGCCAATTATGAATCGCGGTTGCTCTTTGAAAATCTCACAGCGCGCGAGCCAAGTCTGCGTCTGTTCATGTTTAGTCCCGTGCATCAAGCCGTTGATTTTGTGGCACGCGCGGTTCCCGCGGTTCGCCCTGAGCCAAAGTTCACCGACTATTACCCGTTGATCGAGCCACCCGTAAAGCACGGCGTTGATCTTGCAACCGCCGCGCCGCGCGCCATGGCGGCGTTAAGTGCGTCATTGTTATCGCTGGCGCTTGGCGTGTTGGCTATTGTTTTTGCAGGACCAGTGCGCGACGCGTTGCGTGATCGCGCCCATTTTCGCGCGCGCGCCATTGGGGGTATCGCATGATTTCTATTGAAGGCGTCAGCATGCGCTTTGGTCGATTCGCTGCTGTTGATCATCTTTCACTTTCAGTTGCCGCGGGTGAATCACTGGCGCTGTGGGGCCCAAATGGCGCCGGGAAAAGCACCATTATTCGTTGCGTGCTTGGTCTCTATCGCTACGGCGGAACAATTCGCATTGGTGGTCTTGATGTGCTCCGCCATGGAAAAGATGCGCGCAGGCTTATTGGTTACGTGCCGCAGGAGATTGGTTTTTACGACGATCTTCGCGTGCATGAGGCCGTGCGATTTTTTGGCGGACTCAAGTGCGTCACCGTGCGCGATCCAGAAACAATTCTTGATGGCGTTGGTCTCAGCGGCCACGCTGGAAAACGCATTCGTGAACTTTCTGGCGGAATGAAACAGCGTCTGGCGTTGGCGGTGGCTTTGCTTGGTGATCCGCCCGTTCTGGTTTTAGATGAGGTCACCGCAAGTCTTGATGCGGTTGGCCGCGATGAACTTGTTGGGTTGCTCGGAGGTCTTGCGCGGCAGGGGCGCGCCATGTTGTTCGCATCACATAGACAGGATGAGGTGCACGCGCTTGGCGATCGCGTGGCCATTCTTGAGCGCGGCAAACTTGTGCGCCAAGGTCCGCCAAGCGAAATGCTTTTGGCTGGCGAGCACGCTGGGCATTTGAAATTTCACGGGGAGGTTCACCATGTTTGATCCCAACAAGCTCGATTCAAAATCAGCCGTCAAAATGTCAAAATCAACATCAACCGCTAGGCCATTGCCCGCGTCGTCGCGTGAGTCAACGCCAACCTCAACACCAGCTTTTGTCGCAACCGCGCGCGCGTTGTGCGCCCCCATGCGCGCGCCATCATTCGCTTCAAATGTATTTCGCCTTGCCGCGCGAGAATTGCGCGACGCCGCACGCAGCAAATGGTTTTTGTTGTACACCGCTGCGTTCGTGGCGCTAGGCCTTGGCGTGTCGTATGTTTCCGCGGCCAGTTCGGGCGGCACCGGACTTTCAGGTTTCGGCCGCACCACGGCGGGCCTTATCAACCTTGTCATTCTTGTGGTGCCACTCATGGCGCTTAGCGCTGGCGCGGGATCAATCGCGTCGGACCGTGAACGCGGCATGTTGGCGTACATGTTGGCGCAACCCATCACACGGCTTGAATTGCTGCTGGGAAAATTCACCGGACTCGCCACAGTTCTTCTCACTTCAATTTGTTTGGGCTTTGGCGTGTGCGCGGGAATATTGGCGTGGAAAGGTTTACGCGCGGACCCCGTGGCGCTGGCTTCATTGGTGGGACTCACATTTCTATTGGCCATGGCCATGTTGGGCACGGGGCTTCTCATTTCCGTCATCACGCGCAAAAGCAGCGTGGCCATGGGAGTGGCCATATTCGCTTGGTTAACCCTGGTTTTTGTAAGCGATCTTGGATTGATGGCCGGCGCTGTCGCGCTGCGAATGAGAATTGAAAATCTATTCGCGCTGAGTCTGTTGAATCCAATGCAGGTTTTTAAAATGTGGGCGCTGGTAAGCGCGGACACATCGCTGGATGTTCTTGGACCAGCCGGTTTATATGCCACGGACACGTGGGGCGGGGGCGTGGTGTGGATTTTTGCCGCCGCATTGTCGTTGTGGATTGTGCTGCCGCTTTCGGTTGCGGCGTTTCTATTTTCAAGGAGGTCGCCAATATGAATCAAAATATTTTCTGTTTCAGTTGCACAAGTATTTTTCTATGCGCGGTGTTCGCCATCACGTCGCTTGGGTGCAGCAAGCCGGAGCCAACCGGACCGCCAGAGATACGACTCGGTCGCGACGAATGCTCCGGTTGCAAAATGAGTATTGTTGATCGTCGATGCGTGGGGGCGTTGCTTGCGAGTGATACCAACGGCCTGCAAGTGTTTCTCTTTGACGACATTCATTGCATGATGAACTTTCAGAAAAATCGCACCGATTTGCGGATCACGCAGATATTCGCCCAGGATTATCGAGAGAATCAATGGCTTGCCATGGACAAAGCGATATTGCTTAAAAGCGCCACGGCGCACACGGCGATGGGTTCTGGAATTATCGCGTTGAATGATCAAACGCATGCTCAAGAAGCGGCCTCCGAATTCGGCGGGCAAGTGCTTACATGGAATGCGCTTCTTGCTTTGGAATCCAGCAAGCCTTGAATCTCGGATCACTTGTCCAAGATCATTTACAAAAATAATTAATATAAAGATATTTCTATCAAGATTTCGTGATATCTTCGCAAACAAGGAGTCGCGCCATGAAGACAACGCAGGCCATCATTCATCGATCCGTTCTCAATCCAGCCGAAGTGCAAGCAGCCCGCATTGCGCTGGCGCGCTTTGAGGATCCTTCAATCACTGATTTGAATGTGGATTCTATTTTTGTGAATCAATATCACGCCGCATACGATCCGCGCGACCATCACATTTGGAGCCGTTTATGCAAGCAGCAACGCGAGTATCTTTCTTTGCATGCCAGCGAACTTTGGCTCGCGGGCGCGGTCGCGCTTGAATTTGATCAAGACCGTGTTCCTGTGGTCACTGAAGTTTCAGAGCGTCTCAAAGCGATCACGGGATGGCAAATTCGTGCGGTGACTGGCTATTTACCCGCGCGCGCGTTCTTTGGATGTCTCGCTCGCAAAATCTTGCCCGTCACCGTGGTTGTCCGCGATCCAACGCAAGAGGGATATTTGCCCGAACCCGACGCGTTCCACGATATGTATGGTCATGCGCCATTGTGCGCCGACAAAACCCTGGCGAAGTTGCTTGAGCGATTTGGCCGCGTGGGTGTGAACGCGGACGCGGAGCAATTGCAGCGCCTAACCAATGTGTTGTGGTTTACCGTGGAATTTGGCCTTATTCGCGAAGATTCAAAGGTGCGAATTCTTGGCGCTGGCCTGGTTTCTTCGCCGGATGAATCGCGCCACTGCTTGCAGCCGTACAAGGTTCAGTTGAACGCGTTTGATTCAACCGAAGTTGCACAGACATCATTTGAAATTGACCACTTCCAGCCCAAGCTTTTTATTCTGGAAAACCTTCAGCAAATTTCTGATTACCTAGACGAAGAAGGCGCGCCTAATGCAACGTGTGGCGGCGCATGTAAAAATGGTGGGGCATGTTCTGGCAAGGCGCATCATGATCATCACAATCATTCTCCTGTCGCAACAGTCACTCCAACAATTTCTGGCAACGCGCGCGCGGCAAGTGAATCCACCAACCTTCAACGCCCTGCTGCAAGTGTCGTTGCGCATTCCAATTCCGCCAACGCGCTTGATCTTCTTGGCGTGGATCACATTCGCATGCATGTTGGCAACGCGTTGCAAGCGCGCACTTTTTACGGCGCCACGTTTGGATTTACGGCGGACCAATACAGTGATCTCACCACCGGAAGCCGTGATCAGGCTTCGCACCTCATGGTGCAGGGCGACATTCGCCTTTTGCTCACAACGGGTCTTGCGCCAACACATCCGGCCGGACTGGATGTTGCCCGCTACGGCGACGGTGTTGCCGACATTGCATTCACCGTGCGTGACGCGGAGGCGGCGTACAAGCAAGCGCTTCGCAATGGCGCTGATAGCGCCTATGAACCAACGGAAATTCTCAGCGGGAACAATGTGCTTGTGACCGCAGGTATCCGGGCTTTTGGTCGTTGCGTGCATAGTTTGGTGAGTCGCCGTGGCGCGTGTGGCGACGCCAACGGAACCGTGGGCGAATTGTTCTCGCCCAACTTTCGCAAAGTTGGCGCGGATCCATTGAACACTCTCAACATGGAACGTCCGTGTGGACTTGTGGCGCTGGACCATTGCGTGGCCAATGTTGGCCTGGGTCAAATGAATCAGTGGGTGGATTGGTACAGCCAAGTTCTTGGTTTCAAACTATTCAAGCATTTCGACGACCGCGACATCTCCACAAAATATTCCGCGCTTATGTCAAAGGTGATGGACGGCGGGCGCTGCTTGGTAAAAATTCCAATTAACGAGCCCGCGCCCGGTCTGCGCAAAAGCCAAGTTCAGGAATTTTTGGATTGGCATGATGGCACCGCAGGCGTTCAACATATGGCGTTTCGAACTGGCGACGCGCTTGCGACGGTTCGTGAATTGCGCCGCCGCGGCGTCGCGTTCTTGGCGTTGCCCGACGCGTACTACGAACGGGTGTGGGAACGCGTTGAAGGCGCGCTTGGTCGAGCAATCGATGAGCCGCACGCGCTTGTGAAATCTCTTGGTCTGCTTTTGGATTCTGACGACGAGGGATATTTATTGCAGGTCTTCACCAAGCCCGTGCAGGATCGACCAACATTGTTCGTGGAAATCATTGGACGCAAGGGCGCAAAAGGCTTCGGAAAAGGCAATTTTAAAGCACTTTTTGAGGCCCTTGAACTGGAGCAAGAGCGTCGGGGCAATCTGTAAATAACAACTTTGATCACGCACACTCGTTCACTCACGTAACACATTTTTAAGGAGCATCGCATGTGCTACTACATTTCTCGCGGAAGCATTCCTCACAAACGCCACACCCGCCACATGGTCAATGGACAACTTGCCTTTGAGGAGGTGTTTGGCACGGAAGGTTTTTCCGGCACCATGAGCACCATCTATCACAAGCACGCGCCGACAGCGGTGGAGTCGTGTGAAATTGGTCGTGTGGTGGAACCAACATATGTGCAGTCGCGCGTGTTGCGCATGCGGCATTTAAAAACGCAAGACATGCTTCCAAATGGTGATCCAATTTCTGGCCGCAAGGTGTTGCTTGGCAACGCCGATGTTGAAATCTCCATGTGTGTTCCAAACGAGCGCATGCCCACGCTATATAAAAATGGACAAAGCGATGAATGTATTTTCATTCAAAGCGGCTCGGGCACCATCACCACCATGTTTGGCAAACTCACCATGGAGCCACGCGACTTTGTTGTTATTCCAAAGGGCACGATTTACCGGATGGATTTCGACAAGCCGATAGCCGCCGCTGGCGCGCGCTTTATCACCATGGAATATGTCAACGGCTCACACATTCAAGCGCCGCCGCGATATCGCCAAGGTGGCGTTGGGCAATTCCTAGAGAACAGCCCATATTGCGAGCGTGATATTCGTGCGCCCAATGGTGAATTCGGCACGCCAGCCACTGCCATGGTTGATGGCATGTATGAAATAATCGTGAAAGCCCGAGGTGCGCTGCATAGTTTTCGCTACCTGCACGATCCAATGGATATTGTTGGTTTTGACGGTGTTTGCTGGCCATATTGTTTCAACGCCATGGACTTCGCACCCATTGTTGGCCAGTTGCATTTGCCGCCTCCTGTGCATCAAGTGTTTGAAGGACACAACGCGGTCATTTGTTGTTTCTGTCCGCGACCGCTTGATTTTCATCCCAATGCAATTCGTGTTCCGTACGCGCATTCAAACATTGACAGCGATGAGGTCATGTTCTACGCCGAGGGTCGCTACCCCGCGCGCCGTGGAATATCGCAAGGTTCAATCACGTTGCATCCCCTTGGTATTCCGCACGGTCCGCATCCAGGAACAATCGAGGCGACATTGAATCAGCGCTCCACAGATGAACTCGCCGTTATGTGTGACACGTTCCGTCCACTGGCGCCTACGCAAGAGGCGTTGGCGGTGGAGGATGAAGCTTATTTCTCGAGTTGGTGCGCTCCAAAAACAAAAGCGTTGGTGCAGCAACACGCTTAATCAACCAAGCTCAATTGTGTATTGATGATTCGCCCCATTCATCGCTTGATGAGTGGGGCGATTTTATTTCAAGCGCGATCAATTACGTTTTATGCGCAAGCCACAGCGGCACAACTTCGCCAAGATATTCCATAAATTTCCATAAACCCACGCGATGCTCCACCACGCCATCGCGATTGGCGCGCGCCTCTGGAAAAGCAATTCCCACGCCAAATAAACCTGGGGCAATCGTGCCATTTTTTGGGTTGTATTGCAAATCCATTTCGCCGTCCACGCTGATCTGGCGCGGCGTAAAGCCCACCGCGTATACCGCCTTGGTGCAGTCCGCCAAATGCTTGGCGTGATTCTCTGTCGTGGAAAGCACGCGCTCCAAATTCTCGGGGCAATTCACATCAATATTCTCGCGCGCCCATTGCGCGGTTGTGCCCTTCAAGCCCGTGTCGTCATGGCGAATCCACCCATCCAAATACTCCGCGTAGCGGAGGGGACTTCTATAAAAGTTCACCACGCGTTTCACCTTGCAGCGTTCCAGCAGTAACCGAATGATCAAGATCGCCGAGTGGGACGCGCCAAACACCGCCACGGTGTCCGAAGGCAGAAAGCATTGACTCAGTCGTTGCGCGTTCAACGCGTCGGTGACAGAAACTTCTTTTACTCCAGGCAGGTTCAGCGACTTTGGCTGCGAACCCAGCGCTAGAACAACATTGTTCGACGTGATCAACGAACTTTCCAGCGCAACGTCCCACACACGCGCATGCGCAAGTGATTTGTGGGAATTCAACGCGCTTGCATGTTCTTGAATGCAGACAACTTGTTCGCGCAATTGATCGGTCACCCATTTCAGCGGCGCCACCATGCAGCTCAGTTCGCAGGTCTTCAGCGGATCC
>Ga0163199_1001224_pt1 | contig 16022 bp, 13 predicted proteins | sample PL_2010_150m_FD_113537 | JGI IMG/M metagenome (GOLD analysis project Ga0163199, IMG submission 113537) | Freshwater microbial communities from Powell Lake, British Columbia, Canada to study Microbial Dark Matter (Phase II) - PL_2010_150m | ecosystem: Environmental > Aquatic > Freshwater > Lake ... | reverse complement strand
GAAAATGAAAGAAGAACGTTTGAAGATCGCCATCAGCGCCTGCTTCCTGCACCCCGACCCAACGCGCACGGTATTTGCGAAGAAAACGCTGCAGTACATCGAGCAATCGATGGCGCACTGGGTCATGTCCACCGGCGCCTTGCCAGTGATGATTCCATCGCCGGCAGGCGACAGCGTACAGGGCGAACCGCATTTTGAGGACTACGCGCTCTGGCTTGACGGTCTGGTGCTGCACGGCGGCGCCGATGTCTGGCCTGGCAGTTACGGTGAGGCGCCGCTGGAAGAGCGCTGGAGTGGTGACCGACTGCGCGACGAATACGAACAGGCATTGGTGAAGGCCTTTGTTGCTGCCGGCAAGCCGGTATTTGGTGTGTGCCGCGGTCTGCAACTGATCAATGTGGCTTTTGGTGGCACGCTGTACCAGGACATTGGCACACAGCGCCCCGAGTCGCTGGTGCATCGTGACGCAGATCGCTACGACCACAACTTTCACCAGCTTGAGATCGTTCCCGAGACACGCCTGCAAGAGCTGCTCTCCGGTGCGCAGAGTTGCAAGATCAACAGCATCCACCACCAGGGCATCAAGGATCTGGCCAACGGTTTTGTGGTGGAGGCGCGCTGCCCGGACGATGGCATGATCGAAGCCATTCGCCACACCGGTCCGAGCTACATCGCCGCGGTGCAATGGCATCCGGAATTTCACCGGCAAGAGCTCGAGACGCTGGACGACACACCGCTGCTCAACGATTTTCTGGACGCGGCGCGTGCCGCCAAACTTGAAACGGAAAAATGAAATGAACCAACTCGCCATCCATAACCCCGCCAACGGCGCCCTCATCACCCAGGTGAGCGCCGACGACGCCAACTCCGTCGCAGCCAAGGCGGCAGCCGCGCGCGCGGCACAGCCAGGCTGGCTGGCAGTGCCGCTGCAGGAACGCAAAGCCTGCATAACGCGCTTCCGCGCCGGCGTGGTCGCCGAGCTCGACACACTGGCTGGCATCATGACCAGCGAGACCGGCAAGCCGATCAAGATGTCGCGCAACGAGCTCAATGGCCTGCTCGGTCGCATCGACTTCTTTCTGAAAGAGGTGGACGCGCTGCTGCAGACCGAGACCGTGTTCGATGAAGGCGGCATGACCGAGAAAATCGAGCACACGCCGCTCGGCCTGGTCGCCAATATCTCGGCCTGGAACTACCCCTGGTTTGTCGGCGGCAATGTCTTCATCCCCGCGCTGCTGACCGGCAACGCGGTGCTGTACAAGGCCTCCGAATACGCGACGCTGACCGGGCTGGCGATGGCGCGGCTGCTGCATGCCGCCGGCATTCCGAAAGATATTTTCATCGCCGTGGTCGGTGCTGGCGATGTTGGCGCCGCGCTGATGGCACAGAAGATTGATGGTCTGTTCTTCACCGGCTCGCACGCCACCGGCGCCAAGATTGCGCAGGCACTTGGACCGCGCCTGGTCAAGCTGCAACTCGAACTCGGCGGCAAGGATCCGACCTATGTCTGTGAAGACGCGAATCCGAAAACGGCGGCCGAGTCGCTGGCGGACGGCGCCATGTACAACACCGGCCAGAGCTGCTGCTCGGTCGAGCGCATCTACGTGCACGAGAAACTTTACGACACTTTTGTGGCGGCATTTTTGCAGACCGTGCACGATTTCAAGGTCGGCGATCCGGCGGCGGAGGACACCTACATCGGTGCCTTGACGCGCGCGCAGCAACTCGATGTGCTGGACGCCCAGGTGGCCGATGCCAAAACCAAGGGTGCCACGCTGCTGTGCGGCGGACACCGCCTGAACGGCCCCGGCAACTGGTATGCGCCCACCGTGTTCTCCGAAGTCAATCACAGCATGGAATTGATGCGCGAGGAGAGCTTTGGCCCGATCATCGGCATCCAGAAAGTCTCGGGCGACGCCGAAGCAGTGCAGCTCATGAACGACACGCGCTACGGGCTCACAGCAGGTGTCTTCACACCCGACCAGGCCCGCGCCAAAGCGCTGCTGTCCCAGCTCAACGCCGGCAGCGTCTACTGGAACTGCTGCGACCGCGTCAGCCCGCGTCTGCCCTGGAGTGGCCATGGCGACTCCGGTGTCGGCCTGACCCTGTCCACCTACGGCATCCAGACATTCACGCGGCCAAAGGCATGGCATCTGCGGCAGGCATGAGCATGCCCCGCGCCGCCACCGCGCCCCCAGGTTGTCATTGCGCCCGGTATTGTCATTGCGGGCCCCGACCCGCAATCCATGGCGCGCGTGGCACTGGATCCCGGATCAAAGCTTGCCCCGGGCTCGATCCGGGGTCCGGGATGACAGTTTCGGGTTCAAGGTCTGTGTGTGGTATCTGCCAGCTACACGAAGCTCGCACTGACGAGAGGGTGATGAACTGATGAAGCTCACCTTATTCGACCTCGACCACACGCTGCTGAACGGCGACAGCGACGTCTTGTGGTGTGATTTCCTGATCGAGCAGGGTCTGCTGGAGCGCGAGAGTTTTGCTGCGCGCAACGCCGACATGGATGCGCGCTACCGCGCCGGTACCGTCGGTGTCGAGGAGTTTGCCAATTTCTACGTCGGCACGCTGGCCGGTCGCACCCGCGCGCAGTGGGAACCGCTGCGCCAGCAGTTTCTGGCAAACGTGATCGTGCCGCGCATTGGCAAGGATGCGATCCATCTGGTGAAGCACCATCTGGATACCGATGACCTGGTGGTAATGACCACCGCCACCAATCGTTTCATCACCGAGTTGACCGCCGGCTATCTCGAGATCGAACACCTGATTGCCACCGAGGTTCAAGTCAATGGTGCCCACTTCACCGGGCGCACCGAGGGCACGCTCAATATGCGCGAAGGCAAGGTGCTGCGCCTGCACACGTGGCTGGCCGACATCGGCTACACGCTGGGTGACTTTGACAGCCACGCCTACAGCGACTCGATCAACGACCTGCCCCTGCTGCAAGCCGTCGGGCGCGCGGTGGCAGTGGACCCGGACGCCCGACTGCGCGCTGAAGCGGATGCGCGCGGCTGGCAGGTTATCCAGTTGCAGCGTTGATCCGGACATCGCGTCACGGCAGCAAAGCTCAGTTCGCGTTCACGAAACAAGCACAAGCTTGATTTAGTGATATTGACTTGCCAAAAAATATAGAGGACCATCTTTCGCAGGCTTTAGCAGCAATCGTGATCATAGGGAGTGAACCATGGCAGCCAGTACCGTCGGAAGTGTCTTTATCCCCCTGGCAACGCTCGGCAATGATGACGCCGCCACCAGCGTACTGGTGCAGGCGGACGGCAAGATCATCACGGCTGGTTGGGCCTACAACTCAGCTAGTGGCTCCTACGACTTTGCCATCTGTCGACGCAGTGTTGACGGCACCGCTGACCTGGGTTTTGGCGCGGGTACCGGCCAGACGCTGCTACCGGTCGGCAGTGCCGAGGACCGCGCCTACAGTGCTGCGTTGCAAGCCGATGGCAAGATTGTGCTGGCCGGCTACTCTTATGTGGCGGCCACTTCAAGCTATGACTTTTCTGTAGCGCGCTTGAACAGCGACGGCAGTCTGGACAGCAGTTTTGGCAGTGGAACCGGCAAAGCCCTGCTGGCCGTCAGCAGCACGGCAAGCGCTTACGCCATGACCTTACAAGGCGATGGCAAGCTGGTGCTCGCCGGCTACTCCTACAGCGCCACCGGCAGTACGGGCGACGACTTCACGGTCATGCGTCTGAATGCCGATGGCAGTCTTGATTCGACTTTTGGCATGGGCTGGGGCAGTGTCATTTTGTCGCATGCAGGAACGGACTTCGGTCGCAGTGTTTCAGTCCAGAATGATGGCAAGATCGTGCTTGCCGGCACCTTCGACACCGGGCAATTTGGTGTCGCCAGGCTCAATTCCAACGGTTCACTGGACACCGGTTTTGGCGCTTCAGGTTACGCGACGATAGCGGTAGGGTCCTACGGTGTCGCTTCGGTCTACGGCTCAGCCCTGCAAACCGACGGCAAGATTTTGCTGGTCGGTCTGGGCAACAACGATGCCACCAACAACAAGAGCTTTGCCGTTGTGCGCCTGGCAAGCGATGGCAGCCTGGACAGCAGTTTTGGCGGCGGCACCGGTAAGGTATTCATACCGATAGGCGACATGGACAATGGTCGCAGCACCACGCTGCAAACTGACGGCAAGATTCTGATTGCCGGTTACACCCGAGTTGACCCGCAGCCCTTTGTGACCGGCACGACCGTGTTCGCCGTCATGCGGCTCAATAGCAACGGCACACTGGACAGCAGCTTTGGCCAGGGCGGCAAAGTCACAGCCTATGTAGGTTCCTCCAATGCTGAGGCCTACAGCCTGGCACTGCAATCGGATGGCAAGATCCTGGTGGCCGGTCAAGCGGTCAACCCGGACGGGCACTCGGGCCAGGATTTCGCCTTGCTGCGCCTGAACACCGATGGCAGCGTGGACAACAACTTTGGTGTTGCAGCCTCCACCACCTTCACCGGTGACGCAACCGACAATTACTTCACTTCGGGCGCCGCTGGCAGTCATACCTACGATGGCGCTGGCGGATCTGACTACGTTGCTTACAGCAACGCCATCGGCCCGGTGGTGGCCAATCTGACAACAGGCAGCGCCAGCTGGCTCAATGGCAGCGATGTGCTGGTCAGCATCGAGAACCTGTTTGGCAGCAACTATGACGACACACTGACCGGCGATGCGGCAGCCAACTACATGGTGGGTGCAAGCGGCAGCGACTCGATGTATGGCGCTGCCGGCAACGACACGCTCTCCGGTGATGCCGGCAACGATCTGCTGGACGGCGGCAGCGGTACCGATACCGCTCAGTACAGCTACATGGCCTCGGAGTACACCGTTACCAAACTGGCCAATGGCTACAGCGTCACGGCCAAAACCGGCACCGATGGCACGGACACCCTGATCAATGTGGAGCGCATCAAATTCTCAAGCAGCACCCTGCCGCTGGACGTCAGTGCCACTCAACCGACTGGCGGAGCATTGCTATTGCTCGGTGCCGTACTGCCTGGAGCGCTGGTGTTTGCCGCTGACAAGCAGGCGCTGCGCAGCGCTGCGATTGATCTGTTCGATCAGGGGTATAGCCTGCAAACGCTGGCTGGGGCGATCATGCGACTGCCGATCTGGGATGTGCTAACTGAAAAAGCGTCACCAAGCAATACCGATATCGCCACCTACCTGCTCAAGAACGTTAACGGTGTGACACCGGATCAGACAACACTAGACAGTGCAGTGGCAGCGCTGAATGCGCAGTATGACATTGCCCGCAACCAAGGCGCATTCCTGGCGCAACTGGCTGAATCGAACGCGAATCAGGTAAGGGTTGATCTGGTCGGTCTGGCCACCAACGGGCTGCCACTCAATTTCTAGGCTGAATCCCTAAGCGCTCGCGCAGGGCGGTTTTCAGGACTTTGCCGTAGTTGTTCTTCGGCAGTTCATCAACGAAGCGGTACTGCTTGGGCCGCTTGAAGCGGGCTATTGCTTGCAGGCAGTGCTGGTCCAGATCCTGCTCCGTGACGCTGGCACCGCTCTGCAGCACGACGAAGGCGACTACCACTTCGCCCCATTCGGCGTCCGCTGCGCCGACCACGGCCGCTTCTGCTACGCCAGGCGCCGTCAGCAAGGCTTCTTCGACTTCACGCGGATAGATGTTGGAGCCGCCGCTGATGATCAGGTCCTTGCTGCGATCCTTCAGGGTCAAAAACCCATCTACGTCCAGGCTGCCGACGTCACCGGTGAACAGCCAGCCGTCCTGAATAGCGGCAGCGCTGGCTTTCGGATTCTCCCAGTAGCCGGCCATCACGCTGTCGCCCTTGACCAGCACTTCGCCCACCTCGCCGCAGGGCAGGGCCACACCACGCTCGTCACTCACACGCAGCTGCACCGGCGTCTGCGCCACGCCGACAGAGGCAATGCGCTCGCGGTAACGCGGATGCGCAGTGTCGGTCAGGTGCTGGCGTGACAACGCGGTAGCAACCATGGGTGTCTCGCCCTGGCCGTAGATCTGCACAAAGCGCGGCCCCATCACGCGCAGTGCGCGCGCTATGTCGGCCACGTACATCGGCGCGCCGCCATAGACGATGGTCTTGAAGGACGCGGCCGCATCCTGTTGCGTCAGACCGGCATCCTCCGCGTAATCCACCAGACGCTTGACGATGGTCGGCGCAGCAAAAGTCGAGAGGGGACCGATGGCGCGACCCAGTTCAAACAGTTCAGCCGGATCGACGCCACCGGATGCTGGCACGACGTGGCGTGCGCCAGCCATCAGGTGCGGAATGGCATACAGGCCCGCGCCGTGCGACATGGGAGCGCCGTAGACGATGGCGTCGTCGCTGGACACCACATCGACGTCCACAAAATAGGTCAGCCCCATTGTCATCAGATTGCGCTGCGTGATCATCACGCCTTTGGGTCGCCCGGTGGTGCCGCTGGTGTAGAACAGCCAGGCCAGCGAGTCCTGGTCGCGCTCGACCAAGGGCTGCTTGCTGAAGTCGGTCATGGGTGCGAGCAAAGCATCAGCTTCGCCGCTCTCGATGTCGATCTGACGCTCGAGCCCGCCCAGCGCCGCTGGAGCCACGTCGCTGGTAACAAAACCCCAGCGTGCGCCGGCGTTTTGAATAATCCATTCGACTTCAAGCGTATGCAGCTTGGCATTGACCGGCACCACCGACAGACCAGCCCACCAGGCACCAAACAGGATCTCAAGATAGCGCGGGTGGTTGCGCATGAACAGCAGGACCCGATCCCCCGGAACCAGACCTGCTTCAATCAGGCGCCGCGCCAGACCGGCGCTGCGCGCCGCCCACTGGCCGTAACTGGCGTGCGGCACGGTGCCGTTGTAGATCGCGCTACGGTCGGGCTGTTGCAGTGCCTGGCGCAGTAGCAGGTTGGCGAGGTTCATGGTTTGGTTCGATCTTATGCTGGACCGGGGATCAGCCTGCAACAATACACGCGAAAAATGAGTAGGTCCGACAAAGTCTCCAAATCAATCCTGTTTTGCGACATTTGCGCTGTCGCATCATTGCCGCATTGGTGCAGTACATAGGCCACGCTCACGGTGCTGGTCGCGTAAACTGGTAATCGCCGATATGGCTCGACTTTATTGGGTCATCGACGCCAAATACAAACGCCACGCGCAGTTGGTAGGCTATGGCTTGTACGGTTTAAATAATCATGATTGGCAGGTACAACACCGCGAAGATTTGTTGCAGTGCCTGGCCTACACCAGCCTGTTTGACGCCCCTCGGGTTGTGGCCTGTCTAGCCTACCCGACCCCTGATGACCAATGGAATCTGCTCAGTCAACAAGGACGCGTGCTGTCACGCGCATACGTTCGTCATGGCCTTCGGCAGGTCGAGGTCGCGTTGCTGGCAGTGCCAATGTCAGGTGATGTGAAAGAAGCGGCTAGGCAGTTGGGTCGACTATTGCTTTGACCTTTGGACAGGCAACACACTCTTATCCGTCAGACGATATTTTTGTGTCGGGCTGTTCGGCGAATCCGGTAGTGTCATCTCAATTAAACCCGCCGCCAGCGCAGGCTCCAGGTAATTGCGAGAAAAATTGACCCTGGACTTCAATCCAACAGCAGCCATCAGTTCTGCGCGCGTTTTTTCACCTACTGCCACTTTCAGAAGCAGTCTTACTTGCTCTGTTACTTGCTCTGTTACTTGCTGGATCTCCCCGCCCACATGCTCCAAAGCCAGCCCCGGCTTGCGCCAGATGGTGGTCACAAAGCCGTCGGTCAGGGCAAATGTGGGCTCCTGCAGCCCATGGGCGGTGCAGCGTTCGATCATGTCGCCGGTGCCGGTGCCCATGCGCTCGATGTACTTAGCAAGATACAGCGGCTCCGCTATCAGCGGGTTGGCCGGGTACGAGCCGTGCGGCTGGCGCAGCGACTGCAGACTCAAATTGGGTGGCAGGCCGCCAGGGTTCCAGACTTCCAGCCGATCTGCAAACAGCATCACCTGCACGCTGGCCGTGCTGGTGTAGTCACGATGCGCGATGGCGTTGACGATGGCCTCTGAAACGACCTCCGGCGGAATTTCATAAGCGGTGGGTGCTTGCGCGCTCAGGGCTCTGGTGCCTACGGCCAGGTTGATTTTGGACAACACAAAGTTGACCGCCTGATCGACCAGCTCAAACAGCGTACCTTTATAGACTTGGTAGAAGGGAATCGGCTTTTGCCGCTGAGTGCCGTGAAAGTGGGCGCACTTCACTTCCGAGTTGTAGATGAAGCGCTGCGGTTCTTTGCCAAACAACAGCACGGCGGCGTGGGTCGGGGCGTCATTCCTGAGCAAGCGCAACTGGGTCAGCACCGTGTCGGGTGCGGCATCTTCAGCGAGCGGAAAGTTCCGCGCCATGCGTGCAGTGCGCAAAAAACTCCGGATCTTTTCCACTGACAAATCTTCCTGCGTGGCTCCCTGACAGGCGCTGGCATCAAACGGCGTAAAGCGCAACAACTCATGCGCCTGCAGGTAGTCCACCAGAGACGCATACACGGCAGGGTGCAGATTGGCACTGTCTGTAAAACGCCGGCGGATTACCTCGCTACTGGCCCGCTTGATTAGCGCCTGCATTTTTGGCTGCTTGTCATGATCAGGCTCGCCTTTGACCTAGACGAGACGTGCTTTGCGCAGTTCGGTCGCGCAATTGAATTCGTGCTCGGTGGGAGATACGCCCTGGCTGTCTTCAAATCCGTAGCTGTCGCCAAACAGGCCCAGATAAATATCGCAGCTTGCCACTTGGCTCAGGTAAGCGGTGCTGGTTTGCTGGTCTTTGGCGGGAAGCTCCTCAAACAAGAAGGGCTCGAAAAAGCGCCGCAGCAAAGGGTCGGTTCGAAAGTAATCAGCCAGCGCTGCGCGCTCGGCGGCGAATTCCCTTTGCACGCTGCTGATGAAGATGCGTTTCATCCTTAGTGACCTCCCGTTCAAGCTGCCATCAACACTTGTGTAGTACCACGTTGATCACCGGAAGTTGGTCGAATCAAGAAATCGACGTCATAGCCGAGCGCGTTAAAAAATTCCAGAAGTTTTTCTGAAGAAAAATTGTCCAGCCGATAGTTCTGCAAAGCAGAAACGTTAGGTTGCGCCAGCCCCAGCCGGGCACCAATTTCTGTTTGTTTCAACTGCAGCGCCTTGATGCGTTCGTTCAATCGCACGGCCAGCACCAGCTTGGTCTTGAGCTCTTCCGGCTGAGCCAGACCCAGATCGGCAAAGACATTACCGCTGCTGCGCTCGAACTCGGCACCCTTGATTTTGGTTTTAGCTGGCTTTGCCATAGTGCTCCTTTCCATGAACAGTTCCACCCCTGATTGTCATTGCGTCCCCGGATCAGGTCCGGGGCCAGGATGACAATTTCGGGTTCGAGGTCCGTGTACGCAATCTGGCCGGATTCGGGAGGCTCGCAATGACGCCGGGTCAGCGTGGTATCAAAGCGGAACGCGCGGATTCTGGCTGGCAGAGCGCGCCTTCACGGCACGGGCCTCGGGGTAGATCATCTTTTCTTCCAGATCAATATGGCCGCGCGTCAGGGCCAAAAAAATTTCGGCGTTGTGCTGAAACTCGGCGCTGTCGATCCAGTTGTTGCCTGATGCGATGGCGCGCAGCTGCGGCGCCAGCTCAAGCCAGTCTTCCTCGATCCAGCAATGGTCCTGCTGCAATACCTGCACCAGCGCAATCAGCTCGGCATCGCTGCCAGCCAGCAGGGGCGGGAAGACGTTCTTTTCTTCGTCCGCGTGATGCTGGCGCGAGGTGCCTGAAAAAAAACTTTCGATCACACCAGCCTGGCGCTGGGCCTCGGCATCGATGCCAACCTGGTCGATGTGCTGCGCCAAATCCGACAGCATCGACAGGTGCACCAGCATCTGCTGGTGGCAAGCGTCCTGCGCTTCAAAACCGGCCGCTGGGGCGTTGGGGGCTGCACTCATGATTTCTCCGGATCAAAGAACTGCGAATACCGCATGGTAGCGGAGCGCGCGCCGCTGTCCAAAACAATTCTTCGGGCAAACCCCTAGTTACAGCGTGGCACATGTATTGCTAGTATTCATTGCAGAAGCTGACTGAACGGTCAGTTTCTGTTTGTTTCTGCCTCACTGCACAGGAGTTGCCAGCGTGTCCACCTCTGTTCATCCTGACCTTCGCCCACATCGTCTGGGCGCCGACGAGTACGCCTTGCGCTTTGCCGATGCCAGCCCGCGCCTGAGCAAGACGCAAGCGCTGCTGGAAGCGGAGCGCTGCCTCTACTGCTTTGACGCCCCTTGCGCAGCGGCCTGCCCAACGCACATCGACGTGCCGTCCTTCATCCGGCGTATCGCCGAGGACAACCTGCGCGGTGCTGCGACGTCGATTCTGGATGCCAACCCGCTGGGCGGCATGTGCGCGCGGGTCTGCCCGACCGAGAACCTGTGCGAGCAGGTCTGTGTGCGCACCACGCAAAGCGCGCAGCCGGTCGCCATTGGCCGCCTGCAGCGCTACGCCACCGACGCACTGATGGAAAGCGCACAGCCGCAGATCTTCACGCGCGCCGCCAGCACCGGCCGAAAAGTCGCCGTGCTGGGCGCCGGGCCGGCCGGGCTGGCCTGCGCCCACACACTGGCGCGCCTGGGTCACCAGGTGCTGCTGCTCGACGCGCACGAGAAAGCAGGTGGCCTCAACGAGTACGGCCTGGCCAGCTACAAGACCACCGACAACTTTGCGCAGACCGAGCTGCAATGGCTGCTGGGCATTGGCGGCATCGAGTTGCGCACCGGCTGGAAGTTGGAGACCGCAGCGCAACTCGATGCACTGCGAGCTGACTTTGACGCCCTCTTTCTGGGCATTGGGCTGGCCGCCACGCATCAACTTGGGATGCCGGGTGAAGATTTGGCCGGCGTGCAGGATGCCGTGGATTTCATCGCCGCGCTGCGTCAGAGCGCCGATCTTTCAGCACTGCCGATCGGCCGGCGCGTGGTCGTGATTGGCGGCGGCATGACGGCCGTCGACGCTGCGGTGCAGGCCAAGCTGCTGGGTGCAGAGGACGTGCACATGGTTTACCGTCGCGGTCCCGAGCAGATGTCTGCCTCCAAAGCAGAACAGGACTGGGCGCAAACACATGGTGTGACGATTCATCATTGGTTGGCGCCGCTTGAAGTGACCGGCAGCAACGGGCACGCCAGCGCCGTGCAGTTCGGTCGCCAGGCGCTTGTCGATGGCAAGCTATGCGCTACCGGCGAGGTACAGACGCTGGCCGCTGACATGGTGCTCAAAGCCATTGGCCAGCGCCTGGGCAACCCGGTGCTGGCGCAGTCGGGCCTGCAAATGCGGGGCGACCGCATCGCCACCGATGACGTCGGCAAGACCAGCCTGCAAGGTGTCTGGGCCGGCGGCGACTGCCGTGCAGGCGGACTCGAACTGACGGTTGAAGCCGTTGCGCATGGCAAGCAGTCGGCGCTGGCGATTCACGAGCACCTTATGAACCCAACCGTGTCATCCCGAACGCCTCAAATGTCATCCCGGACCCCGGATCGAGCCCGGGGCAAGCTCTGATCCGGGATCCATGGATTGCGGGTCAAGCCCGCAATGACAAACCAGAAGCCCGCAATGACCAATCCAAAAACATCCGACGCCTGAGATAAGAGAGAGCAACATGGCTAATCTGCAAATCAACTTTGCCGGCATCAAGAGCCCGAATCCTTTCTGGCTGGCTTCTGCGCCACCGACCGACAAGGCCTACAACGTGAACCGCGCCTTCGAGGCCGGCTGGGGCGGCGTGGTCTGGAAGACACTGGGCGAAGACGGCCCGCCGGTGGTCAATGTGAGCGGACCGCGCTACGGGGCGCTGCTAACGCCGGATCGCCGGATGATCGGGTTCAACAACATCGAACTGATCACCGACCGCCCGCTGCAGGTCAACCTGACCGAGATCGCGCAGGTCAAACGCGAATGGCCGGATCGCGCTCTGCTGGTGTCGCTCATGGTGCCTTGCGAGGAGCAGGCCTGGAAGACGATTCTGGCGCGCGTGGAAGACACCGGCGCCGACGGTGTCGAGCTTAATTTTGGGTGCCCGCACGGCATGAGCGAGCGCGGCATGGGCGCAGCGGTGGGTCAGGTGCCCGAGTACATCGAGATGATCACGGCCTGGTGCAAGCACTACAGCAAGCTGCCGGTGGTGGTGAAGCTCACGCCCAACGTCACTGACATCCGCTATCCGGCACGCGCGGCGAAGAAGGGCGGCGCCGATGCGGTCTCGCTCATCAACACCATCAACTCCATCATGGGCGTGGATCCGCTCACGCTGACCATGTCGCCAGCCACTGGCGGCAAGGGCTCGCACGGCGGCTACTGCGGTCCGGCGGTGAAGCCGATTGCGCTGAACATGGTGGCCGAGATTGCGCGCGACCCGCAGACCATCGGCCTGCCGATTTCGGGCATCGGTGGTGTCAGCAACTGGCGCGACGCGCTGGACTTCATTGCGCTGGGTGCAGAGAACGTGCAGGTCTGCACCGCGGCCATGGTCTATGGCTTCAAAATTGTGCAGGAGATGATTGACGGCATGTCCAACTACATGGACCAGATGGGCTTTACCAGCGTCAGCCAGATTGTCGGTAAGGCAGTGCCCACGGTGTCGGAGTGGCGCTTTCTCAATCTCAATCACATCAGCAAGGCCGTCATCAAGCAGGAGACCTGCATCCAGTGCGGGCGCTGCCATATTGCCTGCGAAGACACCTCGCACCAGGCGATCAGCGCCAGCAAGAACGGCCAGCGCCACTTCGAGGTGCTGGAGTCCGAGTGCGTTGGCTGCAATCTGTGTGTGACGGTCTGTCCGGTGCCGGACTGCCTGACGCTGCGCGACCTGCAACCCGGCGAAGTGGACCAGCGCACCGGCAAGACCGTGAGCGCCAGCCACCTGGACTGGACGACGCATCCCAATAACCCGATGCGCACCGCGAAGGCAGCCTGAGCCATCGGCGTAATATCCTGCCTTGCAACCCCATTTAGAAGGAACAAATCATGACGAGCCTGCTGATTCGTGGTGGAACCGTAGTCAATGCCGACCGCGCTTTTCGTGCCGATGTCTTGTGTCAGGATGGCCGCATTGTGGCGGTCGGTGAAGGCCTGCAGGCCGCTGGCGCCACGGTGGTGGATGCCGGTGGCCAGTACGTGCTGCCCGGCGGCATTGATCCGCACACGCACATGCAACTGCCCTTCATGGGCACGACCACGATGGATGACTTCTTCACCGGTACCGCAGCCGGTCTGGCCGGTGGCAACACCACCATCATCGATTTCGCCATTCCGTCACCGCAGCAGAGCCTGATGGAGGCGTATCAGACCTGGCGCGGCTGGGCTGAAAAATCGGCCAGCGATTACTCCTTTCACATGGCCATCACCTGGTGGGACGAGACGGTCAAACGCGACATGGGCACGCTGGTGCAGCAGGAAGGCATCAACAGCTTCAAGCATTTCATGGCCTACAAGAACGCAATGATGTGCAGCGACGAGACCCTGATCCAGAGCTTCAAGCGCGCGCTCGAACTCGGCGCCATGCCAACGGTACACGCGGAGAACGGCGAGCTGGTGTTCCAGCTGCAGCAGGACGTCGCGGCGCAGGGCATCAAGGGTCCGGAGGGGCACCCGCTGTCCCGGCCCCCGATGGTCGAAGGCGAAGCGGTGAACCGCGCCATCGCGATTGCCGATGTGCTGGGCGTGCCGATCTATGTGGTGCACGTCTCGTGCATCGAGGCGGCCGAAGCGATTGCCCGGGCCCGCGCGCGCGGCCAGCGCGTTTACGGCGAGGTGCTGGCCGGCCATCTGATCGTGGACGACAGCGTGTACCGTCACCCGGACTTTGCGACGGCCGCCGCGCATGTGATGAGCCCGCCGTTTCGGCCCAAGGTGCACCAGGACTTTCTCTGGCGCGGTCTGCAGGCCGGCAGTCTGCACACCACGGCGACCGACCACTGCACCTTCTGCGCCGCCCAGAAAGCGGTCGGCAAGGACGACTTTGCCAAGATCCCGAACGGTTGCGGCGGTGTCGAGGAGCGCATGACCGTGATCTGGGACGCCGGTGTCAACACCGGGCGCCTGACGCCCAGCGAGTTTGTTGCCATCACCTCGGCCAACACCGCCAAGCTGTTCAACATCTACCCGCAAAAAGGCAGTATCTCGGTAGGCGCCGACGCCGACCTGGTGTTGTGGGACCCGCAAGCCACCAAGACGCTGTCGGCCAAGACACAGCACAGCAAGGGTGACTTCAACGTGTTCGAAGGCCGCAGCGTGCGCGGCTTGCCGAGCCACACGGTGAGTCAGGGCAAGCTGGTTTATGTGCAAGGCGATTTGCGCGCCGAGCGGGGCGTGGGACGCTACATCAAGCGGCCGGCGTTTGGGTCCAATTTTGTGGCGGCGAAATTGCGGACCGAAACGTTGGCTTCAACTCCTGTGGTGCGCTGATCATGAGATTTGGTGGTGTTGCTCCTGTGGCCTGCCGGCTGGATGTATGCCGCGCGCCTCATGCTTTGAGTACACAGAAATCGGCTCGCGGCACACACCCACCCGGCGACAAATGGGTTGGCGGCTCGCACACAACAGCCTCGCCGGAGAGGGCGGTACCGGGGGACCGATTTCTGTGTACCCCCACAGTATGAGGGCCCCCGGTATTGCCAACTCTGGCGCAAGCATTGAAGGCTTCACGAAACACTTTTAGGAAGACACGATGAGTACTGCAATTGACATCAGCACCCTGCGCATCAACGGCCAGCGGCTTTGGGACTCCTTGATGGAACTGGCCAAAATTGGCGCCACACCCAAAGGCGGCGTCTGTCGTCTTACCCTGACCGATCTGGATCGCCAGGGGCGCGACCTCGTCACACGCTGGGGCCGTGAAGCCGGGCTTGAAGTCACCATCGACAAGATCGGCAACGGCTTCATGCGCCGCCCTGGCCGCAACAACGCGCTGCCACCGATTGTGGCGGGCAGCCACATCGATACGCAACCCACCGGTGGCAAGTTCGACGGCAACTACGGCGTGCTGTCGGCACTCGAAGTGGTGCGCACACTCAACGACCACAAGATAGAGACCGAAGCGCCAGTCGAGGTTGCCTTCTGGACCAACGAAGAAGGCTCGCGCTTTGTGCCGGTGATGATGGGCTCGGGCGTCTTTGCCAAGGTCTTCACACTGGAGCACGCCTACGCCGCCACCGACACCGAGGGCAAGTCGGTGAAGGACGAACTCACGCGCATTGGCTACGTCGGGCCGCAGGAGCCGGGCGACCATCCGATCGGCACTTATTTTGAAGCGCACATCGAGCAGGGCCCGGTGCTGGAGGACAACAACAAGACGATTGGCGTGGTGCAGGGTGTGCTCGGCATCCGCTGGTTCGACTGCACTGTGACCGGCATGGAAGCGCACGCCGGTCCGACGCCGATGGGGCTGCGCAAGGACGCCATGCAGGTTTCCACCCGCATCATGCAGGAAATAGTGGCCGCGGCCTGGCGCCATGCACCGCACGGGCGCGGCACGGTGGGCATGGTGCAGGTGCATCCGAACAGCCGCAACGTGATTCCGGGGCGCGTCAAGTTCAGTATCGACCTGCGCAACGCCACCGACGCGCTGGTTGACACCATGGCCGACGAGGTCAAAGCCTTTGCCGCGCAACTGGCCAAGGAGTCCGGCCTGGATATCAAAATCGAACTGGTGTCGAGCTACCCGGCACAGGCTTTCCACCCCGAATGCATGGATGCGGTGCAGCGCGCCGCCAACAAGCTGGGCTACTCCAACATGCCGGCGGTATCCGGCGCCGGGCACGACGCGGTTTACGTGGCAAGACTGGCGCCGAGCGGCATGATTTTCATCCCCTGCAAGGACGGCATCAGCCACAACGAGATTGAGTACGCCTCGCCCGAGCACATCACGGCCGGTGGCAATGTGCTGCTGCATGCGATGCTGGAGCGCTCGGGTACGTAAGGTCGGCCGTCATCCCGGACCCCACAATCGTCATCCCCGGACCCCACAATCGTCATCCCGGACT
>Ga0163199_1001223_pt1 | contig 16027 bp, 8 predicted proteins | sample PL_2010_150m_FD_113537 | JGI IMG/M metagenome (GOLD analysis project Ga0163199, IMG submission 113537) | Freshwater microbial communities from Powell Lake, British Columbia, Canada to study Microbial Dark Matter (Phase II) - PL_2010_150m | ecosystem: Environmental > Aquatic > Freshwater > Lake ... | reverse complement strand
TGACCAAGGGGGAATACCTGTACCTCGATTTCACCTTTTGTCTTCTCGGTAACATATTTTGCAAATGCCAATGCGCCAATGTGCTGCGTGTGAATCGGCGGCCCGACATGACCGTACTTAACGACCGTTTTTGCCTCGACAACGGCAAAGGACGAAAAAGCGAAGGCAATTAACACAAAGATTATAGAAAGTGATTTTTTAAGCATGGTCCCTCCTTTTTTATTTGGGAATTTCAATGACTGTAGATTCATATATAAAAATCGATGCTTGTCAAGGGATATTATGGCCTCGCAAAGCAGGGGCTTGCGATGGGGGTCATGCCCGCCCCGGAGATCAACCACGCCATCGCGGCGGTCGTCGCGGAGGCCAGGCGTGCGAAGGAGGAGTGAGGCTCTTTCAAATTGACTTTCCGATTCAGGGTCGTTATCGTGTCGGAAAGCGTATTTTCGGCGGGGAGGTTCCCTTTTCGACAGTGTCGAGGCGGCCAAGCAGCGTCGGAAAAAACAGCGTGAGGTCGTTGAAAAAAGGTTGAATACCGATTGCGATCATTCCGAGGATTGAAGCGTGGATCTTTTTGATCAACAGGATCTGAAGAACGACAACAGGCCGCTGGCGGACCGGATGCGGCCCCGGAATCTCGACGAGTACGTTGGCCAGGGCCACCTGCTGGGCGTGGAGAGCCTCCTGCGGCGGGCCGTTGCGGAAGACCGCCTTTTCTCGGTCATCTTCTGGGGGCCTCCCGGATCCGGTAAGACGACGCTTGCCCGGATCCTGGCCGGCGAGACCAAATCCCACTTCATCGGCTTCTCTGCTGTTCTCTCCGGCGTGAAGGAGATCCGCGCCGTTGTTGATGAGGCCGCCGAGCTGTGGCGGCTCAACCGGCGCCGGACGATCCTCTTTGTGGACGAGATTCACCGCTTCAACAAATCACAGCAGGACGCCTTCCTCCCCCATGTCGAGAGCGGTCTAATCACGCTGATCGGGGCCACGACGGAAAATCCCTCTTTCGAGGTTATTGCGCCGCTCCTCTCCCGGATGCGCGTCCTCACCCTCAAGCCTTTCACCGAGGAGGACCTTGCCCGGATCGTCCGGAACGCGCTTTTGGACCGTGAACGGGGGGTCGGCGCCCTCGGCCTCGATATCGAGCCGGAGGCGCTGACCCACATCGTCTGGTCGGCGGACGGGGACGCCCGCGCCGCCCTGAACAGCCTCGAAGCGGCGGTCTCGCTTGCAGACAAGGCAGGGGAGAGCGGCCGTCGGGTCACCCGTGCCTTTGTCGAAGAGGCGATCCAGAAGAAGGCCCTCCAATACGATAAGAGCGGGGAGGAGCATTACAACATCATCTCCGCCCTCCACAAGAGTCTCCGGGGGAGCGATCCCGACGCGGCCCTCTACTGGCTCGGCCGGATGCTGATGGCAGGAGAGGATCCCCTGTATATCGCCCGGCGGCTGATCCGCTTTGCCTCCGAAGATGTCGGGAACGCCGACCCGCGCGCGCTGACCGTGGCCATCGACGCCATGCAGGCCTATCACTTCCTCGGCTCCCCCGAAGGAGAGCTGGCCCTCGCGCAGGCGACGGTCTACCTCGCAACCGCCTCGAAAAGCAACGCCCTCTACGCCGGTTACGGCCAGGTCCGGGCGACGATCGAGAAGACGGGGAGCCTCCCCGTTCCACTCCACATCCGGAATGCCCCGACCCGATTGATGAAAGAGCTGGACTACGGCAAGGGGTACCTCTACGCCCACGATTTTACGGATGCCTATATCCCGCAGGAATACCTGCCGGACGAACTCCGGGGGAAGGGGGGCCGGTTCTACCGGCCGACCGATCGGGGGTATGAGAAGATCATTGGGGAGCGGATCGAACAATGGCGGCAAATCCGGGAGGCCCATGCCGAAAAGCAGCGGAAATCATGAGGCGAGATTGCCGGAAACGTCATTTCTGCCGAACCACTTGCCCCGCGGTGGGTGATGGGTGGGGCGGTCAAGGGGAGGGGAAACTTACCCGATGATGGAGATGCTGCGATGTCCGGCATGATTGATGCAAAAAAACGGGGAGGCTCCGAGAGCCTCCCCGCATTCAGGAGTTGGAAAACCCGTCGGTTTTCCTTTGGTCATTTTACTGTCGGCTGATCGTGCCCGCGTTCAGTCAACAGGTGCTTTCGATTGTAAGAGGATGCATCTCCTGTGCCAGTAGTTCCGGACATCTGCAATACATTGAAATAAGATAACATTTCTATGTATTCTGTTTTGACGCCATCTTCGGTGGCATTGAACGTGCGGCAAGAAATGTCACTGTCTCTTGGCGAGATACTCTAGAAATCGATTGGAAATAAAGATTTACATACAGAAACCGGTTTTGACCGGAAATCGACAAAAATGTCGAAAACAGCACGGCGGTTTTCGTTTCGGGGCCTCTTCCCACCACCCTTCCCGGGAGTGCGATGCAAGAATTCGTTGACTTTTCGGGGGAATGGCCTAAGATGACGCCCGCAGATTGCTGATGCGGACTTTAGGATGCCAGCCCGGTAGATCGCCCTATTTACTCCGGCGATCAAAAGCAAGTAATAACAAACGAAGTCGCCGAGTTTTGATGGTGGAAAGGCATTATGAGCCCTGAAGGAAAGATCGTCTGGCAGCAGCGCTCCCTCCATTTCAATCGCCCCTTCCTCCAGCCGCTGGCCGTCGGTCTCGTCTGCGCGATATTTATCGCCCTTATCCTGACGATGGGGATCATGGACCTCCAACGGAGCGAACGGACCCTCGTCGGTTTTATGGAAGACCAGGGAAAGCGGATCATCGGGGTGGTCGAGCGGCTCACCGAAGAGAACCTGAAAACCATGATCATCGCTTCGCAAAGGACGGAAGGAGGCGTTTCCGCCCCGCTGAGCGAACAGGTCTTCTCCCCCCAGAAGCTGCTCACCGAAGCCATTGTTGCGATGGGGCGCGAGATCGACAACCAATGGAAGACACAACATCTGAGCGGATCGTACATCCGCCGGTATGCAGAGGAAAAGAACCTCTGGCTCGTGGCCGTCCTCAATGCATGGGGGGATGTGCTCTCCCAGAGCCGTACGCTTTCGGATGATCTCTTCGACGGGAAGGCGCCCGCGACCATGAAGGTCCAGCCGAAGGGCACTGCCGATCTGATCAACCGCCTCAACCACTTGAACCGTCTGAAGAAGATCGGTTTTATAGCCCTCAGCCGCAAAGACGAAAGCGGGACGATCATCATCGCGCTGGACAAAGAGAGTTTGCGCTACTGGGGGATGCGGGTTTCGGTCGAAAAGGCGATGGAAAAGCTGGGAGAGGGGCAGGGCCTCGTCTATCTCACCGTTCGGGACAAGAAGGGGATGCCCCTCGGCAATGCCGGAAACCTGCCGGAGGAACTGAAAACAGACAATCCGCTGGTTGCGAAGATCCTTTCCGGGACCATCCCGTTCGAGAGCCGTAAAGTGAATGTCGGCGGCAAGAGCCTTTTTGAAATTGTCGCCCCGCTCCGCCTGGGCGGCGAGATCGCCGGGACCATTCGCCTCGGTCTGGACCGGGGGAACACGGATCAGATTCTCGACGAGAACCGGCGAAACATGTTTATATTTCTAACGTTTGTCGTCCTGATCGCGCTGCTGTCCATGTGGCTCCTCTACCACGACCAGAATCGTCACCTCGCGGGAATAGTGGAGATGACCCGTCAATTAGAAAAGGCAGAACGGCTCTCCTCTCTCGGGCAGCTTGCCGCCGGCGTTGCCCACGAGATCCGCAATCCGCTGAACGCGATCAGCATGGCGAGCCAGCGGCTGAAGCGGGAGTATATGCCCGCAGACGATGAAAAAAAGAATGAATTCAGTGCATTGGCCGGGGTTATTCGCGATGAGATCCGGAGGCTCAACGGGATCATCGAGGAGTTCCTGACCTTTTCGAAGAGCCGACGCCTCGCGCTCCGCGACTGTCCGGTTCAGGAGGTCCTCCAGAAGATCGTGAATCTGATTTCCGAGGAGGCCGCCGCGAAGGGCATCAGCCTCCGGACGGACTGGGAGAGGGAGCCGGTCGTGATCCCGATGGACATGGACAAGATCCAGCAGGCCCTGCTCAATTTCGTCAAGAACGCGATGGAGTCGATCAGCGGGGAGGGTGTTGTCACCCTTTCCATCCGGCATGAGGAGAAGGGGCGGGTGAGCATCCGCGTCGCCGACACGGGCTGCGGTATCACGACCGAAGAGGTGGACCGGATCTTCAACCCCGAATACACGACAAAGGAGAAGGGACTGGGGCTCGGTTTGCCGCTGGCTCACGAGATCATCCGCGGTCACGGGGGTGAGATTCGCGTCCTGAGCCGGAAGGGGGAGGGGACGACGTTCGAGATCCTGCTTCCGACGGAGAGACATGAAGAGAAGGGGGCAATAACCTCATGAAGAAGCTCAGCATCCTGGTGGTGGAAGACGGCCAGTCGCAGCGGGAGATGCTCCGGGATTTCCTCCGGGAGGAGGGCCACACCGTCGGCGAGGCCGAAAACGGCGAGCAGGCGATCCGGCGAGTTCGCGAGGACCACTATGACCTGATTCTGCTCGATTACCGGATGCCGGGAATGGATGGGATACAGGTCCTCCGTGCCGTCAAAGGGATCAATCCCGAGATCGACATTGTCATCGTCACGGCCGAGGGAACCATCGATATGGCCGTTGAGGCCATGAAGGCCGGGGCGTTTGACTATATCACGAAGCCCGTGGAGTTCGACGAACTGCTGCTCCTGATGGCCCGCGTCTCCGAGCGGCGGACGCTCCTGAAGGAAAACGAAATCCTCCGCGGTGTCTTCCGCGGTGAACCTTTCGGCGAGAAGGGGGTAACGACGGACCGGATCATCTACCGGGGCGAGAAGATGAGCGCACTGATCAACATGGCCGGCCGGGTGGCCGCGAGCCGCGCCACGGTCCTGCTGCAGGGGGAGAGCGGGACGGGAAAGGAGATCTTCGCGCGGCTGATCCATCACCTGAGCCCGCGGGCGTCGCGGCGGATCATCGCGGTCAACTGCGGCGCCCTACACGAAAACTTATTGGAGAGTGAGCTCTTCGGCCACGAGAAGGGGGCCTTCACCGGAGCGACGGCGAGGCGAGTCGGCCGGTTCGAGGAGGCGGATGGGGGGACGCTCTTCCTCGACGAGATCGGCGAGCTCTCGCCGCAGGTCCAGGTCAAACTCCTCCGTTTCCTTCAGGAGCACGAGTTCCAGCGTCTCGGCGGGAACCAGACGCTCCGCACCGACGTCCGGGTGATCAGCGCGACGAACCGGAATTTAGAGCAGAGGGTGAAGGAGGGGGCCTTCCGGGAGGACCTCTTCTACCGCCTGAACGTCGTTCTGATGTCGATCCCGCCGCTTCGGGAACGGAAGGAGGACATCCCGATTCTGATCGACCATTTCCTCAAACGCTACGCGGAGGAGAACGGGAAGGAGATCGCAGGGCTCAGCAGCGAGGCGCAGGACGTCCTCCTCAAGCACGACTACCCCGGGAACGTTCGCGAGCTCGAGAACATCATTGAGCGGGCCGTCGTCATCGCCCGGGAGGCGGTGATCTATGTCGAAGACCTCCCTTTCCGCGAAAGCATGGAGGAGACCGCGTCAGGACGGAAGACGGAGGAGGGACTGCTCCGCGGATCGATCGAGGAACTGGAGAGGAATCTGATCGTCGATGCGATGACGAAGGCCGGCGACCACCAGAGCCGCGCCGCCGAGTTCCTCGGGATCAGTGAGCGGATGCTCCGCTACAAGCTCAAAAAATACGGGCTGAAGGCGTCATAAAGAACCGTTTTCCTGCCTGCGGTAAAAGGGTCGCAGGTTTGATGGTCAAGAACTGACGCAAAACAGTTTCAGACAGCACAGAGACGGTAAAATGCCACGTATATTCGATAATATCGAGGAGGATCTTCTACCGGCGCTCCGCGAAACGATCATGCTTTCCGACCGCGCCGACTTCTGCGTCGGTTACTTCAATCTCCGCGGCTGGAAGTCCCTGGATTCCTGCATCGAGCGATGGTCCGGCGGGGATGGCCATTGCTGCCGACTCCTTGTCGGGATGCAGCGGATGCCACAGGAAGAGATACGCGCCCTGCTCGGTTTGATGAAGGATGATGAGCAGATCGATCAGGCGACGGCCCTGCGCCTCAAGAAGGAACTGGTCGAGAGGTTCAAGGAACAGCTAACGGTTGGCGCGCCTACCAACGAAGATGAGGCAGGGCTTCGTCGCTTGGCTGCCCAAATCAAAGCCAAAAAGGTGGTCGTAAAACTCTTCCTGCGCCACCCCTTGCATGCGAAACTCTACCTGCATTTTCGCCCCGATCCGATTAATCCGATCGTCGGCTATTTAGGCAGCAGCAACTTGACGCTTGCCGGGCTTGCTCGGCAGGGGGAGCTGAACATCGATGTCCTTGATCACGACGCCGGTAAAAAGCTGGCGAAATGGTTTGAAGATCGCTGGAACGACCGCTGGTGTGTCGACATCTCCGCCGATCTGGTCAAGGTTGTGGAGCAGAGCTGGGCGCGGGAGGAACTGATCCCTCCTTACCATATCTATGTAAAGATGGCCTATCATCTTGCGCGCGAGGCCCGCGAGGGCATTTCGGAGTTTCATTTGCCGCCGGAGCTGAAAGACAAGCTCTTCGGTTTCCAGGAAGCGGCGGTGAAGATCGCGGCGCACCACCTCCTCAAACGAGGCGGCGTACTCATCGGTGATGTGGTCGGTCTGGGCAAGACGCTGATGGCGACGGCTCTGGCGCGGATCTTTGAAGACGACTACGATCTGGAAACGCTCATCATCTGCCCCAAGAACCTTCTGCCCATGTGGAATGACTACCGCGAACGCTATCACCTGCGCGGGAAGGTCCTGTCGCTCAGCCTTGCCACCCGGGAACTGCCTGATATGCGACGTTATCGCCTCGTGGTGATCGACGAAAGTCACAATCTCCGCAACCGGGAGGGGAGACGCTACAGCGTCATCCTTGACTACATTCGGAAGAACGACTGTAAATGTGTTCTGCTCTCCGCGACGCCCTACAACAAGACCTATCTCGATCTGTCCAATCAGCTCCGGCTCTTTCTGCCGGAGGAGCAGGAACTCCACATCCGTCCGGAGAACCTCCTCAACGAAATGGGTGAAACGGAATTCATCCGCCGGCATCAATGTCGGCCGCACACACTTGCAGCCTTCGAAAAGAGCAAATATGCCGATGACTGGCGCGAGCTCATGCGCCTCTATCTGGTCCGGCGGACGCGCAGCTTCATTATGGAGAATTACGCCGAGATCGATCCGGCAAACGGACGGAAATATCTACTTCTCAAAGATGATCGGCCCTATTACTTCCCCACCCGCGTGCCGAAAACAGCCCGTTTCGCGATCGACGAGAAAGGCGGACGGGACCCGTATGCACGCCTCTATTCGCCGGAGGTCGTCGATGCAATCAATGCCCTTCATCTGCCCCGCTATGGTCTGGGCAATTATGTCGCCCCGTCGCCCGATACGCCGCCGACAAGGGACGAGACGCGGCTGCTCCAGAACCTCTCTCGTGCGGGCAAGAGGCTTATGGGGTTCTGCCGGACGAATCTCTTCAAACGTCTGGAGTCGAGTGGGCAGGCGTTTCTCCAGTCGGTCGAACGGCATATCCTCAGGAACTGCGTCTATCTCCATGCGATCGATACAGGAAACCCCCTACCCATAGGCACCCAGGATGCCGGACTGCTGGACCCGCGTATCTGCGACGAAGACGCCGACGATGTTGCGGACATCTTAGAGGATGATGAAGCCGTCTGCGGGGTGGATACTGTTACTACAACGCGGACCCCGGAGGATTTCAGACGCCGCGCCGCCGAGGCCTATAAGCGGTATGCCACCCAAGGAAGGAACCGCTTTGCATGGCTTCGCCCGGAGCTTTTCGACAAGGTCATGGAGAAGAATCTCCGCACGGACACCGATGCCCTATGCGGGATTCTGGAGAAGTGCGGCGAGTGGGACCCCGCCCAGGACGCAAAATTGGACATCCTATGCGACCTCCTGCTCCGGAAACACACCTCTGATAAAGTGATCGTGTTCTCGCAGTTTGCCGATACCGTTCGTTACCTCGAAAAGCAGCTCCGGGTGTGCGGCATAGACCGTCTTGCCGGGGTGACGGGTGACGCGTCCGACCCGACGGGGATCGCCTGGCGGTTCAGTCCCGAAAGCAACGAAAAACGCGACCGGTTCGGGCCGGAAGACGAACTGCGCGTTCTCATTGCCACGGACGTCCTCTCCGAAGGCCAGAACCTCCAGGATTGCGCCGTCGTGGTTAACTATGATCTCCCCTGGGCGATCATCAGGCTGGTCCAGCGCATCGGCCGCGTGGACCGAATCGGTCAGAAGTCGGAAAAGATCCTCTGTTATTCGTTTCTCCCCGCCGACGGCGTCGAGCGGATCATTCGCCTGCGCGCCCGGGTGCGGCAACGCCTCCAGGAGAACGCCGAGGTCGTCGGCACGGACGAGGCGTTTTTCGAAGATGATCGCAACGACGAGGCCGTGCGCGACCTCTTCACCGAAAATTCCGGCATCCTGGACGGTGAATCCGACACAGAAGTGGACTTGGCCTCCTACGCCTACCAGATCTGGAAGAACGCCATCACCGCCGACCCGAAACTGGAGAAAATCATTCCCGAGATTCCCCCCGTCGTCTATTCCACAAAACCTCATCAGCCGACGGCAAACGCCCCGGAAGGGGTGGTCGTCTATCTGCGGACGGCGGAGGACAACGACGCCCTGATCTGGATGGATCGAGAGGGCCGCGTGGTCACCGAATCCCAGAAGGCGATCCTGGACGCGGCCCGTTGCACACCCGAGACGCCCGGCCTGCCGCGCCTTGAAAACCACCACGACCTCGTCCGCCAGGGTGTGGAGCGCCTCCTGAAGGAAGAGAAATCCGTCGGCGGTCAGCTTGGCCGCCCCTCCGGCGCCCGCTTCCGCACCTACGAACGTCTCAAACGTTACGCCGAGGAGGTGAAGGATTCGCTTTTTGATCAACAGGAAATTCATCGGTCCATCGAAGAAATTTACCGCTATCCTATGCGGGAAGCCGCCAAGGATGCCCTGAACCGCCTGCTCCGAGCCCACGTGGAAGACGAGGCGCTTGTGCAAAAAGTTCTCGCTCTTCGCGACGCCGACGCCCTGACCGTCAAGGGTGAGGAGTCCGTTTCGCGGGAACCGCACATCATCTGCTCGCTGGGGCTGTTGAAGGAGAAAGGGATCTGATATGGCTGTGAATCTCAATCGGATGCGGGATTGCCTCACTCAATTCGATTTTCACCGGCTCTTCATCGAAGAACTTGGCTGGTCCCAGCCGGCCGGACGTCAGACCATCTCTTTTGCCATCAAGGATGCTGCTTTCAGCCGCCGCCAGATCGCCCAACTCGCCGGGGTGGCCGTGTTTGAAGTCGGGTCCACTGACGGCCTGATTCCGGATGCCAAGGTCCGTGCGGAGATACACAAGGAGATTTCAAAACACTACCATGAAAACCTGCTGGTCTTTGTGGATGCAATGCGATCGCAAAGCCTCTGGTACTGGGTGAAACGCAGGAACGGCAAGGTCTTTCCGCGCGATCACCACTATTTCCGAGGGCAGCCGGGCGATCTGTTCCTGAGCAAGCTCAACGCGATGGTCTTCGATATCGGCGATTTTGACGACGAGGGCCATGTGCCGATTCTCAAAGTCACCGATCGCCTGAAGGAGGCGCTCGACGTTGAGCGCGTCACCAAAAAATTCTACACCGAGTTCCAGGACCAGCATCTTGCCTTTCTGGAGCTGATCGGGGGTATCGACGACGAGCGCGATCGGCGCTGGTATGCCTCTGTCCTGCTCAACCGTCTGATGTTCATCTACTTTCTGCAGCGCAAGTTCTTTCTTGATCATGGTGATGGGCGATACCTTCAGAACAAGCTTACGGAACTCCGGGAAATAGGCCGCGATCTGTACTACGAAAGGTTTCTGAAAGTTTTGTTCTTTGAGGGGTTCGCCAAACCGGAAGACAAACGCGGTCCCGGCGCCAACAAACTTCTGGGCAAAATCAAATACCTCAATGGCGGTCTCTTTCTCGTCCATCCGGTTGAACAGCGATGGCAGGACATAGTAGTTCCGGACAGCGCCTTTGAAAACCTCTACGCCCTCTTTGAGCGCTATTCCTGGAATCTTAACGATACGCCCTGCGGCGAGGATAACGAGATCAACCCGGACGTCCTGGGCTACATCTTCGAGAAATACATCAACCAGAAGGCTTTCGGCGCCTTCTACACCCGCCCGGAGATCACCGAGTATCTCTGTGAAAGGACCATTCACCGGCTCATCTTGGACGGCGTCAACAGCCCCGGTATCCCCGGCGTTCTGCCGCCCCGCCGCTTCGATAACATCGGCGATCTGCTGATCAACCTCGATGCGCCGCTCTGCAGGAAACTCCTGTACGAAGTTCTGCCGAATCTGCGTCTCCTCGATCCGGCATGCGGCTCCGCCGCGTTCCTTGTGGCCGCCATGAAAACCCTGATCAACATCTACGCGGCCGTTGTCGGCAGGATCGAATTTCTGAACGATATCAATCTTAAACAATGGCTGGAGGAGATCAAGAAGAGACATCCCGGCGTTGGCTACTTCATCAAAAAAACGATCATCACGGATAATCTTTTCGGCGTGGACATTATGGAAGAGGCCGTCGAAATCGCGAAGCTCCGCCTCTTTCTCGCCCTGGTCGCCGCCGCGAATTCAGAAGACGAACTCGAGCCGCTCCCCAATATCGATTTCAACATCCTGCCCGGCAACTCGCTGATCGGCCTGATGCACGTGGAGGATGAGGAATTTGAGCTGCGGCACCCCCCGGAGTTGTTCCGCAAGAGTTACCGTGAAGTCCTTGCAGAAACCCAGCGACTGATCGGTACGTATCGGCACACCGCAACCTATGCCGAGGACCTGCGGGCCTTGCGCGACCGGATCGCGGTTCAAAAGCAGGATGCCGTCAAGACGTTGAATACCATCCTGCTTGACGAATTCGCCCATCTCGGCATCAAATACGAACAGGCCGTGTGGGACGAGAAGAAGAACGCCGAAGGAAAACCGAAAAAGCGGCTTCTGGAAATTGGGGACATCGAGGCCCTCAAGCCGTTCCACTGGGGATTCGAATTCGACGAGATCATCAACAAACATGGAGGGTTCGACGCCATCATCACGAATCCGCCCTGGGAGGTGTTTGAACCGAGCGCTAAGGAATTCTTCCAGGAATATTCAGATGTGGTATCGAAGAATCGGATGAGTCTGCCGGAGTTCGAGAAGGAGCGGGATAAACTTCTCCACAATCAGAAGGTTCGCAAGGCATGGCTGGAGTACCTTAGCCGTTATCCGTATCTATCGAGGTATTTCAAGTCAGCTCCGCAGTACTCGCACCAGATTTCGGTCATCGAAGGGAAAACGGCGGCATCGAAAACAAACCTTTACAAGCTATTCGTGGAACAGGCTTTCAGCCTTCTCCGAAAAGGCGGACAGTGCGGCATCGTGATTCCGGACGGCATCTACAACGCCAGAGGCGCTACGCAACTTCGTCATCTGCTTTTCGACGAAACCTCGGTTACAGGGCTTTTCTGCATCGAGAATCGGAAAGAAGTCTTCGAAAATGTTCATCGAAGTTTCAAGATCGTGATTCTAACCTTCGAAAAAGGCGGTCCCACTATAGAATTTCCGGCAGCGTTCATGAGGACGGATATAACCGATCTGGATCATTTTCCTGAAGAAGGGTCTCTCCTGTTGGGCGTGAACCTCATTCGGGAGTTCTCTTCCGATAAGCTGGCGGTGACTGAGTTTAAGAATGAACGTGATGTGACCATCGTGCGCAAGTTCCTCAAGCACCCACGGCTTGATTTGGCGCTTGATAAAGCGTGGAATGTAAACCTTGCGCAGGAACTCAACATGACCTCCGATCATTCTCTGTTCGATAAAGAACCAAAACCCGGGAGGTTGCCGCTGGTTCAAGGCAGCATGATCCATCAGTTTGACGCCGATTTTGCCGAACCGAAGTTCTGGATTGATGAAAAAGCCGGACGAGAGGCCATTTTGGGCAGAACGAATGACGAGGGTCAGATATTGCCGTATCAGACCTACCGCCTTGCACATCGTCGGATTGCACGCAGCACCGACGAAAGGGCTGCAATAGCGTGCGTGGTTCCGCCCGGGCGGTTTTGCGCCGACACGGCGCAGACAACCCGTGAGATAATCCCAATTCCGCCGCTGTTGTTCCTGACCGCAGTCTTCAACTCTTTTGTCGTGGATTGGGAAATGCGCCTTCGAATCACGACGCACGTGGATATGCATTTCGTATATGCCATAAGAGTTCCCCGTTTGACAGAAGAAGACGCGGCATTCCGGCCGATTGTCCGGCGTGCGGCGCGGCTGATCTGTACTACGCCCGAGTTTGACGATCTGGCGAAAAAAGTGGGACTGGGTAGCCACAAAGATGGCGCGGCCGATCCGGTTGAGCGGGGGAAGCTGCGCGCGGAGCTTGACGGCCTGATCGCCCACCTCTATCATCTGACGGAAGAGGAATTCGCTTACATTCTTACGACGTTTCCACTCGTTTCCGATTCAGTGAAGATCGCCGCTCACAACGCTTATCGCAACGTCGAGAAAGGATTGATTCAATGAAGGCCAAACCTTATTTGAAAAGTTTCAGTCTCGAAAATTTCAAGGCGATCCAGAAAAGCGGTGTTGTACGGTTCTCGCCGCTAACGGTTCTGATCGGCAACAACGGTTCAGGGAAAAGCAGTCTTGTCGAGGGATTGGAGACGTACCGTTCCATCGTCATGGACGGGCTTGATTCGGCCATGCTGCGATGGTTCGGCATTGAACATATCAGGAACAAAAGAAGGCGACGCAAGCAGGTGAGTCTTGGACTGATGACGGAGGTTTTTACAAATCCTATCCTGTTCAAAATCAACAGCCGAACGGCCAAAGGGGACTTCACGGCATCTATGGCAGTTAATTCCGACCCGGGACTGAACCGCATTCTTATACAGAAGGAACATATTGTATCTCCTGAAGGAGTTGACGTAAGTCGGGATCATACCGGCAGATGTGTGATAAAGCATGGCGATAAGACAGATGAATTAAAACAGATCTATGATCCTGGAAAGAGCGTCATGTTGCAGGACCTGCGCGAATTCATCGGCGCATGGCAGTTTCTGAGTCTCTCCCCGGATCCGATGGGCCGCCCGGCTGTCAAAAAGATGGCCGGCAACGGTGCGGTCATTCTCAACCGCGATGGGTCCAATCTTGCCCAGTATCTCTTGAATATCCGGGCAAAAGACACGATCGCTTTCGAGGAGATCATCGAAGCGATGCGGTTCGTTCTCGATTATGCACGCAATTTCGATCCGATTGAAACACGGGAAATCCAACCCACGATGTATCTCAAGATGCTGGAGAAAGTTGGAGATAGACCTATTGAAATTCCGGGATGGCTCATTTCCACCGGTACGATTCGTATCCTGGCCCTGCTGGCCGTCCTGAGAAACCCCGACCCGCCGCCGCTGATCGTTGTGGAGGAGATCGAAAACGGTCTGGATCCGCGGACGCTTCACATGGTTCTGGATGAGATACGATCGGCTGTTCAGGGGGGGCGAAGTCAGGTCATTCTGACAACGCATTCACCATACCTGCTCGATCTCCTGCCGCTGCAGACACTGGTCCTTGTCGAACGCGAGAACGGCGGGGATCCTGTCTTCCGGCGACCGTCGGATGATGAAGAAATCCGGAAATGGGCGGAGAAATTTGCTCCGGGCCAGCTTTACACCGCGGGTCGTTTCGAACGGGAGGTGTAGCGATGAAGATCGGCTTCCTTGTGGAATGCGGCCCGGAGGGGGCGGAAACCAGAGTCATTTCCCATTTGGCTAAGATGATAAATCGGAAAGTGGAAGCGGATATCATTCCGCTCGGTAATAAACCCAATCTTAAACGCCAATGTGGTGAGTATGCAAAAACCCTGCTGGAGCGTGGGTGCAACCGCGTTTTGATTGTCTGGGACCTGCTGTCGGACTGGCAGGAGTATGAGGGAAAAGGATGTCGGCATGACGATAAAGAAGAGATTTGTCAGTCGTTGAGTGCAGCAGGGCTTCACCGAAACGATAAGCGTGTCCGGTTGCACTGCATCGAGAAGATGCTTGAGGCATGGATTATCGCCGATGAAAGGGCCTTGGGAAAGTTTCTGTCCACGGCGGCGCATCCGGTAAGCGTCCCGCGAAACAGGAGACCGGAACAGATTTCCGATCCCAAAGCCGCCTTGACGACTTTATTCAAAAAGTACGGAGGGCGCGTCCGTCAATATGTGGACAGACAGCATGCCATCCGGATCGCCGAGCGCCTGCCGGATTTGACCCGTTTGCGAAAACTTGAATCGTTCAGGCATTTCGAGTCAAAGCTGACAAACTGAGTATCCAGACTTGGCAATGGTTCATGGATGTTTTCCCCCTGGTGATTCTTGATCGTTTCCTGCGGCCGCGTAATCTTTCTCGATCTTACGAAAGCAATGAAGATGATTCAGACGTTCGACCATGGCCAGGGCAAAACGGTTAACCCACTGCCGGGGCGGGGAAGGAATCTTCCGGCGCGGCTTGACGCCCGGCAGACATTCCAGAAGATGGACTGCTTTCACACCCCTCTTGAGGAGGCGATTTTGACAGCCGATACAGTATGTGACCGTCGTCCTGTTTTCTCCTTCATTGGTGATCTGATCCAGGAAACGATCCGCCAGGTCGGGGTATAAAGCGTTCAGGCTGCCGCCGACGCCGCAACAATGGGCGGCGGAAGACTCAGAAATGGGAACAGATTTAAAATCTTCCCCCGGAGGCGGATGAATATGATCAACCAACCCCCTGGCCTTGTTACGGATGGCCTCCCAGCGCGATGACGGACAGGGGTGATGAAGATAGATCGATTCCATCGGTAGTTTCTTGAAGATCTCCGGCGGCAGTACCTCCAAGATAAAAACAACCTGAATGCCTTCAAGATTTTCCGACAGGAGCTTGTGGCAATTCAGGCAACCGGGGATCACTTGTCTGATGCCGCGATCCTGGAGGCGCTTGTTGATTTCCCGCAAAGCGGCGAAGGCCGTTTCGGTATCGCCCAACCCATACACCGGATCGTAGCAGCAATCCAGAACCAGCCCGACCCGCTGATGCAACCGGCGACTCAGGATTTTCCGGACCTTGCGGACCAGTCCCGGCCGGTTTGCGGCCAGGCCGCATCCCGGCCAGAAGACCGTATCCGCACTTTGGCAATAGGAAAAGGGGAATCTGTGTCCCGCCTTCGCGAACCTGAGGGCGTCGTCCAGTGTATTGCGGACCGGGGATGCAATCGTGTTCTGTCGAACCAGTCGGTGCTTTACATCAAGAAAAGCGGCGGACGGCGACAGGCTCTGGAGACAAACCCCATCGCACCGGCGGCAGGAGGTGCAGTAAAAAGAGACCTCCGGACGCTCCAGGAGGATCCGGTCGGGTGTGCCGTACTCCGTGAGAAAGGGGCAGACGTTCGTACAGGTCCCGCAGCCGGTGCAAAGATTTACAAAATCGTTCACGGATGGTTAATCCACCTTGCCGACGGGATAGCCTGCCTCGTCCCATGGTTTATTCAAACTACAAATATAGAGGGTTGCGGACTGGCCACTACTTCACCGATCTGAGTTGCGGTCTCAATGCCGGCCTTTTTTAATCTCGTGATGAGCTGTTCGGCCTCAGTGGAAGGAACAGAAAGAAGGAGACCTCCCGATGTCTGAGGGTCGAAGAGAATTTCTTCTTCCTCTCTGGATAAGCCTCTCCCTTTTTTCAAGTACCCATCGGCCAATTTTCTGTTGGCTTTATTGCTTCCTGTAGTTTCACCTTTCCGGTACATCTGGAGTGCATTCGGGTAGAACGGCAGCTTGTCGTAGAAAAGGTTGATCTGTAAACGGCTTCCTTTGGCCATCTCCAGCGCATGACCTATCATTCCAAACCCT
>Ga0163199_1001221_pt1 | contig 16033 bp, 16 predicted proteins | sample PL_2010_150m_FD_113537 | JGI IMG/M metagenome (GOLD analysis project Ga0163199, IMG submission 113537) | Freshwater microbial communities from Powell Lake, British Columbia, Canada to study Microbial Dark Matter (Phase II) - PL_2010_150m | ecosystem: Environmental > Aquatic > Freshwater > Lake ... | reverse complement strand
CCACAGAAAAAGATAAATTCCGCAGTTGTATTTTCTTCCGCGGCTTGAGCCAATTTGAAAGAGTCACCAGTTATGTCAGCGAATTGGATTACTTCATCTCTCTGGTAATGATGGCCCAAGACCATAGCCCGACTTCCCAAGGCTGCCTTTGCGGCAAAGGCTCTTTCAACTAAATCTGGATCGCTGCTCTCGGGAAGTTCACCGGTACAAGAAACTCCACGTTCACTCTTTAGGTCAGAGCCCTGTCCTAGGAGAAGTAAATCGGAAAGTCTTGATGAGCCCATGGGGACATTATGGAGTAGCCTTAACCCATACACGAGCCGAATATTTACCTTTTTTTCAATGCGAATTAGATTGGGAGAGCAATGAGCACAGATACCTCACAAGACTTAACAATTACAGCCGCCCCTGCGACTGGGATTGTTCTGACCGATGTTGCAGCCGCAAAAGTTGCAGCGCTCCTGATTCAAGAAGGTCGCGATGACCTAAATCTTCGTGTTGCTGTTCAACCTGGTGGTTGCTCTGGTCTTCGCTACCAACTCTATTTTGATGACCGCGCTCTTGATGGCGACACAATTACCGAATTCGGTGGCGTTAAAGTCGTAACCGACAAGATGAGTACTCCATATTTAACTGGAGCTTCAATTGATTTCGTGGATACTATCGAGAAGCAAGGCTTCACAATCGATAATCCAAATGCCGAAGGCTCATGTGCCTGTGGCGACTCCTTTAATTAACTAAACAGTTATTTAATTCACTATGAAAATTGCCTGTGCCGGCTCTGTCGGGCGCGATCATTTAATGACCTTTCCTGGAAAGTTCACCGACTCTTTAGTGGCTGGATCTCTAGATAAAGTCTCACTCTCGTTTTTAGTCGATGGGCTTGATGTAAGACGTGGTGGTACGGCAGCAAATATCGCATTCGGGATTGGTGCACTTGGGTTAAATCCATATTTGATTGCAGCAGTTGGAACTGATTGGGCCGATTACGATTCTTGGCTAACAAGACATGGCGTAGATACTTCTCACGTTAAGATTTCAAAAGAGTTATTGACTGCATCATTTATGGTTACAACTGATCTTGAGTTAAATCAGATTGCTTCGTTTTTTCCAGGTGCAATGAGCGAAGCCCGCGAGATAGAACTGGCGCCAATCGTTGAAAAGTCTGGCAAATTCGATTTGTTGATTATCTCGCCAGATGATCCAGATGCGATGCTCAGCCACAGCCAGAGCGCACGTGAAATGGGAATTCCATTTGCAGCCGATCCTTCACAACAACTTGCCCGCATGGATGGCGAAGCAATTAAATCTTTAATAGAAGGTGCCGAATATCTATTTTTAAATGAGTATGAACTAGCACTTACTATTCAAAAGACTGGCTGGAGTGATGCTGAAATTTTCAGCAAAGTTAAGAAGCGGGTAATAACTTTAGGATCCCAGGGCTCTCGGATTGAAGAGCATGGGAAGGAATCAATTACAGTCGGAACCCCTAAAGAGATTGCAAAGTTAGACCCTACGGGAGTCGGTGATTGTTACCGAGCTGGATTTGTATCTGGACTTGCTTGGGAACTCAACCATGAAAGATGTGCCCAGATAGGTTCGATGCTCGCAACATTTTGTATCGAAACTAAGGGAACTCAGGAATATAGATTTAGCAAGAGTGAATTTGTTGAGCGATTTGCTAAGGCATATGGTGAGAGCGCTGCAGAGGAAGTTAACGAGAAGATTGAGCCACGTTTAGTCGGTTAACTTTGTAACTTCGAAAGTACTTTCACCAATTTCTTTTACGGTATTTTCAGTCATACGTGCCCAAGCAATTAAATCTGGCGCAGAAGCAGGGTCATCACTTAAAAGCCTAATTTGTGAACCAATAGGCTTGGATTTAAGCGCCTTTGCAAGCTCGATTACTGGCAAGGGGCAGCGCTTTCCAAGACAATCTAAGACCTCCATTAGGCGCGCAATTCGGCAACTGTTTTTTCTAGAACTTCCAGAAAAATCTTCACTTCTTCAAAGGTAGTTGCATGGTGAATCGTGAGTCTGATATTTCCTTGGGTCAATGTTCCTAACGCTGCGAGAACGTGACTAGGTTGCATATTCATTGCGTTACAGGCCGAACCAGAATCAACGGCAAAGCCCTTATCGGCCAGTATTGTCACTAACTGTTCGGCATTTACATAGAGAAAAGATGCGCTAATTAAATGGTTGGCGCCACCAGGTGCAAGATCGGCATCCGGGATTTTAGTAGATATGTACTCTCTAATTTCAGAATTTATCGCACTAATTTTTTCCGCAAGATTCTTCTCATCAGCAACCCAGCTATCAATTGCTAAAGCGCTTGCCACAATTAGCGGTAAAGATGTGGGACCAGGATTTATTCGGCCATCTAAATGTGGAAGTGGATTCTTCCAATTGGCCTTCTTGGAAATCGCAAGGATTCCTAATCCGCCTGGGCCAGCCCATGAGGTTGAATCCCAAAGTGCAGCGCTCCAATTTTCTGGTAATCCAATCCTGGTTCCGGAAGCGGTGGCATCGACGAATAGTTCAGCACAACTTATGGGACGACCGACCTGGATTATTCCGGTTTCGCGATTGCATAGTTGTAGGGAGACGACATCGGAAGTAGTGCATTCCTCAAAATCGATCTCCCCAGAGCTCGATGTCGCAAGTTGCAGATTTGGATAATTCTCAGCAATTGCAAAGATTTCCATCCGATCGATATTGCTATAAACCAATCTCGCTCCGGGGGAGAGCAGACCACTCAGCGCTAAATGAAATCCGAGATTTGGCTCACCCAGGAATGAGATCTCATCACTTCTAACTCCGAGGTGCCCGGCAAGGGTTTCCCGCGCTTCATTTAAGAGAATTGCGGCGCTTTTTGAATCAACACCTAGCTTTGTCGGATCCGGCCAGGAAACTTCGAAAATATGTGGCAAGGCCATTCGGGCAGCCTCGTGAAGCCGAGGTTCGGCTTGAAAGTTTGAAGTGATGGAAACCACGCCTAGAACGCTACTCCCACTTGGTTGGAAGAGTGAAACCGATGGATATTCTTAGCCAATGGAATTTAAGCCAGCCAAGAAGTCAATAGCCAGAACGGCTCTCTCCCTGTTATCTGTTGGGGCGATAACTCTTCTCACCTCTTGCTCCTCTGAAAATATTTCAGGGATGGGTTTTCCAAAGGGCGTATCTAGCGTTACCGAAACTTCACTTCCGCTATGGCAAGGCGCTTGGATTGCCGCCGGAGTCGTTGGTATTTTTACTGCAGTATTAATCATGTGGCCAGTCTTCCGCTACCGCCGCAAAGGTGATGAAGTTCCAAAGCAAACTCAATACAACATTCTTGTTGAAATTTCTTACACAATAATTCCATTTATTATTGTCGCAGTCCTTTTTTACTTCACCGCGGTCAAAGAATCTACAATTACTAAGGTTTCAGCAGCAGATAAAATTAGCCACGTAATTGATGTAAATGGTTTTCAGTGGTCATGGCAATTTACATATAGAGATAATCCTGTAGCTCCTACAATCACAGGAACTCCTGCAAAACCTCCAGTTCTAGTTCTACCTAAAGGCGAACGAGTACGATTCAACATTAATTCAACGGATGTCGTTCATGGCTTCTGGATCCCAGCCTTCATGATTCAAATGCAGAATCTCCCTGGCGTGGAGAATCACCTTGAATTTACCGCCAATAAAATTGGAACTTATCCGGGAAGATGCAACATTCTTTGCGGGCGGAATCACTCTCAAATGTTGTTCAAGGTAAAAGTAGTTTCTCCAAGTGCATATCAAAAGTACATCTCTAATTTGAAGGCGGCCTAATAATGACTACATACGCTAATAAAACCGCAGTACTTCCTGGCGAAACCAATAAAACAAGGAATAGGCCAACAAGTAAAGGGCAGCTCTTCGTCAAGATAATTACAACTACCGATCACAAGATGATTGGGTATATGTATCTGATCACAACTTTTGCCTGGTTCTTAATCGGTGGCTTACTTGCTTTGATTCTGCGCGCTGAACTTGCTCGCCCAGGGCTGCAATTTATATCTAATGAGCAGTACAACCAAGTCTTTACAATGCACGGCACGATTATGCTGCTTCTTTTTGCTACGCCACTCTTCGTGGGATTTGCCAATGTAATCATGCCGCTTCAGATTGGGGCTGCAGATGTTGCATTCCCAAGAATGAATATGTTGTCTTATTGGCTATTTTTATTCGGTGGGTTAATGGCATTTGGCGGGTTTTTATCACCAGGCGGAGCCGCTTCATTTGGTTGGACTGCTTATGCGCCATTATCTAATTCACAATATTCCCCTGGCATCGGCGGAGATCTTTGGGTCATCGGTTTAGCAATGGGTGGAATTGGAACAATTCTTGGTGGCGTCAATTTCATTACAACAATTATCACAATGCGCGCACCTGGAATGACGATGTTCCGCATGTCAATCTTCAGTTGGAATGTGTTACTCACATCAATTCTCGTATTGCTAGCTTTCCCACCGCTTGCCGCAGCGCTCCTAGGTTTGGAATCTGATCGCCTCTTCGGCTCGCATATCTTTGATCCCGCCAATGGCGGTGCAATGCTCTGGCAACATCTCTTCTGGTTCTTCGGACATCCTGAGGTTTATATTCTGGCGCTGCCATTCTTCGGTATTGCAACAGAAATTCTGCCGGTATTTAGTCGTAAACCAATATTTGGTTATAAAGGGCTGATCGCAGCAACGATTGCAATTTCCGCGCTTTCAGTTTCTGTTTGGGCCCACCACATGTTCGCAAGCGGTCAAGTGCTACTGCCATTCTTCTCATTTATGACATTTTTAATTGGTGTGCCAACTGGCGTTAAATTCTTCAACTGGATTGGAACAATGTGGCGAGGTAGCGTCTCATTTGAAACCCCAATGCTCTGGGTAATGGGATTCCTAATTACATTCTTATTTGGTGGCCTTACTGGAATTATTCTGGCTTCACCTCCACTTGATTTCGCAGTCTCGGCTTCTTACTTCGTGGTTGCACACTTCCATTACGTACTCTTTGGAACTGTAGTCTTTGCAATGTTCGCTGGGTTCTATTTCTGGTGGCCAAAGATGACCGGTCGCATGCTTAATGAACGCCTTGGAAAGATTCATTTCTGGGCAACTTTCTTCGGCTTCCATTTAACCTTCCTTGTGCAACATTGGTTAGGTATCAAGGGAATGCCACGTCGATATGCTGATTATTTAGCCACAGATGGATTCACTAATATGAATATGATCTCGACGGTTGGAGCAGCTCTCTTGGCGCTCTCGATGATTCCATTCTTAGTTAACGTCTGGATTACTAGAAAATCACCACTTGTCGGAGTGGATGACCCTTGGGGTTATGGCGCATCACTTGAATGGGCAACCTCTTGCCCACCTCCACGCCACAACTTCACTTCGATGCCAAGAATTCGAAGTGAGCGACCAGCATTTGACCTCCACTATCCGCACATCAAAACAGAGGGCCATTAAAAATGAAGACTGGTTGGATGTTATTTACTGGACTAGCAATCTTTTATGCAATCATTAGCGTGATTTATTGGTTGGTTGGTGGTGAAGCCGTAGGAATTACAGCAATCGGTCTATCTGGCGGCCTAGCAGCAATAATTGGTTTCTATCTCTGGTTCACAAATAAGCGTCTTGGAAATGTGCTTCCAGAGGATAATACAAGTGGGGAAATTTCAGACTCTGCAGGTGAACTTGGATTCTATTCACCACATTCATGGTGGCCATTGCCAGTTGCATTCTCAATGGTTCTAGCTGGACTGGGACTTCTAATTGGTTGGTGGCTTACGCTAATTGCCGTTGGTAGCTTACTAATTAGCGTTCTTGGTTTCGTTCTTGAATACGAGAAACCTTCAAAAACTGCGCACTGAGTAAAATCAACAAGAGCGCAAGAGGCAATGTAAGTAGTACCCCGAAGAGTGCGCCATTTAGCTCTTGACCTAACTCTGAAAGGTTTGCAAAGAGCATCGATACTGATAGTCCGATAGTTCCAAGAGTTCCAACAATAAAAAGATCTCGGCCAGCAATAACCTTGTGTCGCAGGATTCTCATTGCAAGTGCACCAAAGAGGTAGATGCCTAGTGGCTTTCCCACAAGTCGAGCAACAATTAGCGCAACAACAATCGGACTTACAAATAACGCCAACGACAAGTTCCAAGGTATCCAAAGCGTTGTAAAAATGAAAGCTGGAATCACTAGGTAATTTACAAGTGGCGTAATTTTACGCACCAACCACTTCGATTCATTGTGATTAATACAAAGCCCCAATAGAACACCGATAACGGTCGGATGGATTCCAGAACCCTTAAAAACACCCCATGCCACAAGTGCAATTAGCGCAGCAATGATTGGAAACCTTGGTGCTATCTTCCAGAAGAGAATAATCATGAGCGCACTTATTACCAATCGAACTACATCGATATGGTGATGATAAACAAGGGCAATAAGAATTATGGATCCGATGTCATCCGCAATTGCCAGCGCCAATAGAAATCCGCGAATTCGATTTGAAATTTTGCTAGACAAGATCGATAACGCTAATAGTGCAAGCGGTAGGTCAGTAGCCATCGGAACACCCCAGGCAGAAGTGGATGCACCGAGACCTTTAGCAATTGTGTAATAGATAAGAGCCGGCAGAAGCATCCCACCAAGGGCGGCGAAAAATGGGATAAAGAATGAGAATTTCTTCCTGAATGAACCTTCTACTAACTCGGCCCGCAGTTCAATTCCAGCGAGAAAAAAGAAAAGTACAAGTGGCCCCGTAGCAATCCAGTCACGTGCGCTATTCATGAACTCCATTTACGAAGTCTAAAGGAAGAGTTAGTGGTGCCCGCCGCCTAGCGCCTTGGCTTCGCTTTCCGTTGGAGCATCAATCTGCTCAACATGTGCTTGGCTAAATCTTGCGCGTATTCTGCCCTTGAACCCTTGCGGATTGAGCACCCCATTGGCATCTGTAGTCGGAACGATAAGTGCGGCTGGTTGTGGGTGCTGGGTAAGAGTGAATTTCTGTTCTGGTGTCAGTTCTTCATGAACCTCAATGAACTCACCATGGGGGAGCATTACTAATCGGCCAGTCTCTCGACCGTGAAGAACTTTCTCACGATCTGCACGTTGCAATGAAAGGCAGATCCGTTTAGTAATGACAAATACAAGAGGTGGAATTACAAGTACACCAATTCGGGTAAACCACATAATTTGGTTAATTGTCAGATGGAAATTGGTGGCAATAATGTCATTTCCACCGTTGATCAACACGACCAAGATGAATGCAAGTGACATCGCACCAATAGCAGTTCTATTTGGATTGTTACGTGGTCGTTCTAGCAAATGATGTTCGCTCTTATCGCCAGTCATCCAAGATTCGATAAATGGATAGAGCGCCATGAGAGTGAAGAGAATTCCAGGAATTATTAAACCTGGAATCAGAATGTTCCAAGAGATTGTATGACCAAATGCATGCGTCTCAATTGGAGGAGCCATGCGAACTAAACCATCGAGCCAGCCCATATAAAAGTCGGGCTGTGATCCCGCAGAAATTTGTCCAGGGTTATATGGACCGTAAAGCCAAATTGGGTTAATGGAAGCAACTGCGCCCAGCAGAGCTGTTACGCCGAAGACAATAAAGAAGAAACCGCCCGCCTTTGCCATGTAAATCGGCATTAGTGGGTAGCCAACAACATTCTTTTCGGTGCGCCCAGGACCTGGATATTGAGTGTGCTTCTGATACCAAACCAACATTAAATGGACGGTAATTAGCGCTAAGAAGATTCCAGGCAATAAGAGAACGTGAACTGTGAAAATACGTGGAATAAATACGTGGCCTGGGAAAGCACCACCGAAAGCGAAGAATGCAAGATAAGAACCAACTACAGGAAGCGCTTGAATTATTGCTTCAGCAATTCGGATACCAGTTCCAGAGAGAAGGTCATCCGGAAGTGAATAACCCAGGAAGCCTTCAACAATTCCGAGGGTTACTAGTCCAACACCAATTAACCAGTTTGCTTCGCGTGGTTTGCGGAATGCGCCGGTAAAGAAAACTCGCATTAGGTGGGCAATCATTCCCGCCATAAAGATCAGGGCGGCCCAATGGTGAATTTGGCGCATTAAAAGCCCGCCACGAACATCAAAAGAGATGTGAAGCGTGGATGCATAGGATGCAGACATCTCAATATTCTTGAGAGGCTCATAACTACCTTGATATATAACGTCGCGTTGTGATGGGTCAAACCAGAAGGTCAGGAAAGTTCCTGAAAGTAAAAGAATAATAAAAGAGTAGAGAACAATTTCGCCGAGCATGAAAGACCAGTGGTCTGGGAATACTTTTGTTAGATTCTTGCGAAGCCATTTTGCCGCGCCAGTTCTATCATCTACATAACTCGCGACATTACCGCCTATGCGTTCTACTTTACTCATGATGAGCGCTCCCAATAGCTAGGTCCAACTGATTCTGTAAATGGTTGTTGCGCAACTAGATAGCCATCTGCATCAACTGTGATTGCAAGCTGAGGAAGTGGTCTTGCAGATGGTCCGAAGATAACTTTCGCAGCGCGAGTTACATCGAATGTTGATTGGTGGCATGGACAGAGCAAATGTTTAGTCTGTTGTTCATAAAGTGCTACTGCGCATCCCATGTGTGAACAGATTTTAGAGAAAGCGATAATTCCATCATGCGTCCACGAGAGGCGCTCGGCATCTAATTGAAATTCTGATGGGCGAAGGCGAATAAGCAGAACTGCATCTTTACCAATATCCGAAAGTGTGCGTTCTTGGCCTTCAACTAACTCTGGAAGAACTTGTGCAACTGCGCCAATTTCTAAATCTTCTGGACGAATTGGGCGATTACCGGGATCGGTCACAAGGCGGGTGCCCTTCTTCCACGAAGTTTTCTCTAACTCTTTCTTTGGAAGTGGGCCTAAATCACGAAGTAAAACTAGGGGAGTGAGTGCAGAAATTCCTAGCGCTAAACCAAGTGTTCGCTTGATGAGTGAACGGCGACCTAAACCTGAAGCACTGGCTTGTTCTTTAACAGTTCTAACAAAATCAGCACGATCTTCATCAGGAGATCTAAATTCATGACGCTCTGCGATAACTTCGGTATCTGGCATTAGCTCTTTCGCCCAAAGAACTAAACCAAGTCCAATGAAGAGAAGCGCGAAAGCCATGCCAAGTCCGAGAAGAAGTTGGTGAGCATTAGTATCTCCCATAACTGGCAGGAAGAAGTATTGGTTATCTGGGATAAAAATGTAAGAATAAATTGCGACTACTGTAGAGATTGCCGAGAGCACAAAAAGGATTGCTACTTGGCGCTCTGCCCGATCGGCTGCCTTTGGATCCAGATCAGTTTTGCGGTGCACATGTTCTGGCAAACCTGGATCTTGAAATTTCTGAAGTTCGTTAGACATTTTTCTACCTTACCTCGCCTTCGCAGTTAGCCATACCGCAATACCAATTAATAGTCCAAGACCTAGAGTCCAAACTAGAAGGCCTTCAGTTACCGGCCCAACGCGACCAAGAGATGCTCCACCTAAGTTTGGTTCACTTTCGGCGGCTTTGATCCATTTGATTATTGAAAGTTTCTCCTCTGGAGTAATTGTTTTATCGCTGAATACCGGCATTGATTGCGGTCCAGTAATTAGCGCTTCGTAAATATGTCTTGCTTCAACACCCATAAGTGTTGGGGCATATTTGCCTTGGCTTAAGGCGCCACCTTGGCCAGCAAAGTTGTGACACATTGCGCAGTTGGTGCGAAATAGTTGGCCACCTTCGGCAGTATTTCCATCGCGCTCGTAAGTTAATTGCGCTTCGTTAATTACATCGGGTCCTGGCGCAAGGGAGGCAACATATGCGGCAAGAGCTGCGGTTTCTTCTGCATTATAAATAGGTTGTTTGCGCATCGCCTGTTGGCTCATATCTTGCATCGGCATGCGACCAGTGCCAACTTGGAAATCTACAGACGCTGCACCTACGCCAATTAGCGAAGGCGCGATCGAGCCACCTTCTGCATTTAGGCCGTGGCAGGAAGAGCAACCCCGCGCGAAAATTTGTTTACCTTCTTCTATCAGCGTTGATTGCGCGGTTGTCTCCATTTTATTTGTGCTTGGAAGCGCACTGGCAACCTGGAATGTGGCACCCAGAGATATCAATGCAACAACTAAAAGCGCTGGACCAGCAAAGCGATGGCGGCGGTATCGAGAAATCTTTTTGATTCCTGAATTAATTCTTACCGTTCTCAATTATTCACCTATCTCCATTACTTAATTAAATAGATTGCTGAAAAAAGCGCGATCCAAACGATGTCAACGAAGTGCCAATAGTAAGAAACAACAATCGCAGTCTGTGCCTGCTTGTGTCCAAATTTCTGGGCGCGAAATACTCGAATCATCACAATCAGAAATGCAATCAAGCCACCCGTAACATGCATTCCGTGGAAGCCAGTTGTGATAAAGAAAACTGATCCGTAAGCGTTTGAAGAGAGCGTTAGACTTTCATGTACTAAGTTCGCATATTCATAAACTTGGCCACCGATGAAGAAGGCGCCCATTAGAAATGTTAAGGCAAACCATTCGCGCATTCCCCATTTACTAAATTGCAAAATTGATCCAGCACGTTTTGCTTGGAAACGTTCTGCAGCGAAGACTCCAAACTGACAAGTGACGGAGGAGAGAACTAGAACCGTTGTGTTAGTTGCTGCAAATGGAATATTTAATAGGCCTGTTGACTCCAGCCAAACTTTCGGCCCTTGCACGGCGCGCGTGGTGAAATACATTGCAAAGAGCGCTGCGAAAAACATTAACTCACTTGCAAGCCAGACGATGGTTCCAACCGCAACGATATTTGGACGGTTTACCTTTTGAGGGGCAGATGTTTGCATGGCGCTTGGACTGGATGTCATAAGGCGATTATTCACGATTCCTGGAATAAATGAGATGTTTTACCCTAGGTACGGCTGCTACTTTGGGTGAAACTCATCACGGAATCTACAATCAAAAACCGCGATTAATTGGCTTCACTGGCGGCTAGACTTTCAACCATGGCTTCAGAAAAGAACCTAAAAATCGCACTATATTCAGATGACTCATCTGTCCGATCCTCGGTAATAACAGCGCTTGGTCGCAGGGTTTGCGCAGAGCTCCCCGAACACAAGATTATTGAGTTCGCCACAGGCCCAGCCCTTCGTCTTTACCTAGATTCAAAAGAATCGGTAGATCTCTTCATTCTTGATGGCGAAGCCGTTCCTGAAGGTGGTTTGGGTCTGGCTAGGCAATTAAAAGATGAAGTATTCAACTGCCCACCAGTCTTAGTTATCACAGGTCGAGTTCAAGATAATTGGCTCGCCTCATGGTCAAAGGCTGAAGATGTAGTGATGCATCCAATTGATCCATTTACCTTGGCCTCGAAGGTTGCTTCATTGTTGACTAGCAGAACCGTGGCTAATCGCTAGTTAAGGTTTAATTTTTCGCTCTGGAAGTCGTTTCATAAATTGCTGCAAGTCCTGAATGGTAAATACTTCAAATCCTGCCGCCCGCTCAATTAATCGGTGCAGAACTTCAACAGTAGTTTTAACATCATCGAGCGCTCTGTGGGTTGGTAGCGATTGCGTCTGGAAAAACTCTGCCAGAGTGCCTAGTTTATAGTTCAAAATCTCGGAGCGTTCAATAACTAACCTGGCAAATCTGACAGTGTCGAGTACTTCATGCTTTGGCCAAGGTTCGGAGAGTGAACGGGCTGCTGCTTTCAAAAAGCCAATGTCGAATGGCGCATTGTGCGCTACAAAATATGGAGCGTCATGTTCGCTGTGTTCACTAATGAAATGCATAAAATTCGCATAGGCATCTGCAATTTGCGGTGCATCGCGCAGCATCTCATCTGTGATGCCAGTTAAATTTGTAATGTATTCGGGCAACGGAACATCGGGATTAACAAAAGTTGAAAATTCCGCAAGCATTTCGCCGCCGCGGACGGCGACCGCCCCGATTTCGGTTATTGCGCAACCTAGAGCAGGAGAGGCGCCGGTAGTTTCTAGATCCAGAACAATGAAAGTTACATCTTTGAGTGGGCGTCCAATTTCGCTAAACCCAGGTTGCCAATTATCTGTGGGTGAATCGAAGCTCGATCGCGAGATTTCTGGCGTTGAGGGTGACATGCCTGAAGGTTAAAGCAATGCACTGTCATTTTCTGGCGTTTTCTAGGCTTAGCTATTTGAAATCGGAGGAAACTTTGGAGTTTGGGTTGAGAGTTTGTTACCACGCCATGACGCCTTGAAACTTGATTGAAATGTGGTGGGCGATAGGGTTGGACGCACATCAATCCCTTTCAAAAGGGTTACCTCAGGAGGCGCTTTGAAAAAACCATTAAAGCTAATGGCGGTTGTTGCATCTTTGACCCTTATTACAGGTGTTGCAGTTGCTCCCGCTTCACAAGCAGCAGGAAAAGTTAAACTCTGTCTTGCACTAGATACTGGTGGCGTAGACGACCGTTCTTTCAATGAAGGTGCATGGAAAGGCGCACAAGCTTCATTAGTATCAAATGCCGAGTACCTTCCTGCTACATCATCTGCAGATTTCGCACCAAATATCAAGAAGTTTGTTGATAAGGGTTGCGAATTAATCGTGGGTGTTGGTTTCGCTATCTCAGCAGAAATTGTTAAGTCTGCGAAGGCTAATCCAAAGATTAAGTATGCAGTTGTTGATGATGCGGGTCAAGATTGTGATGCAAATTGGAATTGTAAAGATGTTCCAAATGTAAAGGGACTAACCTTCCAAACTGACGAAGCAGCATTCATGGCAGGCTACCTAGCAGCCGGAATGTCGAAGACCGGCAAGGTTGCAACTTACGGCGGCGCTCCATATCCAACAGTTACAATTTTCATGGATGGATTTGCTCGCGGCGTTGCTCATTACAACAAGCTAAAGGGAAAGAGCGTTCAGGTACTTGGCTGGGATCCAGCAAATCCAAAGTCTGGAACATTCGTTGGTAACTTCTCTGATCAGGCTAAGGCGCTAACAATTTCTAAGGGCTTCGAACAACAAGGTGCGGATATCATCCTTCCTGTTGGCGGAATTCTGGGTGCATCTTATGCAGCAGAATCTGAGAAGAGCAAAAAGTCACTCACAATCTGGGTTGACTCAGATGCTTACAACACTCTTACTGCTGGTAAGTCAATTATTCTGTCGACTGTAGTAAAAGAGATTGGTGCATCTATCAAATCAGTCGCGAAAGATGTGGCTGATAAGAAGTTCACCGCATCTAAGTATGTTGGAACTCTAAAGAATAAAGGAGTTTCACTTGCGCCTTATCATGACTTGTCAGGTCAAGTTCCTGGTACTCTGAAAAATGAAATCCGCGCTATTCGCGATTCCATTATCGCTGGAAAACTAAAAGTTAATTAATCATTAATTAACCACTTAAAAATAGGAGGCGCCGAGCAATCGGGCCTCCTATTTTTTTGCACTCGAATTCGCTAAGATTCCGAGGTGTCATTAGAGCTACGCGGAATTACTAAAACCTTTGGTTCCTTTATCGCCAATGACGAAATAAATTTAAGAGTTGAAACTGGTCAAATACATGCGATTCTTGGCGAAAATGGCGCTGGGAAATCAACCCTAATGAATATTGTTTATGGATTACTTAAGGCAGATTCGGGTGAATTATTAGTCGACGAAAAAATTATCAATATTTCTGAACAAAGTGATGCGCTAAGGGCTGGCATAGGAATGGTGCACCAGCACTTCATGCTCATCCCTGTTTTCACTGTGGCCGAAAATATTGTCTTAGGACATGAAAAAACAGGGAAATTCGGAGCGTTAGATATTGAAACTGCACGATCGGCTATAAGAGAAGTATCAAAAGATTTCGGTTTTGAAGTAGATCCGGACGCGATTGTTGAGACGCTTCCTGTTGGCATTCAACAAAAAGTAGAGATTATTCGGGCGCTAATCTATGAGGCTAAAGTTTTGATTCTCGATGAACCGACTGCAGTTTTGACGCCACAAGAAACTGATGAACTTTTGAAAACGATGCGAGAACTAAAAGCCAAGGGAACCTCGATTATTTTTATCACTCACAAATTGCGTGAAGTTAGAGAAGTTGCTGATCAAATTACAATTATTAGACGCGGAAAAGTTGTTGGCGCAGTCTCACCGCAAACATCTGAAGGTGAACTTGCCTCACTGATGGTCGGGCGCACTGTAGATTTAGCGCCTGAGAAAATAGAGCACAAAGTGGGTGAGCCCATTTTGGTAGCAAAAGATTTAACGGTTCGAGATGCTCTCGGAAATGCCGTAGTCAAGAAGGTTAATTTCCATGTAAATGAAGGTGAAGTTCTAGCAGTCGCAGGCGTTCAAGGAAATGGCCAATCCGAACTAGCTCGAGCACTTATCAACTTAGAAGATCACGTTGAAGGATCTATTCTCCTGGGTGGAAATGAGCTTCGAGGAAAGAGTATTTACGCTTCACTGCACGCTGGAATTGCATTTATTCCGGAGTCACGCGAGTTAGATGGTCTCGTTGGAAGTTTCTCGATTGCCGAGAATTTGATTCTTGATTTACATGATCAAGCACCATATACAAAGGGGATTACGCTTTCGGCAGGAGTTGTTCTGGCGGAGGCAGAGAAGAAAGTTAAGGAATTCGATATCAGATCACAATCCGTTTCAGATGCTGTTTCGACACTTTCCGGTGGAAACAAGCAGAAAGTTGTTATTGCCCGTGAACTATCGAGGCCGGTCAAGGTTTTAGTTGCCTCTCAACCAACCCGCGGTCTGGACGTTGGCTCGATCGAGTTCGTACACGAACGCATACTTGCCGAACGCGATGCTGGTCGTGGGGTAATCCTTTTTAGTACCGAACTCGATGAAGTTATGGCTCTTGCTGATCGTATTGCGGTTATGTATCGCGGTGAAATCCTGGATATTGTTGATTCGAAAGTTACACGTGAAGAACTTGGCCTTTTAATGGCTGGCGTGGCTTCTAAGAAGGCGAGTGCATGATGCGCAATTCACTCTCTAAATTCGGACAGGCAATTAAATTGCCAGGTCTATCTTTCGGGTTGGCCTTCACGCTAACCGGATTTATTATCGCCTTCTCAGATTCCAAAGTTTTGAGTAAAATTGGGTCACCTTTGGAATTTATCAAGAGCGCTGGTGCTACGGCAGGAAATGCATATCTTGCACTTTTCCAAGGTTCTATTTTTGATATCAATTTAACCAAGAGCCATAATTTCTTCCAGGGTTTCTACCCGCTCTCTGAAACTATTGTTATTGCAACTCCACTTATTTTGACTGGCCTATCAGTTGCACTCGCATTTAAATCTGGTCTCTTCAATATTGGAGCTCAGGGACAATTCATTTTTGGCGCGATTGGCGCTTCCTATGTTGGTTTTCATTTCCATCTTCCATTAGTTATTCACGTTATAGCTGCAGCGCTAGCAGGAATGGCACTTGCTGCAATTTGGGGTGCGGCAGTGGGGTTATTGAAAGCAAAGACCGGCGCCCATGAAGTTATTTTGACGATTATGATGAATTACATCGCTGGCTATTTTATTTTGTGGACTCTGAAAACGAGCCAATTTTTGCGTCCAGGACGAATCGATCCAATCGCGCCAGAGGTAAATCAAAGCGCTAGATTGCCGTTGCTCGCTGGTGCTAATTTGCGAATTCATGCCGGAATATTTATTGCTCTCGCTGCCGCGCTCTTTGTTTGGTGGTTACTAACCAAGACAACTATTGGTTATAAATTTCGCGCAGTTGGTGCCAACGGCCAAGCGGCAAAAACTGCAGGAATTTCAGTACCTTTCGTTCTGACAGCCACGATGGCAATTTGCGGTGCACTCGCAGGATTGGGTGGCGCAGTCCAAGTACTTGGCAGTGAACATGCACTAAATGCAGATATCGCTGGCTCATTTGGCTTCGATGCGATAACAGTTGCTCTTCTCGGTCGAGCCCAGCCACTCGGAACAGTATTTGCAGCCCTTTTATTTGGCGCACTTCATGCTGGAGGACGCACAATGCAAT
>Ga0163199_1001219_pt1 | contig 16036 bp, 13 predicted proteins | sample PL_2010_150m_FD_113537 | JGI IMG/M metagenome (GOLD analysis project Ga0163199, IMG submission 113537) | Freshwater microbial communities from Powell Lake, British Columbia, Canada to study Microbial Dark Matter (Phase II) - PL_2010_150m | ecosystem: Environmental > Aquatic > Freshwater > Lake ... | reverse complement strand
TTCATCTCGTAGAAGAAGAACGCCGCGTGTGGCGATTTGGCGTTCCGTTTCCCGGCGAGGAGCGGCCAGATGTCGAGGCCGTCAATCTTGTGCTTCGGCAGCTTGGCGCTGGCCAGCTTTGCGATCGTCGGCAGCAGGTCAATCGTCATCGCCGGCTCGCGGCAGACGCTGCCCGCCGGAATCCTGCCGGGCCAGCGCGCGATGAACGGCTCGCGCATGCCGCCCTCCCAACACGTTCCCTTGCCCTCGCGCAACGGCCCGGCCGAGCCGCCGTGATCGCCAAAGCGCAGCCACGGCCCGTTGTCACTGGTGAAGACGACGAGCGTCCGGTTATCGAGGCCGTTCGCCTTCAACGCGTCGAGGATCTGGCCGACCGACCAATCAATCTCCATGATCACGTCGCCGTAGAGGCCGCGCTGCGACTTGCCCTTGAATTTGTCGCTCACGTAGAGCGGCACGTGCGGCATCGAGTGCGCCAGATAGAGGAAGAACGGCCGGTCCTTGTTCTTCTCGATGAACTTCACCGCGCGTTCCGCATACCACGTTGTGAGTTGCGCCTGATCGTCGGGCGTGACGTCTTTCTTCACGACTTTATCGCCCTCGATCAGCGGCAGGGGCGGATAGCCGCCTTTTCCCGGCTTCGCTTCTGGATGGTGCGGCCACATGTCGTTGGAATACGGCAACCCGAAATATTCGTCGAATCCGTGCCGTGTCGGCAGGAACTGCGGCGCGTCGCCGAGGTGCCATTTGCCGAGGCAGGCCGTGGCATAGCCCTTTGTCTTCAGCAACTCGGCCAGCGTGGTTTCGTCGGCACTGATGCCGGTCTTCCAACGCGGGCCGATGACAGAGGGCATACCGACGCGCTGCGGATAACAACCGGTCAGCAGCGCCGCACGCGACGGCGTGCAAGACGGCGCGGCCACGTAGAAGCTGGTGAACTTGATCCCCTCCACCGCCATGCGGTCGAGGTTTGGCGTCGTCCAGCCCTTCGCGCCGAAACAAGCGACGTCGGCGTAACCCAAGTCGTCGGCAAAGATGATAACGATGTTCGGCTCCGCCGCGCAGGCTCCCACCGGAAGGCATGCCCAGACAATTGCTGCCAGACTTACAATCAGAAGTCGAATGGACGTCATGGCTGAATCCGACGGTTCAAACCACGGAATACACGGAACACACGGAAAAGGGAGAATTGCCTGATTTCATTTCGTTTCCGTGTATTCCGTGTATTCCGTGGTTTGAACTGTTGTTTCAGGTGTGCCTCAACGCCGCGGGATCACGGGCAGCACGACGTGCGATGGTTGCCTGACGGTGTGGAAAATCTTTTGTTCGGCGACGACGGAGTTGGTTTCGAGGCCGATGTTGTCCGCGCCCGTGTTGAGGTTCCGCAGATAGTAAGGGAAGTAGCTGCTGGAAATCTCGATGCGGATGCGATGGCCCTTCGCGAAGACGTTGCCGGTAGCCCGCCAGAATTCGATCGTGTATTCGTAAACCTGGTTCGGCTCGATAACGCTCAACTTGTCCGGGTTGAAAGCCCCGCCGCGCTTGGGGTCGCGATGACGTGCCCGCATGATGCCCTCGCAGAGCATCGCCGCGTAGCCGTCCGGTCGCACATCCACGAGCCGCACCATCCAGTCCGTGTCGCGGGCGGAGGTGGCGGCGTAGAGTTTGGCCGTGATCGGGCCGGTGACTTCGACCTCCTCGTCCAGCGGCGGCGTGGTATAGACCAGCACGTCGGGTCCACTGGAAGATTTGCGCGTGTCCACCGCCCCGTCCTCCAGGTGACCGCCGGTGAACGGCGACATGGTCGGCTTGGCGGGATCATATATATATATATAGGTGTCGGACTCAGCGGCTCCCGACGCGCCCGGGGACGACGTGCTCAGCGAACCGTCGCCGCTCGTCGAGTTCGCGTGGCCGCCGCTGTTCAGGAAGTATTTTGTCCAGCGCGTCTGCGGCAGCGGCCAGTCCTGCTCGGCATGCCAGCGGTTGCGGCCCATGACGAAGACGTGCACGGGCGGATCGTTGGTCACGTCGTTGACGGTTCCTTTCAGCCAATGGTCGAACCAGCGGCAGACGTAGCCGTCCCAGTTGATCAGGGCATCAGCGCCGTAATCGAACGCGCCCAGTTTGCGGCTGGTGTTGATGATGTGCTGCCACGGACCGATGACCATTCGCGGACGGCGGGCTTCGGCGGTCGCGCCGTGCTTTTTCATCGCCAGATAGTTCATCGGCGAACCGGGAAAATCGGCATCGAACCAGCCGGTCACGGCGAGCGACGGCACCGTGACCTTCGCGTAGGACTGCGGCGTCTGGTAGGCGATGCCGCGCCAATACGGGTCGCTCGCCAGGTTGCCGCGGATCCATTTCTCGAACCACGGCGAGTCGAGCGCCCCGCGAAGTTCGTTCAGCTTGATGTAGGGCAACTGCATGTAGTCCGTGAGCCGTCTCTCGCTGGCCGCAAAGCCACCGTAAGGACCGGGGCCTAGGGTTTGCCCCACGCGTCCGGCCATCTGCCCCGCCCAGTCCAACATCACGCCCATGAGCACGCCGTTCTGGTAGGGGATGTTGTAGAACTGATCCGGCGGCGCGACTTCGGGCACGATCGCCCGCAGCGACGGCGGCGCCTGCGTGGCAGTCCACCATTGCGCCCAGCCCATGTAGGACAGCCCCATCATCCCAACCTTGCCGTCGCACCACGGCTGCGCCGCCAGCCACTCGACCAGGTCGTAGCCGTCGGTCTTGTGCTTCGGGTCGAACGGGTCCCACTCGCCTTCCGAATCAAAACGGCCGCGCGAGTCTGCCACCGCCACGGCGTAGCCGCGCTGCGCGAACCAACTGCCCCGCTTCTGATAGCCCGGATTGTTGCTATAGGGCGTGATGATCAGGATTGCGGGGAACCGTCCCTCGGCCTTCGGCTGAAACACATCCACTGAGAGCCGCACGCCGTCGCGCATCGCCGCCTTGTGCCCGCGCGTGGCCTTCACCTCGAACTGCTCAGCCGAATACTTCCCCGGATCGGGCGCCTGGCCGTGTGCGGAGTTCGCGGCTGGCGGCTCGCCCGGCTTCTTCACCAAGTCGGCAGCAAGGGCGTAGCTGCCAAGAACGGCCAGCGATGCCAGGGAGGAGAGGAGGGTTTTCATTGTGTCAAGCTTCGCGCGCGACTCAGTCTCTGCCGTAGAACCAATCAATGCCGACACGCGCCACATGAAGGCCGTCGCGCGCGTGATAACCGATGAGCGCGAGGTCGTTGCCGATGAACTCGACGCACTGGTAGCCAAAATCATCCTCCGTGTCGCGGCGCAAAGGGCGGATATGCTCGAAGGTCTTCCCGTCGTCCTTCGAGATGGCCGTCGAGAGAGCGCAGCGCCATCGGATCTTCGGGTTCTGTTTGTCCTGCGATTTCTCGCTGATCCACATGAAGAGCAGATCACCCGTGGAGGGAATGCGCACGACCGTTGGCAGGCCGGCGTAAGGCATCGGCAGTTCCTTGATCTCCTCGCCCTTCGACCACGTCGCGCAGCCGTCGCTGGACCAAGCACGCACTGGATGACCTGAGTAGGTGCGGGCAAACATCATGACACGGCCATCCTTCAGTTCAACGCCGCCAGCCTCCTGCGTCTCAATCGGCAGCATGTCCACGGTGTTCCTGCTCACCTGCCAACTGAGGCCGAGATCGTCGGAGTAGAACGCCAGCCCGACGTAGCCGTTGTGGTCCTTTTCGCCCGGCCACCTGGCCTTGTATTCCGCCATCGCGACGATGCGGCCCGTCGAGAGCGTGAACAGCCGGTCGTTGTGCACCATCACGTAGCCTGGATGCGGCGTCATCAGGAACTGCTCCGTCCATGTCTTTCCTTCATCGGCCGAAAGCCGGTAGTAGCTGTGGGCGTAGTAGGGCGTCGCCGGATGCGTGCTGTAAATGTAGGAGAGCAGGATGTTGCCGTTCTTCAGCCGCAGGAAACTCGGATGCACGTAATGGCCGGCCGCCGGCGGTTTCGGATCCGCGACGAGCACAAGCGGCCCGCCCCACGTCCGGCCCTGGTCGCTGGACTTCATGCCCATGATGCCCCTGCCTTCGCGGTCGGTGAACGAGAACAGCACGGCGCCATCCTTGAGCGTGACGAAGTCGCCCATGCTGCCGCGATAACCGTGCGTGCCTTTGGGCCATTTCAAAACATGCACGTCCTCGAAAAGCCCGGCGCCGCAGAGATTCGCGGCGGTCAAGGCCAGCGAAACAATCAAACCCATCATTTTCATGCGAATCCTCCGGATCACGGTCGCGGCTCACTTCGCGGCTTCGGCCAGCCTGCCCGGCTCGCGCACGCCGGCGCCTTTGCGCTTGGTCAGATTGTCGCCGAGGTCGGCGCGCATCTTCTCCGCGAACGCCTCCAGCCGCTTCACGATGTCGGGATGCCCGGCGACGACGTTCTTGGCCTCGCCCACGTCGCTCTGGAGGTCGTAAAGCTCGGCGTCCTCCAGCTTGCGCTGCTCGTATTTGGCCGGGATGCCGCCTTTGCCGCCGGGCCGACCGCCGAGCGTGTTGTAGGTGTGCGGAAATTGCAGCTTCCAGCGCCCGTCGCCGGTTCCCACACTCTGCAACTGATTGTTCGCGTAGTAGAACGCATAGGCGTCGTGCGGATTCTTCGCGCCCTTCCTGCCGGCGATCACCGGCCACACGTCGAGGCCGTCAATCTTGTGCTTCGGCAACTCCGCGCCGATGAGCCTCGCGATGGTCGGCAGCAGGTCAATCGTCATGAACATGGCGTTGTCGCTTCTGCCGGCGGCGAGTTTGCCCGGCCAGCGCATGATGCACGGCACGCGCGTGCCGCCTTCCCAAGCGGTGCCTTTGCCTTCGCGCAACGGCCCGGCCGAGCCGGCGTGGTCGCCGTAGGAAAGCCACGGCCCGTTGTCGCTGGTGAAGATGACCCAGGTGTTGTCGGCGACGCCGCAGCGCTCCAGCGCGCCAAGCACCTGGCCGACCGACCAGTCAATCTCCGAGATCACGTCGCCGAACAGCCCGCGCTCGGTCTTGCCGCGGAACTTGTCGCTGACGTGGAGCGGCACGTGCGGCATCGAATGCGCGAGGTAGAAGAAGAACGGCCGGTCCTTGTTCTTCTCGATGAACCGCACCGCGCGCTCGGTGTATTGCGTGGTGAGTTGCTCCTGGTCCTTGTGGTCGAGGCCGACCTTGATCGGCTTGTCGCCCTCGATCATCGGCAGCGGCGGCCACGCGTTCGGTTTCGTCTCCGGGTGAAGCGGCCACATGTCGTTGGAGTAGGGCAGGCCGAGGTATTCGTCGAAGCCGTGATGCACTGGCAGGAACTGCGGATGATGGCCGAGATGCCACTTGCCCGCCATGCCGGTGGCGTAGCCTTTCTGCTTCACGAGCTGCGCAAGCGTCATTTCGCTGTCGGCGATGCCGTGATTCGTCTTTGGCACGAGCGCGCCGTGGATGCCGATGCGGTTCGGATAACAGCCGGTGAGCAACCCCGCGCGCGAAGCCGAGCAGACGGCCTGCGCGACGTGGAAATTGGTGAAGCGCACGCCCTGCGCCGCCATGCGGTCGAGGTTCGGCGTGGTGTAGCCCTTCGCGCCGAAGCAGCCGACGTCGGCATAGCCGAGGTCGTCGCAGAAGATGATGACGATGTTCGGCGGGGCGGCGCTGACGCAGGAAACCGAGAGCAGGAGAGCAAGCAGGTGTCTCATGTCGAAATTCTCCCAGACGGCCGCGAAAATGGAATCAAAATCTTGTCAGTGACGGCAACTTGCCTTACACAAGACGGCCATGCTCCAACGAATCCTGCTCATGATCCCGGTGTTGCTCTCGGCCTGCGTCGCCGTCCACGCCCTCGATATCCACGTCGCGCCCGACGGCAACGACGCATGGTCGGGCCGGCTGGCACGCTCCAACAAGGCGCGCACCGACGGGCCGCTGGCGTCGCTCAACGGCGCGCGCGACGCGCTGCGGAAGCTGCGCGCGGCGGGCCAACTCAAAGAGGCGGTCCGAGTGATCGTCGCCAACGGGCGTTACACGTTCGCCGAGCCGCTCGTGCTCGCGCAAGAGGACAGCGGCACGGCGCAGGCGCCGGTGAGCTTCGAGGCGGCCAAGGGCGCGCGGCCGGTGTTCAGCGGCGGGCGCGTCATCGGTGGATTTGAGCGCGGCGAGAACGGCATCTGGAAAACGCGCGTGGCCGACGTGGCGGCGGGGAAGTGGTATTTCGAGCAGCTTTTCGTGAACGGCCGCCGCGCGACAAGGGCACGCACGCCGAACAAGTTCTGGTTCAACATGCTCGACGTGCAGGAGGAGAAGCTCGACGCCACAGCCAGCGGCCCCAAGTCGCGCGCGAAAAGCGCCCGCCAGACCGTCCGGCTGCGCGACGCCGATTTCGCCGCCATCGCCAAGCTCTCTCCGCAAGATCTGAAGGACGTGAATCTGGTTGTCTATCACAACTGGGACAACACGCGGCGCTTTCTCGACGCGGTGGATCCGCAGGAAAAAAACCTTGTCACCACGGGCGGCGGCATGAAGCCGTGGAACCCGTGGAAGCGGAACAATCCGTTCGTGTTCGAGAACTTCCTCGGCGCACTCGACGCGCCGGGCGAATGGTTCCTCGCGCGCGACGGCACGCTCTACTATAAGCCGCTCCCCGGCGAGAACATGAAGCGCGCGGAGGTCGTCGCGCCGGTGGCGGAGAAGTTCATCGTCATCGCGGGCGACGCGGCGGCGGGGAAGTTCGTCGAGCACGTCAGCCTCAAGGGCCTGACTTTTCATCACGGCCAGTGGTTGACGCCAGCGGGCGGGTTTGAGCCGATGCAGGCGGCGGCGGGCATCGAAGCGGTGGTGCAGGTGGACGGCGCGCGGCACGTGACGCTGGAGGACTGCGACATCGGCCACGTCGGCACTTACGTCGTCTGGTTCCGCAAAGGCTGCCGCGAGTGCGTCGTGCGGCATTGCGAGCTGCATGACTTCGGCGCGGGCGGCGTGCGTGTCGGCGAGACGGGCATCGCGCGCAACGAAGCCGAGCGCACGAGCCACATCACCGTGGACAACAACATCATCCGCCACGGCGGCTACATCTTCCCGTGCGCCGTCGGCGTCTGGGTCGGCCAGAGCGGCGACAACCGGGTGACGCACAACGAGATCGCCGACCTGTTCTACACCGGCATCTCCGCCGGCTGGACGTGGGGTTACGGCGAGAACCTCGCAAAGCGAAACACGTTCGCGTTTAACCACGTCCATCATCTCGGCTGGGGCCTGCTCAGCGACATGGGCGGCATCTACACGCTCGGCCCGTCGCAGGGCACGCGCGTCGCGAACAACGTTTTCCACGACATCTACGCCTACAGCTACGGCGGCTGGGGCCTTTACACCGACGAAGGCAGCACCGGCATCCTGTTCGAGAACAACCTCGTCTATGACACCAAGACCGGCAGCTTCCATCAGCATTACGGCCGCGAGAACATCGTCCGCAACAACATCCTCGCCAACAGCCGCCAGCACCAGCTCCAGGCCACGCGCGTCGAGGAACACCTCTCGTTCACGCTCGAGAACAACATCGTCTATTGGACCAACGACTCGCCGTTGTTTGCCGGTCGCTGGGACAAGGTCCAGCACATCTCGCGCAGCAATTGTCTGTGGAACGCCGGCGGCAAGGTGAGCTTCTCCGGCAAACCGCTCGCCGACTGGCAGAAGACCGGACACGAAACCGCGAGCGTCGTCACCGATCCGCTCTTCGTCGCGCCGCGCAAGAATGATTTCCGGCTGCGCCCCGGCTCGCCCGCGCTGAAGATGGGCTTCAAGCCGTTCGATCCATCGCAAGCCGGCGTCTATGGCGACCGCGCGTGGATCGCCAAGGCGAAACGCGTGATCTACCCGGCGCTGGAGATTCCGCCCGAGCCGCCGCCGATCCAGATCAGCGATGGCTTCGAGCGCGACCCCGCCGGCAAACCGCCGCGGGGCGTGACGTTGCGCACCGAGAACAAAGGCGATTCGATTCTTATCACCGACGAAACCGCCGCCACCGGCAAGCACAGCCTCAAGATCACCGACGCGCCCGGCCTCTCGGCGGCGCACAACCCGCACCTTTATTATCAGCCCAGCTTCACCAACGGTGTCGTCTCGAACTCGTTCGACCTGCGCATCGAGAAGGCGAGCATGATTGACTTCGAGTGGCGCGACACGAGCGCGGGCGATTACCAGACCGGCATTCACCTCCGCATCCGCGACGGCCGGCTCCAGGTCGGCGAGAGCGCGATGGCGTTGCCGCCGGGCCAGTGGGTTCATTTCGAGCTGACCGCCGGCCTCGGCAAGGCCAGCACCGGCAAGTGGTCGCTCACCGTGCGCGTCCCCGGCCAGCCGCCGCGAGAGTTCAAGGACCAGCCTTTCGCCAAGCCGCAGTTCAAGAAGCTGACGTGGGTCGGCTTCACCAGCAACGCAACCAAGACGACCGCATTCCATCTGGACAACTTCAACCTCAACACGAACCAAAAATGAAACAACGCATCCTGATCGCCCTCATCGCCCTCGCCTCCACGTGGGCCAGCGCCAGCACCAACTACACCCTCAGCGTCACCACCGACCGCCCCGACGCGATCTACAAACAGGGTGAGACCGTCACGTTCACGATCAAGCTCCTGCTCGACAAGCAGCCCGTGGACGACGCGATGGTGAGCTGGATCATCTCGAAGGACGGCGTGCCGCCCACCACCAGCGGCAAGGCGAAACTCGCCGGTGGCAGCGCGATCGTCACCGGCAAGCTCGATGAGCCGGGTTTCCTCCAATGCCGCGCCTCTTTTGCGGGACCGAACAAGCTTGTCCGCTTCGCGCTCGGCGGCGCGGCGATTGACCCGCTCCAGATCAAGCCGAGCATGCCGGTGCCGGCCGACTTCGACGAGTTTTGGGCGGCGCAAAAGAAGAAGCTCGCCGCCGTGCCGGTCAACCCGCGCCTGACACCAGTGAAGTCGCCCGCGAAAGACGTAGACTGTTTTGATCTCCAAGCCGATTCGGTCGGTGCGCCGCTGAGTGGCTACTTCGCACGGCCCGCAAGCGCGAAGCCAAAGAGCCTGCCGATCATCCTCACCGTCCACGGCGCGGGCGTGAACAGCTCCAGCCTCGGCGGCTCGGCGGGCTGGGCGCAAAAGGGTCTGCTGGCGCTCGACATCAACGCCCACGGCATCCCCAACGGCAAGCCGGCACAGTTCTACGCAGACCTTCGCGGCGGCGAGTTGAAGGAATACACCCGCCGCGGCCGCGAGTCGCGCGAGACGATCTACTTTCTCGGCATGTTCCTGCGGCTCGTCCGCGCACTCGATTTCCTGACCGCGCAACCCGAATGGGACGGCCGCACGGTCGTTGTCCAGGGCAGCAGCCAGGGCGGATACCAATCGCTCGTCGCCGCGGGCCTCGACCCGCGCGTAACGTTCTTCGCAGCGGGCGTGCCGGCGGGCTGCGACCACACCGGTTTCAAAGCAGGCCGCGTCAACGGCTGGCCGAAGTTCATCGCCACCGGTGAAACGCCACCGCCGAATGTTGTCGAAGCCGTCCGTTACTTCGACTCGGTGAACTTTGTCACGCGCACGAAAGCCGCTGGCATCGTCACGGTCGGGTTCATTGACACAACCTGCCCGCCGTCGAGCGTCTATGCTGCCTACAACGCCGTGGCCGGCAAGAAGCAAGTCCACCGTGACGTCGCCGCCGGCCACACCAACACGCCGCAAGCCACCGTCGCCATGCAGAAGGCCATCCTCGCCCACGTCGCGGCGATGAAGAAAGCCCCGTAGGCCGAACGCTCCTGTCTGGCTTGAGAGAACGACACGAATGTGTGATGAGACAAAGCTCAAGCCCCAAGAGGGCACAGCAACGATCATCCCTCAACCCTCAAACATTCCGCCAGCCCGATCCCCCCATCACTCCACAACTCCACCACTCCATTATCCCGTCGCCCTGAACAGCCAGCCAAGACGCAGAGATTTCCATGTGTTCATATCAGCCATAGAATTCTTAACTCTTCACTCTCAACTCTCAATTCCCATTTCCCCTGCCGCCTTTGCCAGCGCGCCGCAGTCGTTGTTCTTCCGCGAGCCTCGCCAAATCTGTCACGAGTCATGGACTGACCCCGATGATTGGTAGGTTTTGCTTTGCTGGACGTATGGGTTTTGTTTTACTGGACGCATGAAGGCCAAGAAGACCATGTCCATGGAGAGTCACATCACAAGGCGCCAGATGCTCGGTGTCGCAATCGCCGGCGCATCGGGCGTTTTGGCCGGAACGATTCTGCGGGCAGGCGAGCACCGGGCCGGCCTGCCCGCCAACGCGGCCACCGCAGACCCAAGAATCCGCGGACCGTTCCCGATTCTCTCGACGCCCTTTACCGAATCGGGCGCGGTGGACTTCGACGTGCTCGCCAACCAGGCGCGCTTCGTTGACTGGGGCGGGTGTCTGGGCATGATCTGGCCGCAGTCGGGCGACAGCGTGGATCTCCTGACCACCGACGAGAAGCTCCGCGGCATGGAGGTGCTGGCCGAAGCGGCGCGTGGCCTGCGCACGGCACTGTGCCTCGGCGTGCAGGGCAAGGACACGGCGGAGATGCTCGTCTTCGCGAAGCATGCCGAGAAACTCGCGCCAGCGGCGATCATCTCGCGGCCGCCAGACTCTGGCCGGACGGAAGACGACATGCGTCAGTATTGGCGGGCGCTGGCGGCGGTCGCGAAGCGGCCCGTGATCATCCAGACCACCGGCGGCGTCGCCTATAAGGGACTGCCCCCTTCGGTGTCGCTTCTGACCGAACTGGCCAGGGAGTTCCCGCATTTCGGCTATATCAAGGAGGAAGCCAGTCCCATCATTGCCCGCACACGGGCCTTGGTGGCGGCGCGGCCGCCTATTCGTCGCGTGTTCAGCGCCCGCGGCGGGCTTGGCTGGCTTTATGAGTCGCACCTCGGCACAGAAGGGCTGATCACCGAGCGCGCGGTTTACGCAGACCTCCTCACCAGGATTTGGGACATGCAGCAAAGCGGGTCGGACCCGGCGGCCCTGAGGGACGCATACGCCAGGTTCCTGTTGATGACGAACCTGGGCGACCATCTCCCGGGCGGCGGGCTGCGCGGCTTCCAGTTATACATTTGGAAGAAGCGCGGCGTGTTCAAGACGATGGTCTCGCGTCAATACGGGCGCGGCAACGTCATTCCTGTGAAGCCCATCTTCTCGGAACTGCAACTGACCAAGGAGGAGATTGCGGAGATCGAATTCCGCTTCGAGGCGTTGAAGCCATATCTGAAGCCAGGATCGCCTCGATTCGGCATGACCTCGACAACTACCGACCAGGAACGCCGACGACCGATCCGCAGTTGACCCCAACGACCGAAACGCTAAGATAAAAGCATGAAAACATTCACGGCCATCCTGCATCACGGTGAGCCTGACGAAGGCGGTTTTTGGGCGACCTGTTTGGAAGTTCCCGGCGCAAACGGGCAGGGCGAGACCAAGGAGGAATGTCTGGACAACCTCAAGGCAGCCATTCAACTCCTTCTGGAAACCGAGCGGGAAGAAGTCTTCCGGCGTGACCCTCGTGCGGAAACGGCCGAACTGCTGCTGGCATGAAACGGCGGGCCTTGCTCGGCCATCTTCAGCAACACGGCTGCGTGCCGGTGCGCGAAGGCAGCAGTCATTCCATTTGGGGCAACCCGAAAACCGGACGCAAGGAAGCCGTTCCGCGGCACAACGAAATCAAGAAGTATCTGGCGCGTTCCATCTGTCGCAATCTGTCCGTGCCAATTCCGCCGGGCAATTGACCCCCACCACGAATCGCCAGTCACCAATTACGAATCACGATTCACCATTCACGCTCCCGCCTCCGCCCGATTCCGCACTCCGCATTCCGCATTCCTTCCGGCCCCAACACTCCAAAACTCCACCACTCCATTACTCCACCTTCCCGGCTTCCCTCTCCCCGCTCGCGCTGACAACCATCAGCACAAGCCAGCCAAGTCGCAGAGATTTCCATGTGTTCATAGCAAAGGCACGTGCCTCTCGCAAGCGTTCCAAATGTTGTTTGTGAGGATGTGACCCCAGCGCCCCCCCCTGTTCACAACGAGATCTCGGATGCAAACTGCAATACCAGGTTACTTTCCGCCGTTTTCTCTGAGAAACATGGCAACATCCTCGTGGCCGTTATCTGACGCTAGTCGGGTTGCTGTCAGATCGCCTGATCCTCGCATATTGATCTGTGCGCCCGTTTTGAGAAGGACCTTCGCTACTTCTAAATGACCTTTCTGTGCTGCAGCATGAAGGGCAGTAAACCCGTCGTTGTTCACAGCATTCACGTTGGCCCCGTTTTCTAGAAAAAATCTTACAAGGGCAGCGTGTCCATTGGCCGCTGCAAAATGCAGTGCGGTGTTCCCACCGTTGTTCTTTAGGTTAACATCTGCGCCGTTTGAGACAAGGAACTCCGCTGCTTCAAGATCCCCTGGTTTACAAGTGATATGTAGTGGTGGATAACAGCCCATTACACCTGCGTTTACATTCGCGCCAGATGATACGAGAAGTTGAGCTATAGCTAAATGGCGGTCAAATATGGCAGCCGTTAGCGGCGAGCAATACTTGAAGTTTAGCCTGTTAGGATCTGCCCCGCGCTCAAGTAGTTTCCTCACGACTTCAATGTGTCCGTTCTGAGCGGCGAGGTAAAGTGGGGTATTGCCCCGGTAGCCGTGGACATTCGGGTCTGCACCACGCTCAAGGAGAAATTCGACAACGGCAGTATGACCGTTTTGCGCCGCCACAAGAATCGGCGGTGTCGGCGAGATTTCTTCCACGGAAGCGCCTCGGTCCACAAGAAGCCTGACTTTATCAAGCTCGCCTTGATCACAAGCGATTTCAATGGGAGATCCAACGCGAATAGTCGTGCGTCTGGTTGAGTCTTCCACGGTGATTCCACTCCCGCCGAGAAACTCTTCTAACACCTTGACCGCTTCGGATGCGCGATTGCGCCGCGCACAGTCCAAGGCTGACATGCCTTCTTCGTTTTTCGTATTTGGGTCAGCGCCCTTGGAAAGGAGTAGGGCCACAGTGCGACTATGTCCGTCTAGCGCGGCACAATGAAGAGGTGTCATTCGAGCACTCGTGCGCTCGCCAATATCGGCACCTGCGCCCAAAAGATGAGACACAACTTCTGAATGGCCGCCGAGAGAAGCGACCAGGAGCGATGTCCATCCACCCTTTCCTGCTTTCACCGATAAGTCGGCCCCTGCGGTTAGAAGTATTCTTACCATTTCCGCGCGACCGAGTTCCGCTGCCAGAATAAGTGGGGTGAAACCCCGTCCCTTACCTGTTGCCGGCTTGTTAGGATCAGCTCCTTTCTCCAGCAAGAAAGACAGTATTCTCTCATGGCCGTTAGCAACCGCGACGTGAAGAGGGGTAAACCCGTCTGAACCCCTGCGTGCGTCCAAGTTCCCCCTCTGCATTGCCAATGAGCAAATGATAGATTCCTGGCCTTTAGTCACCGCCATATGAATCGGTGCCGCCTTGTCAGACCCTGCGACCGCGTTTGGGTTGGCGCCACGCGCTAGGAGGATTTCGACAGATTCTGGACAATCCTTCAGTATAGCAGTGTGTATCGGCAAGAAACCGGTTTCATCCTGGGAATTTACTTCGTTAGGATTCCTTGTTAACAAAGCGGTCAGTCTCTTGCTGTCGTGACGGGCTATGACGCGGTGAATGTTCGTTCTGAATACTATGGATAGAAACGACCGCAAGACATTCACGTTGGTTGGCACCTGATGGATTTGCGGATTGGAATTTCCCTTGCCTGCGTTGGATTCGCCATCCTCTTGTGCAGCTTGGGTAGTCGATTCATAAGGATGGCCACATGACGGGCACTCCGAATCGGAATCGGGGAAAACAGCGTTGCATTGCGAGCATCTTATGGGAGTCATTCGTGCTTTCTCCTTCCTCGATCTGAATCCATTCTTGCTTGAGGGCTAGGTCTTTTCGGGAACAGTTCTACGTCAGACACGATTCTCACGCCCTCTTCGCCAACTCGGCGCTGTAAGCTCTGATTTTGCGGATGGCTTCGAGGATGTGGTCCATGGCGCTGCGGTCGGCCAAGAGCATGTTCTGGCCCATGCCGACGGTCGTGGCGCAGACCTGCGCGTTGCCTTTCAGTTCCTTGAAGCTCTCGCGATACGCCTTCAGCCGGTCGGCGCTCCAGAGGCGCTTGTAGCCGGGCGAGTTGATCGCTTCGTCCAACATGCCGTCGTTATACTGCTCGCCGTAGCCGCCGCTGCTGGGGACGCCTTCGGCGCCGAGGGCGTGGCGACTGAGTTTCACATTCATGTTCATGGCAAGAACGGATTGGTGACGCGGATGCCTTCGTATTCCTGGCCGTGGCCGAGGTCTTCGGAATAGACGGTGCGGACTCCCAACGACTCCGCAGCCGCCAGGACAGCACCGTCCCAGTAAGAGATCTGGCAGTGCAGGCTGATGGCGATGCCGCACTGCACCAGTTCGGGCGTTGTGGTAACGCATGGCAACTTGATCATATCCTTGATCCATGCCTCCGCGTCCGCCGGTGGAAGGGGGCGCGCGATCTTGCGGGTGACAGTCACGTAGAATTCCTGAAGCACTTGGGTCGAGATGCCCCAGCGCCCGCCGGCGATCAAGGCCAGCGCGCGGCGTTTCTTGTCCGCTTCTTCGGGCGCGCTGCCGGCCGCATAAACCCAGACGTTAGTGTCGAGGAGGAATTCCGCGCTCATACAAGTCTTCGCGTTTCCACGTGATGGGGCCGACAACGGCCGTGGATCGCCCACTGAGTTCGAGCAGGTCGTGGATGGCCTCGCGCTGGTCTTCGCTCAGATCGTCCGACGTCGAGGGCCGCGACTTGCGGGCCAGTGCCGCCAGGAAGTCCGCCACCAGCCGGTCCAGCGTCGTGCGTTGTTGCGCGGCGACCGTCCGGGCAGCCTCCAAGTCGTTTTCGTCCACCGTTACCTTGAGCGTTGTCATGGCCAGACTATAGCCAGCGTGGGGGCACGTTTCAACGCAACAGTCATCAGGCCTTCTTCGCCAGCGCGGCGCTGTGGACTTTGATTTTCCGGATCGCTTCGAGGATGTGGTCCATGGCACTGCGGTCGGCCAGCAGCATGTTCTGGCCCATGCCAACGGTCGTGGCGCAGACTTGGGCGTTGCCTTTCAGTTCTTGGAGCTTCTCGCGATACGCCTTCAGCCGGGCGGCGCTCCAGAGACGCTTGTAGCCGGGCGAGTTGATCGCTTCGTCCAACATGCCGTCGTTATACTGCTCGCCATAGCCGCGCGCTTCCCGTAACGCGGACACTCTTGTCCGCAAAGTGCCGGCAACAGCGCGGACAAGAGTGTCCGCGTTACGCCATCGGCCGTGGGCGTTTGACTGCGACATCGGCAACGTCATGGTGGTGTCCATTGCGACCTCGACGGCAGTGTAGCTCTGGCCGGCTATGACACAACAGCAAACTCACAAGCCCAAGTCAGCGGCGAGCGTCTTGCGGTAGTCGGCCTTGTCCACGTCCTTCCACTCGCGGATGCGCGTCAGCTTGCTCGTTGCCATCGTCTGCATGAACGTCGCGAAGCGGCTTCGCGCCAGCGTCATCAGGGCGCGTTGCGGTTCCGTGCGGTCTTTCTCCGCGGCCTTGGTGGCGGCCCGCGCTTGCTCCACGATCACGTAATCCACACTCATGCGCGAGCGGCGGACGCGGTCGAGCGCGGCGGCATCTTTTTTCGCCAGCGTCTCGGCTTCGTCCCAAAGCAAGCTGGCTTGGACCAGCAACTCCGGCGTCAGGTGGGCACTCGTCGGTTTGGCGTAGATGCCAACATGAACCGGTTGTTTTTCGGCGTAGTCGTGGATGAGGTCGAGGTATCGCTGGATCACCGGCGCCGCCGCGCCGTAGTAGGCCGCGAGGAACTCGCGCGTGGCCAGCGCCTCGTCGCAGGCCGGGTTCCAGAGAAACTTCGCGATCAGATACGCCTTCAACGCCACCATCTCGCTGTCGGGAGTGTCGTAGGTGCCCTGCTCGAAGA
>Ga0163199_1001216_pt1 | contig 16041 bp, 17 predicted proteins | sample PL_2010_150m_FD_113537 | JGI IMG/M metagenome (GOLD analysis project Ga0163199, IMG submission 113537) | Freshwater microbial communities from Powell Lake, British Columbia, Canada to study Microbial Dark Matter (Phase II) - PL_2010_150m | ecosystem: Environmental > Aquatic > Freshwater > Lake ... | reverse complement strand
TTTATTCTTTACGCGGCGCACATCGCGGCCATGGCGCCGGGCACGAACGTGGGCGCCGCCCATCCTGTGGCGATGGGGGGAGGCGAGATGGACGCCGTGATGAAGGCCAAGGTCGAGAACGATGCCGCGGCCTACATCAAATCCATCGCCGAGAAGCGGGGCCGGAACGTCCAATGGGCCGAAGACGCGGTCCGGAAGAGCCTGTCGGTGACGGAGAAGGAAGCGCTGATGCTGAAGGTCATCGACCTGGTCGCGGAGGACATGCCGTCCCTGCTGGCGGCGGTGGATGGTCGGGACGTCGTCACGGGGGCCGGCAAAGTCGTGCTCCGGACCAAGGGGGCGCCGGTGACAGAGACCGTCATGGGCTGGCGGCTTGAAGCGCTCAAGGCGCTGAGCGACCCCAATATCGCCTTCATTCTCATGACGCTCGGCACGATCGGATTGATCGCGGAACTGTACAATCCCGGGGCCATTCTGCCGGGCATCGTCGGGGCCATCAGCCTCATCCTCGCGTTCTATTCCTTGCAGACCTTGCCCATCAACTATGCGGGCGTGCTGCTCATCCTGCTGGGCATCGTGCTGTTTATCCTCGAGATCAAGGTTGTGAGCTACGGCCTGTTGAGCTTGGGGGGGATCGCGTCGATGGTCCTGGGGGCCCTCATGCTCGTGAAGACCGATGCGCCGTTTCTGAAAGTGTCCCTGTCGGTGATCATTCCCACGGTGGTGACCTTCGGGGGGCTTCTCCTGGCGGTGACCTGGCTCGCCGTGAAGTCCCAGCGGCGCCGGCCCGTGACGGGGAGCGAAAGCATGATCGGGACGATCGCCGTGGCCATGACCGAGCTGTCCCCTCGTGGGAAGGTGCTGCTGCAGGGAGAAATCTGGGACGCCGTCAGCGAGGAGCCGATTCATGAAGGAGAAGAGTCCGAAGTGAAAGCCGTGGCGGGTCTCACGCTGACCGTGCGACCGCGCCGTAAGTAATCCACGAGAGGAGTTGCCGATGATGCCGTACCTTATTCCGCTGATTCTCGTGGCCGCCGTGATCTACAACAGTATCAAGATTCTGATGGAATACGAGCGCGGCGTGATCTTCTTCCTGGGGAAGTTTCAGGAGGTCAAGGGCCCCGGCCTCATCATCGTGCTTCCGGTCGTTCAGAAGATGCTCCGGGTGAATCTCCAGATCGTCACGATGGAGGTGCCGGCCCAGGACGTGATCACCCGTGACAACGTCTCGGTCAAGGTCAATGCCGTCATCTTCTTTCGCGTGGTGGACCCCCAGCGGGCGATCCTGGCCGTGCAGGACTATCTCTACTCGGCTTCCCAGATCGCCCAGACGACCCTGCGCAGTGTCCTGGGTCAGAGCCAGTTGGACGAGCTGCTCGCGAAGCGGGACGAGATCAACGTGGAGCTCCAGCGGATCATCGACCAGCAGACAGAGCCCTGGGGAGTCAAGGTCACGGCCGTGGAAGTCAAGAACGTGGACCTGCCCCAGGAGATGCAACGTGCCATTGCGAAACAGGCGGAAGCGGAGCGCGAGCGGCGCGCCAAGGTCATCCATGCCGAAGGGGAATTCCAGGCCGCCCAGAAGCTCCTGGAGGCCGCCGACGTCATGGCGCGCAACCCCATCGCGCTGCAGCTCAGGTACCTCCAGACGCTGGTGGAAGTGGCGGCCGAAAAAAACTCGACGACGATCTTCCCCATCCCGATCGACCTCATTTCGCCCTTCCTGCAAGCCATGAAGAAGCCCTGAGCCGCGGCATTCGATGGAGCAGGCACGCATTCATCACGGAATGACCGGGAGAGTCTTGGACTGGGTCCGAGGCGCCCGGTACACGACCAAGCAGATTGTGCCCGCGGCGTTCCTGGGCATGATCCTGCTCGGCGCGCTGCTGTTGATGCTGCCGTTCGCCACGACCGGCCCGGGACTCCGCTTCATCGACGCGCTCTTCACCATGACGTCGGCGGTCTGCGTGACGGGTTTGATCGTTCAGGATACGCCGAACGACTTCACGCTCTTCGGCCAGGTGGTCATCCTGCTGGGCATTCAGTTGGGAGGGCTCGGCTACTCGGCGACCGCCACCATTTTGCTGCTGGCCCTGGGACGCCGGATCGGACTGCGGGAGCGCATGATGATGATGGAAGCGCTGAACACCTTGAGTATGGAAGGCCTCGTGCGGTTCGTGAAAGTCATCGTGGCGATTACGCTGGTGATCGAGTCGGTCGGGGCGCTGATCCTCACCGCCAGGTTCTCGTTCGATATGGACCCCGTGCGCGCCCTGTATTTCGGCATCTTCCATGCGGTGTCGGCGTTCAACAACGCGGGGTTCTCCTTGTTTGCGGACAACCTGATCGGATATCGGACGGATCTGACCGTGAATCTGACGATCTCGACGCTGATCGTGCTGGGAGGGATCGGGTTCCTGGTGTACCGGGACGTCTTCGACAATGTTCACGGGCACCGGTTCCGTCTGTCGACCCACACCAAGCTGGCCGTGCTGGTCTCCCTGCTGTTGATCGTCGGCGGGGCGGTCGGCATCTGGGCGTTCGAGGTCGTGAACCAGAAAACGCTGGCGGCCGCCCCCTTCGGTGAGCAAATGCTCGTGGCGTATTTTCATTCCATCTCGGCCAGGACGGCGGGGTTCAACACCATCGATCTGAGTCTCGTGGCGACGCCCACCCTGTACTTGATCACACTGCTGATGGTCATCGGGGCGTCCCCAGGCGGAACCGGAGGCGGGATCAAGACGACGACCTTCGGGATCGTCTGCGCATCGATCTGGGGAACGCTGAAAGGCCACGCCGACGTCATGATGTTCCACCGGCGGATACCCCAGGAGTTGGTGATCAAGTCGTACGTCCTGTCGGCCCTGGCGCTTGGCCTCGTCACGGGCTTCACCATGCTCCTGTCGTACTCCGAGAGCCCGTCCTTCCTGAAGATCATGTTCGAGGTGGCGTCCGCAGCGGGCACCGTGGGATTGTCCACCGGGAACGGTGGCGTGCTGAGTCTCTCCGCCCTGTTCAGCGATTTCGGCAAAGGCGTCATCATCGCAACCATGTTTCTGGGACGCCTGGGGCCGCTCGCCCTCGGCTTGTTTGCGGTCAAGACCCATGAGGATCTGCGGTATCGCTACGCGCAAGCGCGCGTAGTGCTGGGCTAGGCACGAAGTGCTGTGAGATAGGCACGAAAGGGGATGCTATGAAACGTCAAGTGGCGGTGATCGGGCTGGGGCGCTTCGGGTACGGCGTGGCGGAAACGCTCGTGAAAGAAGGGTGCGAAGTCCTGGCGATCGATACGGACCCGGAGAAGATCCAATCCATCAGCGATCTGGCGACGTTCGCCGTCGAGTGCGACGCGACCGACGAGAAGGCGCTCAAGGCCATCAGCGCGCAGAACGTGGATGTGGCGGTCGTGAGCATCGGCGAGAACATCGAAGCCAGCATCTTGATCGTCCAGACCCTGAAGGAGATGGGCGTCAGGCAGATCATTGCCAAAGGGGTCACCGCCCAGCACGGCAAAATCCTGCAAAATCTGGGCGTGACCGAGGTCATCTTCCCGGAGCGCGATGCCGCGATCCGGCTGGCCCATCGGCTGATCTCCCCGAACGTGCTGGAATACCTTGAGTTGTCTCCGGGGTTCAGCGTGGAGGAGCTGGCCGTTCCAGACCGCATGTCAGGTCTCCGCCTTCGCGAGGCTAATATCCGCGAAACCTATAATGTCAATATCATCGGGATCCGCAAGAAGGTGACGCGGATGGTCAAAGGACGGATGACCACCGAGGAGGTGTTCAATGCGACCCCCTCACTTGATGATGTCATCGAAAAGGGAGATATTCTGGTCCTCGTCGGCAGGCAGGAGGACCTGAATCGGTTGACCAAGTCCGAATAAACCATTCGAACCGCAAGGATTTCTTCGTTCTTCGCCCTTGATATTGCCCCTTTTACTGATTACTTAGGAAAAGCGGTATAAAAGACAAGCGGATGGATTTCCGTATACGGATATGTTTGTTGTGTATTCAATGGGTTGCGCTTACCTGAAAGGGGAAAGAAGGAATTTTCTGGCCAGCCGACTTAGACATCTGAGGGTATTCGCGTGTCCGTAAAAGTGAAAGAGGAAGGCGCTGTCGAAGTGAACGAAATGATGGATACCATGAAAGAAAAAGACACTCTGCTGGACGAGGAGAGGGGCGACGAGTCCGTTGATGTGGAGCACGAGGCGCGGCTGGAAGGCGCCGAGGTAGCCGCGGAAACGGACGAACCCGAGAAGCCTTCGCCGGCTGGCGAGCATCTGGCTGAACTGGAATGGCTGTACTTCCAATCGTTCGGCAAGAAAGCCCTGCTGACCCGTGAGGGCGAGGTTGTTCTGGGCAAGCGGATTGAGGGGGGCGATCGCGAGGTTCGGCGTGCCCTCCGAACGGTCCTGACTGTTGCCCGGGGGCTGCGCTCGACGGAAACCCTCAAAGCCTGCCAGGTCGATCTCAAGGAGGTGCTGGGCGTCAGCGGACTGTCGTCGACGGATCTTGGGAAGGGCAGCCTTGCCGTTAAGAAGGTGATGAGGGAGATCTGCGGACCGAGCCGTCGGGCGACGCCGAAAGCCAAGCAGGTGAAAGCTGCCCTGAAGCAATATCATGAAGGGTGGGCCGGGTTGGAAAAGGCCAAAGACGAGATGGTCCTCTCCAACCTGCGTCTGGTCGTCGACATCGCCAAGCGTTACAACGGGCGGGGTTTGAGCCTTCTGGACCTTGTCCAGGAGGGCAATATCGGTCTGATGAAGGCGACGGAGCGGTTTGACCACCGGCGCGGGTTCAAGTTCAGCACCTACGCCACGTGGTGGATTCGGCAGGGCATCACGCGCGCCCTTGCGGACCAGTCGCGGACGATCCGTGTCCCCGTGCACATGACCGAAGCCTATCAGCGGGTCACCAAGGCGACGCGCCGGTTGGCGCAACGTCTTGGTCGGACCCCTTCGCTGGGGGAGGTGGCCGGCGTGGTCGACTCGACGAGCGATCGTGTCGCGCAGACGATCCAGGTCTTTCAGGATGTCGTGTCGCTGGAATATCCGATCGGGGACGGGGAAACCCTGCTTGGGGATTTCATTCCCGACAAGGAGGCTCCGCAACCCGACAGCCAGGTCGGGCTGAAGGAGATGACCCGTGAGGTTGCCAGGGCGCTGGGCGCGCTTAGCCCGCGGGAAGCGGCCGTGATCCGCCTTCGTTTCGGCATCGGCCAGGGAGAAGCGATGACCCTGGAGGAGGTTGGTCAAATCTTGGGCGTCACGCGCGAACGCATCCGCCAGATCGAGGAGAAGGCCCTGATGAAATTGCGGGCCCCCGAATTTCAGCAGATCCTGCGACCGCTTCTGTAAAAGTGCGCCCCGCCGTCGGCGTGGCGCGCCCCTTTTCCCTTCCGCCTAAATGTGCGACAATGAAAACGCTATGGAGGGGGATGCGGATGGTGCGGGTTGAGTTGTTCGGGACGAAGGTATTGCGCGGTGTCCTTCTTCTCGGCCTTGCGTGTCTCCCGGTTTCGGCATGGGCCGCGCCCGACGCTCCTCCGAAAACGCTGTCCGTCCCTGACGCGGTGGCGGAGGTCCTTCCCTCCGTCGTCAGTGTCATGGCACACGGGCCGGTCAGGGCGATTCCCCCTCAAACGGTTCCGTCCGGTTCAGGGTCCGGCTTCGTTATCTCGCCCGGCTATATCCTGACCTCGAATCATCTCGTGGCCAGCGCGACGCGCCTGGTGATCGGCCTCTACGACGGCCGGCTTGTCCCGGGGCGCGTGGTCGGGCGTGACTTTCTGACCGATCTGGCCATCATCAAGGTCGAGATTGAGGGTCTGGTTCCGGCCAAGCTGGGCTCGTCTTCCCGGCTGCGGATCGGGGAAACGGTCGTGGCCATCGGCAATCCGCTGGCCATCAAGGGCGGGGCGACGGTGTCGGTGGGAGTCGTCAGCGCGCTTGATCGCGCCATTGTTCCCCCCACCGGCGAAACCCTCTACAACCTGATTCAGTCCGATGCGGCCATCAATCCCGGCAACAGTGGAGGCCCTCTGGTGGATCTCTCGGGGCGCGTGGTGGGCATCAACACGGCGGTTGCGCCGGCCGCTCAGAATATCGGTTATGCCATCGCCGCCGATGAGGCGGTTCCCGTCGCGCAGTCCTTGATCGTACGGGGCGGCATGCTCAGGCCGCTGCTGGGCTTTGTGCCGGTCACGGTGACGTCCAGCATTGTGGCGTCATTTGGCCTGGATGCGGAACGGGGAGTCCTGGTCCTCCGGGTCGAGTCTGGGGGGCCGGCGTCTGAGGCCGGACTGCGTGACGGCGACGTGATCACGGCCGTGGATGTCACGCAGGTTTATAATATGTCCGACCTCTGGCACGCATTGCTCAAGGACGGGTCGGAGCCTGTAGCCCGCCTCTCGGTGGTGCGAAAGGCGACCCAGGAGAAAATTCTTCTCAGACGACCGGTGGCAAAGTGATCGGCCATGTCCTTGATCTCGGACTCACCGACTACCAGGATGCCTGCCGCCTCCAGTTGAATGCCCACCAGGCGCGGGTGGAGGACCGCATCGGCGATGTCTTGTTGCTGACCGAACATCTTCCGGCGTATACGCTGGGACGGACGGCCCGCGCGGAGCATGTCGGCGAAGGAGGGGCTCGCGGGGACATTAATGGGATTCCGGTCCATGCCTCTGACCGGGGCGGGTCCGTCACGTATCATGGGCCTGGACAAGTGGTGGGCTATCCCATTCTGAAACTGCGGGATTACTGCGCGGGCCCCAAGGCCTATGTTGCACGGTTGGAAGAGACCGTCATTCGGGCGCTGGCCGGGCTTGGGGTGCCCTCGGGTCGCCGCAGCGGGATGCCCGGGGTGTGGGTGGCGGACCGCAAGATCGCCGCGGTGGGGGTCCGAATCTCGCGGGGCGTGACGCGTCATGGTTTTGCGTTGAACGTTGTGAACGACCTGACCCCTTTTTCGGCCATTGTCCCCTGCGGACTTGCCGGATTCGGCGTCACCTCGGTGGCGCAGGAGGCGGGTTCTTCCTCCACCGTGGGCTTCGATCAGGCGCTGAGAGCCGTGGTCCGGGCTTTTCAAGAGGTGTTCGGTAAATGGAGGGACATGAATGGAGTCGCGTGATGTCATCAGGTACCGGCTGCTGAATTATCTGATTGAGGCGCATGAGTCGCAGCTCATTTCTGCGAACGTCGCCATCCTCAATGAAATCGCCGAGGCCGATTGGGCGCAGGTCCGCGATGCCTTGAACGACATGTTCCTGGGCGGCGATATTGTGCTGTCAAAAGATGGCCAGCCCTATCGGGTCGAAGTCAACGCGGGGTGGTTCTTCCACACGGACAACTTCCAGATCAAGGCGACGGTTCGGGGACGGCGGGAATATGCCAGGCTCCAGCTGGCGATGGAAAAGGAGCGAGCCGCTCAGGACGCCGAAGCCGCCAGCCTCCCGCCGGACGAACCGACTCGCCGGCAAGCCTGAGTCATGACTGCCATGACGAGTCTCTATCAGGAACTGGATACCCAGATGTTTCGCCTGGCCGTCGCCCAATTTGAGGAGGCGGCCGAGCGGCTCGGCCTGGACGGGAATCTCCGCGAGCGGCTCAAGCTGCCGCAGCGGGCGCTGATCGTGTCTGTTCCGGTACGGATGGATGACGGGAGCGTCAAGGTGTTTCCGGGCTATCGCGTACAGCACGACACGGCGCTGGGGCCTTCCAAAGGAGGCGTGCGCTTTCACCCCGACGTGAATCTGGGAGAAGTGTCCGCCCTGGCCATGTGGATGACGTGGAAGTGCGCCCTGGCGGGGCTTCCCTACGGCGGAGCCAAGGGAGGAGTTCGCGTGGCGCCCGAGAAGTTGTCCCGCGCGGAACTGCAGCGACTCACCCGCCGCTATACCGCGGAAATCCTTCCTCTCATCGGTCCCGAGAAAGACATCCCCGCGCCCGACGTCGGGACCAACGCGCAGGTGATGGCCTGGATGATGGACACGTATAGCCAGGAAATGGGCTACGCCGTCCCCGGCGTCGTGACGGGGAAGCCGCTGGCCATCGGCGGGAGCCTGGGGCGTGAGGATGCGACGGGGCGAGGGGTCACCGACGTTACCCTGGAGGCGCTGCGGCACCTGGGCCTGAACATGGCCGGGGCCACGGTCGCCGTCCAGGGCTTTGGGAATGTGGGCATGCATACGGCCCGGATCATGCACGAAGCGGGCGCGAAGGTCCTTGCCGTCAGCGACGCCAAAGGCGGGGTGTATAGCTCGCGCGGATTGGACATCCCCACGCTCCGTTCCCGCTATCGCAGAAACGTGCGCCCGCTTCAAGAATGCGGCATGGGAGAGTTCATTTCCAACGACGACCTCCTGCAACTCGAATGTACGATCCTTGTTCCCGCCGCGCTGTCGGAGCAGATCACGGAGAAGAATGCGGCCAGGGTCCGCTGCCGGATCCTGGCGGAGGGGGCGAACGGGCCCACGACGATGGCCGCCGACCGCATTCTCGAAGAGAACGGCATCTTTGTGATCCCTGACATTCTGGCCAATTCCGGCGGCGTGATCGTGTCTTATTTTGAGTGGGTCCAGGATGTCCAGAAGTATTTCTGGAAAGAGCAGGACATCAGGGATCGCCTGCACGAGATCATCACGGCCGCGTTCCACAGAACGCTTGAATTCTCGCAGGCGAAGAAAGTCAGTATGCGAATGGCTGCGCTCATGAACGGGATCGACAAGATCGGTCAGGCGCATCTGGCTCGCGGGCTCTATCCGTGAAGGGGTTCCTCTTCAGTTTCATCGGGGTGGTCTGGTTTTCCATAGGACTGGGGCTGGTCATTGCGCCGGCCTGGACCATCGAAATACTCGAACGGGTCGTGTCCGACGAGTTCCGACAATTCGTGCTGATTCAGATCTGGATGGTGCTCAGCCTCATTTTGGTGATCGGGACGGGGGGGCTGTTCTACCGTGCCGTCTGGATCGCGGTCGGGTGCCTGGGGATTGCCAAAGGGCTGTTCCTGATCGGCGCCCCGCTTGGCCGGCGGGAAGCCTTTCTTGACTGGTGGTTCAAGCGGCCATTCTGGGTGTATCGCCTGTGTGGTGTTGTCCTGGTGAGCCTGGCGGTGACTCTTGCCTACGGAGTGAACGCATTGTGAGTGCTGGGAACGGCGTTCCGGACACTTGCATCTCAGGGGCCGGTTGGATACCATGGCGCGATTTTGAAGTCCTACAACTTAGAATGGGGGTACGGCATGGGGAAGTGGTTGAACGGCCTGCGTGCGGCTGCCTGGGCTGGTGCAGTGGTCATCCTGGCGGCGTCGGCGGTGAGCGCCGCGCCCTACGAATTGACCGAATCCGAGGTAACGGATCTTGCGCAGTTCACTACCCCCGACGTCTCCCTGTTTGGCATCAAGCTCGGGGATTCGGAGGCGAAGGTCAAGGACAATCTCATCAAGATCAAGATCCCCGGCGTACGGGTGGATGTGCAGGACGTCTTCGTCATGGTGTTCGACAAGCGCAATCCCGGCAATGCGATGGCGGGAGTCAGGCTGATGGACGGCAAGGTAGACTATATTTTCATCACCCAGCGGTTCGCCCATCTGGCCACGGGGGTTTTTCGCCTGGTACTGCGGGGCGAGGGCATCGACGAGGCCAGGAAGCTGCTCGGCAAGGAGGAATTCGCCGAGGACCAGACCACGTTCACCAAGTTGAATTACAAGGGGGGAACGATGGTGATCCTCTTCAACGGCCGTGACATCACGGTGGAGTTCAATGCAGGGGTCTGACGGGGGCGGATTAGCGTGAAGCCGCGACCGTCGCCGGGGCGGGCGCGCGGAGACCGTATTCAAGCAATGCATGCGCGCGTTCCCAACGCTGGCGAGCATTGAGAAGGACGAGCAGGAGTTCCCGTCCGTTCCGCGTCACGACGGTGATCAGGCAGCGTCCGGCCCCGCTCGTATAGCCGGTTTTCACGCCGATCACTCCATCCATGGTCCCCAGCAGGCGGTTGGTCGTCCGGGCGAGGTACGTTTTGCGGTGATCCGTGGTGCGGATGACCGCGGCCGGTTCCCGGACGATGGACGCGAAGGTTTCGTGCCCCATCGCATATTCCGTCAGCACAGCCAGGTCCTCGGCCGTGGAAAAGTGGTTGGGCATGTCGAACCCGCAGGCATTCTGGAAGTGGGTGCGGGTCAGCCCGATGGCCGCGGCCTTCGCGTTCATCTTCGCAACAAACGATTTCTCGTCCCCGCCCACGTGCTCAATTGCGGCAAGGCAGGCGTCATTGGCTGAGCGAATCAGCATGGCCTCCAGAAGGCCCCGCAGCGGAAGGACCTGGCCGGGCTTCAGATAGAGCTTGGTCCGGTGGGCGGCCGCCGCCTGCCGGCTGACCGTCACCTGGTCGTCCAGATCGCCTTCCTCGAGAATCACGATGGCCGACATGATCTTTGTCAGGCTGGCGGGCGCCATGGACAGGCCGGCATTTTGCTCGAACAGGACCTGCCCCGTCCGCAGGTCTTTCAGCAGAATCCCTTCAGGCGGCAGGGGCCGTCGCGGGGCCTTGCGTTTGTAAATGCTCGGGGCCTTGACCTGCGCGGGTTTTCCGCCGGACAAGCCGTGGGCGCGCGCGGCGTGGTCCGCCGGGGAGCCCGTGGCACTGCCGGAAGCGGGAAACAAGAGAAGCGCCGTACCGATGATCAGGCCAACAACCTGGCGGCAACGGGCGGCGTTCATGAGGGAATCGTGACTTTGAGGTTCAGGTCCTTTACCCCGGCCGCCAGCACTTGATGGAAGAACCGCAGCAGATCCGCCAGGTCCAGCCAGAACCCGCAGTTCAGGCAGCGGGCATACAGGCGGCGGCTGTCCAGCGTGTAATGCCGTTCAAACAGCATACAGCCCTGGCATTTCAAGCATTTCATAGCTGGCACTCTGGCATGGCATTGCGTGTGAGTCAAGCGAAAAGCGGATGCGAGGCGGGCTCATTTGAGCCGGTTCATGATGATGGCGATGCACCCGGCCAGCAGTCCGCCGCCGGCAATGGTGAGCACGAAGTTGGCGGCGCTCTTGTCGCCGCTGATCAGATCCTGCACGCCTCCCTGCACCATCAGCACGGCCAGCGTCGTCGCGGATCCTGTTATGAACCACCAGAGGAAAGTCTTCACGCGTCCATCATCTCCCAATCTCCAGGACCCAATCTAGCGGTGAGGCTCTGGATTGTCAAGCCTACGGAATTCGCCTCAATTGGAAGGCACCAGGTGTGAGCGGGGATCCTTGGCCAGGAAGATCGAGACGGTGTTGGCCAGATTATTCGCGGTGACCAGGCCGGGCCGTGGATCCTGCGGTCCGAACGACACCGCCGTGACGGCGAACGGGGCCGAGCCGGTCCGGTAGCTGCGCGGCGGCTGCCAGAACGTGCCGTCACCCTTGCCCAGCAGCACGGACAGGTCGCTCGACATGTTGTTGGCGACGGCGATGTCCGTCTTGCCGTCCCCATCGAAGTCCTGGATCACGGCCGCGATCGGGCCGGCGTTCGCGCCGAAGGACGGTCCTTGCGTGAACGTCCCGTCTCCCTTGCCGAAAAAGACGCTGATGTCGTCCCGTTCCCCGTTGATGACAAGCAGGTCCACATGGCGGTCGTGGTTGAGGTCCAGGACCGACACGCTGAGCGGGCTGTGGCCGGTTTGGTAGGGGACGGGCGTCTGGAACGTGCCGTCCCCCTTGCCCAGGAAGACCACGACGCTGTTGCTCATTTTGCCGCCATGGGTGACCACGAGATCCGTCACGCCGTCCTCGTTGACGTCGGCGGCCGTCACGGAAGTCGGGGTATCGCCGTATTCATAGACCCCCTTTTGCAGGAAGCTGCCGTCTCCGCGCCCGAGCAGGATGAGGAGTTTGTCATTCCGGAGGGCCACGGCGAGGTCCGCTTTGCCGTCCCGGTTGAAGTCCCCCACGGCCAGGCTGACCGGGGATTTGACGGCCGGATAGCTGTCTCCCTTCGTAAAATGGCCGGTCCCGTCTCCCAGCAGGATCGTCACGCGATTGTTGCCGGCGGTCGCCACGGCCAGATCGAGCGTGCCGTCCCCGTTGAAGTCGTGGAGGACGACGGCGCGGGGCTGTTCCGGAAGCCGCAGCGTCATCGCGTCCTTGAAGTTGCCGTCCCCGTTGCCGAGCAGGATGCTGAGCGAGTCGCCGCTGATGTTGGTCGTCACCAGGTCGGCGAAGCGGTCGCCGTTCAGATCGCCGGCGACGACGCTCGTGGGGTTCTTGCCGACCTCGATCGTCTTGTAGAGATAGAACAGATCGGGAGCCTGGTGGGATTCGCTCGGCGTGCACGCGGTCCCCATCGCGATGAGGAGCGCCGCCGAACACCATTGGAGCGCGGAAGTCGGAGCGTGCATGGCGGACGCATTGTACGGCGTTGGCAGGGATGGTGCAACCCGATCTCCGCGCCTTGCGCCCTCTGTGCCCCTGGTATAGACTCGGCGCATGCCGGTTTCCTACATCAATGAGATTGCCAAGCACGCCGGATTCGGCATGGGCATCGAGCGGGCCGTCGCCTGGATCTGCGGCATCGAGCACGTCCGCGAGACGATCCCCTTTCCCCGCATGCTGTACAAGATTTATCCGTAGCCAACACCTCTTGGAGTCGCAAATGGAGATCGCTCCAGGATTTAAGGATAGCGACTGGAAGAGGCTGACGTTCAAGAGCGAGCGCGACTGGATTCGCGCGGTGGCCGCTCTCCGCAGGCGGTTGGAGGAGCGCTTCGTGAAGCCAGCACGTAGTCTGCTGCGCTTCAGAAGAAGCGGCTTTGCGGTTCTCGCCTTGGACAGCCTACTTGTTGAGACGCTACAGCAGTTCCGTGAGGGCGTACCTGAGACGCCATACATGATTCGAAACGGCCGTCGGGTTCTTGCCTCGGAGGAGTACTTCAAAGCCTTCCTCACAAGCCCATACTTCGGCCCAGGCTTCGACGATCAGATGGCGACACTCTTCTATCGAACCGTGCGGTGCGGGATTCTGCATCAAGCTGAGGTCAAGGAGAGTTCGCTGGTCCGTCGGGACCGACCCTTGGTGAGTCTGTCTGCTGACAAGAAAGGAGTTGTAGTGAACCCCGTGCTCTTCCACAACCGTGTGGAAGCTGGGGTACGGAAATACCTTGCGGACTTGCGGAAGCGGACGGAGCGTGATCTCCGTGGGCGCTTCCGTGACAAGATGAACCACATTGCCCGAGTAGGAGCCGGTGTATGAAGCACTTGCGTCGGCTAACAATGTGTTACAGCGGAGGCTTGACGCTACGTAAAAATGGGCGTAGTTTTCCCGTAACAATCCGTAGGCTAAGTATGCGAAAGATTGTGTTGGCCATCTTGCTTGGAGTGCTGTGGTTCCCCACATCAGCTACAGCAAAGTGTGTGTGGGAATGGGACTGCTCAACAGGTCAGTGCCGCCAGGTTCCGATCTGCGACAACACTCTTGATCTCCCTCCCATTCGGCCTCTAGAGGTTCCTCCAATCCCTCCGCCGTCCATTAAGCCGATTCAGCCGCCTACGCTACCGCCCATCGGCACAAGGACCTGCCGACAAGCGAATCTCTGTGACGCCTATGGAAAATGTCGTTGGCAAACCGTGTGTGAATAGCTGAGATGTTCATACTGCTTGCAGCGTTCCTCCTCCTTGGCATTGCCACACCTGTTAACGCTGATTTTGACACAGGTAAGACAGCCTATGATCGCGGGGACTACGCCACTGCGCTTCGAGAATGGAAGCCTCTAGCAGAAAAGGGGAACGCCCCTTTGGTCCAGATTTATCTGGGGAGCATGTACCGGGACGGCGATGGAGTCCCGCAGGATTACAAAGAGGCCGTCCGCTGGTTTCGCCGCGCAGCTGAGCAGGGGTACGATTTGGCCCAGTTCCAGCTTGGGATGCTGTACGTCACGGGCGAGGGCGTACCGCAGGATTACAAAGAAGCAATGCGATGGATTCGTCTAGCAGCAGACCAAGGATTGGCTGATGCTCAGCACGCCCTTGGGCTTCTGTATTACAGGGGGGAAGGCGTCAAGCAGGACTATGCTGAAGCCGCCCGCTGGTATCGTCTGGCTGCCGATCAGGGATACGCGTTGGCCCAGTTTAATCTTGGACAGCTGTACTACGATGGCAATGGGGTCTCGCAGGATTACACTGAAGCTTTGCGTTGGTATCGTCTGGCCGCTGAGCAGGGGTACGCCGCGGCCCAGTTGGAACTTGGGCGGCTGTACGAGAACGGCCATGGCGTCAAACAGGATTACGTCGAAGCCGCCCGCTGGTATCGTTTAGCTGCTGACCAGAGATACGCCAAGGCCCAAGCCCAACTTGGACGTTTGTACTACGAAGGCAAAGGTGTACCTCAAAATGCTACCGAGGCGGCACATTGGTTTCGCTTAGCAGCTGAACAAGGGCTTCCCCTGGTACAGCATCTCCTCGGAGAGATGTATAGGGACGGGAAGGGGATACCGCAGAATTTCGCTGAGGCTCTTTATTGGTTTAGCACGGCTGCGAAGAATGGGCTGGCCAGTTCCCAAGTCGCGCTTGGTTCAATGTACTTTCGGGGAGCCCAGGACGGCGTAACACAGAATTTCGCTCTGAGCGCACATTGGTACCGTCTGGCTGCGGAGCAAGGTCATACTGATGGTCAATTTAGACTGGGGTTTCTTTATGCTCTCGGTGCAGGTGTTCCGAGGGATTATGTTCAAGCGTATATGTGGCTGAATCTTGCGGCGGCAAGCGACCCTAAACGTGAAATAGCTGAATTCCTGACCGAAGTGGAAAAGAAAATGGCCCCTGAGCAGATCGGAGAGGCCCAGCGACTGGCGCGTCAGTGGAAACCGAAGACACCTTCACCTGATCGCCCGCAAGAAGCGAGTGGGAGCCAGCCCGCGGCGAGTGGAACGGGCTTTGTCATCAGCCGTCAAGGACACGTCCTGACAAACAACCATGTGATTGAGGGATGCAAGTCCATTCGTTCAACCAATGAAGGGCGCAAGCAGCCGTTGACTGTCGTCGCGACTGATTCGGAGAATGATCTGGCCTTACTCAAGCTGCCTGCCCCCTCTCCCAACATTGCGCGCTTTCGAGAAGGCCGTACTATCAGAGCAGGAGATGGCGTGGTCGCGGTCGGGTTCCCATTGCATGGATTGCTTGCAGCGGAAGCTAATGTGACCACCGGCACAGTGAGTGCGTTGGCAGGGCTTGGAAACGATACGCGATTCATTCAGATTACCGTGCCCATTCAACCTGGGAACAGCGGTGGTCCACTGTTGGATCAAGGCGGTAATATCGTGGGCGTTATTGTGAGTTCGTTGAATGCGTTCACTATGGCAAAAGCCACTGGCAGCCTTCCGCAGAACGTCAACTTTGCCATCAATGGTGCCGTCGCCAAGTCGTTCCTTGACGCCAATAGTGTCGAATATGAGGTGGCATCCTCGGGGAAAAGATTGGAAACTTCCGATGTGGGAGTGCAGGCGAAGAAATTTACTCTCCTTCTGGAGTGTTTCGAGTAGGACGGCTTGGACAGACGGAGGCTTCCCATGCCTGAACAGGAAAAGAACAAAGAACCGTCCACCAGTGAAGGGTATTGCGGTTCCCTTCTTGAGAAGCAGGACAAGGAGGCGAAGCTGGCCGCGGGCATAGAGGTACCATCCAGTTTTGTAATAACCGAGGCAGATCAGAAACGGATTGAGGCGTGGCGCAAGGAGCAGGATGCGAGGGCGGTTCACATGCAGCTGCAGTCAGGCAAGTATAAAGATGAACCTTATGTGGAAGACTTGCTTCGTCGCGGGATACCGTACAGTGGCGTATGCAGGGGCACCCTCACGTATCACTTTTGCCCCTCTGGAGCAGGGACGATATTTACCGTCTCTCATGATGTAACGAAAGCGACACTTGACGTGAGAGGTTATGACAGTGTGGTGACTGCATGGGATCGGTTTCAAGACTTCTGTCGGGAGTGCTATGACTTGGAAATGTCTAGTCAAGAGAAACCGATATTGCCGTGCTGCTTGGTGTTTGAGCAGTACCAAGAGG
>Ga0163199_1001215_pt1 | contig 16053 bp, 18 predicted proteins | sample PL_2010_150m_FD_113537 | JGI IMG/M metagenome (GOLD analysis project Ga0163199, IMG submission 113537) | Freshwater microbial communities from Powell Lake, British Columbia, Canada to study Microbial Dark Matter (Phase II) - PL_2010_150m | ecosystem: Environmental > Aquatic > Freshwater > Lake ... | reverse complement strand
CGCATGAGCTGTCTCCTCTACAGGGTTTGTCGATCCTCGCGGCGGCTGGGCAACGGCTCTTGTTCGGCGACCGTCTATGACGCCAGTTTCCGATGCCGCGTCAGCGCTGTCAAGCAAACGGGCAACAGAGAGACTTATGGGGCCACAAATAAAAAAGCTGCCTGGATGGGGTTCCCATCCAGGCAGCTTTCTTCCGGGAGGAGGACCGGCAGAATTTCGCTACGCTTCCGAGGCGGTCTCGGCGACTTTCTTCTCTTCCGTGTACTGGAGGGCGACCTTGCCGTCCTTGTCGATATCGACCGTGACCCTGCCGCCGTTGGTGAGTCGCCCGAACAGCAGTTCGTCGGCGAGCGCTTTCCGGATCGTGTCCTGGATCAGCCGGCTCATCGGGCGCGCGCCCATCAGGGGGTCGAAGCCGTGCTTGGCAAGGTGCTCGCGCAAGCTGTCGGTGAAGATTGCATCGACTTTCTTCTCGTGCAGCTGCGCCTCGAGCTGCATCAGGAACTTGTCCACCACGCGCAGGATGACCTCCCGGTCGAGCGATTTGAACGAGATCGTCGCGTCGAGCCGGTTGCGGAACTCGGGCGAGAACACGCGCTTGATCTCGGCCATTTCATCGCCGGATTCCTTCGTCGCCGTAAAGCCCATGACGGCCTTGTTCAGCGACTCGGCCCCGGCGTTGGTGGTCATGACGATGATCACGTTCCTGAAATCGGCCTTGCGCCCGTTGTTGTCGGTGAGCGTCCCGTGGTCCATCACCTGAAGCAGGATGTTGAAGACATCCGGGTGCGCTTTCTCTATCTCGTCCAGGAGCAGCACCGAATAAGGCTTCTTGCTGATCGCTTCGGTGAGCAGCCCGCCCTGGTCGAAGCCGACGTAGCCCGGCGGCGCGCCGATCAGACGCGACACCGCATGCCGCTCCATGTACTCCGACATGTCGAAGCGGTGCAGCTCGATGCCCATGCAATAGGCGAGCTGGCGTGCGACTTCCGTCTTGCCGACGCCGGTGGGTCCGGAGAAAAGGAAGGCGCCAATCGGCTTCTGGGGGCTGCCAAGGCCGGAGCGCGCGGTGCGGATCGCGGATACGAGCGCCTCGATCGCCTTGTCCTGCCCGAACACCACCGCCTTGAGGTCGCGGTCGAGGTTCTTGAGGGCGGCGCGGTCATCCTGCGACACCGACGCGGGGGGAATGCGCGCGATCTTGGCGATGATCTCCTCGATTTCCGCCTTGCCGATCACCTTCTTCTGTTTCGACTTGGGCAGGATCTTCTGAGCCGCACCCGCTTCATCGATCACGTCGATCGCCTTGTCCGGCAGGTGACGGTCGTTGATGTAACGGGCCGACAATTCGGCGGCGCAGGAGAGCGCAGGCGCGCTGTACTTGATGCCGTGGTGGGCCTCGAAGCGCGATTTCAGGCCGCGCAGGATCTGTACCGTCTCCTCGATCGAGGGTTCGGGAACGTCGATTTTCTGGAAGCGCCGGGAGAGGGCGTGATCCTTTTCGAAGACGCCGCGATACTCGTTGTAGGTCGTGGCGCCGATGCATTTCAGCGCGCCCGAAGACAAGGCCGGCTTGAGCAGGTTGGAGGCGTCCAGCGTTCCACCCGAGGCGGCGCCCGCACCGATGAGGGTGTGGATCTCGTCGATGAACAGGATCGCGTTCGGGTTGTCGATCAGCTGCTTCAGCACCGCTTTCAGGCGTTGCTCGAAGTCGCCGCGGTATTTGGTGCCGGCGAGTAACGCGCCTATATCGAGGGCGTGGACCTGGCAGTTCGCAAGCACCTCGGGCACTTGCCCCTCGACGATGTGCCGCGCCAATCCCTCCGCGATCGCCGTTTTGCCGACGCCGGCCTCGCCGACCAGCAGCGGGTTGTTCTTGCGCCGTCGGCACAAGGTCTGGATGACGCGCTCGAGCTCACGCTCGCGGCCGATGAGCGGATCGATCTTGCCGAGCAGCGCCTGTGCATTGAGGTTGGTCGTGTAAGTCTCGAGCGCGCCGCCGGACTGCTGCTCCTCGCCCTGGGCCTCCTGCTCCTGCTCGCCCTTCGATTCCTTGCCCGGAGCTTTGGTGATGCCGTGGGAGATGTAGTTCACCACATCGAGCCGGGTGACCCCCTGCTGATGCAGGAAATAGACGGCGTGGGAGTCTTTCTCGCCAAAGGTGGCCACCAGCACGTTGGCGCCGGTGACCTCTTTCTTGCCGGAGGACTGTACATGCAGGATGGCGCGCTGGATGACGCGCTGGAATCCCAGGGTCGGCTGGGTGTCGATTTCCTCGGTTCCGGCCACGGTCGGCGTGTGCGCGGCGATGAAGTCAGCGAGGGCTTTCCTCAGCTCGTCGATATTGGCCGCACAGGCACGCAGAACTTCGGCTGCCGTCGGATTGTCCAGCAGCGCGAGCAGCAGGTGTTCGACGGTGATGAATTCATGCCGTTTCTGGCGCGCTTCGACGAACGCCATGTGCAGACTGACTTCGAGTTCTTGCGCGATCATATGTTTTCTGGTCCTCTGGCTTGGGGAATGCGCTGGGGAGCGCCGTCCTCCATTTCGGTCCTCAGGTCTCCTCCATCACACACTGTAGCGGATGCTGGTGATTGCGGGCGTAGGCGGTAACCTGTTCGACCTTGGTGGTGGCGATGTCCTTCGGGTAGACCCCGCAAATGCCCTTTCCCTCACGATGAATCCTGAGCATGATCTGCGTGGCCTTTCCCTGACTCAGTGCGAAAAACATCTGCAGGATCATGACAACGAACTCCATCGGAGTGTAGTCATCGTTAAGGAGAATGACTTTGAAAAGAGGAGGTGGCTTGAGCTTGCTTTTTTTTGTCTCAAGTAACGTTCCTTCTCGTAACCGGGTTGCCATACCTTCCAATACTCGCGCCAGAGCCCGACGTCCGTCAGGCCGATTAGACCGTAAATTCCGGTGCAATTCACCGGCACAGTGCCGAATCCTTCAGCATTTGCCTCCGTTGCGTGCGAATCGAATCGCATACCTGCTCATAATGTAATGGTTGTCCTACGGGACTGCAACCTTTGTTCCTGATGCAAACGGCTGCGCGGGCTCCGGTTGGCGGGTAAAACCCCTTACTTGACGTGGTCAGGCAAACCGCGTAAAAGCCGTCCTGTGTTTGTTCTCAAGCGGTATGCAGGCGGCAAGTCCTTCTACTGTCTTGGAGTGCAGGCATAGTTCGGGGTGTCCCCAGTTTTTATTTTCAGGAAGGTTCTATGCCAACAGGTACTGTAAAGTGGTTCAATGATGCCAAGGGGTTCGGCTTTATTACCCCGGATGACGGCGGTGAGGATTTGTTCGCGCACTTCTCCGCGATTCAGATGAGCGGTTTCAAAACCCTCAAGGAAGGTCAGAAGGTCCAATTCGAAGTTACGCAAGGCCCGAAGGGCAAGCAGGCTTCGAATATCCAAGCGCCAGCCTGAACAGCAGCACAATCCCCTGCTCGCACCGGCCGCCGCCCTCCGGCGCCGTTGGCATCGCTGTCCGGTCGCCGGGGCGGGGTCCTGACAAGCATTCAAAGTAAGAACATCCGCTTGTCCGGCTTTTTATTGCTGTTTTCCATGAAAAAAACGCTGCCAGCCGCGTTTAACCTGTTGGTTCTGCTGGTTTAGCAGTCGGCTTCATGGTCGGCTCAGGCGCCGCCGAAGATATGTGCGATCGGGAGTGACCGGGAGGCTCGGGTCGGCTCGGTGTTCGTGGGTATGAACCGGTGAGGGAGGTCAACCGGATCCGTTGCGAGGCGTTAATGCCCTCAGATGGTGCGTCTCCGTGTAGCAATTTATCAACCTGAAAGGACAGATGATGAAAAAAGCCTTAGCAGTACTGGTAGCAATGATGATTGCTGGCATGTCCAGCTTTGCCGTCGCCCAAGGCACGGCCCCTGCGGCTCCGACAGCTCAATCTGCCGATGCCAAGGCCCAGACTCCCACCAAGGCGAAAGCCAAGGGGAAAAAGGCCAAGTCGGGCAAGAAAGCCAAGAAAGCAAAAGCCAGCTAATTGATTTTTTTGTAAAAAACGTCCGGCCGGGTTTGCGCTCTGCCGGGCTTTTTGTTTAGAATGGCCTCCCCTGTCAACCTTGCGGATGCTGGGGCGTTATTGGGAGGGACAGGTTCTTCAATAGACCGGTCGCAACCGCATACCTTAAACTAAGAGAGAGGAAAACCATGCAAAAAATCATTTCGATTCTTCTGGCCGCCGCTTTCGCCGCCGTGACCTTGAACGCAGTTGCGGCTGACGCGCCCAAGAAAGACGAGAAGAAGGTAGAGAAGAAGGCCGAGAAAAAGGCCGAGAAGAAAGCCGAGAAGAAGGACGAGAAGAAAGCAGAAGCCAAGAAGTAATTTGTCTTCGAATTAAGAAAAGGCAGGGCGAGTCCCTGCCTTTTTTTCGCCCGGGAATTGAGCATGCGAAGTGCGGTAGTGGCCCTGCTGGCTTGGTCGGCGATTGTGTTGCCGGCGTATGGCGACTCGTTGGCGATCACAGAACTCAACGCCGGGATTCACGTCATCCGGGCGGAAGTTGCGAATACTTTCGAAACCCGTTCCCGTGGGCTGATGTACCGGGAATCCCTGGCCGTCAATCAAGGCATGCTGTTCATCTTTCCGGCGGTGGAGCGGCATTGCATGTGGATGAAGAATACGCCGCTGCCGCTTTCCGTGGCTTTCATCGATCAAGGCGGGAAGGTGGTGAGCATCTCCGAGATGGCACCGCACACCGAAAACTCGCACTGCGCGGCGCAGCCCGCCAGGTACGCGCTGGAGATGAACAAGGGTTGGTTTTCCGGCAAGGGAATTCGCGCCGGCGCGACGATCCACGGACTGGACAAGGCCGGGCCGCCGCAGTAGCCGCGCCCGGACGCCTCAAAAACAAGAAGGCCCCTGCGAGGGGCCTTCTTGCCGAGGAGCCGGAGGTTCTGACCCTAGCCTGTAGGCTCTACATGCGGTCGATCATGGCCTGCCCGAATTTCGAGCAGGAGACCTCTTTCGCGCCCGACATCAGACGGGCGAAGTCATAAGTGACGATCTTGTCGCCGATCGCCGCCTCCATCGACTTGATGACCAGATCAGCCGCCTCGACCCAGCCCATGTGGCGCAGCATCATTTCGGCCGAGAGGATGAGCGAGCCCGGATTGACCTTGTCCTGACCGGCATACTTCGGTGCCGTGCCGTGGGTCGCCTCGAAGTTCGCGACGGTATCGGACATGTTGGCGCCTGGCGCAATGCCGATGCCGCCCACCTGCGCCGCGAGCGCGTCCGATGCGTAATCGCCGTTCAGGTTCAGGGTCGCGATCACGTCGTATTCCGCGGGACGCAGCAGGATCTGCTGCAGGAAGGCATCCATGATCACGTCCTTGATGATGATGCCCTGCGGCAGCTTCAGCCACGGACCGCCGTCGATCGGCTGGCCGCCGAACTCGCGCTGCGCCAGGGCATAGCCCCAGTCGCGGAACCCGCCTTCGGTAAACTTCTGGATGTTGCCCTTGTGCACCAGCGTCACCGACTTGCGCTTGTTCTTGATCGCGTACTCGAGCGCCTTGCGGATCAGCCGTTCAGAACCTTCCCGCGACACCGGCTTGATGCCGATGGCGGAGGTATTGGGGAAACGGATTTTCTTAACCCCCATTTCATCGATAAGGAACTTGATGACTTTTTTCGCCTGGTCGGTTTCCGCGGCCCACTCGATGCCGGCGTAGATGTCCTCCGAGTTCTCGCGGAAGATCACCATGTCGGTCTTCTCGGGCTCTTTCAGCGGGGAAGGCACGCCCTTGAAATAGCGCACCGGGCGCAGGCAGACGTAGAGATCGAGTTCCTGGCGCAGTGCCACGTTCAGAGAGCGGATGCCGCCCCCGACCGGGGTCGTCAGCGGCCCCTTGATGGATACGACGTAGTCCTTTACTGCGGCGAGGGTTTCCGCAGGCATCCACATATCGCCACCGTAGACGCGGGTGGCCTTCTCGCCGGCATAGATCTCCATCCAGTGGATCTTCTTCGCACCCTTGTAGGCCTTCTGCACGGCCGCATCGACCACCTTGATCATGACAGGCGAAATATCGACGCCGATCCCGTCACCTTCGATGTACGGAATGATGGGATTGTCCGGCATCGGCTTGGACGGGTCGATTCGCTTGCCGTCCTGGGGAATCTTGATTTTCGAGGTCGTGTTCATACCGGCTCCATCATCGTGCGCTAGGCGCTAGGGTTTGTGAGAGGGGATTGTGAGTCGAGGTTTTCAATGGCACAGAGGAGGAAGTGCATGCGATATCGGCAGGCACATTAACGCCAATTATCCGGCAATTGCTTCACTTTTGCCAGTCCGCGTTGCTTTTTCCGGCCCTGTCGACAACCAAGGCCTGCGGCTGCCCGGGGGAAAGCCCATCTCAGCGATGCTAGAATGCCTGCAGATTCCTCGGGCACGGAAGATGGATATATCCCCCACCGGACAGAATCCAATCGCGCAGGAGATCGCGCAGACGCTGATCGAGGGTTTCGATAAGCACTATCGGTTGTTCCGGGAGTCCAGCGCCGGGGCCAAAGTGCGGTTCGAAGCCGGTGACTGGGCGGCGGTGCAGGATGCCGTGCGCGAGCGTATCCAGTTCTACGATGACCGCGTCAAGGAAACGGTCGAGCGGTTGCACGGTGAGTTGCGCGCCGAGTCGCTCGATCATGGCACCTGGCAGCAGGCGAAGTTGCTGTATATGGGGCTGCTTACGAACCACAAGCAACCGGAGCTGGCGGAAACCTTTTTCAACTCAGTGTCCTGCAAGATCCTGCACCGGACCTATTTCAACAACGACTTCATTTTTTTCCGCCCTGCGATCTCGACCGAGTACATCGAGTCCGATCCGCCGACTTACCGCAGCTACTATCCGAACTGGGAGGGGCTGCGCGACATTTTCCGCCAGATCGTCCTCGATTTCGGCTGGCAGCAGTCGTTCGAGGATATCGAGCGCGATATCGGCTATGCGCTGGTCGCGGTCGAGCGGTATCTTGGCGGCTGGCCGCAGGCGGAGGCGAACCTGCAGATCCAGGTGTTGCACACCGCGTTCTACCGCAACAAAGCGGCCTACGTCATCGGCAAGATGGTCAACGGGCACCAGGAGTATCCGTTCGCAATTCCGGTGCTGCACGGTGCGGACGGGCGACTCTATCTCGACACGATCCTGCCCGACGCCTGGCGCATCGGCCTCCTGTTCAGCCTGAATCGCGCCTATTTCATGGTCGACATGGAAGTGCCCTCGGGTTACGTCCAGTTCCTGCGTTCGATCATGCCCTGGAAATCCCGCGCCGAAATCTACACCGTGCTGGGACTGCAAAAGCAGGGCAAGAACATGTTCTATCGCGACCTGATGCACCATCTGAGGCACTCGCAGGATCAGTTCATCATCGCGCCCGGAATACGGGGCCTGGTCATGCTGGTGTTCACGCTGCCGTCGTTTCCCTACGTCTTCAAGGTCATCCGGGACGAAATCGCGCCGCCCAAGACTGTGGATCGGGCCACGGTCATGGCCAAGTATCTGCTGGTCAAGCGCCACGATCGCGTCGGCAGGATGGCCGACACCTGGGAATTCTCGGACGTGGCGCTGCCCCGCTCGCGCTGCAGCGAGGCGCTGATCGAAGAACTGCGCCGGACCGCGCCTTCGGTGATCGAGGACGAAGGCGACTCGATCGTCATCCGGCACGTGTACATCGAGCGGCGCATGCAGCCGCTCAATCTGTATCTCGACCGCGCGACGCCGGAGCAGGTGGAGCAGGCGGTGAGCGATTACGGCAACGCCATCCGCGAACTGGCGACGGCGAACATTTTTCCGGGTGACATGCTGTGGAAGAACTTCGGCATCACGCGCTACGGCCGGGTGGTGTTCTACGACTACGACGAGATCGAGTATCTGACCGACTGCAACTTCCGGCGGATACCGGAGGCGCCGAACGCCGAAATGGAGATGTCGGCCGAGCCTTGGTACTCGGTAGGCAGGAACGACATTTTCCCCGAGGAGTTCGACCATTTTCTGCTCGGTTCTTCGCGCATCCGCGAGCCGTTTCTGCGCTGTCACGCGGATCTGCTTGCGCCGGAGTTCTGGCAGGAAACGCAGAAAAAGATACGCAGCGGCCAGATCGAAGACTTCTTTCCCTACCCCGAGTCGCTGCGCTTTCGCAACGCGTTCTCGGGCAAAGGCGAGGTAGCGTCGGCGCGGGAGTCGCAACGCGATCTTTTCGGCGCGAATGCGCCTCATCTCAGCCCCGATCTGCTCTCCGAGGTGGAGATAGAATAGCTGGTGGTCGTATACGGACAAAGCCCGCGGGGTAACCCGCGGGCTTTGTCCTTCAAACGCTTCCGTCTTGCGGTTTGGATCAGGCGCCGAAGAACAGCTGCGCGTGACCGCCGGCCGCCATGAAATACAGCATCGGCATCGAAAGAGCGGTATTGGTTCGCGACGCGAGGAACGCAACACGGCGTGCCGTGTTCTTCTCGGCGTCAGTGGCCGGGACGATGCCGAGCACCTTCTTCTGATTCGGCCAGATGAGCACCCAGACATTGAACAGCATGATGGTGCCGAGCCAGGCGCCGACGCCGATGGCCATGTACGATTTCTGCAGCATGAAGGCAGCGCCGAAGTTCGATCCCAGCAGGGCCGCACCGGCGAGCCAGGTCACGACCGCGGCCCAGCGAAAAAACAGCAGCGCGCGCGGCATGACGTGCTTGCCGATACCGGCGCCGGTGCCGTCGGCAGCGGCGGCCTTCGCAGCCTGGGCGTTGACGAAGTTGAAGAAGTAGAGCAGGCCGATCCACATGATACCGGCGAGAAAATGGATCCAGCGAGAAATTCCGGCTACCCAATCCATGTCAACCTCCCAGCCCGGATTTGACGGCAAGATGCAGAACCAGCGTGAGGATCAATCCGACGATGATCGTCCCCCACAATGAGTCGAGTGGATTATTCATGGCTTTGTCTCCCGATAGTTGGCCAAACGGCCGATCGGTAATTTTCGGCCCAAAACACGGTACAACGCAAGGCCGGCATTAACCCTGGCTGACGCGTGGTTTACTACAGTCTATTGCTTTGCATCGCGCTTTGTATCGACGCGCGCGCTTGCGCTGCCGCGCGCGAAGCGCATCGACAGCGGCTCGCCCAGCGTCAGCGACGTGCTGTCACGGACGATCTCGCCGTCGGCGTGCGACACGATGCTGTAGCCGCGTTCCAGCACTGCGGCAGGATTCAGGTGCGCAAGGCTTTCGGCAAGCCGCGCCTGACGGGACGCCGCGCGCTCAAGCACGGCCGTCGCTGCTGCTCGAGCGCCGGCGATGAGGGCTTGCACCTTCGAGCCGAGTTCGCGCAGGTCGGGCGTGCGGGCCTGTAGGCGCTGCACGCGCTGGAGGAGTTGCCATTGCTCCAGTTCCATCGCGCGCCGGGTTGCATGAGACAGCCGCTGGCGCAGGTGTGCAAGCGTGTCGAGCTGCGACTGCACGCGCCTTCCCGGGTGCACCAGCCGCCGCTGCAGGTGGTCGAGCGACTGCATGCGGGTCTCGATGTCCCGCGCGGCGTTTCGATGCAGGCGTTCCATGCAGGCACCGACGCGCTCGAGCAGGGCTGCGCGCGGGGGGCTGACGAGTTCGGCGGCCGCGGTGGGCGTCGGCGCGCGCTGGTCGGCGGCGAATTCGGCGATGGTGAAATCGGTCTCGTGGCCGATTCCGGTCACCACTGGCACCGGGCAGGCGCGGATGACGCGCGCGAGATGTTCGTCGTTGAACGCCCACAGATCTTCGAGGCTGCCCCCGCCGCGCGCAAGGATCAATACGTCGCATTCGCGGCGCTCGCCCGCCCGCTCGATGGCGGCGGCGAGCTTTTCCGCAGCGCCTTCCCCCTGTACCGGTGCCGGATAGATCACTACGTCGATCGCCGGATTGCGGCGCGCGAGCGTGGTGAGCACGTCGCGCAGCGCGGCCGCGTCGAGCGAGGTGACCACCCCGATGCGCCGCGGAAACGCCGGCAATGGCCGCTTGTTCTGCGGATCGAAAAGCCCTTCCTGGTCCAGCTTGTCGCGAAGCCGCACGAATGCCTCGAACAGCGCGCCCACGCCGGCGCGTCGCATGGTCTCGACGTTGAGCTGAAAGTCGCCGCGCGGCTCGTACAGCGTGACCATCACCTGCGCCTCGACGGTCAGCCCGTCGCGTGGAGTCCAGTCGAGATATTGACTGCGGTGCCGGAACATCACGCAGCGGACCTGCGCCTGTTCGTCCTTGAGCGAGAAATAGCAATGACCCGAACGGGCGAGCATGAAATTGGAAATTTCACCGCGGACCCAAAGCAGCGGATAACGATGCTCGAGCAGGTCCCGGACGCTGTTGTTGAGCGCGGAAACCGTGAGAATTTTCGACGTGGAGTTCGTGGAAAGCCGCGCCAGTTCTGGTTCTTTGGGCATTGAGGCATTCTAACCTATCCACAGTAGCGGACTCGTTCCGGGGAGCGTCCGCCTCTTGGCGCCTGCGCAGGGGCAAACGCGAAGATAATGCACTGATTATAAAAGGAGTTGTCACCTGTTCAAAAAAACGCCAAAGCGAAAAAAATCCTTATGCGCGGCTGACTTAAGTATCGAAACCGTAATTCGTGCACATGCTTATCCACAGGAATTGTGGATAAACTGAGAGGCCGTTTCGGAATGACCGAAGCGGCCCCTGTCATAGGGGAGTATGAGGGGAGGTATCCCCTCATTTTGTAATGGACTCTAAACAAGCCGTCGCGTGCGCCGATGTCGCGGTGTGCGAGTGACTGCGTCTGTGGTGTTGCGAGCGCGTTTCATTCGTGCGGCAATGCTGCCTTGCTGAAACGACTTGCGCAGGCTAAAGTGTCGCGCGTCTTTGTGTGAGGGGAAGCCGTTGTTCGAAATCATCAGGGCCGCAGGCTGGCCGATCTGGCCGCTGCTGATCGTCTCTATCATCGCGGTGGCGCTCGTCATCGAGCGTTTCATCACGTTGCGAAAGGAAAAAATCGTCCCGGCGCGACAGCTGGAGAAGGTCGTGGCGGCCTACCGGGAGCAGGGCATCACGCCTGAGCTGATCGCTCGCCTGGAGCAAGACTCGGCATTGGGCCAGGTGCTGGCGGCAGGACTGCGCAACCACATGAGCTCGCGCGAGGTCATGAAGGATGCCATCGAGGAGGCCGGGCGCGCGACCGCGCACGAACTGGAGCGCTATCTGACTACACTCGGCACGATTGCCTCGATCAGCCCGCTGATGGGGCTGTTCGGAACAGTGGTCGGAATGATAGAGATTTTCGGTTCGCAATCGCCTACGGGCAGCAATCCGCTACAGCTCGCGCACGGGATTTCGGTGGCGCTGTATAATACCGGGTTCGGCCTGGTCATCGCGATTCCCGCCATGATTTTTTTCCGCCATTTCCGCGGCACGGTTGAAGGTTTCGTGGTGGAGATGGAACAGCAGGCGAGCAAGCTCGTGGATGTGGTGCACGGCGAGCGCGTCGATGTCGCCGGATCGGCGAAGCGGCGCAGTTGACGCGCGGGAACGATGAACTTCCGCGTGCACACGAAGGAAGATCCGGAGATCAACCTGATCCCCCTCATCGACGTGCTGCTCGTGATCATCATATTCCTGATGCTCACGACCACGTATTCCAAATTCGCAGAGCTCCAGATCAGCCTGCCGACGGCCGAGGCCGAGAAACAGCCCGAGCGGTCGAATGAAATCAACGTCGTCGTCAGCGTCGGCGGTCCGTACATGATCCAACACAAGGCGGTCGCTTTCCGCGATGTGGCCGGGCTCGCGGAGGAATTGCGCCGTGCCGGAACCGGGATCAAGGACCCGGTCGTGGTGATCAACGCGGACAACAATGCCACGCATCAGGCGGTGATTCGGGTGATGGATGCGGCGCGGCAGGCCGGCTACGGGCAGGTTGCGTTTGCCGTGGAGCAGGCGGCGAAGTAGTCGCCCCAGTCGATCATTCGCGCTGCATCGATGGGCCCCCGGTTCGCAGCGCGGCACTGGTACCGGTTGAGTGCGGTATCGCTGCTCCTGATTCCCTTCAGCCTGGTCTTTTCGCTTCTGGTCCGGCTGCGCAGGTCGTTCTATCGCCTGGGCATCCTCCCTTCCATCCGGCTTCGCGTTCCCGTCATAGTCATCGGCAACCGCACCGTGGGCGGAACCGGGAAAACCCCGCTGGTTCTGTGGCTCGCGGCAGAGCTGCGCCGGCAAGGCAGGCGGCCTGCGATTCTATGCCGCGGCTACGGCGCAGCCGAGACCGGTCCGCGCGCAGTGCTCGGTGGAGACGATGCCGGGCGCGTCGGCGACGAACCGTTGCTGCTCGTCGCGCGCAGCCAGTGCCCGGTGTGGGTCGGGCGCGATCGCGCGGCGACCGGTAACGCACTGCTGCGCGCGCATCCGGACTGCGACGTCATCGTCTGCGACGACGGGTTGCAGCACTATCGCCTGCAGCGGGACATCGAGATCGCAGTCGAGGACGAACGCGGGCACGGCAACGGCCTGTTGCTGCCGGCAGGCCCCTTGCGCGAGCCGGCCGACAGGCCGGTCGATGCGTTGGTAAGAAACTGCGAGCCGGCGGCAAGGGCGGCCGACGCTTCTGCGAGCGAATCACGCATGGCGGCGCACGGCGGCGGCACGGCGCCCCATGTGTTCCAGATGCAGCTGGAGCCCTCGGGTTTCCACCTTGTCTGCGATCCGGCGCGCACGGTGGCTCCAGGTGAGCTCGCAGGCAAGCGCCTGCACGCGGTCGCCGGCATCGGCAATCCGCAGCGGTTCTTCGCGCTGCTCGCCCGGCTCGGACTCGATCCCGTGTGCCATGCCTTTCCGGATCACCATGCCTATCGCACGACCGACCTTGAGTTCGCCGATTGCGATTGGGTGCTTATGACGGAGAAAGATGCGGTAAAATGCGCTCGTTTTGATCGAGGGGATCTTGTTGCCCTGCGCGTTGACGCCGTGCTCGATCCCGCCTTTGCAGACTTTCTCACCCGGACCCTCCATGGACGCGCGCCTGCTTGACATTCTGGTCTGCCCCCTGTGCAAGGGTCCGCTCGTTTTTCGCAAGGCCGAACGCGAGTTGATCTGCAAGGCCGACCGGTTGGCGTTTGCTATACGCGACGATATTCCGGTGATGCTCGAGGACGAGGCACGCAAGCTCGATCCTGACGAGGAAATCGAGTAGGCGGGAATGTCCCGCGTTCCCTTTTCGGTGGTGATCCCGGCGCGCTTTGCGTCAAGCCGCTTGCCGGGCAAGGCACTTGCCGATATCGCTGGCAAGCCGATGATCGTGCGGGTCGCCGAGCGTGCGCGAGAAAGCGGTGCGCATCGCGTCCTCATCGCCACCGACCACGATGGCATTCGCGAAGTGCTCGAGCCGCAGGGATTCACTGTCGTGATGACGCGCGCCGACCATGCCTCCGGGACCGACCGCATCGCCGAGGTCGTCGAGTCCATGCGTTTCGATCCCGAGGAGATCGTCGTCAATGTTCAGGGCGACGAGCCGCTGATCGAACCGGGACTGATCCGCGCCGTTGCCGGCCTGCTCGCCGGCGCGCCGGAGGTGGCGATCGCGACGGCATGCCACCCGATCCGCGATGCCGGGGAAATGTTCAACCCGAATGTGGTCAAGGTGGTGCTGGACCACGCCGGATTGGCGCGCTATTTCAGCCGTGCGCCGATTCCGTGGGCGAGAGACGCGTTCGCGGAAACGACGCACGCGTTGCCGCACGGGCTGCCGTGTTACCGGCACATCGGCGTTTACGCCTATCGCGCCCGGTTCCTGTCGCTGTTTCCGCGGCTGGCACCGTCGCCGCTGGAGCAGTTCGAGGCGTTGGAGCAGTTGCGCGCGCTGTGGCACGGCTTTGGCATTGCAGTGGCGGTGCGCCAGGATTCGTCGCATCCTGGCGTCGACACGCCGGAAGATCTCGATCGCGTGCGTTTGTGGTTTGACCGTGCCGCGGATAAGTTGTAGTTTTGTGTCTACGCGCGAGCAAGAAAAAAAGGGGATACCTTTGCGGCTCATCCTGATCGGCCAGACCGGTGCCGAAGGCATGACGACCAGCGCACGATTCGCCTGGGACGGGAACCGATGCTGCGGGATGGCATCGTAGTGAGGCTGATCCTCATCGGCCCGCCGGGCGCCGGCAAGGGCACGCAGGCCAATTTCATTACCTGGAGGTACGGCATTCCGCAGATTTCCACCGGCGACATGTTGCGCGCGGCGATCAAGGCGGGCACGCCGCTTGGCCTGGCGGCAAAGAAGGTGATGGATAGCGGCAACCTCGTGTCCGACGATATCGTCATCGCGCTGGTCAAGGAACGGCTGAAAAAGGCCGACTGCCAGCGCGGCTATCTGTTCGATGGTTTTCCGCGCACCATTCCCCAGGCCGAAGCGATGCGTGAGGCCGGCGTGGCGCTCGATTTCGTGCTCGAAATCGACGTGCCCGACGACGAGATCGTGGCGCGCATGAGCGGACGCCGGGTCCACCCGGGTTCCGGACGCACCTACCACGTCAAGTTCAATCCGCCGAAGATATCGGGCAAGGACGATCTTACCGGCGAGCCCCTGGTTCAACGCGGCGACGACACCGAGGCAACGGTCCGCAAGCGCCTGCAGGTCTATCATTCGCAGACGCAGCCGCTGATCGCCTATTATTTGAAATGGGCCGCCGAGGGTGACCCGCAGGCACCGCGGCACCGCAGGATATCCGGCACCGGGGATGTCGAGGAGATACGGGACCGGGCGTTTGCGGCGTTGAGTTGAGTACAACAAATAATTTGAGGCGAAGAGTGAAAGCAAGGAACGCTTTGTATGCGCAGTCCGGCGGCGTGACCGCCGTCATCAACGCGAGCGCCTGCGGCGTCATCGAGACCGCGCGCAGTCACAAGAGCCGGATCGGCAAGATCTACGCCGGCCGCAACGGCATCATCGGCGTGCTGACCGAGGACCTGATCGATACCGACAAGGAATCGGCAAAAGCCATCGCGGCGCTGCGGCACACGCCCTCAGGCGCATTCGGTTCGGCGCGGTACAAGCTGAAGGGGCTGGAGGAGAGCCGTCCCCAGTACGAGCGCCTGATCGAGGTGTTCAAGGCGCACGACATCGGCTACTTCTTCTACAACGGCGGCGGCGACTCGGCCGATACCTGCCTGAAGATTTCCCAGCTTGCCGAGACGATGGACTTTCCGATCGCCTGCGTGCATGTCCCGAAGACCGTCGACAACGACCTGCCGATCACCGACTGCTGCCCGGGCTTCGGTTCGGTGGCGAAATACGTCGCCACCAGCATACGCGAGGCGGGCTACGACGTGGCGTCGATGGCCAAGACCTCGACCAAGGTGTTCGTGCTCGAAGTGATGGGCCGCCACGCCGGCTGGATCACCGCAGCCTGCGGGCTCGCGGCCGAGCGCGAAGGCGAGGGCCCGCACATCCTGTTGTTTCCGGAAATCACATTCGATCCGGACAGGTTTCTGGCGCGGGTCGACGCAACGGTGCAGCAGCATGGCTATTGCGTGGTGGCCGTCTCCGAGGGAATCAAAGGCGCCGACGGCAAGTTCCTGTCGGAATCGGGACTGCGAGATGCCTTCGGTCACGCGCAGCTCGGCGGCGTCGCCCCGCAGATCGCCAACCTGATCCGTGAAAAGCTGAAGCTGAAATTTCACTGGGCGGTGGCCGACTACCTGCAGCGCGCCGCGCGCCACATCGCCTCCAAGACCGACGTGGCGCAGGCCTACGCGCTGGGCAAGGCGGCGGTCCAGCTTGCGCTCGCGGGGCACAACTCGGTAATGCCGACCATCGTGCGCAAGTCCGACCAGCCCTACAAGTGGTCGATAGGAACCGCCGAGTTGAAGGACGTCGCGAACAAGGAGAAGTTCATGCCGCGCGACTACATCACCGCCGACGGCTTCCACATCACGGCGAAATGCCGCGCTTATCTGTCGCCGCTGATCCAGGGGGAGGATTACCCACCCTTCAGGAACGGCATGCCGGACTATGTGCGCCTGAAAAACCTGGCGGTGCCGAAGAAACTCGCTTCCGGGTATACGCTCTAGGG
>Ga0163199_1001214_pt1 | contig 16065 bp, 17 predicted proteins | sample PL_2010_150m_FD_113537 | JGI IMG/M metagenome (GOLD analysis project Ga0163199, IMG submission 113537) | Freshwater microbial communities from Powell Lake, British Columbia, Canada to study Microbial Dark Matter (Phase II) - PL_2010_150m | ecosystem: Environmental > Aquatic > Freshwater > Lake ... | reverse complement strand
GCGCAACACCTGGATGGTCATGCCATGCGCGGGCGTGTTGAGCAGCGAGAGGACCACCACGACGATGAATCCACCCAGTCCAACCACGAACAACGGCACGGCGATCTGAAACAACAGCGGCTGGCTCAACGTGAATCCCGCCACCAGGGAAATGGCCGCAATCGCAATCGACGGATGCACCAGGCGTGCGACCCACAGCGGCCGCCAGACATTGCCACCGGTTGCGACCGGGATGAACTGCAGCAGCGCACCGCACATCACCTGAAGCATGAAGCCGACCGTGAGCAAATGGCACAGCGCCAGCGCTCCCGGCGACCAGCGCGATGCCAGCGCCTCGGGTCCGAGCCAGGCCAGGAGCAATCCGGCCGCGGCGCCGAACCACGGCGCCGTCAGGAAGAACCGGTAGGGTACCGATATCGGCGGCGCCTGCTCGAACGATAGGTTGGGGTGCATCTGACTGCGCGTCGGGTGGCCCTGCGCCGCTACGCCTTGCTGATGCGAATGGCGTTCGTGCCGTCCTCGCGCATTTCGCTGCTGTAGCGGTAGCCGTTGCGCTTGAGTATCGAGTAGAGGGGGTGCGGTTCGCAATGGAGCAGGAGCAGCAATTCCTGTCCCGCTTCCAGGGTATCCAATGCCGTCAGGGTCAATTCGAGCGGTTCCGGCGGCTGCAGGTCGCGGCCATCGATCACCAGCGGTTCGGCCATCAGCCCTGCTCCAGCCGCGCTTCCAGTTCGCCCGAGAGCGTCTCCATTCGCATCGCGAGCGCTTGGTCGCACATCGGGTAAAGGATGTTTTCCTCCTTCATGTTGTGCTGTTGCATCATGATCAGGAGGGTCTCGGCGACCCCGGCGAAGGTCTCCGCGTCCCTGGCGCGCTCCGCCGATTCCAGCTGCCCGAGCAGTTCGCGCATCTGGCCGTGTTCCATGCGCATGATCTGGGTCGGGCCGCCGCTCATGCCGGTGGCGGCTTCAAAGGCCGGAAAGAGCAGGTTCTCTTCCGCGTCGAAGTGCGCCAGCATGTCGCGTATGAAGCGGCCGCACGCCTCGCCGCACGCAGCCCAGTCGCCTGACTGGGCGGCATCTTCGGCAGCCGCAAACAGCTCGTCGCAATGCTTGTGATGAGCTGGCAATATCTGACTGATGTTGCTCATGAATGCCGGGACCATGGGGTGGTGGATACGCCGCCATTGTCGCAACGGACCGAGTCCGCGACATTGACGCCCATCAAGATTACGGGATCTTGAGGACGCCAACCTCGAGGTCGGCGAACCAGTCGATGAAGCGTGCTACGTCTTCGCCCTTGTAAATTGCGCCGTGCTGCGGACACAGCATGTCGATTTCGAGCCGCGACACGCGCTCGCACCAGTCCCGCTTGGCGCTCTCCGAACCCATCCAGCGGCGATGGAAACCTTCGGCGTGCTGGATGTGGTGGTCGAAGTTCTCGACGAACAGGCCGTCTTCGCCCGGCGGCAACAAGGCCGCGCCGACATCCCCCGAAAACAGGATCCTGGCCTTCGGGTCATACAGCTGAAGGTTGCCGGAGGAGTGCAGATAGTGCGCGGGGATCGCCTGCAGGCGCAGGCCACCGACGAGAATGTCCATGCCGCCATCCGGAATCACCACGAAGGTCTTTTCGGTGCCGCCGAAATGGGAGACGAAACCCGCCCACAGCCAGCTGAGGTAGCATTTGATGTCCGGGTTGAATTCCACCCACATTGACAGCGACGAGATGATGTCGGGATCCTGGTGCGAGGAAAACAGGGCGCCGATCCGGCTCGGGTCGAATTCGGCGCTGAGCGCCGAAAAGACCGCCGGGAAGATCTCGCTCCCACCCGGATCGCAGAGTATCGCATCGTCGTCGCAGACAATCAGGTACTCGTTGGTGTCGATGATGTGGTGAGGGCGCTTCGGATCGCGCACGAGGGCAATCCACTTGTGTCCGCCATCCTCGAAAATGGTTTCGGCGATCTTCATGCTGCTGACTCCTCCAGATGATGTTTAGTCAGTTTTTCGAGGGAACCCTGAATTTCGCTGATGCTCTGTTCAAAATCGCTCGAAACCTGGGTCAACGACACCGACATGCCGCCGCCGTAGGCCGCTTCGATCTTGGCCGAGCGCGCCAGGACGCTGCCGAGTTCGACGAGTTGGACGGTGTCCGCAATCATTTGCGTGAGCCGGCGACTGACCGCGTCGCTTTGCTCCTGCCGGCCGGCCAGCATGTCGTTCAGCCTGGAGTGCAGGGCATCCTCCACCAGTCTCCTGCCAAGGCCCTCACAAACATCCAGCGTCCGCTCTAGCATCTGGTTAAGCCTCGCCTGCTTGAGCAGTGCGGTGACCGTGCTGACGCTCTCGTAGGTCATCTCGCTGAGAATCGCCATCTGCTTTTGCAGGTCGATGGCAAACCGACGCAGTTCGTTGGACAGGACCCCGAAGCCGAGCGCCGCAGTGCCCGCACGCTTCGCCAGAAATATTGCGTTCATCGCCATCAGGTTGATGGTGAAGGCCGTGGCGATCACCTTCTTGATCTCCTCGTTGATGCGAACAATGTGCCGGAGCTGCCGGCCTCTTTGATTTCCGATTGCCATCTGGTCGCCCTTTTCTGCCGCGTCGTCGTTCATGCTGGGTCGATACGCCCCTCAGGCTTCCAGAACGTACGTTCCCGGTGCATCGGCGAGGGCCGGGTATTCCTCCGTCGCCGGCGGTCCGGCCTTGACCAGCTTGCCCGACCGCGGCTTCAGCCACTCCATCCAGTCCTCCCACCAGCTGCCTGGCCGGGTCGTGGTGCGTTCCCGCCAGGATTCCGGCGTGTCGTGCCGCTCGGCGGCTCCGACCCGGTAGTCCCTCTTCGGCGGGTTGACGACCGGATTGACGATCCCGAGAATATGGCCGGAACTCGACAGCACGAAGCGCGTCGGTCCCGACACGGCATTGTTGATGCGAAAGGTCTGCCGCCACGGCGCGACGTGATCGTCCTCCGCGCTCACCGCGTAGACCGGCTGGGCGATCCGCCCCAGGTCGATCTTCTCGCCGGCCACCGTCAATGCGTCCTTCTTGATCAGATTATTGTTCAAGTAGAACTCGCGCAGGTACCACTGGTGCATCGCGGCCGGCATGCGCGTCGTGTCCATGTTCCAGAACAGCACGTCGAAGGGCGGCGGCTTCTCGCCGTAGAGGTAACCGTGCACGACGTAGTGCCAGACCAGACTGTTGGAACGCAATAACCTGAAGGCGCTGGCCATCTCGTTGCCGTCGAGAAACCCTTTCTCGTCCATTGCGCTCGACAACCACTTGAAGCTGTTTTCGTCCAGGAACACCTCAATGTCGCCCGGCTTGTGGTAATCGACCAGGGTGGTAAACAGCGTCACGCTTTCGACAGGGACCTGCTCGGCGGTGTAGCGACGGTTAGCCCATGCCATGTATGTGGACAGCGCCGCGCCGCCGATACAGTAGCCGACCGCATGGACCTTCTTCGTGCGGCTGATGGCTCGCGCGGTCTCCACCGCGGCGCCGACGCCGTCGGTGATGTAGTCGTCGAAACTCACGTCGCGCATGGTCTTATCGGGGTTCTTCCAGCTCGTGATGAAAACGCTGTAGCCCTGGTCGAGAAGATACTTGATCATGCTCTTCTTCGGTGTCAGGTCGAGGATGTAATACTTGTTGATCCACGGCGTGACGATCACGATCGGCGTTTCGAAGTTCCTCTCCGTGGTCGGCGTGTAATGCAGCACTTCGAGCAAGCGGTTCCTGAACACGACCTTGCCCGGGGTCGTCGCAAGATTCTTGCCGACCGTGAAGTCGTCCGGATTGGTCATGCGCACGGTGCCGGCCTTGAGGTCCTCGAGAAAATTCTCCATGCCCTTGGCCAGGCTTTGGCCATTCGTCTCGATGGCCTTGCGGATCGCCACCGGGTTGGTCCACAGGAAGTTGGTCGGCGCCATGGCATTGAGCCACTTGCGCCACCAGAAGGCGGCGCGGCGGCGGTCCTTGCCGGACATTCCGGGAGTCTCGTAGAGCATGTCCTGCATCTGGTGGGTGAACAGCAGATACCACTCCTTGGCAATGTCCCAACTGGCGGTATCCTGCCACTGCGGATCGCTGAAGCGCGTGTCATCGTCATGCGGCTTGACCAGGTCCTCGCTCGGCATCCCGAGAGAACGCCGGAACGAATGCCACTGGAGGGCCATAAGGTCGGACGAAAACTTCCCGAGTTCATCCGCCAGTTCCTGCGGGTGCGACAGCCATGCCAGCTGGGCATGCAGCAGGGGGGTGGCCATCCCCATCGGGTCGACGTTGTTCTCGATCGCCTGGTTTACGGCATGCCAGGTCGCCTGCGGGGTGATCGGTGTCTTGGCGGTAATGCTCATGATCCGCTCCTCATTCAGTCCACTGCGAAGGATTCGGGGTAGTGCGGCACGACGACATTCGGCCAGTGCGGGCGGCCCCCGGTGACCTCCACCGCGGCACCGTAAAATGTGAGTTGCATGTTAGATCGTCATCATGCGCGGCCCGACGCGGGAGGCTTTGATCTGCGTCAAGCAAGCTCCGGCGCAGGTTGATCTGCGTCAAGCAAGGGTGCCGAGGCTTGCCTATAATCGAATCGCAGCCCCACATTTGCCAAGGAGAACGGCATGTTCAAACATATCCTGGTCCCAACCGACGGGTCGTCACTGTCAGCCGACACCGTAAAGCGCGCGGTGGTATTCGCCAAGGAAATCGGCGCGAAAATCACGTTCTTCTACGCCAAGCCCGACTATCCGGTCGCGTACTACGGCGAGGGGGCGCTGATCGATCCGACCACGCCCGAGAAGTTCGCCGAGATGGCGGACAAGCAGGCCAAGGAGATACTCGGCGCCGCGAGCGCCGTGGCCGGCGCGGCAGGTGTCGGCTGCGCCTCGGTCAGCGCCGTCAGCGACATCCCCTACGAGGCGGTCATCGAAGCGGCAACGTCGGCGGAGTGCGATCTGATATTCATGGCTTCACACGGCCGCAAAGGCATCAGCGGACTGCTGCTGGGGAGCGAAACCCAGAAGGTGCTGACGCACTCCAAGATTCCGGTGCTGGTCTATCGCTGATCGCGGCCGACGGCGGGGCCGCCCGCCGGTCATTTGCGATCGAGAACCCGGTTGCCGCAGCTTGCGGCGATCGTGCAACGATTGACTTCTTCCGAACTGCGCTGGATAAAGCACGTGAACATGCTTGAAGCCGCGCATACCGCCCAGAAACAGAAGAAACCGATGGAGTAGGTCGCGGTACGGGAGAAGTGGGTCGGCTCGCCGAACAGGTAGAGTTCCTGAGGGTCGATCAAGGTGAAGAACACGACTTCGGCAAAGCCGGCGACCACAAATGAGGGCCAGAGAATCCAGATCAGCTGTTTCATTCCTCTCTCCTAAGGATCGACCGCGTTAATTTTATATCTGAAGCAATTGATTGAGAAGGCGCGCGCGATCGACGCCTAACGCGCCGCCCGTTCGACGCGGTCCGCGCCGCCCAGAACGGTTTCGCCCGCGGCTGGCAGGACCACATTTCCCAGCACTCGCCAGGTCGCCCCGTCGTCTTCCACCAGTACCAGCCAGTGGCCGGCAGCGGGCAATCGGAATGGCCCGCGGTAGAGTCCTTCCTGAAGCGTCAAGGTCTGGCTCTGGTCGAGGCCGGCGCGGGTCGGATGGCTGATCGTCACCCGGATTTTCGCAGGCCGGACAAAACCTGCATCCTTGGCGCTCAACCTGACACTGACGCTGCCCAGCGTCAGGCGCAGGCCTGCTTCGATGCCGAGCAGCCGGGCCCGCTCACTGAGCGCCAGCGTTTGGTTGATCGACAGTCCCTTCTTGTAGTAGTCCTCGGTCACCAGGCCGTCGTTCGAAACGATCGCCAGCCACAGGGTGACAAAACTGGCGAGCACGACAATGCCGGGGCCCGCCATCAGGAACCACGGCCAGCGGTGGCGGTACCACGGCTCAACAGCCGCGCCGGGTAAGGTCGGCCGCTGCTTCATGGCATCAGGAAACTGGCTTTTTCATGCACGGCGATATTCTCATCGGCGACTGCCTTGACGTCGAAGAAGATGCGATTCGAACCCTTCCTGCCCGATTCGGGCGGCACCCGCACCGGCACCAGCACGATCCTGGCGCCCGCTGCCGGAACCTCGACGATGCGCTCGGCCGCAATGTCGATGCCATCCAACCCGCTGACGCTGATCGAATAGCGGTGCACCGACTCGCTGACATTCATGATCTGCAGGCGAAACAGATTCTCGATCAGGCCGTTTTCGACTTCCCGCGACAGCGTGTTGCGATCCCGGATGACGTCGACCTTCAGCGGCAGGCGCGTGGCGATGCCGTACGCCCCCGCCAGCACGATTCCCGCCAGGATCACGCCGTAGATGACGATGCGCGGCCGGAACAGGTGGGCGAGAATTTCCTTGCGCCCCCAGCGCTGCTCGATGGCGTGCTCGGTCGAATAGCGTATCAGCCCTTTCGGGTACTTCACCTTGTCGATCACCTGGTCGCAGGCGTCGATGCAGGCGGAACAGCCGATGCACTCGTATTGCAGGCCCTTGCGGATGTCGATACCGGTCGGGCACACCTGAACGCAAATCCCGCAATCGACACAGTCGCCCTTCCCGTCGGCTTTGTAGTCTGACTTTGGCGACCGCGAACCGCGTGGTTCGCCGCGTTCGGCGTCGTACGTCACCACCAGCGTGTCCGGATCGAACATGACGCCCTGGAAGCGGGCGTAGGGGCACATGTACTTGCACACCTGCTCCCGCATGTACCCAGCATTGCCGTAGGTCGCGAAGCCGTAAAAAAGGATCCAGAAGGTCTCCCACGGGCCCAGGCTGAGGTTCACCACCGCCAGCGACAATTCCTTGATCGGCGTGAAATATCCGACGAAGGTAAATCCCGTCCAAAAGGCCAGCAAGATCCAGACCGCATTCTTGACCGTCTTGAGCGCCAGTTTGCGGCCGTCCATCGCCTGTCGGTCGAGTTTCATGCGAGCATTGCGGCCGCCTTCGATCTTTTCCTCGATCCACAGGAAGATCTCCGAATACACCGTTTGCGGACACGCGTAGCCGCAGAACAGCCGACCGCCGATGGCCGTGAACAGGAACAGACCGTAGGCGGCAATGATCATCAGCACTGACAGGTAGATTACGTCCTGCGGCCAGAAAACCAGTCCGAAAATGTAGAACTTCCGTTCGACCAGGTCGAACAGCACGGCCTGCCGCCCGTTCCAAGGCAACCAGCAAAGGCCGTAATACAGCAGTTGGGTGAACCAAACGAGAATCCAGCGCCACTTGGCGAACCGGCCGGTGACCGAACGCGGATAAATCTTGATGTGGCGCTCATAGAGCGAGGGCGCCCCCAGCGCCTGACTCGTGGGGGCGCTTTCGGTCGGGGACGGCGACGGGTTCGGTTCGCCCTGGTTCATGGCGTAATATTAGAAAACGCTAATTCTAGCAAGAAAAAAACTCCCCGGGCTGACTTCCGGGGAGTTTCGGTGACTACTTCTTTGCTTCCGGCGCCGCTGCTGCAGGTGCCGCGGGAGGCGCTGCCGGTGTGACCCCGCCGCCCAGCCCATAGACATAGGCGGCCAGCAGGTGCACCTTGGCTTCGCCGAGAAATTCCTTGTGTCCCGGCATTACGTTGGTGCGTCCCTTGGTGATCGTCTCGATGATTGCGTCTTCCCTGCTGCTGTACAGCCAGGTCTTGTCGGTCAGGTTGGGCCAGCCGGCCGCCGGATTGCCCTTGCCCTCCGGGCCGTGGCAGGCGATGCAAACCACGGCAAAGCGATCCTTGCCTTTGGCGGCGAGGATCGAATCGTTCGGCAGTCCCGACAGCGAGCGGACATAGTGGGCGAGCTCCTTCGCGCCAGTCGGGCCGCCAACCGCGTCGGGGTTGCCACCGTAGGGCGGCATGACGCCGACTCGGCCGCCGAGGATCGTGGCCTTGATCTGCTCCGGTTCGCCACCCCACAGCCAGTCGTTGTCGGTCAGGTTGGGGTAGCCGCGGGCGCCCTTGGCATCCGACCCGTGACATTGGGCGCAATAGGTCAGAAACAGACTCCGGCCCATTTCCCGCGCCTTCGGGTCGGCCGCGACCTTGGCCAGGTCCTGATTCCTGAAACCTTCGAAAATCGGATCGAACTTGGCGTTGGCGTCGGCGATCTCCTTGTCGTACTGTCCTCGCGAAGACCAGCCGAACTGCCCTGCATAACTGCCCAGGCCCGGATAGACCGCCAGATATCCGAGCGAAAAAACCACGGTGATGTAGAACATCCAGCGCCACCAGTTGGGCATCGGGTTGCTGTACTCCTCGAGGGTCTCGTCCCAGACATGACCCATGGTCTCGCCCGGCGAATTCTTCGCCCCGTCCTGTATCCACAGGAAAACGCCGCAGCCAACCACGCTGACCAACACCAGCACGGTGACATAGATGTTCCAGAATCCACTGACAAAATCGCTCATGACGCTTTCCTTTCGTTGTACTCGACGGAGGAAATCCAGGTCTTCCTGCCATTCCTGGCCACCTCGGACGGTTCGTCATCCGTGAAAGGCAGCAGTGCCGCCTCGTCGAACGCCTGCTTGCGATTGCCGCTGTATGTCCACCAGACAATGCCGATGAACAGGGCGAATGACAGCACCGTCACTAACGAACGAAGATCGTTGATGTCCATGTTCATTTGGTCTGCTTGAGAGCGGTTCCCAAGCCCTGCAGATAGGCCACCAGCACATCCAGTTCCGTCTTGCCCTTGAGCTGTTCGCGCGCCCCGGCGATTTCCTGGTCGGTGTAGGGAACGCCGACCATGCGCAGGGCCTTCATCTTGGCATCGATGTCGTCGCCCCTTACCGGGCGATCGAGCCAGTAGTAGGCGGGCATGTTCGACTCGGGCACCAGGTCGCGCGGCTGCAACATGTGGGTGCGGTGCCATTCGTCGGAATAGCGGCCGCCGACGCGGGCCAGATCCGGTCCGGTGCGCTTGGAGCCCCACTGGAACGGATGGTCGTAAATGAACTCGCCGGCCACCGAGTAGTGGCCGTAGCGCTCGGTCTCGGCCCGGAACGGGCGAATCATCTGCGAATGGCAATTGAAACAGCCTTCGCGCAGATAGATGTCGCGACCGGCGAGGCGCACCGCATCGTACGGCTTGAGTCCCGCCACCGCCTCGGTGGTTGATTTCTGGAAGAACAAAGGAACGATCTCGACGAGACCGCCGACGCTGATCAGCAGGACGATCAGGACGATCATCAGGCCGATGTTCTTTTCGATTCTGTCGTGCGTTAGCATGATTTCATCCTCTCCTGTCAGGCGTGCGCGGCCGCGGGCGCCAGCACCGGGGCGTCATACGCCTTGCCGGCCGCGATGGTCTTGAACATGTTGTAGGCCATCAGCAGCATGCCCACCAGGAACAGCGTGCCGCCCAGCAGGCGGATCGCATAGAACGGATAGGTCGACTTGACCGACTCGACGAACGAGTAGGTCAGCGTGCCATCGGCGTTGGTGGAACGCCACATCAATCCCTGCATCACGCCGGAGATCCACATCGCGGCGATGTACAGCACGACGCCGATGGTCGCAATCCAGAAGTGGGTGTTGATCAGCTTCACGCTGAACATCTCGGCCTTGCCGAAGAGGCGCGGAATCAGGTAATACATGGCACCGATCGACACCATCGCAACCCAGCCGAGCGCGCCGGAGTGCACATGGCCGACCGTCCAGTCGGTGTAATGGGACAGGGCATTGACCGTCTTGATCGACATCATCGGCCCCTCAAAGGTCGACATCCCGTAAAACGAAAGCGACGTGATCAGGAATTTCAGCACCGGGTCGTCACGCAGTTTGTGCCAGGCTCCCGAGAGCGTCATGATGCCGTTGATCATGCCGCCCCAGGACGGCGCCAGCAGGATCAGCGAGAACAGCATGCCCACGGATTGGGTCCAGTCCGGCAGGGCGGTGTAATGCAGGTGGTGCGGACCGGCCCACATGTAGGTGAAGATCAGCGCCCAGAAGTGCACCACCGAAAGCCGGTAGGAGTAGATCGGCCGGCCGGCCTGCTTCGGCACGAAGTAGTACATGATGCCGAGAAATCCGGCGGTGAGGAAGAATCCCACGGCATTGTGGCCATACCACCATTGGATCATGGCATCCTGCACCCCCGCATAGGCCGAGTAGGACTTCATCGGCCAGAAGCTCACCGGCATCTCGGCGCTGTTCACCAAGTGAAGGACTGCCACCGTCAGAATGAAGGCGCCGAAGAACCAGTTGGCGACATAGATGTGCGGCGTCTTGCGCTGGATGATGGTGCCGAAGAACACCACCGCGTAAGCCACCCACACCAGCGTGATCAGGATGTCGATGGGCCACTCAAGTTCGGCGTATTCCTTGCCGGAGGTGAAACCCAGCGGCAGGGTAATCGCGGCCAGGAGAATTACGGCCTGCCAACCCCAGAAGGTAAACGCCGCCAGGCCGGGCGAAAACAACCGGGTGTGGCACGTGCGCTGCACGGCATAGTAGGAGGACGCAAACAGCGCACAACCACCGAAGGCAAAGATCACGGCATTGGTGTGCAGCGGACGCAGCCTGCCATACGACAGCCACTCGACGACGTTCAGTTCGGGCCAGACCAGCTGGGCGGCGATGATCACGCCGACCAGCATGCCGACGATGCCCCAAACGACAGTCATCACCGCGAACTGGCGCACGACCTTATAGTTGTATGTCGCTTGCGATTGCATGATGGATTCACCCCTCAATAGGAAACAAACCGGCGACCTTGCCGATCGAGTTCAACGCAGCTACGGATCGGTCGGCAACGAACCATAATTATAGAATGGATTTAGCGCAGCCCAATAAGCCAAGCCGGAACCGCGTCCCGATCGGGCCTGCGCAGAGAATATCGGCCGACGCCTGACCAAATACTGACGCAGGTCAACAAACGAGTTTGCAAGGAGATGCCGGATACACCCATTCGCCGAGAACGCACGACTTGCCCGGGTATAAAGCGGGTGCCGATAATAGCCGGACGCAGGTGCATCATTTGCCATCGCGTTCGCAGGCCGGGCATAATTTCCTAGTGCCGCGCGGACAACGCAGGCAAGGTCTTTACATAGGCGAAGGCACTTCGAATCTCCTCCTCCGAAAGTATGTACTTGAACTGCGGCATCACGTACGCGGGTTCCGGAAAGCGTTGCAGCCCTTCACGTATGCTCTTGAGCGCCTCGACGTCCCTCCCCTTCAGGACGGCCGCTTGCGACAGATCGGCTATGTACTGCACCCCCGGCTGAAAGAACGCTGAGCGTGGTCCGTCCCCCTTTCCATGCAGGCCATGGCAGAGCGCGCAATGATCGACAAACACCTGTTCGCCGCGGGCGGCGGAAATAGGTTTGCCGCTCGTGTGGAAATGCGGGGTCGGCGTCTCGCCCCACATGTTGGCCATCCCCGCGACTTTCTTCGGACTGGCCATTGACTCCGCGGCAACCGGCGCACTGACCATGGCCAACGTCAAGCAGGTCGCGACAAACAGTGCAAAGCTGGATTTCATGATCGGATCTCCTGATCTCGTTATGCAGGTTCGGCAATCGGTCCTAGTTCGCGTCTGTGCAGCAACAGGAAGCATCGCAATGTCTCGAGCAGGCTGCAATACAGATTTTCGGGCATCGAGGCCCTCGCCAGTTTGACCAGGTTGCCGCCAAGCGGCAATAGGAACCTGTCGAGGAATTCCGTCTGCATGCCTCGTATCCCGAGCAAGACCTCCGGATCTTCCTTGTATGCGACCGCATCTTCCCGAAAGCACATCAGTTGCGAAAACTCGAGTTCGACACAGAGATGGTCCGGCAGGTCATCAAACGAATCCGCGATGTCCACACCGTTGCGCTGGTAGAAGCATTTGATCGCCAGCATTTCTTCCAGGCGCTTCTCGCTGTCCATCGCCGTGAATATTGATCCGTAAGGCGGGCAGGGCAGGTGCGGGTAGTTCGCCGAAAACAGGCCGATATGCGACGCTTCCACTTGCTCATAGGACTGGTCGCGCAGCCTGGCAAAGAATCTCTGGGCCGACGTCAGGCCGTCCACCAACAGCGCGTCGTCGCTCTTCGCCAGCGCGGCGTAGGTCTCCAGAAATTCCGTCTCGGTGGCCTCCCTACGAAAATAATCGTGACCCTCCTCGCCCGGATGTGCCAGTGCGAGTTCGAAAAAGTGATAGAGGTGCGCCCGGTGAAGCGCATCCGAATTCGGAGCAACGGGCGAATCGCCGGATATTTCCGCGTCGAGCCCGGATTGGGTAATGGCGTTCGTGGTGTCCATCGCTTTTCTATATGTCCTTCATCTTGACGGGCGCCTCGACATGATGAGGCTCGTCTAGCAGTCCTCCCATCGCGTGGCCGAAGTACTTCGCCACCTCCTCGGCTGGCACGTTCTTCGGAGGTATGTACCAGACCGAGGGAATGGTCCCGAAGTCTGGTCGGTACTGGCTGGGTTCGATCGAATTCATCACCCGGTGGGTCGCCTTGAGACCGACTTCCGGGTTGTAGGGCTTCACACCCAACGACGGATCCCTGATCATCTTCGAGATCGTACTTTCGGGATCCATGAGGTTGCCAAATATGCGAATCTTTCCGACGCAGGTCTTGACGCACTGTGGTTCCTGTCCCATTTCGAGCAGCGGAAAGCAAAAGATGCACTTCTGAGATTTCTTGGTGACCGGGTTGTAATAGATCTTGTCATACGGACAGGCTTTGACGCAGTATTGGAAGCCCTCGCATTTGTCCTGGTCGATCAGGACGATGCCGTCTTCGTTCTTGTAAATCGAGCGCGTCGGGCAGGCTGGCAGACAGGCCGGATTGGTGCAATGGTTGCATGGCCGAGCGAGATAGAACTGCCAGAGTTTCGGAAACTTGCCCTTGGGCGTGTCCTGGTACAGATTGGAGAAGCGGTAGTCCCAATCCGATGGATTCTTGCTGCCATTCTTGCGCGGGTATTTGCCGTAGGGCTGGGTGGCAACACTGTTCCAGTACATGTTCTCCTGTCCCGGCCCGCTAGTCCAAGTCTGCTTGCAGGACATAGTGCAGGTATGGCAGCCGATGCATTTGTTGATATCCAGCAGCATCCCGTACTGGGCGCGATTGCCGTATAACGGGTTGGGTTGTCCGTAGTATTTCTGCCAAAGCTTTTCCGACATGACGGTCTCCTGGCTTACGCTTTCTTGACTTCACACATCTGGTCGAAATGGCCCGACACGGGCCCCCAGACATTGGGAATGAAGTAGATCTCGTGGATGGGATTGATATCGTTGTGCGTAAGCGCATTCCAATGGCCCTCCCGAATCTGGTCGCGTTGCCATCCGAAGTAGATGAGCACGGCGCCAGGCGGAACCGACTCGCGCAGCTTCACTTTTGCCTTGACATAACCATGCTGGTTGAAGGCCGTGGCCCAGTCGCCCGCCACGATCCCGCGCTTCTTGGCGTCGGACGGATTGAGTTCCAGCAGCGGTTGGCCGATATCGTCCAGTTTCAGGACTTCCTCGGTGGTGCGCCAGGACGAATGCACACTCCAGCGCGTATGGCGGGCGTGGTAGACCATCGGATATTTCTCAAAGAGGGGATTGCGTTCCTTCTTCGCTTCGCTCCATACCTTGGATGTTCCGTAGGGTGACGCGACATGCGGCTCCTTGTGCACCGGGAGTTGTTCGCCGAACTGGATAAAGCGATCCTCATCTTTGTAGAGTTCCTGCCGCCCTGAGGCCGTCTTGAACTTCTTCTTTCCCTCTGCCTCCTCTGTGAAGGAAGCATAGGGCGAACTCGGCAGATTTACCCGGATGCAGCGTTCTTTCTTCAGCCGCTCGAAGGTAATGCCCTTGACTTGCGGCCCCCCGGTTTCGAGAAGGAGTTCGATGGCAGGCTCGGGACGATTGAACTTGAAGATGTCCCCGGTGCCAAGGCGCTTGCATACTTCGTAATAGATCTCGATATCGGTCTTAGCCTCGAACATCGGATCGAGAGAGCCTTCCGCCAGTTGGATGTAAGGATGTGCCGGCGTGGTTGCGATGTCGTAGGGTAGTTCGAACCAGCTGACCACCGGCAGCACGATGTCAGCCAACTGCGCGGTGGTGCTCATCTCGATCTCGGGTGACACGATCAGTTCGACTTGCGGCAACACCTTGCGGGTCAGGTTGCTCTGGTCGGATGCTTCACCGAGGAGATTGCCGCCGGCAGCCCAGATGCAACGCACCTGTCGCCACAACTTGTCCTTGTTCGCCATGGTCTCGGTCGGACCATTCACCACATAGGCGGTATCGAGGGGAACCGAGCGATAACGGTCATTCGGGTCACCCGGCTTCTTCCGTGGAAAGAAATACTCGGTCGGATTCAAGCGCATCAGATACTGCCCAGCCCATGGACTTACCCCACCCCCCTGGCGGCCGATGTTGCCGGTCAGGCACCCCAGTTCTATGACCGCCCGGCCGATCAGATCGCCGTGATACCAGTGATTGATACCGGTACCGGCCCAGATGCTGGCGGGTTTGGCGCTGGCATACTCGATGGCGATCCGCTCGATGACCTTGGCCGGTACGCCGGTAATTTCCGCGACGGTTTTTGGGTCGTAGTCTTCGAGCTTCTTCAGCAGCAGCGTGTGGGCCGTCGAGCAACTGACCTTTTTGCCGTCCTTGAGGCTGATCTCCCAAGTGCCGGTAAGTGCCGATTTGTCGCTGAAATAGGTGTCCGCGACCGGCTTGCCGGCCTGTGGATCGTAGACCAGGAAAGTCTTGGCATCCCCAGTTGCTGAAATGTCCGCTGCCTTGAGGTATTTGCCGTTGTCGTTGCGAACCAGCAACGGTCCGCTGGTGGTTCGCCGAAGGTGAGCCTCATCCGTCAGCCCTTTCTTGACGACGACATGACACATGCCCAGCGCGAGCGCGCCGTCCGTGCCCGGGCGGACCTGCACCCATTCATCGACCGCGCTGGCGGTGGGATCGAAGTAGGGCGAGATATAGACCAGCTTGACCCCTTTGGCCCGGACATCGGTGAAGAAATGTGCGTCCGGCATGCGGGTCTGCAGCATGTCGGAACCCCAGATGATGGCGTACTTGGTATTGAGCAGGTCCTTGAACTCATGCTCTTCCGTCTGCACGTTCCAGGTGATCGGATGCGCGAGCGGCAGGTCGCCGTACCAGTTGTAGAAGGTCCCCTGGCCGAAGCCGTTGACCGAGGCGAAGCGGAAGCCCGCACCCTGTTTGACAATGCCGGTCGCCGGGACCGGCGGATAGATCCAGACGGTGTTCTGGCCGTACTTGGCCGATATCCGCTTGATTTCGGCGGCTATGAAGTCCAGTGCCTCATCCCAGGTAATCCGTTTCCACTGCCCGGCGCCGCGGGGTCCCACGCGCTTCATCGGAAACTTGACGCGATTGGGGGAGTAGACGCGGCGATGGTAAGTCGCGCCCTTCATGCAGCCACGCGGGTTGTATTCATCATCCGGGTAGTCGAGCGGCTGCTCGAGGCGTTGGACGATGCCGTCCTTCACCACGACGTTCCATGCGCAGGACCCGGTGCAATTCGGCATATTGATCGTACGAACCGTACGCTCGCCCTTGAAGATGTTGCGGTAGCCGTCCTCCCACGGCCGATCCTTGCGCTCGACCAGTGCCGCAAGCGAGGGACGTCCTAGAGAAAATGGCAACCCCGAAACAGCGGCAGCAGACAGACTACCCTTTATGAATTGGCGGCGGCTGATGGTCATGATATTTCCCCGAATGAATTCCTGGAGCCTACAGACGACACCGGAGTTGCCACCCTTTCTTCATGGTGGCAACCCGAGTCGAAGCGGCGATCAATTGCCCATGGACAATGTCTTGACGACGTTCTCGAAGGTCTGAATGGTACCCATCACGGTAGGACTGCCCCAGCGCACGTGGTACTTGTTTTCCGGCACCTTGGCCAGCGCCAGCAAAAGGTTGTTGAACGCGCCGAGATCGTTGGTCTCGAAATAGGTAATGAAATCGGTGTCGTCGAGACCCGTCGAGTGATAGAGCTTGCGCTTCACGTTAACCAGGTTGCCCAGCGTCGGAATCGTGT
>Ga0163199_1001213_pt1 | contig 16068 bp, 11 predicted proteins | sample PL_2010_150m_FD_113537 | JGI IMG/M metagenome (GOLD analysis project Ga0163199, IMG submission 113537) | Freshwater microbial communities from Powell Lake, British Columbia, Canada to study Microbial Dark Matter (Phase II) - PL_2010_150m | ecosystem: Environmental > Aquatic > Freshwater > Lake ... | reverse complement strand
CCCTTGTTCAAGCCCTTGTTCAAGCCCTTGTTCAAGCCCTTGTTCAAGCCCTTGTTCAAGCCCTTGTTCAAGCCCTTGTTCAAGCCCTTGCTCGATGCCTTGCTGCAGAGCTTTTTCCATATTTATTCGTTCGAATGACGTGACATAGCGCATACGTTTATTCTCCTCAAGTGTTTCAGTATAGTGCCACAACCGGCGTTCTAAATCTTCCGGCAGGCGCATCATCCAGTCCAGTACCGCAAACCAGTCCAGGATGCGCTGTTTATCCCAGCCGCGTTGGTAGAGCAGTTGTATCAGCTTCCATTTGGCATCGAAGCGCGCACCCATGTTCTGCCGGGTTTTGCGTGTCAGTAAATGCGCTGCCGTCAATAGCGCGAAAGGGTTGGGATTGTCCAGTAAATCATCTTCCTGGTTTTGGTAATCCAGCAACTTCGCGACCGGGAATTCCAGGGTATGCCTGCAACCCAATACCTCAAAACCATAGTCGACCGGTTTCCATTCCGGGTTGTCGTCTGCCAGCACCGCTAAACTGGCTATGGGCCTGCGGTAGCGGTCGAACAGGCGGTAATTATAGACAAACATGCGTTCGGCAAAGCTCTGTTGCGATTGGCTTTGAACTTCTATATGAATGTATATCCATTCATCCCGGCCTGATGATAAGCTTACCCGAACCAGTTTGTCGACGCGGCACTGACCTATTTCTGCATCCTGCACAACGGCTTGCAGTTCCTGTTCAAGAAAATCATAGGGCCGATTCCAATCGATCTGCGTATAGGCCTCGGGAAAATAGTTTTGCATAAATTCCGGAAAATAGCCTTCTATAGCGTCTTTCCAGGGGCTGTCGTAATCATCGTTGGCTTTCATGGACAGGCATTATTTGTTAATTCGTAATGTTTTTGTATGTTAATTTTCCCTGTAACGATGCCGCATTCGCACACCTCGACCCGGTTTTCAATAAACACGTCCCGCCCGGCAAGGCCGCCGTTTTTTGCGTCGGCGGCGGCGCAAACATCACGTCGCAAGGGATGGCAGTAATGCCGCCGGAAAGTTCACTCCTGCCGATAAATCGGCGTCGCCGCTATCCGTTCATCGATCTGTTGCGACAGTTGCAGATAAACCGCACTGCCGGTTGAGCCGTAGCGTTTCTTAAATTCCGCTTCGTTCATGTGTTCAGGCAAGTCCCTGGGGTCGGGCATAAAATCGCTGTAGTCTTTTATTGCCGACATCGCTTTTTGGATTTTGCGCGCATTTTCCGGTGACGACGTCGCCATTTCGCCAAAACGCGTTCCCGCCTTGTCGGCTGCCAAATCAATAAAACTGAAACCGCTGCCCCGCTCTGCATCGCGCAACTCCTTTTCTTCGCCCACTGCGGCCGACACCTGGCCGCTGACCGATGCGGCAATCGCGGCCGAGCCGATAAAATGCTGCGCCAGATCGCCTCTTTTGTATAAAAAGGCCGCATAGTATTGCTCCGACTTCGGGGCAACCGGAACAGTCAAAAACCTTTTGGCTTCCTTATTGACGTAGTCATTGACGGCAATAATCGCCATCCTGTTCTCTTCGACGGCATTGGCCGGCGTTGAGCGCTGATAGGCGAGTTCAAACACGGGTTTCAGCAGCTCCGCCAGTGACAATCGCCAGTTTGGATCGTGGCGGGCAATGATGTCGGCCAGTTTTTCCTGATAAACACCCACTGCCTTATCGTTGCTACCGGCCAGCAGGTTTCGCGCCTGTATCAAGGTGTCCAGATTGGAAAAATAGGTGATGGTTATTTTATCGGGGGCTATGCTGACGGCTTTGATGGGCCGAGTGGCGAGCAGAAAATAATTATTCAGCGACGAATGCCGGATAAAATTATCAATGGCAAAAGCGGCGACGTTTGACGGCAGCAATAATTTACCGGCTTTAAACTTGGTGATGCTCGGCAGTTGATTGCCGTCTATATTGCCCAGCGCAAGCGTGATATTGACATATTTGCCCAGGCTGTTTTCAGGTAAGGTCGAGGTGGCGGTAAATTTCAGCTGATTTTTTTTCAGCGAGATGTTTACTGCACTTTTACTGTAACGGTTAAGCAGGTAATTCGCGGCAAGATTGAGGTCTTCTTTGCTTAACGCTATCGTGCCTATTTCTTCAGGCCGGGTTTTGGAGCCTTCATGCAGTATTTTTTTTGCCCTGACTATATCGTCATGGCTCAGCGCCCATCCCAATTCAATATCGGGTTTGTCGCCGACGCCAAAAAAAACAATCATCAGGCATAACGTCAAGACGGCGGCCAGGCAATAGAGCGGTGCGCGTATTAAAAACTTGATCATGCCTGTTACGAGGCCTGTTATGAAAAGGTCAATAGGAAGCCGGCCGGTTTTAAATGATCAGCTTCCTGGAGCAAATCGGCTCGGGTCAACGGCGCCTGGGCCAGCCATAACACCGGAAACTGCAAGTCAATTTTTGTCTTCGTTATCGTTATATTAAAGTCGGGCAAATCATCTTCATGGCGATTGCGGCGCAGTAACACGGCCAAGCGCAAAATAATCGCCAAATAGGGCGCATAGCCATTCCACGGTTCCGGTAAATCATCAAAACGCGACAGTGAATATTTGCGCCGGTGCGAGCGTATGATGGCTGCCAATAACATCTGGTCCTGCTTGGAAAAACCGGCCAGATCGCCGTGTTCGATAATATACGCGCTGTGTTTATGATATTGGCTGTGCGCGATGTCATGGCCGATCTCATGCAGCTCGGCCGCCCAGTTCAAAAATTGCCGGCTGTTTTCATCATTGGCCCAGGCGTTCGCGACCAGCGAGTGCTCCAGCATGTAGGCAATGGTTTGCTTGATGCGCGCCGCATGGGCTTTGTCGGTATGGTAGCGCTCCGCAAGCGTTTGTGCGGTCGCCGAGCGAATATCATGGTCATAAAACCGTCCCAGCAAATCCTGGATAAGGCCTTCTCTCAGGGCGCCGTCGGAGATAGTCATCTGGTCAATCTTCAGGGTTTTAAATGTCGCATAAGCGATTGCCACGCCGCCGGGAAATACCGGCAAACGCTCAGGATCGAAATCGGGGAAGTCCAGTTCATTGACATGTTTGCACTGTATGAGGTGGGCAACCAATTGTTCCAGGCCTTCCCGCGTGATGCCGTTATTACTCCAGTTTTTAATTTCCAGCACTTTGGCGATGGCGCGCAGGCTGCCCGACGCGCCTATCGCTTCGTCCCAGTTTTTACGCTGGAATTTTTTCTCGAAAGGCTCCAGTTGCTGTTCGGCAAATAAGGTCGCCTGTGTGAAGGCGTCTTTGGATAAGCGGCCGTCTTTAAAAAAAGTGTTGCTGACTGAAACACAACCCATGTACAGGCTTTCTTTTTCCTGCGGCGTGTCGCCGGTGCCGATGATATATTCGGTGCTGCCGCCGCCTATGTCCATGACCAACCGGCGGTTGGCATTGCTGCCCAGGCCATAAGCGACCCCCTGGTAAATCAAACGGGCTTCTTCTATACCGGAAATAATATGGATAGGGTGATTTAACGCTTTTTCAGCTTTGGCCAGGAACTGCTCGGCATTTTTAGCGGTACGCAAGGTATTTGTACCGACAATACGCACGCTGTCACTGGGTATTGTGCGTATGCGCTGACCGAACCGCTCCAGGCAGGCTAAGGCTCTCGCTTGAGTTGCGCTGTCCAGGACATTTTTTTTATCGAGTCCTGAAGCCAGTCTGACCATTTCCTTAAGGCGGTCTATGGTTTTTAATTTCCCATCATGCAAACTGCAAACAATCATGTGAAAACTGTTAGAACCCAGGTCTACAGCGGCAACAATCTCAGGTGGTTTCTTTGGCACGGGCTATCCAGTTTTGTCTACGGTGCGTGTTGATTTCTGATAAAATCGCGGGATTTTTAATTATCCATTTGAACCGGTTTTAATGGATACCCATTCAATAAGTTATTAATTGTTTCATAAGTGCTTGCCAAAAAAATCTGAACGAAACGATTCATATGCGAGGCAAGCACTTATGAAACAATTAATAGTGGGTAATTTAACTTATTTGCAGGTTTCCGTTAAGTGTTAGTTTCATCATGAAAGCATTATCTATCCGTAATCTCAGAAAAACTTACAACAATGGGTTTGAGGCCTTAAAGGGTATTGACCTTGACGTTGACGCAGGTGATTTTTTCGCGTTGCTGGGTCCGAACGGTGCCGGCAAGTCGACGGCTATCGGCATTATCAGCTCTTTGGTCAATGAAACCAGCGGAACCGTCAGCATCTTCGGGCATGACTTAAAACACGAGCGCGCCAAGGCTAAAAGCTGCATAGGCCTGGTGCCTCAGGAAGTTAATTTTAACCAGTTCGATACCGTCAAAAGCATATTGCTCAACCAGGCCGGTTATTACGGCACGCCGCGCAAACTGGCGTTGCACAGAACCGAACAATGCCTTAAGCAGATGGATTTGTGGGATAAGCGCGATACGGTTTCGCGCCGCTTGTCCGGCGGCATGAAACGCCGCGTGATGATTGCCCGCGCGATGGTGCACGCGCCGAAATTGTTGATTCTTGACGAGCCCACCGCCGGCGTCGATATAGAAATCCGCCGTTCGATGTGGCAAATGATGCAGGACGTCAACCAGCAGGGCACCACCATTATCTTAACGACCCATTACCTGGAAGAGGCGGAAAGCCTGTGCCGCAATATTGCCATCATCGACCAGGGCCTGATCGTTGAACACGCCGGCATGGCAAGCCTGCTCTCAAGGCTGCATATCGATCATTTCGTGCTGGATTTGGCGGAACCTCTTACTGTCGCGCCGGTCATCGACGGCTACCCGATTGAACTTGTCAGCGACAAAACGCTTAATGTCGCCGTACCTAAAGAAAACGGGCTTAACTCGCTGTTCAACCAGCTGACACTACAGAATATCCGGGTCATCAGCCTGAAAAACAAAACGAATCGACTGGAACAGCTATTTATGGACTTGGTCGATGCAAAATCAGTGGATACGACACCTGCAGGACTTCAGCAATGAACTATTCCATCCCTTTTAACACCATCGTGATCAAGGAAATCTACCGGTTTATTCGTATCTGGCCGCAGACCTTATTGCCGCCGGCCATTACGACCGCCTTATATTTTCTGATTTTCGGCAAATTGATCGGCGACCGCATAGGCACTATCAATGGCGCCAGTTACATGGATTATATTGTTCCGGGCGTGATTTTAATGTCGGTCATCAGCCATTCCTACGCAAACGTCGTATCGTCTTTTTATTCGACCAAATTTCAGCATAATATCGAGGAACTGCTGGTTGCGCCGGTGCCGAACTGGGTGATTCTGGCCGGCTATGTCAGCGGCGGCATTATGCGGGGCTTATTGGTCGGCGTCGTTGTCGCGCTCATATCGATGCTGTTCGCAGCGCTTGCCGTTAAACACATACTGATTACACTATCTATCGCCGTCTTGACGGCGACGGTATTTTCACTGGCGGGTTTTATCAATGCGGTGCTTGCCGAAAGCTTTGATGATATTTCCATCATCCCTAATTTTGTCTTGACCCCGCTAAGCTATCTGGGCGGCGTTTTTTATTCCGTAGCTATGCTGCCCGACATCTGGCAAGCCATTTCGATGGGCAATCCCATCCTCTATATGGTTAATGCCTTCAGATACGGACTTATCGGCGTAAGCGACGTTGATATTCAACTGGCTTTTATCATGACGGGCGGCTTCATCGTTGTCATGACTCTCTTCAGCCTGTATCTTCTGCATAAGGGTACGGGAATCAAGAACTGATGGTTAAGGTTTTCTTCGTAGGGCGTGTACACGGCGCACCCTACGGCTAAAAACTCACGATGCAGGCACGACATCAACTTAACTTTCGTACCTTCGCAGTATTTTATTTAACGCTATCACTTCAAAAATAAATGGAATCTTTCATACCTGGACAACGCTGGATCAGCAATACCGAATCGGAACTTGGCTTAGGGCTAATTCTTGAGGTCAGTTTCAACCGCGTCACCGTACTTTATTTAGCCTCTGACGAGCGGCGTGTTTATGCCCGCGATAACGCACCGCTAACCCGCGTCAGCTTTGCGGCAGGCGATGTTATCGAATCGGTGGATGAAGAAAAACTGACCGTCGTCCGCGTGATTGAACGGGACGGCCTTTTCACTTATATCGGCAGGAACAGGACCGGACGGGAAGTCAAGCTCGAGGAAGTCGAGCTGAATCATCACATCCAGTTCAACAAGCCGCAGGACCGCCTGTTTATCGGACAATGCGATCCCGGCACCTGGTTTTCGTTACGCTTTGAGACCTGGCGCCGATTGCAGCAACATCAGCAATCGCCGGTTAAAGGCCTGCTCGGCAGCAGGACGTCATTGATTCCGCATCAATTATTCATTGCGCACGAAGCGTCCGGCCGTATCGCACCGAGGATCATGCTGGCCGATGAAGTGGGCCTCGGCAAAACCATAGAAGCCGGTCTTATTCTGCATCACCGCCTGATTAACGGACTCAGCAGCCGGGTGTTGATTATCGTGCCGGAAAGCTTGCTGCACCAATGGCTGGTGGAAATGCTCAGACGCTTTAACTTGCGCTTTAGTATCTTCGATGAAGCCCGGTGCCTTGGCGAACTGGGCGATGACGGCTTCGATGAAGATGAACTGACGGTTAATAATGACAACCCGTTTTTAACCGAGCAACTGGTGTTATGCAGCCAAAACTTTTTCGCCGAGTACCCGCGCCGCCAACAACAAGCCCTGGCAGCCGGCTGGGATATGGTCATCGTCGATGAGGCGCACCACCTTGAATGGAGCGAGCAGGCCGTAAGCCCCGGCTACCTGTTCGTCGAACAGCTCGCGTTGCGCACGCCCAGCCTGATATTGCTGACCGCAACGCCCGAACAATTGGGCAAGGAAAGCCATTTTGCAAGGTTAAGATTGCTCGATCCCGACCGTTTCTACAGCTTTGCCGCCTTCCTTGAAGAAGAACGCCAATTTGAACCGGTCGCCAATGCCGCGAAAGTATTGCTGTCCGATAAACCGCTGGATGACGAGGCTGCCGCACTGCTGGCTGCTCTGCTTAAGGATGACAATGTCGGCGGCCTGCTTAACAACTTAAGCGCTCCCGAAAAATCAGCCGCAGCGCGCGCTGCCCTGATCAAGATATTACTGGACCATCACGGCACGGGCAGAATCCTGTTCAGGAATTCCAGGCAAACGGTGCAAGGCTTCCCGGAACGCGAGCGCCATGCTTACCCATTGAGCGGCATAGCCAACCCTGATGATTTGCAGCAAGATCCCCGCTACTTGTGGTTGGTCGATAAAATCAAACAACTGGGCGACCAACGCCGCACCGGCTCCGGGCAGGTTTCCGGCATACACACCATCCTTGGCGATAAAGCCCTGCTGATCTGCAAGCACGCGCAAACAGCGATCGATCTGGAACAAACTTTGAAAAACCGCGCCGGTATAGCTTCGGCCGTTTTCCATGAAGGCCTGTCCATCATCGAACGCGACCGCGCCGCCGCCTATTTTGCCGACCAGGAAAGCGCCGCGCGACTGTTAATCTGTTCGGAAATCGGCAGTGAAGGCCGTAACTTCCAGTTTGTTCATCACCTAATACTCTGGGATCTGCCGACCAACCCCGATTTGCTGCAACAGCGCATAGGCCGCCTGGACCGCATCGGCCAGAAGCATATCATCCAGATTCACATCCCGTACCTGGAGCATACCGAACAGGCTATCCTGTATCGCTGGTATGACGAAGGCATGAATGCGTTCCGCAGCAATTGTTCGGCCGCCCAGCCGGTTGCCGACAGGCTCAAGGATGAATTGGCCGACGTGTTGCAGCACGATAATCAAGCGGAAATCGACGCCTTTATCGCTAAAACGCAGGCGCTGGGCAAGGACATTGAAGCACAATTGCATAATGGCCGTGACCAGTTGCTGGAATTAAATTCCTATCGCAAAGAATCGGCCGATGCGCTGATCGCCCGGTTAAAGGCCTACGAACAGGAAGGCGAATTATGGCCGTACATGGAGGATGTGTTTGAATGCTACGGCGTAGAAACCGAGTTCCATTCGCCCGATTGCTACATCATCCGCCCCGGCGACCATTTGCGCGTAGCGCATTTTCCAGGCCTTTCAGAAGACGGCATGACCGTCACGGTCAATCGTGCCTGCGCACTCGCGCGCGAAGACATGCAGTTTATGACCTGGGAGCATCCCATGGTCACAGCGGCAATGGATCTTGTGCTGTCCAGCGAAACCGGCAATGCCGTTATCAGCGTCGTCAAACACCAGGGCTTGAAAGCCGGGCGGTTTTTACTGGAATGCTTATATATCGTCGAATGCAGCGCGCCGGCCGAATTGCAGATCGGCCGGTTTTTGCCGCCTACACCGATTCGGGTACTGATAGACCAGCACCAGAAAGACTTGACCGACCTTATAGCCCATCAGGATTTACCTGAAACCGGTGTAAATTTTGACAAACACCAGATCACCGCTTTTCTTAACCATCAACGCTTGCAGCTTAACAAGCTCTTGGCTATTGCCGAGCAAAAAGCCCGCACCGATATGCAGCAGCTCATTAGCGATGCAACGGAACTGATGCTGGAATCGCTGACGACGGAAATAAAGCGCTTGAACAGGCTGAAAAAAGTCAATCCGGCGATTAAAGCCGAAGAAATTGAGCAATTAAAAGACTTTACTTTGCTGGCCCATGAAAATATCGAGGCGGCGCAATTAAGGCTGGATGCGGTGCGGTTTGTCATTGCAAGCTAAACAGCATTGATCGCTTTGCCAAAACCAACAGCCCTTTGACTTTCAAGCCAATGTCCGTTACCGCCATCCCTGCAAATCCCGATACAGCAAAAGCACCGTTTGACAGCGCCACCTTTTTAAAAAACCTGACCACGCGCCCCGGCATCTACAAGATGTTTAATGACCAGGGCGACATTATTTATGTCGGTAAGGCCAAAAACCTTAAAAACCGCGTCTCCAGTTATTTTAAAACGCAAACGGCATCGCCCAAGCAGCACGTCATGATGACCAGGGTGGCGAACATTGAAGTCACCGTGACGCATACCGAAGGCGAGGCCTTATTGCTGGAATGCCAGCAGATCAAGCGCCATAAGCCCCGTTACAATATCTGCCTCAGAGACGATAAATCCTTCCCTTATATTTACCTGTCCACCGACCACGACTTTCCGCAAATTACCACGCTGCGCGGCGCAAAAAAACTGGCCGGCAAATATTTCGGCCCTTACCCCAGCGCGGGAGCCGCCAGGGAAAGTCTGAAATTACTGCAGAAGTTGTTTCCGGTCAGGCAATGTGACGATTCCGTTTATAAGCACCGCACCCGGCCTTGTCTGGAGCACCAGATAGGGCGCTGTACCGCGCCTTGTGTCGGGTTGATTGACAAAGCGGCTTACGCGCTCGATGTCGACAGCACGATATTATTTCTGGAAGGCAAAGGCGGTGTTCTTATTGAGCAGTTGATCGCCAAAATGGAGCTGGCTGCAACCGAGCTTGATTATGAACGGGCGGCCGCGATCAGGGATCAGATCGTCCGCTTGCGTTCAGTATTGGAGAAACAGTTTGTGCAGGGCGAAAAAGGCGATGTCGACATTATCGCCTGCGCAACCCGGCTCAATCTGGCCTGTATCCAGGTATTTTTTATCCGCAACGGCCTGCATCTGGGCAATAAGGTGTTTTTCCCGAAAATAGCCGATGAACATGAGCCGGCGGCGATTATCGAAGCATTCATTGCCCAATATTATCTGGACCGGCAGGCGCCTTATGAATTGATCGTCAGCCATGAACCTGAAGACGGCGAATTGTTGACGGAAGTGCTGAGCGCCCAGGCAAAACACGCCGTAGCCATTTCCGGACGCGTCAGGGGCGAGCGCTTGAAATGGCTGCAAATGGCGATAACCAATGCCGAAAACTCGTTACTCGGCAAATTATCGGAAAAGGCCGGCATTTACGCGCGCTATCTCAGCCTGCAACAGGAACTGGGCTGCGACGAACTGCCCAAGCGCCTGGAATGCTTCGACATCAGCCATACGCAGGGCGAACAAACCGTTGCATCCTGCGTGGTTTTCGACCGCGATGGGCCGGTAAAATCGGCTTATCGCCGCTTTAATATCACCGGCATAACCGGAGGCGACGATGTTGCCGCCATCCATCAGGCCGTTTTCAGGCGCTTTAAACGCCTACAACAAGGCGAACATGCCGCGCCGGACATCTTGTTTATTGACGGCGGTAAAGGGCAGGTCAAAGCCGCGCAAAAGGCACTAGAGGAATTAGCGGTAAACAATGTTATGATAGTCGGCGTTTCTAAAGGGCCAGATCGGAAACCCGGAATGGAAAAGCTGATCCTGGCCGATCAGGATCGGCCGATAGACATCACCGCAGGGGCCAGCGGTTTATTGTTGATTCAGCATATCCGCGATGAAGCGCACCGATTTGCAATAACAGGACACAGGCAGCGCCGCGGTAAAGCAAAAAAACAATCGGTTTTAGAGAGCATTCCGGGACTGGGTCCTAAACGGCGACAACAATTATTAAAGCAGTTTGGCGGGTTGCAAGGTATTTCACAGGCAGGTGTAGATGCTCTTTGCAGTATAGACGGCATAAGTCGATGTGTGGCACAACGAATTTACGAGCACTTTCATCATCAAGATGGCAATTGAATTTAACTTACCTACAAATATTACGCTGTTGAGAATCGCGTTAATACCGTTATTGACCGTGGTGTTCTACCTGCCCTGGGACTATTCCAATGTTGCCTGCACGCTGATTTTTATAATTGCGGGCATTACCGACTGGCTGGACGGCTATCTTGCCAGAAAAATGCAGATGGAAACACCTTTCGGCGCATTCTTAGACCCCGTCGCTGATAAATTAATGGTGGCCATGGTACTGGTCATCATTGTTCAACAGCAGGCATCCCCGTACCTGTCTATTCCCGCCGCCATTATCATCGGCAGGGAAATCACCATCGCGTCGCTACGGGAATGGATGGCGGAAATCGGCCAACGCGCCACCGTTAAAGTATCCCAGCTCGCCAAGTGGAAAACCGGCATACAAATGCTCTCCATCGGATTGTTGCTATACCGTGAAGATCTGCTCGGCATTCCCATTAATTCAATCGGCTATGTGCTTTTGTATATTGCCGCGATATTAACGCTCTGGTCTATGGCCGCCTACTTAAGAGCCGCATTGCTCGTTATTGCAAAAGAATAATTATAATCAATAAATCAAAGGGCCATCACGACAGTCCTTTGATTTCACTTACTACAAGATACAGCCTATTGAATTGGCTGTGAAAGAAGAAAATGGATCAGGAAACATACACTACTCAGATACTTTCTGAAACACCGGATGAAATACTGCTTGCGGCTCTAAAGCTGTTTGCCGAAAAAGGTTATTTCAATACCTCGTTAACCGATATTGCCAATGCTGCCGGCATTAAATCCGTCAGCACCATTTATCAGCACTTTAGCAATAAACAGGCGATAGCGGCCAAGCTCCACGAAAACATTTTTGATAATCTGAACATATCTGTTGACGATATAAGACGCAGAAGCCAAAAATCATCGGAGCAATTACGCGGCATAGTCGATTTGTTCTTCAAACTGACCGATGATGCACCGTATGTCATGCAGTTTTTGCTCATCTTAAAAACCAGCGAGTTTCTTCCCGAACAAAAGCCGATGCTGGAAACGCCTGCCTTCGTCAAAATCAACAAAATTATTCAATCCGGGATTAAAGCCGGGGAAATACGCAATATTGATCCGATGCTCGCAACGGCCTATTTTTTCGGCATTGTCAATAATACCTTACAGATGGTGTTGACCGGTGACCTCGACAAAAAAGCCGATGCCTATCAGCCGCAAACCTGGCTGGCGGCATGGAATCTGATTGCGAAAAAATCGGCGTGCTTCTGATTTGAAGCACAGCCGACAGCCATGACAGCCCGCGGCACATCAACTATTCACCCATCATCCTAAAAACGGCGTTTTGTCCACGAAAGACCTGCGCCGCCCACAGTTAAGAAATAGTTAAATCATTACAAATTGTAGGAGCCATGCCCGCGATCAGCGATGATCTCAGTACTGATCGCGGGCATGGCCCGCTCCTACAAGTGACGCGGAGCATGGCAACGATAGGCTAACTTCGGGAAGTTATTTTTTACTATATCCTAGGTCAACAGCATTGCCGCCGGCACGCCTCCATCGATCACAATACACCTTCTTCCTTATCATCTTCCGTCGTCAATTCCGAAATCTCCTTTAACCTTGAAATAGCCTTAAAATTAATGCTCATTTCAGGATAATTGCCTTCGCTATCGGCTATACCCGCTATCTGTCCCGTCAGTAATTCCAGCGCCTCATCCACCCGCGACACGGTATAAACCGAAAAAAGGCCTTCTGCAACGGCATCGATCACTTCCTGTTTCAGCATCAGGTTGCGTTTATTGGCGGCAGGAATAATCACGGCATGTTGCCCGTTCAGGCCGCGCGCCTTACAAAGCCTGAAAAAGCCTTCTATTTTTTCATTAACACCGCCTATCGCCTGCACTTCGCCGTACTGATTGATGGAGCCGGTTATCGCAAAAGACTGTTTGATCGGTATGCGCGTCAATGCGGAAATAAGACAGCACAGCTCGCCGAGCGCGGCGCTGTCGCCGTCGATAGGGCTGTAGGATTGCTCTATCGCAATACTGGCCGAGATCGCCAACGGAAACTGCTGCGCGTAAAAATGCCCCAGGTAGCCGGTTAATATCATCACGCCTTTTGAGTGTATCGCCTGCCCCAACTCGGCTTCCCGCTCAATATCGACAATGCCCCTGGAACCCGGATAAACCGTCGTGGTAATACGGGCGGGCGCGCCAAAACAGCTGCCGCCGATTTCCAGCACGGTCAAGCCGTTGATTTTGCCTATCGCCTCGCCTTCGGTATCGATCAGGATCGTACCGTCGAGCATTTCTTCGAGAATATCCTGCGATATTCTGCCGTTGCGATATTCCCTCGCAGCCAGCGCCTGTTCAATATGCGCCCTGTCAATGACCTCAGATTGCGTTTGCCGGCAAAACAGATTGGCCTCGCCGACAATCTCCAGCGTATCGTTGATGCGGGCGGAAAACTGGTGCTGATTTTCCGAAAGCCTGCAACTGTGCTCAATCAATCCCTCAATAGCCGCACGCGTTAGCGTCCTGGCGCCTGAAGCGCCAGCCTGCTTCATCATCAGCAACGCAAATTGCTGTATCGATTCGCGATTGAGCGGGATGTAATTATCAAAATCAGCCAGAATTTTGAACATTTCGTTAAATTCATTATCGAGCTCTTCCAACAGATAATAAATATCCCGGGAACCGACCAGGATCACTTTAACATTCAACGTGATCACTTGCGGCTTCAGCGTAATGGTATTGACGCCCGGCTCTGAATAAGGCGACTCAATTTCAATGCAGCCGGACTGCAAGGCCCGTTTCAATCCGTCCCAGACAAACGGATAGGTCAGCAGTTTTTCGGCATCGAGAATGATATAGCCGCCGTTCGCCTTGTGTAATGAACCCGCGCAAATGCGCCGGTAACTCGTGATCAACGTTCCCTGATCGTTGACATATTCAATGCGGCCGAACAGGTTCTGGTAAATCGGATGCGGTTCGTAGACAACCGGCGCACCGCTTTCCTGTTTATGATCAACCAGGATATTAGGCGCATATTGCTCGATCAGCATGAGCTTTTTGCTGCCGTTGCCCTGCGGTTCGACGGTACGGCCGGGCATCAGGCTGTCGGCGATCGTGATTTCCAGGTTTTTCTTGATGTCGGATAAATAGGCGATAACGTCATCAACACCCTGATATTTGTCACGCAGTTCGGCAAGCAAGGGCTCTATCGCGAGACTGGTCGTATCATTATCAAGCTGCCTGATTTTCTCCACCATCGTCCTGCGCCACTGCGGCAGTTCCAGTAATACATCGCCCAGATAATCTTCCAACTCCTCAACATGTTTATGAAAACCGTCCCGTTCTGCTTGCGACAATTGCGTGAATTGCTCATCGTTAAGCGCTATATTGTCTCGGGTCGGTGTAAACGTAATCGTTTCGCGCTCCCTGAACAACGCGATATTAAAGGCAAGCGCCTTTTTTTCCACCAAGTCTATCGCCGCGTTATAAGCCTGGTTAAACTGACGTTCAATCGCGGTCTTTTTTTGCTGGTAGGTCGGACTTTCAAACACGGACGGAAAAGTGGCCAGCACATTATCGATCAATTTCTCAATGTCCTTGCTGAATGCCTGCCCATACCCCGACGGCAATTTCAAAGCCCTAGGCTCTCTAGTATTATCGAAATTATCGACATAAGCATAAGAGGAAGGCGCCGGCAAGGTTTTGGAAAGCGTGTCCAGATGATCGGAAATCATCGTCAACCGGCCCAGGCCCGGTTCGCCCATGACAAAAATATTGTAGCCGAAAGTGGGCATCGCAACGCCAAACTCCAGCGCCGACTGCGCTCTGGGCTGTCCCAGTATGGTTTTTTTGGCGTTTTGGTCTTTTTGTGAACTGGGAGGGGCTACTTCGGGTAATTCAAAATCTGCCAAATCGACATGTAGTTTTAGAGACGCAACCGGCAGCTTTAAGATATTGGGCATGGACAGGATAACAACAGAATGATTAAACGGCTGATTCTATCATTTTTAATGCCTTGTTCGATATATGGATACACGGTGCGGCGGGAAGCTTTATACTTTCCAGGCCATTATCCTCCTCTGCAAATTGGGCTTATACATCATGGACAAACAATTAATTGAACTTGCAGACCGGCTCGGCCAATCATTAAAAAAAAGCGGCGACATCATGACAACGGCGGAGTCATGCACGGGCGGCTGGATTGCCCAAGTGATTACCGAAATCCCCGGCAGTTCGGCATGGTTTGACCGCGGCTTCGTAACCTACAGCAATGCCGCAAAAGTACAGATGCTGGGAGTAAACCCTAAGACACTGGAACAATACGGCGCCGTCAGCGCCGAAACGGCTGCTGAAATGGTTACCGGCGCATTGGCTCACAGCGATGCCACGACAGCAATTGCTGTGACCGGAATAGCCGGGCCTGAGGGCGAAACATCCGAACAACCGGTAGGAACCGTGTTTATAGCATGGAAAAACAAAGGCGAAGACGTCAATGTGATAAAAAAGCAATTTTCTGGAAATCGGCATCAAATAAGAGCGCAAACGGTGAAAATTGCTATCGAGGGCTTGTTGCGAAAGGAGAGATACTCAGCGATATAAATGCGCGCGGTATGGTCTAGCGGTTATGTTTTTTAGCGGCTATAGCAAACGGCCTGATTCGTTCTTAAAAACCAAACTCAGACTCATCAAAGTCTTCAAACTGCTCTTTTAATTGTTTCTTTTCCCAGTAAATTTCAATCTTTCTGCGCGCGTCCCTTTTGATGGTCTCTTTTTCAAGGCCTTCGGAAAGCGAAACATACTCGCCGCTGTCAAAAAGATCATCGTCATCATGATCGGGTTCAGCAACCGCACTTTGGGCGCCGGCTTTAGTCGCTGACTTAGGAGATGTTTTAGTCATTGTTTAACCTCTAATATTCAAAAGCATTATTAAAATCCTATTACGTACACTTGTAAATCAAAAATATTATCGACACTCGGCTTTTAAATCAACCCGGATTTGCTTGATTGCCGCCCCCGCATCGATAGTGGATTATTCCAGCCTCGCTGTTGCGCATATTACTGAGCGGAGTGTGCGCCTTGTTTGCCGCGTGGAATTAAATCGACGCTTGACAGCCTCTTTTCGGCGCGCGCTACTCGACTCCTTAGCCAATTGGTACCCCTCCGCTCTACGCCCACCGCCCACAGCTAATAAAATAATTATTAAAATTCAAATAGTTAATCTACATTGAAAGGTAAATAGGTTATAAAACCTTGTAGGAGCTGGCCATGCCGTAAACGTCTAACCCACCTACGCAAACCCGACACGAACTGTCATCCTTGTCCTTTTGGATGGGGAATACCGATGGCATTATCAAAGAAGTGGATTAGGCATATTGAAGCATGGCAGGCT
>Ga0163199_1001212_pt1 | contig 16074 bp, 11 predicted proteins | sample PL_2010_150m_FD_113537 | JGI IMG/M metagenome (GOLD analysis project Ga0163199, IMG submission 113537) | Freshwater microbial communities from Powell Lake, British Columbia, Canada to study Microbial Dark Matter (Phase II) - PL_2010_150m | ecosystem: Environmental > Aquatic > Freshwater > Lake ... | reverse complement strand
GCTGGATGTGATGAAAATCTGCCTTGGTTTCAGCCCAAGCCCACAGCCCGCCCGCCTTCTCTTTAAGTACCTCTGAATCTGCTGGATCGACTACCAGGACCATCCGTGGTTCAATTTTGCTAACACAGTTCTCTAAGATATTATTTAAGTAGGCCCAATCAGTCCAGAATCCGATGAAGATTAAATCTCTTTCTTTTAAATTGGCGTTAAGCCACGTAGCAGAGGACTCGATTCGAGCCCGTATTTGTGGGGTCTCAAGCTGGTCTGCGCACCATAGAGTAAGTCTTTTATCCTTTAAAACACACCCATGCAGTTTCAGGAGTGGATGATGATCTCTTTGATAGTTCATCTCATTTCCATCTATGCTCGCTTCAAAATCTGGTTCTCCTAAGTCATTCGCCGCAGATTCTATAAGGTGATCAAAGTTAGTTGTTATGACTGCTTTGGATGCACCACAAGCCAAAAAATCTGCCAGGGCAGAATGTCCTTTATTTGGTATGGCTTGCCTTATAATCGACCATGGCACGATACGCTGAATAAAAACTGGTCCAAATTCATGCCGCCGATAAAAAAACTGAGCAATCTTTTCTAAATCATCCTGAATATCGATTAGTTCATGGTTTCCTGTATGACTATGATATCTCTGAGTACATTGTTGAGCCAACCTAACAGCTGAAGGCAAATTACTCGGAGCGGCCATAGATAACCCGGCTCCACAAAAAATGATAAAATTATCATTCTGAATAGAATTTAGTAATCTCGATTTAAGCTCTTCGCTTAGCATTTAATACTCCTTCTATTAAGCTCCTGATATTAAATCAAAGCATATAAGTTTCAAATCTTTCCTTTCCAAGTGCCCGACCATGGCCGTTGAAGTATCCTCGTTAGTCTCTGCTCCACCAAATTTTCCCAGTTGGTCTTGAAGAGTGGCAAAAAGGACCTTTATATCACCAGTGCTCTGAAAACTCTTGTAAGCAGATCGAAGTTCGCGCACCTGAACTCCCCGCATTGGCTGGTTAAGAAAGCGAATCAACTCGATGGCTTCTTTCCGATCCACATCAGGATGATTCAGATAACCCTGGATAATGGTAGCTACGGTCTGCTGTAAGGGGTCAACAGAGCGGGGAGCCAGCTTAAGTGCCTTTTGCTCTTGGAAAGACTGGAGAATATCCTCGATAATCTTCTCTTGGAGTTCAAAAATGGATTGAAACATATTTGGGTCTACCACTCGGGGGGTGTCCTTATCGCAAGCGATCAGGTTTGCGACAATATATCTGTTGTCTATAATCTTTTTGTCCTTCAAGTCAACATACTTCCAGAAATGGTTTTTCCCACCTTCAGGTGAGGGAGCCTGGAAATAAAAGAACACCCCACAAGCACCACCCTTAATTAGGCCAGAGTGTATCCCATCGGGCAGCGAATCCAACATCTCCTGGCCCCCGGCTTCCAGTAAGTTCCGAAGCTGCTGCAAGAGAAACTCATTGCTGGCCAGCTCGGTGAATTGCTCCTCTTCTTCGATAACTGCCCCGTCCTCCTCTTGGATCCTCCGAAGGGTATTGAAATTCTGGGGATGGACAGTTTCTCCTAAAACGCTGGCATCAAGAAAGCCGGCCCGGTCAATATCGGCAATCTTTCTGCTCAGGCTCTCTACCAATTTCAGCAATCGCTCCAGACCCTCGTCTGGAAACATGTTGTAAATCCAGAGGGTGTCAAATTCAGTTCCGATCCGGTCGATTCTTCCGGCCCGCTGGACCATTCTCGTGGGGTTCCAGTGCAGGTCATAATTGACCAAGTAACCACAGTCCTGAAGATTCTGCCCTTCCGAAAGTACGTCGGTTGAGATCAAGATATCGATCTCTTTATCTGTTCCTGCCCAATCCAACTTATCGTTAGCCTTCGGGGCGAACCCTTGGATGGTGCGGAGGCGTTCCCTGGCTTCTACGCCGCTATCCATTCGCCGGATCTTCACCTCTCCAAGGCTTTGGCGGAACTCCTCGCCCTTGGGGCCGGTGAGCTGCCGATAGAGGTAACGGGCGGTATCCTTATAATAGCTGAAGACCAAGACCTTCTCTCCACGGAGTTCTTTGGAAAGAAGTTCCTTCAGACGTTCAAGCTTGGCATCCCCTTCCGGGCCGATAGATTTAATACGATGCCAGATTTTGGAGAGCACCTCTACATCGTGTTGGACGGCATCATGGAGCTTGCGTAGATCATATAGACCATGATCGATCCCTTCCATCCCTGCCAAAACTCGTTGAGCCTCTTCGCTGGCGTCCATCTCCTCGGCCATGGAGGTCGGAGTGGCATCGTCTTCTTCGTCTTCCCGGGACAAGTACCGCAGCGCCTTATGGAAATCGCAACTTTTTAGGAGTTTGCCATCCAGTACGTAAGATTCGAAGGTCTTGAGAAATTCCAGGGCGCGGCGAATACTGATGCGAAAAGCCTCGAGGCTAGATTCAAACCTCTTCAGATATCGGCTCTTGAAGATGCCTACCAGGGCCTGCTCCCGTCCTTCCTCGAATTTGTCCACCTCAACCCCGGCCTTTTTATAGGCTTCAAGGTTGTATGGCGCCAGCTTCAAGTTCTCGATGCCCGAGACCACCGCATCGTAAATGCCGGCATAGGTGGATTCCAGGTTATAGCGAACCGTTTTGAGTTTCCGGTCTGGGAACCTGATCTTCTTGCCCTGGATGGTGGCCTCAGGGTAAGCCTTGCGGATAAATGGGCGGGTTCGCCGGATGACTATTTCTTCCAGCAAATTAAAGAGTGCAAAGCCGGCGCTATTTTTACGCGAGTCACGCCGGGCTTGCAGAAAATATTTATGTAGGTCCCCTATGCCACAGGCGGTGAAGTAGCTGCGATCCCCCTGGGTGACCAGGCAGACCTGATTGTAGAGATCCAACAGGTCGTTGTTGATGGGCGTGGCGGTAAGCAAAATCACTTTCTTGCGGCTGCCATCCCTCCCCCGGCCACCATTGGCTCCCAACAGGAGTTCCACATTGGCATAGCGCTGGGCGTTCCGATTCCGAAAATTGTGAGACTCGTCAATCAGGACGATATCCGCCTCTCCCCAGGGCACAGGGTCGAACTCCTCCCGGCCCAGTTCCTCCTGAGACAGCACGGAGGCAGCGATGGTGGCCTCGGCCAACTCACGTTCCCACATATCCCTGAGACTTGCTGGGCAAATAACCAGAGCTTTCTGTCTCAGGTGGTAGGCAAAATCTTCCAGGAGTTTCTTGCCGATCCAGGTCTTCCCTAACCCCACTGAGTCGGCCACCATCACCCCGTCATACCGGGATAGAATTTTTCGGGCTTTCTTGACTGCGTCCTCTTGAAATTCCGCCAATTCCACCGCCGAGCGGGTAGGCGGTGGAGGTTCGCCGGCGAGGTCGTCCTTAAAGTACTCAAACAAGGCCTTCATATAGACCTGGTAGGGAGCATACTCCTGGCGGCCGAATTTAGAGGCATCCAGCAGCTCAATCAAATCCTCTTTAAAGTCCCGTCCATCCTCCCATTGCTCCTCATACCAACGTTCCAGGTCGATGATGGCCCGGGCCCCCACCTCGCTTTTGAGCAGTTGCCGGTTCCCCAACTTAATCAGTTTACTAGGTCTCTCGTCGGTCAGCCAGGATACTGCCAGGGTAGCCTCAGGGTCTTCCACCTCGGTGGGGTCCAGCAGCACCTTGTGGGCCAGGTTGAGTTCACGATTGGAAGTCAGGCCGGGAATGGTGAAGTTGGAGGAGCCCACAATGGCCAGGATAGGCCGGAAGCGGTCGAAGAGCATCTGCTGGCCGGGGCGATCGGAATAAAACAGCCAGCACTTGCCATGCAAAAAACTCCTCTCATGCAAGCGGACCTGGACGGTGTCCCGCCGGAGATAGCCGATGAGGTCCTCAATCAGGCGAAGGGTCTTTTCATCAAAGGGGAGCATCTCCAGGTCTTTCCGAAGGAGCCCCTTAACTGTTCCCACATCGGGCCGTAAACCTATCTGTTCCCCGGTGGTGGGTTCCGCCCCCAGTAGAAGCCGGAAATTCCCCAGGCCCAGCAACCCATCCTTAATAAGTCCGAAGCCCCCGGCAGTGAAGTAAGCGGTGGCCACATCTAAGGACCGCCCCTGGTGTCTGCCCAAAAGCTCATTCAAAAGATCAGCCAAGCGGTGGGCTTGATTATCTATGACATAGGGGATTTTCATAGAAAATTCTCTCGAATGAACACCACGTCATGGCTGATCACAGCATCTCCTTTAGGCGCTGGTTAATGTATTGTGCCTCTTCAAAGGTCAAGCCGTAGCAGCGAAAGAGCACGGCATCAATTGCATCTTGAATGGGTTGGCTTTCCGGGGCCAGATGTGAGCGCTCAGAGCGCCTCTTAAGAGTGCGTCGTGACTCAATTTCCTGAATGTGGTGGCACATTGCAGTCAGAGCATCAGCTACAGATTTTGGCATAATCCCCGGTTCCTTACAGGTACTAATAAGAAGTTCTGTAAGTTCCGACCATCTTTCCTTAATAAGCAAATCTTTCCAAGATGCGATTGGGTCCTGCTCCGATATGGTCAGCATAGGAAGGGCATTGAATTGATATTCATTAACCTTTGAATTGGTACTTCCAAGCCTAAAGAACCAATCTAGTATTTTAGAATTCAATAAAGCTAATAACAATGCAAGATTTATTTTAGAAGATTCTTTGGTTATATAGCTCACTGTATCAAGACAGAAATTACCTTTATCAATGAAAGCAGCTATAATTCTACGAAAATTATTCTGAGGAGAACTCCTTTGAAAACCTAACCTCTCATATTGAAACGCGTAAGCTTTTGTATCTTTACCTTTACCTGATAAAAACTTTTTGACATTAATTCTAATATCTTCTCCCTGAGAGGCCTCTCTAACTGCATAAAGGCATATGGTTGCTCCCCTTAAAGCTAAAGGAGAATTAGCATTAGTAGTCAATGCACCCCTTGCTTTTTCGTTAGTTTCATTAACCTCACCTTGATATGACTTCGCAATCAAATTCATACGAAGAATGTTTTGTGAATTTAAAATACGTACTACAAGATCCCAATCTCGCTGAGTGCAAGAAGGAATAGCGCTATTTTCCGGGTCAAAAACGAGAATTTCTGATGGCTTTACTGTCAATATCGGCGAGGAAATTTCTATATAACGACCCGGATGGGTTCTGGCCATGAAAGGGGCATCCGCCGGCTTTGCTTTGGTTGAAAAAACTGTAGTAGACAGCTTTGCCTCGGGAAAGACCCTGTTTTTCGGATCATCCTTCTGGGGAAATGCCTCAATTCTAGAAATGCCTGTTTTTTCCAGTAGTAAACGTCTTACCCCCGCAGCTTGATCGTCTCCCAGGAGGGCCATGGGGACAATAAAGGAAAAGGCTCCATGAGCACCCATAAGCCCGGCCCCTCGGCAAATGAACAGCTTATAAAGATTCTTCTTTCCTCTGATGGCTGGTTCGTAAAACGAATAATTTTCAAAGAATTCAAGTTCTTCGGAAATATCGAAGCCTAACTCTTTCTCGGCAAGCACATCGTATGGGGGATTCCCAATTACGGCATCAAACCCTGCCCCTTCCAGGCGCTCAACAGCTTGGATTGTCCCAGGTCTGGGGCCATAAAAAATCTCAGGGAACTCCAGTTCCCAGTGAAAGAATCTCTTCTCCCGGGCGGCGAAGAGAGTGGTAGTGACCACTTTTTTACCGAAATCACTGAGTTCTGTCACTTGTGTGGGGTCTTTGAGCCAGGCCTCTGACTCATCACCCTTAAGGAACTCTAAAACGGGGTTCACCACCTCAGAGTTCTTCCCACGGCTTCTCTTAAATGGGGTATTGCCGAACCATTGGCTGGTGTATATGTCCAGGATGCGCTTGAACTGCGCCAATTCATGGGCCGCTTTGCAATACTCCCGCCGCGATTCCCGCACTTGGGCGCTGGTGATGTCGGAGAGCTCGCCCACGTGGCGCATAAGGTCGGTCGCCAACAGCAAGCCCGCAAAACGGCTGCCGAAGAGGGTTCCCTGCTTTTCCTGGAGGGCCGCCTGGACCTCTTGCACGGTCACGCCGATGAGAGAATTGCCGCAACGCAGGTGGTGGTCCAGGAAAGACAGGGGAGCGCCCAGGGTGAAACAGTCCAGCCACAAGGAAACTTTGGCCAGTTCCACCGCCATGGGGTTCAGGTCCACCCCGTAGATGCAGCCCTTGAGCACCTGGCGCTTAAGAAGATTCACATCCGTGAGGCGTGCGGCATCAATGGTGATGCCCTGATCGTCCATCTCCTTCAGAATGGTGCGGCGCATTTCCTCCAACCGGGCAAAGATCGGGTTCCAGGGAAAGGCGTTCAGGAAGTCCAGGGCCTTATCGGTGATGAAATCCACGGCCTCCACCAGGAAATGGCCGGAGCCCATGGCCGGGTCCAAGACCTTAACCCGAAAAAATTCCTCCACCAACTCCCGGCCGACGAGGTCAGCCTTGCTGTTCGGCTCCGGCCTGAGTCCCTGTTTAAGCAAGGCTTCCTGGCGTTTGAAAAATTCCCGGCGCTGATTTTGGGCTTGACGCAGCTTGGGGCGGAGCTGCTCGAACCTCTCCTGGAAGACCGGACCTACGGCGTTTTCCACAATGTATCTGACGATGTGATCCGGCGTATAGTAGGAGCCGGTGGCCTTTCGCTCCCGCTTGTCATTTTCGAGATAAACTGCGCCTTTCTTGATGATTCGGCCACTCTTCTCCACCCGGCTTTTCTGGGCATCTTCTAATTCGGATAGAGGCTTATAAACTTCCCGGCTCTTCTCTTTCACGATGGCCAGCTTGCGGTCGGCAATCCTAAGCTTAAATTCCAGCAACCCTTCGTAGATGGAACCTAACTGCCGCACGCCCAGGGACTTGTAGTCAATGAACACCAGGTCATGGCGTTTGGAGTCCAGGTCTCGGGCCATGCAATCCAGGGCCAGAGCCAGATAGCGATCCGGGACTTTATATGCTTGCAGAAAGCGGGAGTTCTGCGCTTCAGGGCTTTGTTCCAGTGGGTCGGGATTGGAGATAAACAGGCCGCCGTTATAAATGGGCACATTTAAGGCCGCGTCTCCTAAATCCACCGCCTGGAAGAGGAGGTTCAGACGCTCATAAATTTCGTTGAGATCATGCCGATAGCGTTTCTTGAGGCATCCATCCACCTCGTCGGCAATGTCGCCTGCGGCTTCGGCCACTTCTTTCTTGATTTTGTCCAGGCTAATCTCGAAATAGCCGCGGGTCTCCCTGACCGGCAAGAGAAGGCGAGCCTCGGCATAAAGCAGGAAAAGAAGCCGGTAAAGGAGCGTCAAGGTGCCTTGGAAAATCTTATCTAGACGAGGCTGGGAGAGGTCTGCCTGGATTCCTTCCTGCTCGCGAATATGGGCGATGAACCCGGCAGCCAAATGAGGAAAGATCTCTTCGAAGACGCGTTCCTTCAGGCGCTCGCCCAGTTCTTTGGCATAATCCTCACTTTCGAGGAGGAGACGATCCAGGAAGGTGGACTGGATTTTCTTGCCTTCCCGTTCAATCTCTAAGGTCTCAAAGGCCTGCCGGCGAAAGAGCAGCCAAAAATAACGGAAGGACTCAGCCGGATCGCCGAGGCCCGGCCCTAACCCCGCCAGGACTTCTTCCAGGTCGATCTCATAGTAGTTGGTGGCCCGGGAATGGGTCCTGGCAGAATACAGCCGCCAGAGCTTGCCGTTGGTCACCATGACCCAAGGAACCTCGCCCTGTTCAAGAAGACTCACAACCCGGGCGCTCGGGTTTTCCTCAGGGCTAGTCTTGTCACGCTGATCATCCTTGCCGTCTAAGGAACGGGCCCAGGGATAGGCCAAACACAGGGCGAGAGGGGCACCGGCATCGGCGCCCAAGAGCCGGTAATGAGGATTTGGCGGAGGGGTCCCGGCGATTTTTCCAGGTTTGACGGAAAATCCCAGAAGCTGAAATAAGGGTTCAAGAAGAGCTTGACGAAATGGCGCGATTTCCAACCCTGAGAACTTGGCACTTGCTCCCTGGTAAAGTTGACGCAGGGCTAAATAGGCAGGCTTTGGGTCTTCAATCCATTCCGGTAATTCACGCAGCCGCTCCTTAAGGTAATAGTCTGAGAAGAGGGCCCGGTTGTTAAAATATTCTTCGGACCAATCGGCCACCGCGTAAGCGGAGAGGAGCTTGTCATATTGGGCGAAGGGGTCGGACTCGGTCCAGGTAAACCGTCGCAGCACTCGGAGATGGATACGACTGGGTTTGCGGCGCTCCACCGTTAGGACTCGGGGGCGAATTCCTACTTGCTTTTGGGCAATGGAGGCCCCGTTCCCTTTATCCGAAGGGAGATATTTCTCCAAAAGGACAAAGTCAAGGTGTTCATAATCGCTGGTAAGAACCAGTAAATAATTGCCGGCCCGGTTACGAAAAGCTCTGGCCAGGGCCCGGGTATGGGCTACAGTGACACTGGTGAGCTCGAAAAGATAAACTTGAAAAAGGTTCTCTTGATTGGCGAGAAGCTCGATTTTTTTGATAGGACGGGCGGTGCTTTCGGCAGTAATCCCCAGGTTCCCAGGGGTCTGGGGCGTGCGCATATCAATATCATAGCCGAGTTGGGCAAGGAAGGCCGCAACTGCATCCGCCCCATTGAGAGCCTGAAGGCCGTGTGGGGTTAGTTCGATGTCCAAAGCCTGAGCAAAAGTATTGGTCATCTTAGCTTGTTGTCCTCTGCCCTAATTCCCGTTGGGAGTTTCGGGGTTACTCAGTTTAGCACGCTTTCCTCCGCCACCGATAGTATATCCCGCAGGACGTAGGCTCGGAAGGCACCCAAATCCGTAAAGTAGAGATAGCCGGCCCGATTAACGATCTCCTCCATCTCGCGCCCCTCGTCAATTAACAGGGCCACCGGAGGGGGTTCCCCCCCTTGAGTCGGATATTAGCTCTTCAACTTTTAGAATTCAATCTTTTCTGAATGCTTGGCAGTCCGGTGGATAGGGCCAGGTTCGGCTTGGGAGAGTTGCCAGCGCTTCGAGGTTACCAAGCCAGGCTTGAAGATGCAAGTTCTGGCTTAGAAGCTGTTTCAGATGATCAACCGGTTCTATATATGGGACATGAAAGTGAAGCGGTCCTGACTGACCTTCGCCTGGTGCTGGAGAACAGACAGTTACCTAACCCGTTATCAACTGGAGCGCAGTCCGTGCCAGCTCCACAAGAAATCGCGCAAAATGAAAACCCCGTGTGACTCCGCTCAGTCAGCTATCTCCGCACTTGCCTGATAACCAGCACCGCCGTTATCCGCCAATAAGAAATTCTGAGAGATGATTGTGCCCGGTGGGTGGGGAGGCTGACTGTTGACGGACAATATTGGCGGCTCCATCGATATTCAATCCTTCGTCCAAGATAGCTTTCAGTCACCTTGAAAAAATCTGCTTGACATATATTCTGACTTACGGTAAGATATTCTTACATCTCGTCAGATTAAATTTGGAGGTGTTTATGAAGATGCCGCGTGAGAAGGTTGTGGAAATATTGATCAATGCCTTGCAAGAAGCGCAGCAAGATATTGTCGATGAGCCGGAGGAAATAACCGAGAGCACCAAGCCAATAGGTGACCTTATGTACTTTGACAGCCTGGCAAGCGTCGTGGTCACTGTCCATTGTCTTGTTGCGCTGGGGTGGAACGACCCACCATCTTTTCCCAGTCTGTTTCTGGGAAAGCCCAGCGAAGCCCTGACTGTAGGCGAAGTCGCGGATCGTATTATGAGATTGAAAAAAAGGCAGGAGAGAGAGGGCTAAAGCTATGATGAATAATGCAACGGAAACGCGGAAGCTTATCGGTTCCAGGCTGGCCATCGCCAGGGAACGTGCAGGTTTGTCGCAATCCCAGGTTGCCGCCAAAATTGGCTTGCCCCGACCCTCCATATCGGAGATTGAAGCTGGTCGCAGACGGGTGGCTGCAGAAGAACTTGTTAGGTTTGCCGAACTTTATTCTGTTGATATGGACTGGCTTGCAGGGCGGGGGGAACAAAAGGTTGATCCATTGCGAGATAAATTGCAGTTAGCTGCCAGAAAGGTAGCGGGCTTAAAACAGGGGGATCTTGAAAAGGTCATTGACCTCCTAACGTCGCTGAAACCAGAGGGGGGCAAGTAATGAATACTTACGCTCGCAGAGAACTCATTTTGCGGGCCGCCGCACATGCGGAAAATGTGAGAATCGCATGCAATATCGCCCGGACCGCATCAGTGGATCCTCTTCTTCTGGCGGAAAAGCGAGATTGCGAAGTCTGGTTCATGTCCCTCCCTTCTCTAGAGGGGGTTTATTCCCCAACCCCTAGGTCAGTTATTATCCTCGGTTCACAGCGCCCTAGAGGACGGCGATCGTTTACTTGTGCCCACGAATTGGGGCATCACGAATTCAAGCATGGCGCTCGCGTTGAAGAACTCAATGATGGCCGATTTCAAAGGAACAAAGACCCTGATGAATTCCTTGCCGATATGTTCGCAGCATTCCTCTTGATGTCCCAGGGAAGTGTCCGCCGAGCTTTCAAGGATCGTCAGATTCAACCAAATAGGGTCGAACCGATGCAGGTTTTCCGGTTGTCCTGCTATTTCGGGGTAGGTTATAGCACGCTCATTGATCATATGACTTTGACGCTGGGGCTTCTGCTCCCCCGACAACGGGAAAGCTTATTGCAGACGCAACCCAAGGAGCTGAAAGCCAAATTCGGGGGTTCAACCCATTCAGAAGTTGTTTGGGTTGATGAGTTTTGGCGAGATCGAGCTGTGGACCTCGAGATAGGGGACATACTCGTTTTGCATCAAGGGGTTGTAGTGGAGGATGGTCCCCGTCTTACCCCACATGGAACGATTGATGGACAGGGAATGTTCAAGGCTGCGTCAAGGGGCTACATTCGAGCCTTTCATAAGAACAGTGGTTGGGCTGTGAATATCCGGGTCGCCTCAAGACATTATGAGGGGCTGGCCCGATATCGTTTTCTCGAAGATCCTGAGGAGAGCATCCAATGACTGCTGGTAATACCATTGTACCGATATATGGTGGAAATCTTTCAAAGGCATGGGCGAAAGTATTTGTGAAGTGCTGGAATGCTCGTGGTAACATCCTTGCCCCTGAAATAGTGTGCTTTGGTGTCGATGAAGAAAATAGTTCTTGGGGGTTAGAAACACCCAAGATTCGTCGGGCACTTGAAAACCAACTCGAGAAGTTTGGTGTTCGCTCCGCCAACCAGAGCAATATCGAGACGGTTGCGGGCACTATTTTCCCGGAATCAATCTGGAAACGCTGCCATGGAGATCGCGATAAGCTATTCGAAGAATACAATAACATGTGGCCTTTTGTTAAAAAGTGCGCTCGGAATGGAAGGGGAACTTACTTTAGGCGCCTAACCGCATATGGTAAACCTCATGATCCAACGAAAGTAAATCAACTTAAAGAAATAATTAACAAATGGCAAAGTGACAATCATTGCCACAGTGCCCTACAAGCCGGTATCTTTGATCCTTTCCAAGACCATATAAACAGGCGAATACTAGGTTTTCCCTGTCTTCAACAAGTTGTGTTTCATCCGCATGGTGCGAATGGCGCAGATGGAATGTCACTTGTCGCCTTTTATGCGAATCAACTCATTTTGGAAAAGGCGTACGGGAACTATCTCGGTTTATTTCGCCTTGGCCGATTTATGGCTGGGGAAATGGGCTTGAAGTTATGTCGTGTTAGTTGTATTACATCCAACTTGAAGTTGAGTGATAGATCCGGGAAAAAGCGAGATTGCGAACCCCTTATGGGAGCATTGAAAAAGGAACTGGCTGATGCAGTCTGAGGAATACACCACATATCATCCATCTGGTAAGTTATTCGTGTTTGAAGGCTCCGATGGTGTCGGCAAAAGTACGGTCGCAGAGAAGGTTACAGAAAATCTTCGCGAAAGAGGCGCCGACGTCCTCCTCCTTAGCTTCCCAGGTCGAAAACCGAAGTCGTTGGGGAGGCTGGTGTACGAGATACATCATAATGCTAAGTCATTTGGGATTGATCGCATGTCGCCGACAAGTTTGCAGATACTTCACATCGCTGCGCACATTGACTGTATTGAAGACCAAATTCTCCCTGCCCTCTCCACCAATAAAACGGTAATCCTGGATCGCTATTGGTGGTCAACCTCTGTCTATGGTATGGCGGCAGGAATTCCGAAAAATGTTCTCGATGCAATGATCGCTCTTGAAATGACAGCGTGGGGAAAAGTCAAGCCAGACAAATTGTTCTTAATAACGCGTAATGAACCTTTCAGGGCCGAGCTTTCGAGCGACCAATGGTCGCGCGTGTGCAATGCTTACGAGACATTGGCTCAGGAGGAGATAAGTAAAATCCCCATATACGTCATTGAGAATAAACGACCTTTGAGCGAGGTCGTGGATAGCATTATTAAACACATTTACAACGGGAATCTTCCTAAGGGTAAGAGCAGGAAATTAAGACAAGAATCTATTCCAATGTCGTTTAAGCATCAGACGAAGGTCAAACAACGAAAGAGAGACCACTGGGCGCCTGTAAAAACAACTGAGGTATTCGATACGTATTGGCGATTTGCCGTAGAAAGACAGGCGATTTTTTTCAAGCGGCTACAGGGCAGCAACAGGCCATGGACTGATGACCGTATTCTTATGGATTACAAGTTCACGAATGCCTACCGCGCCTCTGACAGAGTCAGTCAATTTCTGATCCGCCATGTGATTTATGATGGAGAGCAAGACCCCTGGGAAATATTTTTCAGGACACTTCTTTTTAAAACTTTCAACAAAATAGGAACATGGAAATTGCTTATTGAAGAACTCGGACAGATTTCTTGGAGGGAATACGATTTCCGAGTCTATGACCGGATACTAACAAGAGCTCAACAGAGCAAAAAGAGCATTTACTCTGCTGCGTACATCATGCCATCTGGAGGCCGTTCCTTCGGCCACGCGGTCAAACATCGTAATCACCTAAACCTTTTACAGAAAATGATGGAGGACGGTCTCCCAGCCCGAATCGGTGACGCCAAATCAATGCATGACGTTTTTGGGCTATTACGCGGTTATCCAATGATCGGGGACTTCCTAGCCTACCAGTACGCCACTGACATCAATTACAGCACAGTGACAAACTTCAATGAAATGTCTTTCGTCATGCCCGGCCCAGGAGCGAAAGATGGTATTAAGAAGTGCTTTTTGGATTTCGGCGGTCTCAGTGAAGTTGACCTGATCAAGCTTATGGCGGATAGGCAAGAGGATGAGTTCGCACGTTTAGGTCTTCAGTTCCAGAATCTTTGGGGCCGCCCACTACAGCTCATTGATTGCCAAAACTTATTTTGTGAAGTGGACAAATACGCCAGAATCGCACACCCCGAAGTCAAAGGGATCAATGGGAGAAGTCGTATTAAGCAAAAGTTTAGACCTATCCCTGACCCAATTGAATATTTCTATCCCCCCAAATGGAACATAAACGAAGCTATGGGAAAGATTCTATTCGGGAAATGATCTATAAGAGGCCTCCAATGGAATGGCGTAAATCTCCATTCACGCTAAGGGAACTTAAGATCGAAGTAACCCACGACTGCATGCTGCAATGTGTTCACTGCTCCAGCTGTGCTGGAATAAATTCTGGAAGGAGCATGAGATGGCTCTCGTGTGAACAGATACTTGACGATGCCGTGGCTATGGGCGTAAAGGAGATCACTTTTTCCGGAGGTGAACCGTTGCTCTGGGAGCATATTCAGGATGCCGTTAGGCGAGCGTCAAGGCATGGGATGAAGGTCTTCCTTTACACAACTGGTAATGTGCCCAATGCAGAAAAAGCATTGAGCGACCTAAACTCTGCTGGTCTATTTCGCGTGATGTTTAGCCTCTTCGGTATGGATGCAGATCAGCATGAGAAAGTGACAACGGTTAAAGGGAGTTATGGAAAAACACTGAAAATTGCATCGTATTGCTTGAGCATCGGGTTGGACACGGAATTCCACTTTGTACCGTTGTCCCACAACTACAGGTCACTGTATGGAATCGCCGAACTGGCGCGCCATATGGGTGTGAAGCGCATCAGTGTGCTGCGCCTAGTTCCCCAAGGACGAGGCACAACACAGAAAGATAGACAACTAAGTTATTCTGAAAACATTGAACTTCGCAAGATAATTAGAGCACTACGCGCTGTTGGGCATGATATTCGTCTTGGCTCACCGTACAACTTTCTTATGCTTCGAGAGAAACCTCAGTGCCATTCTGGAATCGACCGCATGACGGTGGGTCCGGACCTCAGGATATTTCCTTGCGATGCGTTCAAACACATTTCGCCAGAGAATATTGATGCCAGCTCAGAGTATTCCAACTTAAGCAAGTACTCACTTCTAGAGTGCTGGGAAAAATCTCCATATCTAAGCGCTGTGAGGGAATACTTGACAACGGACTTTGCGATCGAGTGCAAAACCTGTCAAAAGCTCGAAACATGCCATTCGGGATGCTTAGCTCAAAAATTCTACTGGTATGGCGAACTACGAAAATGCCCGGACCCAATGTGCCTTTTTCGCAATGGGAGCTGAAAGGGGCGGGCCAAACTATCTCGTTGGAATCATTGCTAATGACAAGGAATTAGGTGAATCTCACCCCACACCCTTCCAGAACTGGACATGAATCTCTCTTCTGGAAGGCCCTCTCGATCAACATAAGGAAGCTTTGCTCGGTGCCACATTACTTACCAAACTAGACAATTATCCCCAAATGATGGAAAATTATAGCTATGATCTTCATCACAAGCTCAATAAAAAAGACCGGGATCCCCAAAGGGACCCCGGCGGTTGTGAGATGATTATTTCAAAAGGGGATGTCTTCTGCTTTAAATTCGCCGCCAGGGAAAATTCCCTGGAAGAGTATGGGTTTTAAGTTTTTCGCCAAGTAAAGGGGGTGGCGGGGGTAGCCAGCATTTGTCTTGCCCAGGCAATAAACCCTCACGCCAGCCTGAAAAAGAAGCTTTTGCACCTTTTCACCCCGCCCCATGAACTCGCCATGTGTGCCCCAGGCGGCTACCACCAGGGCAGCCCGGGACGCTGATTCAAAGATATGAAGGTCGTTCAATTCACCTACCGGTGAAAGCGCAGCCTTCAAATCCCTGGGGGCAGTGGCCCGATAAGCGAAAATGTTGAGCATAACCAGACCTCCATATCCCCAGCAGCGGGCGTAATTGACGCACCTGGTTAGCGTGGGGTCGTTGCGCACCTCGTCGGCCGTGGAAGGGTTTAGGCCGATGAAGGCGGCCATGGGCTTGTCAGGGTGCCATATTCGATGCAGCCGGTAGCGCCAAGTGCGGCAAGGGGAGAAAATAGCTCCGTTGGGATCTATGTTCCAAAGATTCTTAATCATCCCTTAAGCCGCCTCCCCTGCCGCCTGGCGAGCTTGTTCCATGATGGGTTTCGGCATCACCGGCCTGACCCTCCCGTCCTCCAGCCACCAGAGCTGGATCTCCGGCACCGGGGAGGGCTTAGCTTCATTGGAAGTGGCGAAAACGAGGACGGTGTCGAAGTCCTGGCGCACGGCCAGCAGGAAGTCAATCAGTTGGGCTCTGTTCACGGGGTCGAGGATGTCCGCCTCGTCGATCATCAGGAGGCGGGCGCCGGCCAGGGTAGCCAGCACGTATTGAAAACAAATCCCGGCCCGGTATCTGGCGGACTTACTCAGGCAGGCGTAGGGTGAACTGCGATAAACCTCCAGGTCTTGGGTGAGCACCAGGGGGCAGTCCTCGTATTCGGGGAACAGGTAGCTTGAGGCCAGGTAGAGCTTCTTGTTGAACGGCTCCAGGGCCTCAGCAATGAGTTGGGAGGGGATGCCGTCCGGGGCCAGGGCCTTGGCAAGGGCGTCGTAAAGGGTGATCTCCTTTTCGGCCTGGGCGACTTTGGCCGTGACCGCCTCGGCCGCCTCCTTTTTGCGCCAGAAGTCCCGCACCGCGTCCAGGAGTTCATAACCCGTCTTCATCCGGGCATCCAGGACAGCGATTTTCTGATCCAGTTGAGCCGTCGCCGTCGCCTGCTCCTGCTGCTCCTTGAG
>Ga0163199_1001211_pt1 | contig 16081 bp, 10 predicted proteins | sample PL_2010_150m_FD_113537 | JGI IMG/M metagenome (GOLD analysis project Ga0163199, IMG submission 113537) | Freshwater microbial communities from Powell Lake, British Columbia, Canada to study Microbial Dark Matter (Phase II) - PL_2010_150m | ecosystem: Environmental > Aquatic > Freshwater > Lake ... | reverse complement strand
GCCGACATGAAATGCACCGGAATGCGGCTGGTGGCGGGGTCGCGCTTGAGGCGCTCCATCACCGACCAGCCGTCCTGTCCCGGCAGGCCGACATCGAGAATGATGCCGGTGGGCTGGTGGCGGGCGGCCAGCGCCAGGCCTTCCTCGCCGTTGCCGGCCGCCATGCAGCGGAAGCCTTTTTTCTGGGCGAGGTCGCAGGCGATGCGGGCGAAGGCGGGATCGCCCTCGATCACCAGCAGGAAGGCTTCCCCTGGCGCGGGAGCCAGCGTACCCTGCTCCGCGGGGAGGGCCGGAGCGGCAACCGCCGGGGACGCCTGGGAGATGGCGACCGCCGCCAGCGGCAGGGTCACGATAAAAATACTGCCCTGCCCTTCCCGGCTGGCGACCGCGATGTCGCCGCCCATCAGGCGCGCCAGCTTGCGCGAGATCGCCAGGCCCAGGCCGGTGCCGCCGAATCGGCGGCTGGTGCTGCCGTCGGCCTGTTCGAAGGCATCGAAGATTTTTTCCAGCTTGGCGGGGGCGATGCCCACACCGCTATCCTTGACGGCGACCGACAGCAGTCCGTCGGCGGGACGGGCGAAGGCCACGGAGACTTCGCCGCGTTCGGTGAATTTGAGGGCATTGCCGATCAGGTTGTTGAGAATCTGATCCACTTTGCGCCGGTCGGCGCGGAACATTTCCGGCACACCGGCCTCCATGCTAGCGCTGAAGCGGATACCCTTGGCGAGTGCCATATGCTGGAAACGCCGTTCCAGCATGGTCCGCACCTCTTCGGCAAAGATGTCTTCCGGGGCGAGTTCCAGCTTGCCGGCTTCGATCTTGGACAGGTCGAGGATGTCGTTGATCAGGCTGAGCAAGTGGGTGCCGCCTTCGTGGATGATGCGGGCCGATTCGATCTGGTCGGGGACGAGATTGCCGCCTTCGTTGGCGGCCAGGTCCTGGGCCAGGATCAACATGCTGTTGAGCGGGGTGCGCAGTTCGTGCGACATGTTGGCAAGGAATTCCGACTTGTAGCGGCTCGCCATGTCCAGTTCCAGCGCGCGTTGTTCGGCCACTCTGCGGGCTTCCTCTACCGCGGCTTCGCGCTCCTGAAGCTCGGCCGCTTTCTTGACCAGTTCGTCGTAGGCGTTTTGCAGTTCCTCGCTTTGCGCCTTGAGTTCTTCCTCGGAGGAGCGCAGGTTTTCGGCCTGCTGCTGCAACAGTTCGTTGGCCTGGCGCAATTCCTCGCTCTGGGCTTGCAGTTCTTCCTCGGAGGCACGCAATTCTTCAGCCTGGCACTGGCTTTGCTCAAGCAATTCGCGGGTGCGCAGGTTGCGCCCGAGAATTTCCAGGTTGACGCCGACCGCCGGCATCAGCGCTTCGAGCAGCGCCATCTGGGTTTCGCCGAAGGGATGAAAAGCCGCGATTTCGACCACCGCCAGCACCTGATCCGCCCAGATCACCGGCATCGCGATGATGCTCGAGGGATGGGCGTGTCCCACGCCGGCAGCCAGGCTGAGCCGTTCCGCCGGCAGATCGTCGAGCAGGATAGGACGGCTTTCCAGCGCGCATTGTCCGGCGAGGCCTTCGCCCAGTTTCAATTGGTCGGTATGCCCGGCAGTGGGCCGGGCGAACCAGGCGATCGCCTCCAGCCGCTCGGATTCCCGGCGCAGCAGGTAAAACGTACCGCAAGCGCCATTCAGCAGCGGCATCAATTTGCCCAGCAGCTGATTGCCCAGTTCCTCCAGTGAGCCGGCGGCACGCATCGCGGTCGACAACTCGCCGACGTTGCCGCGCACCCAGCGCAGTCCTTCGGCCTTGCTGCCTTCGCGCTTGAAGCTCTCCACCGCGCGCGCCATTTCGCCCACTTCGTTGGTCAACTCGATGTGCGGCACCGGCGTGGCGAGATCGCCCTGGGCCAGGCGGATCATCGCTACGCGCAGGGCGTCGAGCGGCTTGGCAATGCCGCGGGTGATCCGCCAAGCGCCGAAACCGCCGACCAGCAGCAGGCCGATCATCAGCCCGATGGTGGTAGCGTTCATCGACTGCCAGGTGCGATTCGCTTCGTGGTTGAACCAGGCGGCACGGTTGACCGCGAAAGTCTGGATGCGCCCGATGCGTTCGTCGAGCAGCGGGGAACGGCGGGTATCGGTTTCGTGCAGGAGGGCGAAAGCCTCCTGGCGTTTGCCGTTTTGAGCCAGTTGGAAAATTTCGGAGCGGTCGTGCCACCAGGAGGTCAACATGCCCTCGATGGCGTCGACATCGTCCAGCGGGCCGAGATATTGCTGGCGGATCACCCCCATGTTATTGGCGATCCTGACCTCGTAATCCTCGACCTGCTGTTTGATTTCCTCGACTTCGGCGGGCGAAGCGTGGAGCAGATGGTTCATCTCCTGGCGGATAGCGAGGATGCCTTCCTTGGCGCTGTGGACGTTGTTGATCACCGCCAGCGGATGGCGATACATCTTGTTGCTGAGTTCGGCCAGGATCTGGATGCTGTACAGCGCCAGGCCGCCCATCAGGCAGGCCATCGCCAGCATCGCGGCGAACCCCAGCGCCAATCTGCCGATGATCGGCATGTTTTTCGTGGTCATTTGCACTCCTTGCACCAAGCTGCGGTGATTTTCATCTTGTTCAGATACGCGAATTCGCCCGGATAAAGCCGATCAGGCGCTGAATTTCAGGGTCCGGCTTGCCGATTGTCACCAGGCCGAGAGGATGGTCGTAATCGGGGGTCTTGACGATGCGCGTGTTGCCATATTGGGCGCTCCATCCCGGCAGGCTGACCACGGCGATGGCACCGGGCAGCTGCGACACGACAGGGATGGCTGCACCGGGAATTCCGGTTTCGCGGATGCCGGCCCGGTAATCCTCGCCGTCCATCACGTTGCGCTGGATCACCGTGCGGATGGCATTGCCCAGCACGCTGGTAACCGGCGCGATGGGCAGGTCGGCACCGCCCAGTTCCTGCCAGTTGGCGATCTTGCCGGTGAAAACATCCTTGATCTGGGTACGGGTGAGCGCGACCACCGGGTTGTCGCGATGCACGATCACGACCAGGCGGTTCCTGCCCAACTCGGTCATGGTCAGGCCGGGCGGGATGGCGAGCGCGACGCCTTCCTTTTTCGCTACCATCCGGGTGGTGTAGAGCGCGTCCTCGAGCGACTCGGAAACCATCGCTGCCCGGGTCTTGCCCTGGAACAGGGCGATCATCCCTTTGCCGGTGCCGACCGCCTGGGTTTTGATCTCGATGCCGGTGGCGCTCTTGAACGGCTCGGCAAGCGGGGCGATGATCTCCTTGGCGACCGTGCTGGCGCCGATCAGCTCCAGTTGCCCGGCATGGATAGCGCCTGCCGGGAATAAGGATAAAACCGCCAGCGCGGCCAGGAAAATACGGTACATTTAAAACGCCTCCAATAGAGAGTGTGATCCGTTCGGCTCAATCACCGGCTAATTTGCTCAGCGGCAACGTCAGCAACACTTCCGCCCCCCCCTCGACATTACCGAGGGCAATTCCCCCATCCATGTGATCCATGATCATTTTCGACATGTACAGGCCGATTCCGGTACCTTTTTCCTTGGTGGTGAAATAGGGATCGAACACCTTGCCGAGAATTTCTTCGGGAACGCCGCCGCCGTTGTCGCGAATCGAGACGGTGACCTTATCGGCCCCCCCGCCGACGCTGATCAGCACTTTCCCGCTGATTTTCTTCTCGACGATGGCTTCCTTGGCATTGGACAGCGCGTTCAGCACGACCTGCGCGAATTCGTTGGGGTAACCCATGACCTCGCAGGATACGCGGCTCTTTTCCAGCTCGATTTCGATATTGTGGCTGTTGAAGCCGTGGCTGACCAGTTTGATGGCATCCGACACCGCATCGCAAGCGCGGAAACGCTGTTTCACCTTGTTGGGCCTGAAAAAATTGCGGAAATCGTCGATGGTGGAAGACATGTTCTGGATCATCTGCTGGCCTTTCGCCACCGCGGTATCGAGGTAGGGCTTGTCCAGTTCCCGGTATTCGTAGGCATCCTTCAAGTTGGCGAGAACCAGCGTCAACGCATTGAGCGGCTGGCGCCACTGGTGGGCGATGTTGCCGATCATCTCGCCCATCGCGGCAAGGCGCGCTTGCTGGATCAGCAGGCGTTCCTGGTCGAGGTTCTTGGCGACTTCCGCCTCGACCTGCTGCGCCAGCGTCTGGTTGAATTGCAGGAGTTCCCGCTCCAGACGCTTGTGTTCGGTCACCTCGCGGAAGCTCCAGACCCGCCCCACCACTTGATCGCCGAGGCGCTGCGGAATCGAATAGCGCTCGAAAATCCGACCGTCCTGGAGCGGGATGACATCCAGCGCCGACTCTTCGGGGTGGGCATACAATTCCTTTATTCGCGCTTCAAACGCCTGCGGCTCCGCCAGCTGATCGCGAACGAAGCGCAACAAGGTCTTGTCGTCGCGGATTGCGAGAATTTCGGAGGGAATGCGCCACATCTCGGCGAAGCGCTGGTTATAAGTGGTAATGACCTTGCCCTGGCTGTCGACCACCAGCACGCCATCGGCAGTGGATTCGAGCGTGGCGCGCTGCAACGACAAGGCATCGCGCAGGCTGCGGATCAATTGCGGGATCGGCAGCAGCACCAGCCAGACCGACACCACGCCGATAAACCATATCACCAGCGGCTTGCCAGTGAAATAGGGGGCGGGCGCCAGCCCCATTGCGGTCAACACGATGTAGGCCAGCCAGACCACCATGTAAGAGACGCCGAACAACACGCCCAACCGTATCCTGACGACCACCGCGAGCATCACCGCGACAGCCAGGGCGAATGCGATGATCGGCGGCAAGCCGCCGAAGATCAGCGCCATCATCATCACCCACAACACGGCGGCAAACAGCTTGAGCGATTTCTCCGGCTGGCCGCGCCGGCTCATGCGCCAGGCGGCAGCGACCGCAACCATAAGAACGACGATCATGACCGCCGCAGCAATTTTTCGATAAAAGATGAAAGGCACGCCCACCGTCATGAAAACGATGCTGACGAAGGCGAATACGCCGTAGAACCGATCCAGCAGGCGGATATTGAAAGATAGATCGGGGTTTTCCGGGGACGACATGTTCAGGAAAGCGCTGCTAGGCGGGTAGCGACGCAATATCTTGCGATTCAACCATTTTCGGCAAAGTCAGCAGGACTTCCGCCCCCCCGCCGACGTTGCGGATGGCGATGTCGCCACCCATGTTGTCCATGATCATTTTCGACATGTACAGGCCGATGCCGCTGCCCTGGGCGCCCTTGGTGGTGAAGTAGGGATCGAAGACCCTACCCAGGATCGCTTCGGGAATGCCGCCGCCATTGTCCGAAATGCTTAGCCATGCCTGACCGTTTCCCTCTCCGATGGCGATTTCGATTTTTCCGCCGCGGAGGTGATTACCGATAATCGCCTCCTTGGCGTTGCCGAGCAGGTTCACCAAGACCTGGGCGAACTCGTTGGCGCTGCCGTCCACCATCACGCTTTCGGCGGGCAGGACGGTCAGCGCGATGTCGTTGTTCTTGAGAGCGGCCTCGACCATGGCGATGGCGGAGGCCAGACATTCCCCGAGGGAAAATGGCGCACTTTTCGCCCGGGACGGAAAAAATTGCGGAAATCGTCGATGGTCGAGGACATCCGCTGGATCACCTGCTGGCCCTGCGCCACCGCGTCATCGAGGTATTCCTTATCCAGTTCGTGGTATTCGTAGGCATCCTTGATATTGGCCAGCAACAAGGCCAGCGCGTTGATCGGTTGGCGCCACTGGTGGGCGATGTTGTGGATCATCTCGCCCATCGCCGCCAAGCGGGACTGCTGGATCAGCAGGTGATCCTTTTCGCGGTTCTTGGCGACTTCGTCCCGGACGCGCTGCTCCAGGTTTTCATTCAGGTGCTTGAGGGATTCCTCCGCCCGCTTGCGCAAGGTGATGTCGGTCAGCGTACCGACGTAATGGGTCGTCTCTCCGGCATTGCCCTTTACCGCAGTGATGGTGAGCCAGTTGGGATGCACCTCGCCGTTTTTGCGGCGATTCCAGATTTCCCCCTGCCAGACGCCGCTATCGCGGATGCTTTGCCACATAGCGGCATAAAAGCTTGCGTCGTGGCGCCCTGACTTGAGGAAATTCATCTTTTTACCCACGACATCCTCGGATGCGTAGCCGGTGATGTCGGTGAAGGCCCGATTAATCCGCAAAATTTCTTTCTCTGCATCGGTAATGACCATCCCTTCCTGCGACTCGAAGGCGGTGGCGGCGACGCGCAGGTCGGCCGCCGTCTTCTGCGATTCGCGCAAATACACCACCACCGTTGCAGCCGCGACTATCACCATGCTGCCGGCGGCAGCGAGCAACAGGAACAGCCAAACCCTTTCGCTGTCGAGGCGCACCAGTTCTCCCAACGGGCGTGGCGCATGGATGGTAATGGCGTCCTCGGGCAGGCTCTTGGCGGCCAGCACCACCGGCAGGTTGCCGCCTCCGATGCGCACTGCGCCGGGAAAACGTTGCCCCCCCCAGGGGGCCATCGCCAAAGGTTCGATGACGCTCTGCTTGTACTGCAACAGCTTTTTCTCCGCCGACAGCTTCGCCACGGCGGCATCGGGCAGAGAATGGAGTTCGAATTGCTGGTCCGGCGCCAGGACGATCACGCCATTGGCATCGGAAATGAATGCGTTAGCCTGATTGGTCCAGTGGGCAAATTTTGTGATATTCCGTTTGACGACTACCGCGCCGAGGAAGCGTCCTGCTTCAAAGACTGGCTCAGCGTAATAAAGGCCGGGGATCTTGCTTCTCCTTCCCACAGCGTATTGATGACCGCGTTGCCCAGCACGGGCCTGACGAAAATACTCGCGGTCGGCGTAGTTGGTACCCACAAAACTTTCGGGCTGTTCGGCATTGCTGGCGGCAATGCAATCTCCCGCCGCATTCATGATGGAGATACTATCGGCCTCGAGATGGGTTGCCGCGACATCCAGGGAGATGTTCAACTCGCCGAGCAGCTTGTCCTGAGTCCAGCGTTGCTTGCGTTCCTCATAAGCCAAAGCAGAAGGCGATGCTTCCGCGCCAAAACGGCGCAACACCCGGCGGGTATCCAGGTCACTGGAGAACACCAGCGAAATGCCCTTGAGCAGCTTTATGCTTTCGTCGATGTTGCCGGCAACCTGCTCCGCCTGCTGCCGGGCGAGTTGCGCTTCCCGCTGGTACAAATTGCTGGCGAGACGGCCATAGTAATAATCCGCGCTCAACCAGGCGATGGTTCCCCAGCCGAGGATCAACAAGCCGATCAACTTGTAGGAACGTCCCAGGGAAAACACATTGGGCTTGCCGACATAGGTGGCGACGATGGTCACGACGATAATCAGGCAGGTCGCGGCCAGCACGATCGCTGCCAGAAAGGTTGGCGAGATGCCGACGGCGAGGGCGGCGTCGCCATCGCGGATGAAATAGGCGGCCGCCATCGCCGTGTAGTGCATCCCGGAAACGGCCAGACCCATCACCACCGCACTGGCAACCGTCACCCCGCTATCCCAGCGGGCTTGCCACGACTGCAGGCGGAACTTGATCCATAAAGCCAGCGTGGCCAGCGCGATGGCGACCAGGATGGACAGCGAAAACAGCTTGATGTCGTAGCGGATCAAGCCATTCAGACGCATTGCCGCCATGCCGGAGTAGTGCATCGCGCCGATGCCGGCCCCGAGCAGCAGCCCACCCCCGGCGAGCTGGACATGGGAGAGCGTGCGACGGCTGATAATCTTCAGCGCCAGGGTGCTGGCGAGTATCCCGGGGATCGTCGACAACAAGGTGATGGCGGCATCATAGCTGGTCGAACAGGGCAGGCTGAAGGCCAACATGCCGACGAAATGCATCGCCCATATCCCGACACCCAGGCACAAGCCGCCGATGGCGATCCACAGGCGCCTGGTCGTCGCGTTGACGGTGACCGCGACGTGCTGCGAGACCAGTAGCGAGGCGTAAGACGCGAAGATCGCCACGGCAACGGAGAGCACGACCAGCACCGGGTCGTAGTTACCCCGGTAAAGCACGCTGCTTTCCGGGGGCGTGATCACTAGAGGAAGAAAATTCAGCATCGAAGCGGCGGGGTCATGATCGGTTCATTTGGCGCTGGAATTGATGGTTGATCTTATTCAAATTGCAATAAACCCGGCATTAATCTCCCTCTCCCCCAGCCCCTCCCCCGCGAGCGGGGGAGGGGTGCGCGACAGCGCGGGAGAGGGTGTTCCACACATTTCCATGGCGAAATGAAACAAGATTTAAAATTCCGCATTCTTGTGGAAAAACGCAAAGCATTTTTTCATCATATTGCGCTTGCCTTCGTCCACGTTCACGAACTCCACGCCGCACAAGGTATTGCCGCCCTCCTTGCGTTGCCAGGAAATACGCCCCTTGAGCAGCAAAGGCTGCTGGTGCTCGTATTGATCCAGGTCGTCGTTGGGCAGGTACAGGGAAAGATCGACCGGCTCGCGCTCGTTGACCGGCTGGGGCAATCTGAGGCGCAGGCCGGTCAGCGAGAAGTCGCTGCTTACCGCCTCCACCATGTTGCCGCCCTGGGACATTTTCACCAGCAGGCTGTTTTGCGCGCGCGGGGCGCGGCGTTTCTCGTGCTGGGCGGCTTCGATCACTATCCCGCTGGTGAAGGTAAAGCCGGCCATGAGGTTGTTCAGCCGGCCCGTCACCATGCGCAAATCGTCGCCGATGGCCGCGGTGGTCTCTACCTTGGCCCCGCTTTCCTTCAAAATCGCGAACAGGGTTTCCATCGTCGCCTGCAGCAAGCCGAACTGGTCCAGCTGTTGGCGGCTGGCACTGGAAATCCCCTGGTTGGCTTGGGCGGTTTCCACCGCATTGCTGGCCATCCCCTCGATGGTGCGGGCGGTTTGCCCCGCTTCTTGCTGGGTGACGTTCACTTTCTGCACCACCACATCCATGGTCGCGGCCACCTGCTGCACCTTGCCGGAGAGTTGCTCGATGATCCCGCTGACTTCGCTGGCCGAATTGGTGGTGCGCTCGGCCAGCTTCCTGACCTCGTCGGCCACCACTGCGAAACCGCGGCCCTGCTCGCCGGCACGCGCCGCCTCGATCGCGGCGTTGAGCGCCAGCAGGTTGGTCTGCCCGGCGATCTCCTTGATGGTATTGACGATGTGGTGGATCTGCTGGGCGGACTGCTCCAGATCCTGGATTTCCAGCGACGCGCGGCTGACCTGCTGGGTGGTTTCCTCCATCGAGCCGATGTTCTGGTGCACGTTCTGGATCCCTTCGCGCGCCAGCGCCTCGACCTGGCGCGAACGGCCCGCCGCTTCGATGGCTTGCGCCTGGACGTTGGAGGAAATCTGATGCATTTGCTGCATGGCGCTGGAGACTTCGCCGGAGCGGCTTTCCTGCTGCTTGCTCACCTCGGAAATCTCGTTGGAAATCGTCGCCACCTGGTACGCCGATTGCCCCATGTAGCGCCCGCAGTCCTCGACTTCCCGCAGGATGCTGTTGAGTTTGTCCTGCATCGCCGCCAGGGATCTGAGCACCCGCCCGATCTCATCCTTGCGTCTCGCGTCGATCGTCGAGGAAAGGTTGCCCTTGGTGATTTCCTCGAACAGCCTGATCACCCCATCGAGCGGATGGCCTATCGAACGAACCAGCAACATGCCGGCAACGATGGCGAGCAGAATGCCGAGCAAGGTTCCCCCGATGGCGATGTTGCGGATCAGGACATAGCGCGCGATGGCGGTATCGTAATCGGCCTTGGCGGTATTCATGGTTTGCTGGAGCAGCGCCTCCGCCTCGGCAATGGCGGTCTTGTACAGCGGATTGATTTTTTTCAGCAGGGTTTCGTTGGCCTTGGTGAAATCCCCGGCCAGCACGGCTTCCCGCGCAACCGCCAGGCCTTCCTTGACGTACTGGGCGCGGGCCTCGCCGTATTTGTCCGCCAGCACCTGCTCTTCGGCGGTCAAGTTGTGTTGTTTATATTCCGCGACGATGGCGGTGATTTCATCGCGGTTCTTGACGATGTTGTCGGTGTGCAGCGTGAGCGGATGGTCGTGCATCTTGGCGAAAGGACTGTCCGGGCTATGCTGTAATGCCAGTGCGACCTGGGCACGGTTCTCGTTCATCAGCAGCATGACACGCCCGACCATTTTGGTAGGCTCCAGGCGGTCTTTGTAATTCGATTCCAGCGCCTTGTTGGTCATCACGATGCCAACCAGGCCGATCGCGCCGCCGCCCAACATCAACATGGACATGAATCCCATGATCAAGGCCAGACGAACCTTGATGCTGAGGTTGTTGAAGCTCTCCATTGTTTACACTCCCCGTCTTCTATTCGTTACGATTGCTTGCTTTTTCTAAACCGGAATGACCGGTTAGGAGCGTTATTAAATTGTCTAAAACGTTTCCGCCGGCGCCGCAAAGGGAGGTATCCCAGCGATGGAAAGGTGGCATGTCAGGATGAAATGAAAATTGCAGGTCATGAATGATTACCAGGTCGTAGTCGGTTACGGCAGTCGTGCAACTGCGCCGTTCACCTGGCAACCCCCGCATTCATGGGACGTATGTCCGGTAGACTGGTGATTTTGCGTCCCCGTCTTTCGCGCGGGTAAGCCCTTTTCAGGATGGCTTAGATTTTCCAATCAGAATTGGGCGGTGTCAACAGTGAGCATCAAGGAAATCGCCGCGCGTGGGATTTGCCGGTCAGGCCGATGGCCTGCTCGTCGGGTCGGCGCCCCGACCTACAGCGCCATCCTGTTTTCGCGTTGCGGGTGGGGAATCTGGATGTTTTCGCGGCGGAACATCTGCCAGATCGCCCGATTGAGATCGGATTTGAGGTTGAGCAGGCCCTCCTCGGGATCGTCGATCCAGACCCCCAGTTCGAGGTCGATGCCGTTATCGGCGAAATTCTTCAGGTACGCCATCGGCGCCGGCTCTTTCAGCACCCGCTCGTGCTGGCGCGCCACATCGAGCATCAGCGCCATCACCCGTTCGACGTCGCTGGCGTAATCCACCTGCACGGTGATCGCGACGCGCATCTCGCGATTGCTGTAGGAGTGGTTGACCACGGTGGAACTGATCAGGGTGTCGTTGGGGATGATCGCTTCGGTGCCGTCGCCGCTTTTCAGCACAATATAGCGCCCGGTCAGCTTCGCCACGCTGCCGTTGCGATTGTCCACGGTCAGCACGTCGCCCAGGTGGATCGAGCGGTCGAGCAGGATGATGAAGCCGCTGACGTAGTTGCTGGCGATCTTTTGCAGACCGAAGCCGATCCCCACCCCCAGCGCGCCGCCGAATACCGACAGCACAGTCAGGTCGATGCCCACCGCGGGCAAGGCGATCAACACCCCGACCAGCACCAGCACCGCACGGATCAGCTTGGCCAACATCACCCGCAGATTCATGTCGAGTTGCTCGGCGCGCATCACCCGGCGCTCCAGCGCGCGCCCCAGCCACAGCGCCACCAGCAGGGTTACCGCGACCGCCAGCAGGCCCGCCAGGATCATCAGCAAACTGATGCGCTGCTTGCCGAAGCGCAAATCGATTTCGTCGAGCGCGGTGAGCATCTCCGGCAGGAAACCGGTCAGGTGCAGTGCCAAGCCGAGCCATACCATGCCGGCGATGAAGCGTTCGGAAGCGGAAATCCAGCCGCTCGGGGCAAAAGCGTGGCGCACAATGTAGACCACCAGCCGGATCAAGGCCAGCGAACCGAACAGCGGCACCGCGACATTCAGCAGGTTGACGTGGTCGGCATCCCAGCGCTTCAGCACCAATTTGCCGAGCAGCACCACCAGCAACGCCGCCAGCGGAAACACCACCCGCGTCACCCCGCCGAGACCCAGCTTCCAGGCCCCTTCCGTCTCCGGAATCCGCTGCTTGAGCAAGCGGTTGAGCGCCCACGCGGCCAGCAGCGCGACCGCCAGTACGCCCAGCTGCCACAGGATGGCCGGGTGATCCAGGTCGGAAGCCAGATCGAGCAGCAGGTTGTGAATTTGAGCGGGGTTGTCCATTCGTCTATATACCCCTGAATAGCCCCCTCCCTTGCGCGCTCAGCGCGGGGGGGAGGGATGGGGAGGGGGCGTTTGCCAAATTGGCCACTGCTCGCCCCCATCCCGGCCTTCCCCCGCAAGCGGGGGAAGGAGGTGAGGATTCGCTATCGGCATATCGCGCTGAATGATTTAAATACATGTTGTTTATTCTAGCGTTATCTGCCATTCACCGGCACTGCGTGTTCGCGATGCTTGCGCCAGTTGCGCAGATAGGCCGCCGCCAGTTGCGGGTTGCCGCGAAACAGCAGCAGGTTTTCGGCGTTCTTGTGCTGGGCGGCCCGGGAAAAATTGAACGAACCGGTGATCACCACCGGGTTCGCGCTTTCCGCGTCGATCACCATCACCTTGTTATGCGCGCTGTCGTGTTCTTCGTCGAAGAAGGTCGGCACCCCGGCGCCGGCAACATACGCCACCATACCGTTCTTGTTGTTGTCCGCCTGTTTCGGATCGGCGATCAGCTGCACGTCCAGCCCGCGCCGCCGCGCCTCGATCAACGCCTGGGCGATGTCGCGGCTGGTAAAGCTATACGCCTGCACCAGCACCTGCTTGCGCGCATTCTCGACGGCCTGCACGATCAACGCCGTGCCGTTGTCGCCGGGCGTGAAGGCGACCTGTACCGTGCCGGCGGCGGCGATGGCGACGGGCTGGCGGATCAGCGAAAAATCGAAAGCCGGGGCCGGCTGCGCCCATGACAGGCCGGCACCAAGGCACAGCGCAACGATTATTCCACCGCCGCAACTCCTTCCCCCGCCTGCGGGGGAAGGCCGCACCCTGAAGGGCATAAAGGCTGGGGGCAAACAGTGGCGGTCAGCCAGGCTGACGCCCCCTCCCCAACCCTCCCCCGCGCGCGATGCGCGCAAGGGAGGGAGTGTTTGGGCTAGCTGAAAACGTTTCACGAGCAAGTTATTACTTGCACTTTTCCATCACCGCCGCGAAAAAGCCGTCGGTGCCGTGGAGATGCGGGTAGAGGCGCAGATATTTGCCGGTATCCAGCGTCACGTGCTGTTGCGCCAGCGCCTCGGCGCAATTCACCAGCGCGAAATCGGGATGGGCTTTGAGGAAGGCTTCGACGATCTGTTCGTTTTCTTCCGGCAGGATGCTGCAAGTGGCGTACACCAGCCGCCCGCCCGGTTTCACCAGCCTCGCGGCGGCAGTGAGGATATTGGCCTGCTTTACCGTCAGTTCTTCGATGTCGGACGGCTGCTGACGCCATTTCAGGTCGGGATTGCGGCGCAAGGTACCCAGCCCGCTGCACGGCGCATCGACCAGCACGCGGTCGAGCTTGCCGGCCAGGCGCTTGATCTTGATGTCGTTTTCGTTGCTGATCAGCTGCGGCTGGAGATTGCTCAGGCCGGAGCGCTTGAGGCGCGGCTTGAGCTGGGCCAGGCGTTTTTCCGACACGTCGAAGGCATACACCCGTCCCAGCGAATGCATCAGCGCGCCCAGCAGCAAGGTCTTGCCGCCCGCCCCGGCGCAAAAATCCGCCACCATTTCGCCGCGTTTCGGCGCCACCAGCAGGCCGAGCAGCTGGCTGCCGTCGTCCTGCACTTCGATCTTGCCCTTGAGGAACAAGGGGTGGCGGTTGAGCGCCGGCTTGCCCTTGACCCGCACGCCGAACGGCGAATACGGCGTGGGGCCGGCCTCGATGCCGGCTGCGGCGAGGGTTTTCAGCACCTCTTCGCGGGTGTCGGAAAAAGTGTTGACGCGCAAGTCGAGCGGCGCCGGCTGCTGCATCCCGCGCGCCAGCGCGAGGATCTCCGCGTCGCTCATGAACGCCTGCAAGCGCGCCACCAGCCAATCCGGCATATCGGCCTGCATCGCCAGCGGCAAGCCGTCGAGCGAGATGCCCTTGGCCTTCTCCAGCCACTCGTTTTCTTCGTCCTCCAGCAACGGACGCAACTCGCGCAGGCTCAAGCCCAGCAGGCGCGCCAGCGTGGCCAGCGCATAGCGGCGCGGCGTGGGAAACGGCTCGACCACCAGATCGAGCAGGCGCTTGCGGCGCAAGGCCATGTACACCGTGTCGGCGATGAAGGCGCGGTCGGCCATGCCCAGTTCGCGATGATGGCGGAAATAGCGGCTCAACACGCCGTCAGCCGGGTAAGCGAAAGTCAAAACCTCGCCCAGGGCGTGAACCAGGTGGCCGAGTCGGTATTGGGTGAGTTCCATGGTGTCTATATTTAAGGTTGTTAAGCCGGAATATTACCGGGAGCTAATGATAATCCATCCCCGCCCGAATTTTCGCGCCGGGGCTTAATTTTCCCGCTCCCCCAACCCCTTCCTTCCCCGTGCCTGCAAGGGGCTGGGCGACTGAACTTGAAATGGCAGAATCGGGCGCATATACTCGGATGTATATACTCGAAACGGCGATAGTTCAATCAGGCCGGAACCCACAGGATACACCACGAGAAAATCCCCCATGTCTTTGCAAATCACCGATCCCAAGGCCGAAAAACTGGCTATCGAACTCGCCCGCAAAACCGGGGAAAGCATTCCCGATGTCATTATTCACGCTCTCGAAGCACGCCTGGAAAAATTGAGCGAGCAGAATGCGGCAGTCATTTCACGCGAAGCCATTCTGCACATTGCCGAACGCTGCAAGAATCTCCCTGATCTGGATAACCGTAGCGCCGATGAAATCCTGGGTTATAACCAGACCGGTCAATTTCAATAACAATGGTCATTGACACCTCGGCAGTGATTGCCCTTTTGTTGAACGAACCGGAATCCGGCATTTTTGCTTCCGCCATAGCCAACGCATCAAAACGCCTGATTAGCGCCGCTTCCGCACTTGAAGCGGCGATTGTCATTCAATGCAAAAAGGGGCTGAGGGCGTTACCTTGCTGGATGATCTGATTGCGGTTGCACAGTTTGAAATCGTCAGCCTGGATGAAGCACAATACCGGCTTGCACGTGAAGCCTATCAGCGCTTTGGCAAGGGGCATCACCCCGCCGGACTGAATTTTGGCGACTGCTGTTCCTACGCATTGGCGCGTTATCGCAACGAAACATTGCTGTTCAAGGGAAACGATTTCGGCAAAACAGACATTGCCGTTGCTCCTCTTCCTTTCGCGCACTGAACGGAAGTTTGTATGGACACCCGGAAAGACCAGGAAATTCCCAGCACTCATACCAGCGGCTTCCCCATCGTCGGCATAGGCGCTTCCGCCGGCGGCCTGGAAGCCTTCGAACAATTGTTCCGCCATCTCCCGCCCGACAGCGGCATGGCCTTCGTGCTGGTGCCGCATCTCGATCCGGGCCACGCCAGCATACTCAGCGAAATCCTGCAGCGCACCACCGCCATGCCGGTGGTCGAGGCGCAGGATCAGATGGCGGTGGCGCCCGACCACGTCTATATCATTCCGCCCAACCGCGACATGGCGATCTTCCACGGGGTACTGCAACTGAGCGTGCCGGAGCAACCGCGCGGACAACGGATGCCGATCGACGCCTTTTTGCGTTCGCTGGCCGAGGATCAGGGCGAGCAGGCAGTCGGCATCATCCTTTCCGGCACCGGCAGCGACGGCACGCTGGGGCTGCGTGCGATCCTCGGCAGCGGCGGCATCTCGCTGGTGCAGGAGCCGGCCAGCGCGAAATTCGACGGGATGCCGGTCAGCGCGATCCAGGCCGGCTATGCCACCCATGTGCTGGCGGTGGAGAAAATGCCCGAGGTGCTGCTGGCCAGTACCCGCACCCTGGTTATCCACTCGGAAAAACCGCTGCCGGCATCTGCGGCAAGCGGCATAAACCGCATCCTGATGTTGTTGCGCAACGTCACCGGCCACGACTTCTCGCTCTACAAGAAAAGCACCATCGGCCGCCGCATCGAGCGGCGCATGTCGCAGCACAACCTCGACGACCTGGAGGTCTACGCCCGCCACCTCAAGGAGCATCCGGCCGAGGTGCATACCTTGTTCAAGGAACTGCTGATCAACGTCACCAATTTTTTCCGCGACCCGGAGGCCTTCGTCGCGCTGAAGCAGGACATCCTGCCGCAACTGCTGGCGGACAAGCCGGAAGACTACGTATTCCGCGCCTGGGTCAGCGGCT